>Ga0326597_10005854_pt1 | contig 16968 bp, 17 predicted proteins | sample RVTome_12_FD_203789 | JGI IMG/M metagenome (GOLD analysis project Ga0326597, IMG submission 203789) | Soil microbial communities from uranium-contaminated site in the Upper Colorado River Basin, Wyoming, United States - RVT100D185 | ecosystem: Environmental > Terrestrial > Soil > Contaminated >...
GTCGCGTCCGCCGGCCATGGCCACCATCTCCGGCACCCAGTTGCCGGCCGCCATCAGCGGCGCCGTCCATTCGATACAGGCGACGCGCGGCCGCATCCGCAACGACCTTGCCGCGGCGGCGATGGCGGCGTTGCGGCCGGCGAAAGCGGCGACGACGGCCTCGCCGGTGTCGCCGACGCCGAGCGCCTCGGCAGCCCCGAGGATGTCATCGTAGACTCCGGCCAAGGTTCGCGCCCTGAGCGACACCAGCTTGACCGGCCGGCCGCTCCACGCCGCCACACAGGCCTCGACGTCGCTGAGGCTGACCGCGCACACCTCGCACTGGTCCTGGGTGACGATGGTGCTGGGCTTTAAGCGCCTGAGCTCGCCTTCCAGCACCTCGTAGACGGCGAGCGCGTCCGCGACGGCGCCGCGCACCGCCTTGTCGATGGCGGCGCTGGAGCCGGAGACGTCGACCCTGGGCCGGGTGCAGACGGGAAGCCGCTCGACGCCGGGCGGAAAGTCGCATTCGTGCGAGCGTCCGACCAGCCGGTCGCCGCAGCCCAGCGCCGCGACGATCTCGGTGGCGCTTGGTAGCAGCGAGACGACGCGTTCCACGGTCACGAAAGTTCGAAGATTCCGTCGACCTCGACGGCGACGCCGAGCGGCAGCGACGGCGCGCCGACGGCGAAGCGAGCGTGCTTGCCGTTATCGCCGAACACCTCGGCCATCAGGTCGGAGGCGCCGTTCAGCACCTTCGGGTGATCGGTGAAATCGGCCGCGCAGCTGACGAAGCCGCCGAGCTTCACCACCCGACGCACGCGGTCGAGGTCGCCGCCCGCCGCCGCCTTGGCCTGGGCGATCAGGTTGAGGCCGCACAGCCTGGCCGCCTGATAGCCGTCGTCGAGGCTCAAGCCGTCGCCGAGCCGGCCCTTGTAGCGCACCTCGCCGTTCCACACCGGCACCTGGCCGGCGCAGAACACCAACCCGCCGGCGATCACGAACGGTACATAGTTGGCGGCCGGCTTCGGCGCCTGCGGCAATTCGATGCCGAGCTGCTTGAGGCGGGCGTCGATGGTTCCGGGCATGGCGGGGCTCCTGGTTGGGGGCTTGAGCGCGGGTTCCCGGGGCGGCGGCGAGGGCGAGGGGGGCGCGGTCGGGAGGCGGCGCTCAGACCTTGAACGCCTGGCCCTCGCGAGGCGCCAGGCATTTGGTCTTGGAGTGGCGCTTCTTCAGCATCGCCACCGCCGTATCGTGTTTGCGGTCGATGTCGTCGTCGAACTGGTCCGGGTCGTGGTGGAACAGGTACAGGTTCTTGACGCCGGCCATGTCGGCCAGGTTGACCACTTTGCTGACGCACGAATGGCCCCAGCCTTCCTTGCTCTTGTATTCCTCGTCGGAGTAAGTGGTGTCGGTGATCAGCGCGTCGGCGCCGCCCACGAACTCCGCGAGCCGTTTCTCGTAGTGCGGGTCGTAGAAGTCGCTGGTCTCGACGAACATCTCGTTATCGGTGATGTAGCAGACCGCCCGTCCGTTGTACTCGACCCGGTAGCCGAGCGCCTTGCCCGGGTGGCTAAGGAGCTTCGTCTTCACCGTGATGCCGTCGACCTGCAACGTCTCCTCCTCCAGGTCGTGGAAGTAGACCCGCGCCGCGAATTCGGAGAGCGTGATCGGGAAATAGACGCCTTCCATCTGCGCCGAAACGATCTGGCGCATGGAGATGTCGCCCTGGTTGGCGCCGAGCACCTCGACCTCGTTGCCCTGCTGGTAGAGCGGGCCGAAGAACGGGAAGGCGTTGATGTGGTCCCAGTGCGGATGCGAGATGAAAATCTTGAAGGTGAGCCGCTTGCGGTTCTGGGTCTTCAGCCAATCGCCGACATTCTTGATGCCGCTGCCGCAATCGAAAATGAAGAACTGCTGGCGCGGGAATTCCAGGGTCACGCACGACGTGTTGCCACCGTACCTGAGCGCGTTCGGGCCCGATACCGGCAGCGTGCCGCGCACGCCCCAGAACCGCATGTCGATGTGGTCGTCGAAAATGCGGCGGATCTTGTCGACGAAGGTGTCGGGATTGACGGGCTTGCGGATGTAGGCGTGCGCCCCGAACTCGTAGGAGCGCTTCTGGTCGAATTCGTAGGCCTTGGCCGAGACGACGATGAACTTGGTGTTCTTCAAAGCCTTATGGGCACGCACCGCGGCGCACAGCTGCAGGCCGTCGACCTCGGGCATCATCAAATCGCTGATCACGCAGTCCGGCTTCTTGCGGGCGATGTCACCGAGGATGCCGGCGCTCTTGTGGCTGGTCGTCACCGAGTTTCCGGCGTCTTTCAGCAGCTTCGCCATGGCCTCGAGGACGACCGGGTCGTCGTCGACAAGGTAAAAGCTCAACTTCTTCTTCTTGGCCATTCGAGGCTCCCGAAAAACTTCCCGCCCAACGATGTCGCGTTTTCCCCGAGGGCACACCACCCGGCCCGGGGCGATGAATGAAGCCGCCCGCGGCCCATGCCGACCGGTCTCCGCCGGTTCGACCGCCACAGACTAAGGGCGACCGCGAACGTTGTCGACTATTTTTGGGTGCATATACACACGCGGGCCGGAAAGGTTCCGGTCCGGGGTTGATGTCGTAGCTGCGGGGGGTGGGCCGCTATCGCGGGTTGGTCTCGGCCCTTGGGCGGCGCCCCGGCGGCGGTTTCAGCCGCCCGTTAAACGCCCGGGGCCACCTATGCGAACGCGGATTTCCCTGAAAAAGAGCGGGGCACGCGCCAGGGAGAGCCCCCAGCACGTGCCCCAAGTTTCCCAGGGAGGATCCATCGAAAATCCGCTCATCACGAACATCCGCTCGTCGAGCCGCAGGTCTGGCACTTCATGCAGGTGCCGTTCCTGACCAATGTAAAATTCCCGCACTCGCCGCAGGGATCGCCCTCGTAGCCCTTCATCTTGGCCTCGCGGACGTGGTCGAAGCGCACCTCGGTAGTCTCGACCACCAGGCTCGAGACGGCGACCGCGCCGGTGGCGACGCCCGGCTGGCCCATCGGCTGCACCACCTGCTGGCCGCCGGCGCTGGCCACCGCCTGGCCATTGCCCTTGTTACCCTTGATGACCAGGAAATTGCCGCGCACATAGCCTTGGCTGGCGACGCTGCGAACCACCTCCATCGCCGAGTCGGCGACGGCCAGCGGTCTGCCTTCCTTGGCGCCGATGCCGATGCTGTCGGGAGCGAGGTCTTCCGGAGCGACGTGAGCAAGGTCGTTGCGACCGAGGTAGCTGACGGCGAGCTCGCGGAACATGTAGTCCAGGATCGACGTCGCCATCTTGATCGAGTCGTTGCCGGTGACGATGCCCGACGGCTCGAACCGGGTGAAGGTGAACGAGTCGACGAATTCCTCCAGCGGCACGCCATACTGCAGCGCGATCGAGATGGCGATGGCGAAGTTGTTCATCAGCGACCGGAAGGCAGCGCCTTCCTTGTGCATGTCGATAAAGATCTCGGCCAGCCTGCCGTCCTCGAACTCGCCGGTGCGCAAATACACCTTGTGGCCGCCGACGACCGCCTTTTGGGTATAACCCTTGCGGCGATGCGGCGGGCGCCGGCGCTCGGCGACGACGCGCTCGACGATTCGCTCGACGATGCGCTCGGCGACGATTTCGGCACGCTGCGCTGCCGGCGCCGCGACAATCTGCTGGACCACGTCATCGGCCTCTTCGACGTCGACATCGGCCAACAGCGACGACGACAGCGGCTGCGACAGCTTCGAGCCGTCGCGGTAGAGCGCGTTGGCCTTCAGCCCCAGCCGCCACGACAGCATGTAGGCCTGCTTGCAGTCCTCGACGGTGGCGCTGTTCGGCATGTTGATGGTCTTCGAGATCGCCCCCGTGATGAATGGCTGACTCGCCGCCATCATCCGGATGTGGCTCTCCATCGACAGGTACCGCTTGCCGGTCCGCCCGCACGGGTTGGCGCAATCGAACACGGGCAGATGCTGGTCCTTCAGGTGCGGCGCGCCTTCGAGCGTCATGGCGCCGCACACGTGGATGTTGGCGACCTCGATCTGGTCCTTCGAGAAACCGAGCGCGGTCAGCATGTCGAACGACGGGTCGTTCAGCCGCTCGGCCGGGATGCCCAGCGTCTCGGTGCAGAACGCCTCACCCAGCGTCCATTTGTTGAACACGAAGCGGATATCGAACGCCTCGGCCAGCGACTTCTCGACCGTGGCGATCGCCTGCTCGGTGAATTTCCGCTGGCGCAGCGCCGCATGATCGATGCCGGGCGCATCCCTCAGCGTGCCGTGGCCGACCGCGTAGGCGATCATGTCGGCGACTTCGGCCTCGCTGTAGCCGAGCACGGCCAGCGCCTTCGGCACCATGCGGTTGATGATCTTGAAGTAGCCGCCGCCGGCCAGCTTCTTGAACTTGACCAGCGCGAAGTCGGGCTCGATGCCGGTGGTGTCGCAATCCATGACCAGACCGATGGTGCCGGTCGGCGCGATCACCGTCACTTGCGCGTTGCGGTAGCCATTGGCCTCGCCGAGCGAGAACGCCCGGTCCCAGGCGTCGCGGGCGGCGCGAGCGAGGTCTTGGTCGGGGCAGTCGGCCGCCACCAGCGGCACCGGCGGCACCGCCAGCGACTCGTAGCCGGCCTCCTCCCCGTGGGCGGCGCGGCGGTGATTGCGGATGACGCGCAGCATGGCGTCGCGGTTCTCGCGGTAGCGCGGGAACGCCCCCATCTCGGCCGCCATCTCCGCCGACGTCTCATAGGATTGGCCGGTCATCAGCGCCGAAATGGCGGCGCAGATGGCCCGCCCGGCCTTGGAATCGTAGGGGATGCCGGCGGCCATCAGATAGCCGCCGATGTTGGCGAAGCCGAGGCCGAGGGTGCGGAAATCGTAGCTCAGCTCGGCGATTCGGTCGGACGGGAACTGCGCCATCATCACCGAGATCTCGAGCGTGATCGTCCACAGCCGCACCGCGTGCTCGAACGCCGCCACATCGAAGCGGCCGTCACCCATGCGGAACGACATCAGATTCAGCGACGCCAGGTTGCAAGCCGTGTCGTCAAGGAACATGTACTCCGAGCACGGATTGGAGGCGTTGATGCGGCCGCTGACCGGGCAGGTGTGCCAGTCGTTGATGGTGGTGTCGAACTGCAGGCCAGGGTCGGCGCAGGCCCACGCGGAATAGCCGATCTTCTCCCACAGGTCGCGGGCGCGCACGGTCTCCGAGACCTTGCGGTCGGTGCGGCGGATCAGCGTCCACTCGCCGTCGTCAAGCACCTTCTGCAAGAATGCGTTGGAGACGCGCACCGAGTTGTTGGAGTTCTGGCCCGACACGGTGAGATAGGCTTCCGAATCCCAATCGGTGTTGAATTCGGGAAAGTCGATCTCGCTGTAGCCCTGGCGCGCGAACTGGATCACCCGCTGCACGTAGTTCTCGGGGATCATGGCGCGGCGGCTGCCGAGGATCGCCTGCTTCAGCGCCGCGTTCTTCTTCGGATCGAAACGCTCCTCGCCGGCGCCTTCAGCGCATGCGGCCATCACCTTGTTGAGATGCTTGCGGGCCATGCGCGAGCCCGCCACCATGGCCGCAACCTTTTGTTCTTCCTCGACTTTCCAGGTTATGAACTGCTCGATGTCGGGGTGGTCGATGTCGACCACCACCATCTTCGCGGCGCGCCGGGTGGTGCCGCCGGACTTGATCGCGCCGGCGGCGCGGTCGCCGATCTTGAGGAAGCTCATCAACCCCGACGACTTGCCGCCGCCGCTGAGCCCCTCGTCCTCGGAACGCAGCGCCGAAAAATTGGTGCCGGTGCCGGAACCGTACTTGAACAGGCGCGCTTCGCGTACCCACAAATCCATGATGCCGCCTTCGTTAACTAGGTCGTCGGCGATGCTCTGGATGAAGCAGGCGTGTGGCTGCGGCCGCTCGTAGGCCGAGCGCGACCGCACCAGGTTGCCGTTCCTATAATCGACGTAGGAGTGACCCTGTGCCGGGCCGTCGATGCCGTAGGCCCAGTACAATCCGGTATTGAACCACTGCGGCGAGTTGGGGGCGCCGGTCTGCGCCGCCAGCATGTAGCGCATCTCGTCGTGGTAGGCGCGGGCGTCGTCTTCCGAGTCGAAGTAGCCGCCCTTCCAGCCCCAGTAGGTCCAAGTGCCGGCCAGCCGGTCGAACACCTGCTTGGCCGAAGTCTCGCCGGTGGTGCGCTCGCTGTCGGGCAGTTGCGCGAGCGCCGCCGGGTCCGGGACGCGCCGCCACAGCCAGCTCGGGACGTCGTTTTCCTCGAACTTTTTCAAGCACTTGGGGACGCCGGCCTTGCGGAAGTACTTCTGCGCCAAGACGTCGCAGGCGACCTGCGACCAGCGCGCCGGCACTTCCATGTCGGCAAGGCGGAACACCACCGAGCCGTCCGGGTTCTTGATCTCGCTCGAGGTCTTACGGAATTCGATGGATGCGTAAGGCGAATCGTGGTGCTTCGTAAAAAGGCGCGTGATTCTCATTTTTCCCCCAACAAAAGGTCTCGGGCTATCGCCGATTTTTATGGACCTTTCGGTTCGGTCCCCCGTTGCGACCCTGTGACGGGTTCCCCCCCGCCTCTACGCACGTCTATCAAGATATCGTGGTTGCCCAGGTGCAACGATACAATCTGTAGCCCAACATTTTTGAACCGGCAATAGGAAAATTGCCAGATGTTGTGGTACGAGGATAATAAAAATACTTTAATATACCGTATATGGTGTAAACGGCTTGGCGGCGCTTGATTTCAGGCATGGAATGCCGCCGCCGGGCAGTGGCGGTCGCGTGACGGCCGGAGCGGGCAGGGGCGGATGGCAACGAAAATCGGGCGCCGTGGCGCCGGCGGGGAAGAATGGCGCCGGATGGCGCCGCAACTGGACGCTCGCGGCGGCAAGTGCCATATTTGGCCGCGCCATTTGCCGGGTGGGCGCCGGACTGAGCGGGAACGAATTCACATGCAAATCAGCCATATCGGCACCCTGATCTACACCTGGATCCACGGCATCCTGGTCGGCACCGACGAGTTCGGCAACCGCTACTACCGGGCGCGCCGCGATACCCTCCACGGGCGCGAGCGGCGCTGGGTGCTGTTCAAAGGCAAGCCCGAGGCATCCCGGGTGCCGCCGGAATGGCACGCCTGGCTGCACCACACCACCGCCGCGCCGCTCAGCGAGCAAGCCGCCGAATCGCGGCTGTGGCAGAAGGAACATCTGCCCAACCAGACAGGCACGGCCGGCGCCTACCGGCCGCGCGGCCATGCCTACCGCGGCGGCAAGCGGGCGACGGCGACCGGCGACTACGAGCCGTGGACGCCGAGCTGACGCGCTTGGCCGGCCGGCGCATCCGATGACCAGTGAAACCCGCGAAATCCTGATCGGTGCCGGCGCCTTCGGTTGCTTGCTGTTGGTGCTGGCGTACCTTTACGGTGGCCGCGACTGGCGCGAGGCGCGGGCGAGCACCGGCACCAGCGGCCACAAGATGTTGGTCGCCAAGTTCAACCGCGTCGACGGTCTGGTCGAAGGCGACGACGTGATGCTCGGCGGCATCCGCGTCGGCACCGTAAGCCGGATGACGCTCGACGACCGCTACCACGCCGTCGTCACCATGAAGGTCTTCGGCGACGTGCCGCTGCCCACCGACACCTCGGCGGCGATCCACACCGACGGCCTGTTCGGATCGAAATTCCTGGTGCTGGAACCGGGCGGCGATCAGACGATGCTGAAGACCGGCGGCGAGATCGCCTTCACACAGGACTCGGTCGTCGTCAGCGACCTCCTGGAGCTGATCATCGCCGAGGGCCGCGCGGCGCTGGCAGAACGTCGCCGCGACCCCGACAAGGCAGAAAAAACAAAGTAAAAACAATAAGTTATAGATAACACAGCAGCGAAAGGGCAGGGCGATGGGCAGGAACGCAGTCGAGACGGTGCTGGGCGCGGTGGTGCTGGCGGTGGCCGGGATCTTCGCCTTCTTCGCCTATTCGGCGGCCGAGGTGAAAGCCGTCGCCGGCTATACGGTCAACGCCGCGTTCTACAAGATCGGCGGCCTGGCGAAAGGCGCCGACGTGCGCATCAACGGCATCAAGGTCGGCACCGTGCTCGATCACCGACTCGACCCCAAGACCTACGACGCGCGGGTGGCGATGTCGATCACGCCGGAGGTGAGGCTGCCGACCGACACCGTCGCCTCGATCGCCAGCGAAGGCATCCTCGGCGGCAAGTACGTGCGGCTCGAGCCCGGCGCCGCCAACACCTACATTGCCGACGGCGGCAAGCTGACCAAGGTCAAGGACTTCCGCTCGCTCGAGGACCAGGTCGGCGAGATCATCTTCCTCGCCACCGGCGGAGCGGGAAAGGCGGCACGTTAGAGAAGGCGCACCGGCGTCGCCGGACCGACTGCTCCCGACGAGACGCCCAAGGAGGCCGAAGCGCGTTGCCGAAAACAGCGATCATCGCGGTTTCTTGGCCGGTGTTGTGGATCGCCGCCGCGACACCGGCGCTGGCGACACCCTACGACGTCGCGGTGCTGCAGGGCCTCGACAAGGTGACGGCGCGCGTCTCCACCATCGAAGCGCCGGTCGGCGAGGTGGTGAAGTTCGGCGGCCTCGAGATCATCGCCCGCCACTGCGACAAGCGGCCGCCGGAGGAGACGCCGGAAAGCGCCGCGTTTCTGGACATCTGGGAGGTACGTGAAGGCGAGGCCGCGATCAGCCTGTTCCGCGGCTGGATGTTCGCCTCCAGCCCGGCGCTGTCGGCGATGGAGCATCCGGTCTACGACGTCTGGGTGCTCGACTGCAAGAACGCCGCCCAGGCTGCGCCGCCGGCCGCGTCGCCGCCGGCACCGCCACGCGCCCAGCAGAAACCACCGAAGCGATAGCTAGGCGACGCCGACGCGCGACGCCCGGAACAACTCCTCGAGGGCGTCTTCGAGCTCGGTCGGCCCGGGAAGGGCGCGGAACACGCCCTGGTGGGTGAGCGCAGCCTCGAGCCGCTCCAGGTATAGGCGCGCCGGAATCTCGACGGCGCCGAACTGCCGCAGGTGGTCGGTGATGAATTGCACGTCCAAGAGCTTGAAGCCGCCGAGCCGGAGCCGCGCCACCAGGTGCACGAGCGCCACCTTGCTGGCGTCACGCGCACTCGAGAACATGCTTTCGCCGAAGAACGCGCCGCCCAGCGCCACGCCGTAGAGCCCGCCGACCAGACGGCCGTCGCGCCACGCCTCGACGCTGTGGGCGAAGCCCATCTCGTGCAGCCCGATGACGGCCTCCTCGATCGGCCCGTTGATCCAGGTCTCGTGGCGGTGGCGCTTCGGCACCGCGCAGGCACGGAGGACCTCGGCGAAGGCGGTGTCGCAGCGCATCTCGAACGCTTTTCTGCGGACGGTGCGGATCAGGCGCTTCGGCACATGAACGCGCTCCAGCGGCATCACGCCGCGCACCCGGGGATCGACCCAGAATATACTCGGGTCGTCGCGGCGCTCGGCCATCGGGAAGATGCCGGCGGCGTAGGCCCGGATCAGCAGCTCCGGCGTCAGGCCGTGGTTGCTGCGGTCGCGCCGGCTCATCGAAACTCCCCGCGACGGGCACGCTCAGCCATTGCCGCGTCTCCCGCTGGCGATCAACGCCTCGAGCCAGTGGATGTCGTAGTCGCCGTTGACGAACTTCGCCTCGTTGATCAGCCGTAGGTGCAGGGGGATGCTGGTCTCGAGGCCGTCGATCACGTATTCGCCGAGTGCCCGTTTCAGGCGCATCAGGCACTCGTTGCGGTTGGTGCCGTGGACGATCAGCTTGGCGATCATGCTGTCGTAATGCGGCGGCACCGTGTAGCCGGAGAACAGCCCGGAATCGACGCGCACCCCGAGGCCGCCCGGCGCATGATAGGCGCCGATGGTGCCCGGGCTGGGCTGGAAGGTTTCCGGATTCTCGGCGTTGATCCGGCACTCGATGGCGTGACCGGAGAACTCGATCTCGGACTGGCCGAAGCCGAGCGGCGCGCCGGCCGCCACCCGGATCATCTCGCGCACCAGATCCAGCCCGCAGATCATCTCGGTCACCGGATGCTCGACCTGCAGCCGCGTGTTCATCTCGATAAAGTAGAATTCGCCGCCGTCGAACAGGAACTCGGCGGTACCGACGTTGCGGTAGCCGATCTTCTTCACCGCCTCGACCACTCGCGCGCCGATATCGCGTCGCTGCTCGGCATTCAGCGCCGGCGACGGCGCCTCCTCGACCAGCTTCTGGTGGCGACGTTGCAGCGAGCAGTCGCGCTCGCCCAAATGCACCACCGCTCCATGATTGTCGGCCAGTACCTGCACCTCGATGTGGCGAGGGGTGGCCAGAAATTTCTCGATATAGACCGCGTCGCTGCCGAACGCCGCCTTGGCCTCGGCGCGGGCCAGCGTGAAGGCCTCGCCGAGCGCCGGGTCGTTCTTCGCCACCTTCATGCCGCGGCCGCCGCCGCCGGCCGACGCCTTGATCAGTACCGGATAGCCGATGTCGCGGGCAGCAGCGCGCGCGGCCTCGATATCGGCGACCGGCCCATCGGAGCCCGGCACCACCGGCAGGCCTGCGTCCTGCATCGCCTTCTTGGCGGCGATCTTGTCGCCCATCAGGCGGATGTGCTCCGGCGACGGGCCGATGAAAGTGAATTCGTGCTCCTCGACCATCGCCGCGAAGTCGGCATTCTCGGCCAGGAAGCCGTATCCCGGGTGGATGGCGTCGGCGCCGGCGATGGTGGCGGCGCTCAAGATCGCCGTCGCGTTCAGGTAGCTCTGCTTGGCCGGCGGCGGACCGATACACACAGTCTCATCGGCCAGTCGCACGTACATGGCGTCGGTGTCGGCGGTCGAATGGACGGCGACGGTCTGGATGCCCATCTCGCGGCAGGCGCGCAGGATGCGCAGCGCGATCTCGCCGCGGTTGGCGATCAGGACTTTCTCAAACATCGCTGATGCCCGCCGTCATGCGCGGAGCTCCGGGCCTCACTCGAGGATCAGCAGCGGTTCGCCGAATTCCACCGGCGTGCCGTCGGTGACCAGGATGCGCTTCACCCGGCCGGCCCTCGGCGCGGTGATCGGGTTAAACACCTTCATCGCCTCGATCAGCAGCAACGTCTGGCCCTCGGTCACCTGGTCTCCGGCCTTGACGAAAGGCGGCGTGCCCGGCTCGGCGGCGGTGTAGACGACGCCGACCATCGGCGAGGTGACGGCGCCCGCGAGTTCGGCGGCGTCGGCGGCGGCCTTGGCCGTCGCCTTGGCGGTCGCCGCAGCAGCTGCGGTCGGGGCGGGGGCGGCCGGCGGCGCCGGCGCCTGGTGGTCGCCGCCGCCCTTGACGACGCGCACATGCCAGCCGTCGCGGCCGTATTCGATCTCGCTTAAGCCCGTTTCCTCCAGCAGCCGCGTCAGCTGCCGCACCAAATCCTCGTCGACGTTGCGTTTCGGCGGCTTGGCCATGCTCATGCGTCCTCGACGGTGCCGAGTCGGCGCGCCAGCGCTTCCAGCGCCAGCTCGTAGCCAATGCCGCCGAGGCCGCAGATGACGCCATCGGCGGCCTTCGAAACGTACGAGTGATGGCGAAACTCGTCGCGCTGGTGGATGTTGGAGAGATGCACCTCGACCACCGGCAGGTCGGTCGCCAGCAGCGCGTCGAGCAGCGCCACCGAGGTGTGGGTATAGGCGCCGGCATTGACGATCAGCGCCTGAAACTTCTTGCTCGCCTGCTGCACCCAGTCGACCAGATCGCCCTCATTGTTGGACTGGCGGAACGCCACCTTCAGGCCGAGCCCCTTGGCGCGCTTTTTACAGGCCGCCTCGATGGACTTCAGGGTGTCGCGGCCGTAAATCTCGGGCTCGCGGGTGCCGAGCAGATTCAGGTTGGGTCCGTTGAGGACCAGGACGGTGGGAGTCATCGGACAGGCGGGACCATTACGAAGCTGCGGCGTTCATCGATTCGGCGGCTATCATGCCCGCTCGGTGGCGAAAGTTCCAGCTTTCGGCGCATTGGCCGGTTGAAAGCGCCGCCACGGCGCCCCATACTTATGGCAGGAAACGGCCTGGAAATGCTCCCGAAACACCCCTCAAACGTTCAGGGGAAACCCGCGTCCCCAGCGTGAACGCCATGCACTTGACTATCAACGGCGAAGCCCGGAAATTCGAAGCGCCCATGACCGTGGAGCAGCTTCTGGGCCGGATCGGACTCGATCCGCGCAAGGTGGCGGTCGAGCGCAACCTGGAGATCGTGCCGAAGTCGAAATACGCGGGCATTGCCCTCGACGACGGCGACAGGCTGGAGATTGTTCACTTCATCGGCGGCGGCGCCCCCGATGAGGCGCCGAAGAAGCCGGCCGGCAAGGCACCCGCCGCCGACGCCGACGTTTCGGCCGACACTTGGGAAGTGGCGGGGCGGCGGTTCACCTCGCGCCTGATCATCGGCACCGGCAAGTACAAGGACTACGAGACCAACCGGCTGGCCGCCGAGGCGGCGGGGGTCGAAATCGTCACCGTCGCGGTGCGCCGCGTCAACCTCACCGATCCCAACCAGCCGATGCTGGTCGACTACCTGGACCCGAAGAAATACACGTATTTGCCGAACACCGCCGGCTGCTTCACGCCGGAAGACGCGGTGCGGACGTTGCGCCTCGCCCGCGAGGCCGGCGGCTGGACCCTGGTGAAACTGGAGATACTGGGCGAGCAGCGGACGCTGTATCCGATGATGCCGGAGACGTTGGAGGCCACCAAGGCGCTGACCAAGGAGGGTTTCCAGGTGATGGTCTACTGCTCCGACGACCCGATCATGTGCAAGCGGCTGGAGGACGCCGGTGCGGTGGCGATCATGCCGTTGGGGGCGCCGATCGGCTCCGGCCTCGGCATCCAGAACCCGGTCGGCATCCGCCTCATTGTCGAGCAATCGCGCGTGCCGGTGATCGTCGATGCCGGCGTCGGCACCGCGTCCGATGCCACCATCGCCATGGAACTCGGCTGCGCCGGAGTGCTGATGAATACCGCCATCGCCGAGGCTAAGGACCCGGTACGCATGGCGCGCGCCATGAAGGCGGCGGTGGAGGCGGGACGCGACGCCTATCTCGCCGGCCGCATGCCGAAGAAGATGTACGCCGATCCATCCTCGCCGCTGGCGGGCCTGATCTGACGTTTCCTGGTTTTTCTGAGAATTCCACCGTCTCGCGGGCGATGCCCGCGAACCGCGCATGGGTGGTTTGCGAGAATTTACTGGACTAATCGGTCCAGAACAGGTATTAAAGACGGCCATTGCGATTCGGCCCCCATCAGCGGCGGGCCGTTTCATGTCAGGAAAGTGAAGCCATCATGGCGCGGCCACGGGAATTCGACACCACGGAAGCCCTCGACCAGGCGATGCAGGTGTTCTGGTCGAAGGGCTACGAGGCGACGTCGCTGAGCGACCTAGTCGACGCCATGAAGCTGTCGAAAAGCAGCTTCTACGACACCTTCGGCTCCAAGCACGAGGTGTTCCTGGCCGCCATCGAGCACTACAAGAAAACTGTCGCTTGCCAGATCGCCTCGGTGGCGACCCTGGAGGCACCGGCCCGCAAGCTGATCGCCGGCATCTTCGAGCGCGCCAGCGGCCGCATCACTGAAAAGGAAGGCCGCCGCGGCTGCTTTCTCAGCAATTGCTGCGTCGAGGTGGCCTTGCACGATCCCCAGGCGGCGAAGCTGATCGGCGGCGGCTTCGGCATCATGGAGGACACCTTCCGGGCGCTGATCGAGCGCGGCCAGAAGGAGGGCGGCATCGACAAGAACAAGGACGCGCGCTCGCTCGCCCGCTATCTGACTAGCAGCCTCAACGGGCTGATGGTGGTCGGCAAGGCCAACCCGGACCCGAAGGCGCTGGCCGACATCGCCCGCATTTCGCTGACGGCGCTAGACTGACGGGGCGCGGCCGACCGCAAGCCGTTGTTTTTTTTGACTATTTAGGACCAATCGGTCCAATACGTGAAGGAAAGACGCATATGGACGACATCGACACCATGACCACGGGCGGTCGGCCTCAGGTCGAGATCTACCATAAGACCTGGTGCCCGTATTGCCACGCCGCCTTGGCGCTGCTGAAGCGCAAGGGCGTTGCCTACCGGGCCATCGACGTCACCAGCGACCGGGCACGCGAGAGCGAGATGATCGAGCGCTCCGGCCGTCACACGGTGCCCGAAATCTTCGTCGACGGCACGCTGATCGGCGGCTTCGACGATCTCGCCCGGCATGACCGCGAAGGCACGCTCGACGGATTGCTGGGCGGCCGCCGAGACGCCGCCTGACCCGTCCATCCGCATTGAGGACAACCGATCGCCAACAACAGGAGAGAATGATGACGAAATTCGCCCCTCATAGCCTTACGACCGCCCCCGAGGCGTCGCGCCCGGGCCTCGCCGCGGCCCACAAGAAGCTCGGCTTCGTGCCCAACATGCTGGGCGTGCTGGCCGAAAGCCCGGCGACCCTGGAGGCCTACCAGAAACTGCAGGAGATTCTCGGCAAGTCGAGCTTTACGCCGGCCGAGCAGCAGTTCCTGGCGCTCACCGTCAGCGTCGCCAACGGCTGCACCTACTGCACCGCCGCCTACTCGCTGGTCGCCATCCACGCCGGCGTGGCGAAGCCGGTGATCGAGGCGGTGCGCGACGGCGGCCCGATCGCGGACAAGCGGCTGCGGGCGCTACGCGAGTTCGCGTTCGCCGTGGTCGAGCGCCGCGGCCGCGTCGGCGACGCCGAGGTGCAGACCTTCCTCGCCGCCGGCTTCTCCAAGGCGCAGGTGTTGGAGGTGCTGGTCGCGGCCGCCTTCAAGCTGATCAGCAACTACGCCAACCACATCGCCGGCGTGCCGCTGGATAACGCCTTCCAGCCCTACTTCTGGAAGGCCAAAGAGGCGGCTTAAACCAACGATCACCCCACCCCCCGGGGGCGGTTTCGGCGCTCCCCCGACGCCGATCCCTTCCCTCATTTTCCAAGAGGGCGCCCCCGGGGGTTCCCCCGAGAGCAGGAGTCGAAGACCATGAACGCCCAATGCTGCGACAACACCCTCGGCAGCCGCGCCAACCTTTATCCGCTGCGCAAGCTGGCGCGCGCCTTCGCCTACGTCGGCGCCGCCGCTGTCGCCTATGCGGCGGCGCTGGTCATCATCGCCGTGCAGACGTCAATCATCGAGTTCTGAACCGGAAATAATAGGAGAAGTCGCGTGGAGATCATCGCCCTGGCGCTCGCCGCCGCTCTTCGGCAGCTCGGCCTTCGAGTCCGCCGGCCGATGCCGGTGCCTTACCGCATCCCGCCCAGCGGCCGCTGACGGGCCAATCGCGTCGGCGTCGTGCGGCTTCTTCCACGATCAGGGTCGCTTGATTTCAGTTTCGAATAGGCGGAAATGACCCGCACCCGCGCGCGTCTTGGCCTCGGCGATCAAGCGGGCCGCATGACTTCCCTGCGGCAGGTCCCTGAGCAGGTCGTCGTAGACGTCATGATCGTAGAAATCGTCCGGATGAATTTCGAGCCACATCCGGACCCACTGGGCATCGCCCCACGGAATTTCCACTACGGCAGTTTCACCCGGAAGCAGGCGGGTGTCGCTCCTCTCGATCCAAGCGTCGTTCTCGTAGACCACGCGCCGCTGGATGACGGCGGTGACGGCAGCGTCCGTTCGGGGCTGACCACGGGCATCGAGCGTGACGGCATTCATCACCGCCTTGGGGGTGACATAAGTCGGGAAGGCGTGACCGACGCCACTGTTGGTCAACTGAAAACGAGCGCCACGACTGTCCGCTGAAAAGCGCGCGGTCAGCCCCGATGCCACCATTTCCCGATCATGGATGCCGCGCCACAGATGACTACGGTCCGGCATATGACAGCCTTGGCACTGAATTCCTTGCCCAGCCTGAGGGCTCGCCCACCACTCGGCGTAAGTGTTCTGCAGGGGCTTTCCGTTGATCGCCTGCTCTTGCGAAAATTGATGGCAGGCGGCGCAGAACTCTGATTTCTCGAACCAGAGAACGCGCAGGATGCCACCATGGGGGGCTGTGTCCACGCTTGCGCCGACGGTACCGGTGCCACGCTGCGGCGGGCCAAAGCGGCGATGCTCCCGGAGGTGACACGCCGGACAGCCGATGCCGGATGCCGCCAGGCCCACGCGCGCGGGAACGTGGCCTTCGTTCGCGGCGCGCGCCGATTCAAAATCCCGGCGTTGCTCGGCGAGCGGCGCATGGCACTCAAGGCAGGCCGACGCCTGCTCGCCGTCGAAAGTGACGAGCTGTCCGACCAAGCCCGGCGAAAGAGCCTTGGCATGCAGCGAGGTCTGCCATTCCTCGTAGCGGTCGGCATGACATTGACCGCAATCCTTCGGGGCAAGCGACCGCTCGCCGTCGCTCCACTCGGGCGGCGGGGCGCCCTGCGGCGACAGCGGAAGAAGCCAGTAGTCGGCCGGTATCGCGGCGCCGGCATTGACTCCGGCAACCGGCGTTTGCGCGAACGCTGGCAATGCCACGAACGCAAATGCGGTCGCGGTTAGCGTGGCGATGATCGAAATTCGTCGTGTCACCTCTATTGTGCTCGCGTTGATCTTCAGTTGCACGGCGCGACGCCAAGCCGAAGCGGAGTGGCGGGGCAGAGCGTTCATATTTATGCGCCGTCGCCAACCGGCGGGGAAGCCGCGGCAATATCACAAGTGTTTGATCTAAAAATTAGCGTGAATGCGATCTGGTCCTGTCCTCGCTCGCTCAAGTAATTCGTGAGAATGAGAATTATAGTACTTCGGCTATCTCGTAGAATTGAACACAAGTGAAGAATCCGTGACGCGCTCCAATGCTACGGTTGGGTTTTCCACCACCATCAGCCTCAAGGAGAGCGCGATGAAAACACCTCAACAGCGACGGATGACCAACTTTCTCGTGTCCCTGTTAGTCGGCACGAGCATGGCTGTCGGAGGCTTGGCAATCCCGGCTCCGATCGCGGCAGCCGCGGACGAGATCAAGAATCCCT
>Ga0326597_10005855_pt1 | contig 16966 bp, 14 predicted proteins | sample RVTome_12_FD_203789 | JGI IMG/M metagenome (GOLD analysis project Ga0326597, IMG submission 203789) | Soil microbial communities from uranium-contaminated site in the Upper Colorado River Basin, Wyoming, United States - RVT100D185 | ecosystem: Environmental > Terrestrial > Soil > Contaminated >...
CCCTGTTCGAAGAACCGGAGCGGGATCTCGTAGATCGACTTCACGTCCGGGCTCTCCACGACGCAGCCGAAGTCCACGTTACAGAAGAGCGCGATCTTCCGCTTGATGTCGGCGGAGATCGGCTGCTCGCTGCGGCAGATCAGGATGTCGGGCTGAATGCCCAACTGCATCAGGTCGCGCACCGAGTGCTGCGTCGGTTTGGTCTTGAGCTCGCCGGCCGCGGCGATGTAGGGCACCAGCGTGAGATGGATGAACAGCGCGTTGTCCCGGCCGACTTCCTGGCGGAACTGGCGGATCGCCTCGAGGAACGGGAGGGACTCGATGTCGCCGACCGTGCCGCCGATCTCGGTAATCACCACGTCGTGCCCCGGCGCGGTGCGCCGGATGGCGTTCTTGATTTCGTCGGTGATGTGGGGGATGACCTGCACCGTCGAACCGAGGTACTCGCCGCGGCGCTCCTTGTTGATCACGCTCTGGTAGATCCGGCCCGTCGTCACGTTGTTCTGTTGCGAGAGGGAGCGGTCGATGAACCGCTCGTAGTGGCCGAGGTCGAGATCGGTCTCGGCGCCGTCGTCGGTGACGAACACTTCGCCGTGCTGGAACGGCGACATCGTGCCGGGGTCGACGTTGATGTACGGATCGAACTTCTGCATCGTCACGCTGAGGCCACGTTCGACGAGCAGACGACCAAGCGATGCGGAGGCGATGCCCTTGCCGAGGGAGGAGACCACCCCGCCGGTCACGAAGATGTACTTGGTCGCGTTCGGACCCGTCGTCACAGGCTGACCTCCTGAAGTGCGTGCCAGTGGGCTTCCGCCCGCCGAAGATCGTCGATCGTGTCTACGCCAGGCACGACGGGGGCATCGAGACGGGCGACCCCGATCCGCAATCCGCAATGCAGAGCGCGAAGCTGCTCCAGCCGTTCCGCCTGTTCCGCCCGGCTCGGCGGCTCCGAAACCCAGCGGCGCAGGGCCGGCCGGGTATACGCGTAGATGCCGACATGCTGCCAGTAAAGGCCCTCGGCCGGATCGCCCGGCTCCCGCCGGTGGGGGATGGCCGCACGGGAGAAGTAGAGCGCCCTGCCCCGCTCGTCGGTGATAACCTTTACCTTCGAGGGATCGTCCGCGAGAGCGGGGTCGAGCGGGGCCGCGGCGGTGCCGATGTCGTCGCCCTGGGCGATCCGGTCGAGGGCCCCAGCCAGCGCCTCACGGGAGACGAACGGCTCATCGCCCTGCACGTTGGCGATGACCTCAAAACCGGCGAAATCAGCCTTTGCCGCCGCCTCGGCGACGCGATCCGTGCCGGAGACGTGACCGCGGTCGGTAAGCACCGCCCGAACCCCCGCCCGCTCGACGACCTCGGCGATCATGGGGGAGTCGGTGGCCACGATGAGCTCGTCGACCAGGCCGTGCTCCAGCACGCGCTGGATCACCCGGGTGATGAGCGGCTCGCCGGCCAGAAGCTGAAGCGGTTTATTGGGGAGTCGTATCGAGCCTAGACGAGCCGGAATCACACCCAGGACGCGCATCACGGAAGCTAACGAAACCGGATGGCGGAGTCAAAAGTTGTGCCGTGGAAGGCCGCGGCCTATCGGCCGCTGGCTATCGGGATGGAGAGCAAGGAGTTACGAGGCTACCCCGCGGTCGTCAGGCTATCTGGGAGAGAAAGTTCGCGAGAATCCGCTTTCCGTGATTGGTGCCCACCGATTCCGGATGGAATTGTACCCCATAGACCGGAAAGCTCCGGTGTCGGAGGCCCATGATCTCGCTGCCCGCGGGCCTGTCGTTCGACCAGGCGGTGATCTCGAGCTCGTCCGGGAGGCCGTCGCGCGCCACGATGAGCGAGTGGTAGCGCATCGCCTCGAACGGCGACGGAACGCCCTCGAAGAGGGGACCGGCGGTGTGGGCCACCATCGTGGTCTTGCCATGCATGAGGCGATCGGCCCGGATCACCTCGCCGCCGAACGCCTCGCCGATCGCCTGGTGGCCGAGGCACACGCCAAGCACTGGCACCGAGCCGGCGGCGGCCCGAACCAGCGGCACGGACACGCCGGCTTGGGTTGGAGTGCACGGTCCGGGGGAGATGATGATGGCGGACGGCCGGAGGGCGAGCAGCTCGTCCACGCTGGCAGCGTCGTTCCGGTAGACGACCGGATCGGCGCCCAGTTCGCCGGCGTATTGGACGAGATTGTAGGTGAAGCTGTCGTAGTTATCGAGGACGAGAAGCATCTTCCTTCAAGCTAGCCGCCCTCGCGGAGTCCGCCAATCTGAGCGCCGCCTGCTTGAGCGAGTCGATCCGCAGCCGCCCTACGACCCGAAGCGAGTCGGCCAGCCGGTTGTTCCGCCCGTTCACCGAGTCGGCCTTGTTTTCCTGGGCCGCCTCGATGGAGTCGCCGAGCGCCTCCATCGCGTCGGTCAGGGAGTCCGAGGTCTCGGCCGAATCGGACAGGAAATTACCGGTCTGAAGATCGGCCACCAGGTCCTTCGGCAACAGGAGCGCCAGGGTCACCCCGCCTGGCTGAAGGATTGCCTGGCCGAATTCCACCAGCGCCGAGTCGGACTCGCCACCCTTGAGGCAGCGGAAGGTACCGCCCACCCCGGCCTCGGTCCGGATGTGCACCCCCTTGGCACCGTCACGGGATGCGTCGAAATTGGCAGCCAGCTTGCACTCGCTGAGCCCCTGCGCCACCAGCGAATCCTCGAGCTTGATCTCGACCCGGACCGATGAGATCTGCTTGGGAGCGGTCCGTTCGAGGGTGACCCGGTCCAGCATGCCCAGCCTGGACCCACCGATCTCGAAGGGGATGAACGCCAGCGGAAGTGAAATGGGACCGCTGCCGTGGACAACATTGTTCACCTTGACTACGCCGTGGCGGATGAGCGTCACGCCGACCATCCCGATGGCGAAGATGACCAGCGCCCCGAGCAGGATCCTGATCCAGTAGTTTCGCATACGTGCGCTCCGAGTGTGCCGGTCAGTGACGGTGCCGCCGGCCTGGAATATGTTCCAAGGAGAGACGTTTCGGCACTGGCGAAAGTTTCGCCGGTCCCATCCCGCCCATGGGTAGGGCTCCCGGAGGTATGCCTGTGATCGAGGTGGACGGCCTGGAGAAAGTGTACGGGGACTTCACGGCGGTCCAGGGGCTTTCCTTCCGGGTGGCACGTGGCGAGGTGCTGGGGCTGGTCGGGCCCAATGGCGCCGGAAAGACCACGACCCTCCGAAGCCTGGCCGGCATTCTCCGCCCCACCCGCGGCCGGATCACCATTGCCGGCTTTGACCTCGCGACCCACCCGATCGACGCCAAGTCCCATCTGGCCTTTGTCCCGGATGAGCCGCACCTCTTCGAGTATCTCACCGTCGAGGAGCACCTCCGCTTCGTTGGACGGCTCTACCAGGTGGCTGACGCCGAGGAGCGCATTCCCGCCCTCCTGGAGGAGGTGGAGCTGGCCGGCAAGCGCGCGGCCCTTCCGGGAGAGCTGTCGCGTGGGATGAAGCAGAAACTGCTGATCGCCTGCGGGCTCCTGCACCGACCGCAGGCGCTGCTGCTCGACGAACCGCTGACGGGGCTGGATCCGGTGGGGATCCGTCGGATGAAGGCGACGATCGTTGGTCGGGCCGAGGCTGGCGCTGCGGTCATCCTGAGCTCGCACCTCCTTCACCTCGTCGAGGAGGTCTGCACCCGGCTGCTGATCATGAATCGGGGCCGGTCGCTCGCGCTCGGCTCGATCACCGAAATCCTGTCGGCGAGACCGGACATGGCCGGACGTACGCTGGAGGAAGTCTTCGTTGGCATCGTGGGCGCGGACGGGTCGGGCGACCAGTGATCGGCGCCCTCGCCTATCTCGCGGGCCGGTCAGCCCGGAACCGACTCGCCCGCCAGCTCCGGCGCCTGCGCACACCCCGGTATTTCATCGCCATCGTGCTGGGCCTCCTTTACCTCTGGGCGATCGTGGAGCAGCAGCGTGCCGCACGGAGCGGCGCCGACCCCAGCTCGGCCGGCTGGGTGGAGCTCCTCGCCGCCCTGGGAGTGGCGGGAGCGGCGGCCTGGGCTTGGGTCTTCGGCTCCGAACGGCGTGTGCTGGCCTTCTCGCCGGCGGACGTGACTTTCCTCTTCGCTGGGCCCGTCACGCGGCGGGGCCTTGTCTCCTACAAGCTCGTCCGGGCCCAACTGGCCGTTCTCTTCAACGTGGTGGTATGGACGCTGCTCCTCTCGCGGGAGGCGTTCGGCGCGTCCGCCTGGCTCCGGGCCGCCTCCCTCTGGGTGCTGCTGACCACGCTGTCGCTGCACCGCCTTGGTGCATCGTTCGTGCGCAGCGGCTTGAAGCAGCACGGCAGCACCGGACTGCGGCGTGGCGTGGTGCCTCTCCTGGCCGCGGGTTCCGGCATCGCCGTTCTGGGATGGGCGCTGTGGAGCGAGGCCAGCGGTCTCACGGCCGCCCTCCGTGACGGGGACGCCGAGGCCTTCCTTGCCGTTCTCACCGCGGTGGGGCTTCAGCCGCCTCTCAAGTGGCTGGTGGTTCCGTTCCAGTTGATGGTCCGCCCGCTGACCGCACCCACCGTCGATGCCTGGGCCCATGCCATCGGGCCCGCCATGGGCATCCTCGCCCTGCACTTTCTCTGGGTTATCCGCTCGGACGCCGCCTTCGAAGAGTCCGCCATCGAGCACACGATGGCGCGGGCCCTCCGGGAGATGCCCGAGAAACGTACGCGAAAGGCCCCCGCCAGGGTGGCCCGCCGCCAAGTGCTTCGCCTTCGGCCGACGGGATGGCCGGCGGGGGCGATTCTCTGGAAGAACCTTGTCTCCGTCGGCAGAGTCCGCCCGGTTCGCGGGCTCGTCATCACCGGTCTCGCCGCGGGGGCCGCGCTGGCGCTTCTCTCCTTCGGGTCGGGCACGTCGGCGGCGGAGACGATCGGATCACTCGCGCTGATCTGGGCCGTGCTGATGCTCTTCGTGGGGCCGCAGTGGATTCGAAACGATTTGCGCGCCGACCTGCCGAGCTTCGACCTGCTCCGGAGCTATCCCGTGCGCGGCCGGTCGGTGATCGCCGCCGAGGTGGCCGGCTCCACGCTGGTGCTGACGGCGATCCAGCTCGGCCTGCTCGCTATCGCCTATCTGGCCTTCATGGGCAACAACCGCATGCTGCTCACCCTGGAGGAGCGGTCGCTCGTGCTCCTCGCCGCCGCGGTGTACCTCCCCCCCGTCAACTACCTCGCGATGCTGATTCAGAACGGAGGAGCCCTCCTCTTTCCGGCGTGGGTCCGGTCGGGGCCGGAGCGGGCGGGTGGCGTGGAGGAACTGGGCCAGAACATGGTCCTCATCGTCGCTCACGCCGGGCTGTTGACGATGCTCATTGCGGTCCCGATGGCAGCTGCCGGTGGGATCTTCTTCGTGCTTCGGCCGGCCATCGGCGGGTGGGCCGAGATCCCCGGCGGCGCCGTGGCCGTCTCGATTCTCGTCTTCGAGGCCCGGGTGATCGTCGGCTGGCTGGGACGGGTGCTCGAGGGGACCGACCCGACAGCCGTGGCGGCCGGCAGCTAGGGGGTCAGGTCCGCGCCCCGAATCGTCCGAAGCGGACGGCCAGCGACGGCAGCACGAAGAGGCTGAGCGCCGTCGATGTGACGAGCCCGCCCAGAATCACGATGGCCATGGGACCTTCGATCTCCCGGCCGGGGTCGCCGCTACCGATCGCGAGGGGAAGCAGACCGAGGGCGGTCACCAGCGCCGTCATCAGAATGGGACCCAGCCGCTCGAGCGCGCCACGGAGAGCCGTCGCCCGCCCCCAGACCGCGCCCTCGACCTGGACGAGATGATCGTAGTGCGATATCAGCATCACCGCGTTGCGCGTCGCGATGCCGAAGAGGGTGACGAACCCGACCAGTGACCCGAGCGAGAGCACCCCCCCGGTCGCGAAGACGGCCAGCACCCCGCCCACGAGCGCGAACGGCAGATTCGCCAGGACGAGAAGCAGCCGGCTCCCCTCCCCGAACGCGACCCACAACAACATCACGATGCCGGCTCCGGCCAGGAGGCTGTTCCGGAACAGCTCCCGGCGCGCCTCACGTTGGGCGGTGCCGGTGCCGCCCACCTCCGCATACACTCCGACAGGAACCCCTGCCGAGGTTCCAAGGGCCTTCTCCACGTCGCGCGTCACGGCCTCCACATCGCGCCCGGACACATTCGCGGTGACGGTCTGGACCCGGCGCGCACCGAGGTGAGCGATGACGAATCTTCCGGTGGTCCGGGCCACGTCGGCCACCTGCCCGAGCTCGACCACCCGCCCGCCGGCGGTCGTGAGCGGCAGGCGCGCGAGATCCTCCGGCCTGGCGCGTTGTTCGGGAACGACCGTGAGAACGACATCGGAGCTGCGATTGCCCTCGAAGGTCTGGGCGACCCGGGTTCCCCTGGTGGCCGTTTCGACCGCGGCGAGCACTTCGTCCGGCCTGAGGCCCTGTGCGGGCAGATCGTCGAGACGCAGCCGGACCGTCACCTCGGGGGCGACGGGGGGCGGATCGTACTGGATGTCCGAGGCACCGGGGACTCTGGCCATCGATACCGCCACGCGACGGGCGGCCAGGTCCAGGCGGTCGAGATCGTCGCCGAACACCCGCACCACGAGCTCGGCGGTCGAGCCCGTCAGCGTTTCCTCGATCCGTTCGGCGAGGAATCCGCGGATGGCGAAATTCACGCCGGGGAAACCCGAAAGCAGCCTGCGCAGATCACCCTCCACCGTTTCGGCGTTCTCGCCGGTGAGCGGCTCCAGATCCACCTCGAACTCGGTGTAGTGGGTTCCCCAGGTATCCTCGGAGAGCTCCGCCCGGCCGATCCGCTGGGCCACCGAGCGGATCCGGGGGTCCTTGCGCAGCGCCGCGCTCACGCCGGCGCCGAGTCGCCGTGACTCGTCGAGCGAGGTGCCGGGAACCGCCGACATGTGGATGAGGTAGTGGCCTTCCCTGAACTCGGGGAGGAAGGTCGCCCCGAAGAACGGCAGGGTGGCGAGCGCGGCAATGCAGATCGCGGCGGCCACGGCGGCGACCCATATCGGCCGGTCGGCCAACCGGTCCAGCAGGACCGTATACCTGGCCTTGAGCCACGCGAGCGCCGGCGATTCGTGCGCTCGATGGCCGCGCCGGCCGAGCAGCAGGAGTGTCAGCGCCGGCGTGACCGTGAGTGCGACGACAAGCGAGGCGAGGATGGCGAGGACATAGGCGAGGCCGAGCGGCCTGAAGAGAGCGCCCTGCACCCCGGTCAGGGTGAGCACGGGGATGAACACCAGTGCCACCACGAACGTGGCGTACACGACACTCCCGCGCACCTCGAGGGACGCGTCCAGCACCACGCTCGCCGCGCTCCGAGGCTCTCCGGCCGTCCGGTTCCCCCGCAACCGCCGGGCGATGTTCTCGACGTCGATGATCGCATCGTCCACCACCTCGCCGAGGGCGATGGCGAGCCCGCCGAGGGTGAGCGTGTTGAGGCTCAACCCCATCGCGTCCAGCACGACCATGGCGGCGAGCAGGGACAGCGGGATGGCCGTCAGCGAGATGGCAGCGGCGCCGACATCGGACAGAAACACCAGCAGGACGACCGCGACCAGCACCGCTCCGAGAAGGAGCGAGGTGGTCACGTTGCGAAGCGCGAGGTCGATGAATTCCGAGGGCCTGAAGAGCGCCGGGTGCAGGGTGAGACCGGCGGACTCGATGCTCGGCCGAAGCAGCGCGAGCGCCGCCTCCGCCCGCTGCGCTACCACCTTCGTATTGGCGCCGAGCTGTGCCGAGATGACGATCACCAGTCCCCGCTCGCCATTGACCGCTCCCTCACCGAAGCGTGGCTCCGGGCCCTCCACCACCCGGGCGACGTCCGAGAGGCGCAGCACCGAGCCTCCCGACTCCCGAATGACCGTGCCGCCGAGCGCCTCGGGTGTGAGCGCCTGGCCCTCCGCCCGGACGGTGAGCCTCTGATTGCCGGCTTCGATCACACCTGCCCCCCGCACGCCGGTCGATTGGCGTGCGGCCTCGGTGACCTCCGCCAGCCCGACGCGATAGAGCCGCATGCGCTCCAGGTCGAGCTGGATCTGGAGTTGGCGCACTTCACCGCCGAAGATCGCCACTTTGGACACACCGGGCGTGGCCAGCAGGCGCGGCCGCAGCACCCAATCGGCGAAGGTGCGCTGCTCCATCGGTGTGCGTGTCTGCGACGTGATGCCGACCACCAGCACGGTGCTCGACGACGACGTGAGTGGCGTCAGTACGGGCGGGTGCACGGTCTCCGGGAGGCGGCCCGCCGCTTCGGTGAGCCGCTCGGCGAGCGACTGGCGGGCGCGATAGATGTCGACCCGTTCGGCGAGGACCGCGGTGATGACGGAAAGGCCCTGGATCGACTGGGAGCGGACGGCCGCGATGCCCTCGACGCCGTTGATGGCCTCCTCGAGCGGTTTGGTGACCAGCATCTCCACCTGTTCGGGGGCGAGGCCCGGAGCTTCGGTCTGGATGGAGACCTGGGGCGGAGCGAATTCGGGGAAGACGTCGAGGTGGGCGTCGACGACCGTCCCGGCGCCGAAGACGACGAGGGCGATCGCCAGGCCGATGACCACCCCACGATGGCGGATCGAATTGCGGACGAGGGCGTTCAGCATCGGGTGCGCGAGCCGATCACTCGCCGGACTCGTCGCCGACGGTCACCCGGGCCCGGAATTCCTCGGAGAGCAGCTCCTGCGCACCGGTGATGACGACCGTGTCACCGACGGTGAGAGCGCCTTCGACGATCCATCCTCCGGTGGTCGGCCGGTCGGTGGGGACCCGCACCCGCTCGAAGCGCCCTGGCGCCCGGCGTACGTACACCCACGCGAGCCCCTCCCACTGCACGACCGCCCGGTCCGGCACCATCACTTCCTCGCGCGCCGCCTTGCCGGGGCCATCCCGGCCGGCAACGAAGGCGACGACCGGTGTGCCGGGGGTGGCGCCGGGCCAGGCGCGGTCCGCCCGATAGAGGTATGCCGCGCGTCTGGTCGCTGGATCGGCCTCGGGTGAGGAACCGACCAGTCGGCCCCGGACTCGCGTGGTGCCACCCGCCGGGCCGAGCGAGATGGTCGGACGCGGGGTCGAGCCTGCCCGATCGGACCAGGCGATCCGCACGAGAGGGCGGCTCTGATCCACAACCTGGAGCAGCTCCTGTCCGGCCTCGACGATCGCTCCGGGATGCGCTCCCACCTTCGTGACGATGCCGGAGATGGGCGAGGCGATCGGGCGCGCGTCGGAGACCTGCACCAGCTCCCGCCCGGCGGTCACGCGATCGCCGAGGCCCGGCCAACGCGCGCCGGCGGCCAGGGTGAGCCGGCCCGCGACGGGGGCGCGCACCAGGGCAACCCGCTCCGGCTCGGTCATCACCTCGCCCGTCAACCGTTCCTCGGGAGCGCGGGAGACGCCCGCCAGCGGCGCCGTTTCGAGGCCGATCCGATCGGCGTCGCTGGAATCGACCGACACCAGCACCGCCGCGTCGCGCCGCTCCACCCGGCTCGGCGCCACCACCAGCGCATCCCGTTCCCTTTCCGCGCTTCTCTGCCTCTTGGGCGAGAGGTAGAGGGCGACGAGCGCCGCGGCCAACACGGTGCCCGCGACAACCGAGCCGACCAATCGGATCGCCTTCGCCATTATGGAACTCCCTCCTCCCCCGACTCCTCCCGCGGGTCGGGCCACCTGGCCCCGTCTTCTCCCCGCCACTCACCGGCCGCGGCCTCGACCGCGAGTCCTGCGAGCGCGACACGCCGTGCCGTCTCACGCCTCGCGCGTTCCGCTCTCGCCATTGCCAGTTCGGCGAGCGCCGCATCGAGCCTCGAAGTCTCCCCGCGTTCGTAGGCGGCGCGCGCCCGCGCGACACCGCGGCCAGCCGCGGCGACCTGGGAGTCGGCGGCCACCTGCTCGATGCGGGCGCCGCGGCAACTCTCGCCCGCGAGGGCGAGGTCGCTGAGAATCGTGTCCTGCGTCTCCACGACACGGGCGGCCGCGGCCGCCCTGGCGGCCGCGGCCACGGTGATGGGTCCGCGGTTGCGAAAGGCGAGAAGTCCGGGTGCCGCGAGCGCCAGGGTCCAGCGATGGACGCCTTGGTCCCAGATGAATCCCGGACCTGCATCGAGATCGGGGTACTGGCGGGCCACCTGGAGTTTCACCTCGGCCTCGGCCGCGGCGTATTCCGCTAGGGCACGGGGGATTTCCGGGCGCATCGTGAGCGCCAGCACCTGGAGCGAATCGAGCCCGAGCGCGTCGAGGCGCTCGCAGCCTGCGGACTCGACCGGAGCTACCTCGATCGAATCGAACGCCCGTGGCGGGAGCCCGACCTCCGCCGCGAGCCGCGCGCGTGCCTCGATCCATTCGCCCTCGGTCGTCGCGACGGCTCCACGCACCTCCGCCACTTCACTCCCCGTGCGGGCGACCTCGGACGCCGTCACGGCGGCCTCGCCGAAGCGCAGCTCCTCCAGCGCCTGGACATTGGCGATCGCGGACAGCTCTCGGGTGACTCCCGCCCGCTCCGCCTCGGCCAGGGTGACGCGGAGGGCGGCGCGGCGGGTATCGCGCGCGACCCGCCAGGCCGTCGCCGCCAGCTCGGCCTCGGCGGCGGCGGTGCGCGCACGGGCCTGCTGCAGTCTCGCCGACCGCTTCCCGCCGAGCTCCAGCGTGAGGAGCGCGCCCAGCGCCACGACCCAGGGTGATTGGCCCTCGCTCCCGGACACGGCCCGTTCCACCGCCGCGCTCGCCCCCGGTTGGGGACGCCCCCCCGCCGTGCGCTCACCGGCGCGGGCGGCGCGCCACTCCGCGCGCGCGCGGGGAACTTCGGCACGGAGCGCCAACGCCGCCACCGCCAATTGACGGTCGGTCCACCCGCGAGGCGAGATGGCGGCCGCCCATCTCCCAACCCAGGCGACGAGCGCCGAATCGTCGAGACGCCGCCCCCGGTATTCGCGGACGTGCGCTGGCGCGTCGATCGGCTGCGGCTGATAGCGGGCACAGGCGCCGAGAAGGCCGGTCGCGAGCACACACGCGAGCCCCGCGCCTCTCATCTCACCCTCTCGGATGGAACTGCTTGTGCACCGATCGGAGATACTCGCGATCGACGTGAGTGTAGATCTGGGTGGTGGACAAATCGGCGTGTCCCAGCATTTCCTGAACGGCACGGAGGTCGGCGCCGCCCTCGAGAAGGTGGGTCGCGAAGGTGTGACGAAGGGTGTGCGGGGTGACTCGCTTGGTGATGCCGGCCCGCGCTGCCGCCCGCTTCACGATGCCCCAGGCGCCCACCCGCGAGAGCGGCTCCCCTCGCGCGTTCAGCAGCAGACGCCCCCCGCTCCTGCCTCGATCGAGCGCCGGGCGGAGGGTGTGGAGATAGACCGAGATCGCGCCGATCACGCTGCGGCCGATCGGGACCAGGCGCTCCTTGCCGCCCTTCCCGAAGACCCTCACCAGGTTGTCGGTCAGCAGCAGGTCGGTGACCAGGAGACCGCAGAGCTCGGAGACCCTGAGGCCCGCTCCGTAGCCCAGCTCGAGCAACCCACGATCACGCCACGCCAACGGCTCGTCGATGCGCGGGGCGGCGAGCAAGGTCTCCACCTCGCTCACACTCAGGGTATCCGGCAGCGTCCGGCCTCGGCGAGGGGCGGCGAGACGGTCGCTCGGATCGTCGGTGACCCGCCCTTCGCCGGCGAGAAACCGGTAGTAGGTACTGATTGACGAGACGGCGCGGCGGATCGTCGCGGCGCTGAGTCCGAGATCCTTGAGCAGGTAGACATGCTCGCGGAGAAGGGTCCGGCTCACTCGGGCAGGATCCCGCACTCCTTTCGACGCGGCAAATTCCCCGAGGCGTCGCAGGTCCCGGACGTACGCCTCGACGGTGTTGCCGCTGTGCCCGGATTCGAGAGCCAGAAAATCGCGGAATCCCTCGAGCCAGAAATCGCCGTCCACCCGGCGGTGCAGGTCCGCGACGGTCACGTCCGACGCTCCCCACGGAGCCGTTGGCGCACCTCGGCCAGCTCCTTCGGACCGATGCCCAGGAGCTCCCCGGCCAGATGCATCAAGCGGTTCTCATGCTCGTCGATGGCCCCGTCGCTGAACACAACCGTCCAGAGCCGCTCGACCAGTTCCACCCGCTGCGCCCGGTTCACCTTCTGGCGGATCCGGCGTGCGTAGTCCGCGAAGCGCGTGCGCCGAGCCTCCTCGGTCACCGGTGTGACGGGCGGGGCGCCGCCCGCCACTCCCCAGGTGGCGCGAAGATGCTCGGCGACCGCTTCGCGGTCGTCGGGGGTCAGCACCGGATCGGCATAGGCGAGCTCGAGGACCAGCAGCGCCGCGGCCTGCCGCGCGGAGCCCTCGGCGATCTCGGTGCCCGCGAGGAACGACGGCGCCGCCGGATCGAGGGCATCCTTGGTGGCGTGCCACACCCGCTCGCGCCGCCTTCTCCTCGCGATGACCAGGCGCCAGATGATCGCCCCACCCACCGCCACCACGGCGGCGATCCCGAGGGTCCGATTGACGCCCGCGATGAGCGCCATGATCCGGTCCCACTCCGCCCCGATGACGGCGCCGAGCAAGGTGATGCCTCCATACCAGATGGCGGAAGCGATCCCGATCGGCACGAACGTGCGCACAGCATCGAGGCCCACGAGGCCCGCGAAGGGGGGGACGACCGCCCGGATGCCCGGGAGGAAGCGGCTGAGGAAGATGCCGGCGATGCCGAAGCGCAGGTACTCGCGCTCGATCACCGCGAGCGAGCGGGGAGCGAGGAGGCGCCGGCCGGTGGGCGAGGCGAACAGGCGTCGGCCGTACCGTCGGGACGCGAAATAGACGCCGGCCGCGCCAACGAGGTTGGCCAACCAGGTGACGAGGAAGACGAGCCACGGCGCCGTCAGGCCCCGATTCGAGAGAAAGGCGCCGAGCGCCACCGCGGCGTCGGACGGCACGGGAGGAATGACGTTCTCGACCGCGGCGAGGAGGGCGAGAACGACGTAGATGGCGGCGGGGGGGAGATGCGAGACCCACGCGAGCAGGGACTCGATCAGCGAGCCTCCAGGAGCGCCACCGCGATGACGGCGAGTCCTTCGCCGCGGCCGATGAATCCCATCCCTTCGTTGGTCTTGGCCTTCACGTTCACGGAGCCCGCCGCCAGGCCCAGCCGCTGGGCGAGAGCGACGCCCATGGCGCCGAGATGGGGCCCCAGCTTGGGCAGCTCGGTGATGACGGTGAGATCGGCCTGGGCCACGACGAAGCCGCGTCCGCGGACCAGCTCGTGAGCGGTGCGGAGCAGCTCCATCGAGTCGGCGTCCTTCCACTGTGGATCGTCGTCGGGGAAAAGCTGTCCGATATTCCCCGCGCCGGCGGCGCCGAGGATCGCGTCGGTGAGGGCGTGCGCGACGGCGTCGGCGTCGCTGTGTCCGGCCAGGCCCCGTCCGTGTGGGATGGTGAGGCCGCCCAGCACCAGCGGGCGACCCTCGATGAAGCGGTGGGAGTCGTAGCCGATCCCCACGCGGGTCACGCCGCGGCTGGCTCCTCGATGAAACTGTAGTCCTGCCGCCGGCGGACGGGCCGGTAGCCGGCGTCGCGAATCAGTCGGTCGATCTCGGCTCGAGTGGTGCGATAGGTGGTGCCCGCCGCCGAGACGACGTTCTCTTCCATCATGAGACTGCCGTAGTCGTTCGCCCCGAAGCGGAGGGCCACCTGGCCGACCTTGTGGCCCATGGTCACCCACGACGACTGGAGATTCGGGACATTGGTAAGCACGATCCGGGCGATGGCCAACGTCCGCAGGTAGGTGACGGCGTCGGTCTTCTGGTAGTGCGACATCTCGGGCGTTCCCTCCGGCTGGAGGGGCCAGCAGATGAAGGCGGTGAAGCCGCCCGTCCGGGCCTGGAGGTCGCGGACCCGGAAGAGATGTTCGATCCGGTCTTCGTCGCTCTCGCCGAGACCGTACATCATCGTGACCGATGTCGTCATCCCCTGGCGATGCGCTTCCTCCTGCACCCCGAGCCACTCCTCGGTCTGCGCCTTCTTCCGCGCGACTCTCTGCCGCACCTCGTCCACCAGGATCTCTCCGCCACCGCCAGGAATGCTGTCCAGCCCCGCCGCCCGGAGCTCCCGCACGACGTCCGGAACCGTCAACCCGAAGCGCTCGCTGAAGAACACCACTTCAGAGGGCGAGAAGCCGTGGATGTGGATTCGATGGTTGCGCTTGATGTAGCGCATGAGGTCGAGATACCACTCGAAGGGGATATAGGGGTTGTGGCCCCCCTGGAGCAGGATCTGCACGCCGCCGACGGCGAGGCACTCGTCGATCTTCGCGCCGATCTCCTCGAAGCTCAGCACGTAGCCTTCCCCGTGCTTGGGCCGGCGGTAGAACGCGCAGAACTTGCAATCGGCGACGCAGACGTTGGTGTAGTTGATGTTCCGGTCGATGATGTAGCTGACGGCGTTCTCCGGATGAAGCCGCCACCGTTCGGCATCGGCCAACCGGCCGAGTTCGAGCAGGTCGGCCCGCCGATAGAGCTCGAGGGCGTCCTTGAAGTCACTTGAGGTGCGGTCCACAACACTCATAGTCGCTTTGGGTTAGGCAGCCGTTATGAATGAGAGCGAGCCATCGGGCACCAGTCCGTCCTGGGCCAGGCGGCGGAAAAAGTCGGTCAAGCCGGCCAAGTGGCGATAGGAGAGCGCATAGTCGAGATCGCCGAGGTAGGCGCGACAGACCGCCGCGGACACGCCGGTCGCGCGGGCGGCATCGGCCGACAGCTCGTCGAGATGGGCCAGCCCCCACGCGCGGGAGGCAAGGAGCCGCTCGTGCACCACCCGCACCGCGGGCAACCGGGCCTCCCGCCGGGCCGCCCACACGGCGAAGACGAACGGCAGCCCCGTCCACGCGTGCCACTCGGCCCCCAGGTCCAGCCGCACCGGATAGCGATGCTGCGCCGCGAGCAGGAGCGCCGCATCGCCGATCACGAGCACCGCCTCGTGGGGCAATCCGGCCAGTGACTCGAGATCCGGGGCCTCCGCACGGACGGTGGCGACCCGCGGGCGTACCCCCCACCGGTGCCGGCAGAGGAGGTCGAGCAGCAGCACCGATGTGCGGGAAGAGGCGGTGACCAGCACGGTATGGGCGTCGAGCTCCTCGACCGGCCGCTTGGAGAAGAGCCCGACGCTGTGGACCGGCCCGTCGCAGGTAATCGCCAGATCGGGCAGGAGATGGTAGTCGGCCGCATTCCGGGCGTACTCCACGGCGGAGACGACACTGACCTGCAGCTCGCCGGCCGCGAGAAGGTCGTTGAGTTCCGACGCCGTGCCCGACACCAGCTCGGCGGGAACCTCCACCAGGCCGCGGTCGATCGCACCGTACACCGGGTAGCAGTTGATCCAGGGGATGCGTCCGAGCCTCATGCGGCGTGCACCACCGGAAGGGCGGCCCCGCGCCGGAGCGACGGCTCGGGCGGGAGATCGTCGAATTGCTCGCGCACCGGCTGATACAGGCTGTCCCGCTCGACTGGGCGTTTCCCCGCCCCGCGGATCAGTCGCACCAGCTCCAGGTAAGGCATGTGCATCTCGGTATGCGCGCCGGCCTCGTGGTAGATCCGCTCGTAGACGACGGTGCCCTCGACGTCGTTGCAGCCGAAGCTCAGCGCGATCTGGGAGAGGAACGGCGTGACCATCGGCCAATGGGTCTTGACGTGCGGAATGTTGTCGAGGAACAACCGGGCGACGGCGATGTTCTTCAGGTCCTCGTACCCCGTGGTGGCGGTACCGACGCGGCCCATCTCCTCACCGAGCTGATTATGGTCGGGATGGTAGGCGAGCGGGATGTAGGTCAGGAAGCCGCCGGTCTCGTCCTGCAGCGTACGGAGGCGTCCGAGGTGTTCGATGCGGTCGGCGGCCGTTTCGACATGTCCGTAGAGCATGGTGCAATTGGTGGGAATGCCCAGCTCGTGCGCCACCCGGTGCACCCGAAGCCATTCGTCGCCGGTGAGCTTCCGCTCGGCGATAGTGGCGCGGACGGCGGTGCTGAACACTTCCGCGCCTCCCCCCGGCAGGCTGGTGAGCCCGGCCTCGCGGAGAGCCAGCAGCACCTCCCGCTCCGAGGTCCGCTCGACCCGCGCCAGGTGGGCGATCTCGACCGCGGTGAGCGCCTTGATGTGCACATGGGGAAAGCGCGCCTTGAGCCCCCGGATCATGTCGGTGTAGTAGCTCAGCGCCAGCTTGGGGTGCAGTCCGCCGACGATGTGGAACTCGCGGGTCGGCATTCCGCGCGCCTGCTCCGCCTCGTGGAACACCTCCTCCAGCGAACGGGTGTAGGCGCCTTCCTCCTTCGGCATCCTGGCGAAGGAGCAGAAGACACAGGTGTTCCGGAGCACACAGACGTTGGTGGGGTTGATATGCTGGTTGGCCGAGAAGAAGACCCGGTTGCCGTGCCGGCGCCGATTGGCAAAGTCGGCCAGGCTCCCCAGCCCGAGCAGGTCGGCGGTGGCGTAGAGCGTGAGACCGTCGGCGGCGGCGAGCCGCTCGCCAGCCTGGACCTTCTCGGCAATGGGTCGGAGCGCGGGGTCCTGCAGGCGCGAGGGGTCGAGCTCGCCGGACATCGTATCTCCTTCAGGCGATGGAGGTAACGGACATCCGGAATCTATACTACTCGTCCCACCTCCGCACGGCGAGCGTCACATTGTGCCCGCCGAAGCCGAAGGAGTTCGACAGCGCCACGTTCACCTCCCGCTCGACCTTCTGGTTGGGGGCGCAGTCGAGATCGCAGGCGGGGTCGCGGTCGAACTGATTGATGGTCGGCGGAATGACGCCGCAGGTGGAGACGAGCATCGCGACGCCAAACTCGAGAGCGCCCGCGGCGCCGAGCAGGTGCCCGGTCATCGACTTGGTGGAGCCGAAGACGAGGTGCCGCGCCTGTTCGCCGAAGACCGCCTTGACCGCTTCGGTCTCGGCGACATCTCCCTGCTGGGTGGAC
>Ga0326597_10005856_pt1 | contig 16965 bp, 11 predicted proteins | sample RVTome_12_FD_203789 | JGI IMG/M metagenome (GOLD analysis project Ga0326597, IMG submission 203789) | Soil microbial communities from uranium-contaminated site in the Upper Colorado River Basin, Wyoming, United States - RVT100D185 | ecosystem: Environmental > Terrestrial > Soil > Contaminated >...
TCAAGTGGTCGATCGCGTCCGAGGCAGCCGGCATCCCGATCGGATGGGCCATCGACGGCGCCAACCGTCACGACATCCGTCTGCTTGGTCCCACTCTGGACACGGTCACTGCCCGCGGTCTGCACCTGGACATCGAGACCTTGCACCTGGACCGCGGCTACGACGCCAACACCGTGCGAACCGACCTGACCGCCCGCCACATCCACGACGCGGTCATCGCCCGGCAACGCCGCCGCGGCCAACCCAAACCACCCCGACAGCGGCCGCTGCTCCTCGGGCTGCGCTGGACGGTCGAACGGACCAACTCGTGGCTGTCCAACCACGGCCAGCTACGCCGCAACACCGACCGCTGTAGCGTCCACCGGCTCGCTCAACTCGCACTCGCCATCGTGCTGATCATCACCGCCAAACTCATCGACTGGCACGACCGCTGGAACCGAACCTGACGCCAGCCACCCACCGATGCACAAGATCAACGTCGTCGGAAGCCTCCCCGGGATAGCCACGCCCTCCTCGCCGCCAGTCCTGGCGCGACCCGTCGAGCAGCACCAGGATCCCCGTCGACCAGGCACCAACACACGCCCTCAACCGACCCGCCGCGTGGCACCTACTGGCGCGGCCTCTTACTCACATCACCCTGGCGGGTCAGTCGATGAGGGCGTCGAGGACGGCTCGGCGGACCACGGCCCAGGCCAGGCGGATCGACAGGGCGGCCACGAGCGCGGTGATCACGGCGGCTTCCTGGTCCACGAGGATGTCGGCGGGCGGTGAGGTCTGCCACATCGCCAGGGCGACCAGCAGCAGCCAGAAGAACAGCCCGACCAGCAGGACCTCGCGGAGCAGGATCCACAGAGGTTTCAGCACGACGCCGCCCGGAAGGGCGGTGAGCGCTTCGCCGACCGAGCGGCGGGGAGGGCGCCAACCCGAGACGGGCGGTAGCGAGGAGCGGATGGCGACCAGCGTGTCACCGTGGACCGCGGCGACCTCGGGGTCATCGGTCAGGTCGATGCGTCGGCCGGCCGAACGCGGGGCGGCCTGTTCGGCCTCGAGCGCGTCGCGCAGCGCCTGCTCGAGCTCGTTGTTCATCGACGCTTCTCTCGCGGCCGTTGGCCGGGCACTGTATGGCGCGGTCGGTTTCACGGCCAGCCGCTGTAACCCGCGGCCGCTCGAACCGGCGGTGCTACGGTCCGGGAACCTCGACCGGACGGTGCCCGGTTCGACGCTCCCTCCTGCTCCTGGTGATGAGGTCGCACGTGCGCACGACCTGGCTGCTGTGGCTCGCCGGGGTGGCGGTTGGTCTGACGCTGGTCGCCTGCTCATCGGACGCACCGGCCGGCTTCGTGAATATCGGCATGAAGGACAACTTCTTTACCCGGGACGTCACGCGCATCGAGGTCGGCGACACCGTCCGGTTCGTCAACCAGGGCGACGCACCGCACAACGCCATCGCCCGGGACCAGTGGTCGACGGGCGAGGCCGCCGGTGACATCGAGTTCGCCGTCATGGACCCCGGCGGACGCATCGACCTGACCTTCGACACCGAGGGGATCTACGAGTACTACTGCTCGCTGCACGGCACCCCGGAGGGCGAAGGCATGGCGGCCGTTCTCGTCGTTGGCGACCTCGACTACCAGGCGTCGCCGAAGGCGCCAGCCGAGCCCGTCGCCGACTGGACCGGGCGGACCCTGAACGTGCCCGACGACCATCCGACGATCCAGAACGCCGTCGATGCCGCCGAACCCGGCGATCTGGTGCTCGTGGCTCCCGCGCCGCAGGACGACGAGCACCTCGCCCCCGACGGCGCGTACGTCTACAAGGAGCAGGTCGACGTCCGGACCCCGTACATCACGATCCGAGGCACCGACCGCAACGAGGTCGTCGTCGACGGCGAGTTCGAACGCCCCAATGGCTTCAACGTGGCCGCCGCCGACGGCGTTGCGATCGAGAACATCACCGCACGGCACGCGACCATCAACGGGTTCTTCTGGACGTCGTTGACGGGGTACCGGGGCTCGTACCTCACCGCCTACAACAACGGGGTCTACGGGATCTACGCCTTCGATTCGGTGGACGGACTGCTCGAGTACTCCTATGCATCGGGCAGCCCGGACGCCGGCTTCTACATCGGGCAGTGCGACCCGTGCGACGCCGTGATCGACCACTCGGTCGCCGAGTGGAACGGTCTGGGTTACTCCGGCACGAACGCGTCGGGCAACCTTTTCCTGGTGAGGTCGACCTGGCGGGACAACCACGCGGGGATCGCGCCGAACTCGCTGGACTCCGAACTGCTCCCACCGGCCCACGACGTGACGATCGTCGGCAACGTGATCGTCGGTTCGGGCAACGACGAGGCGCCGGCGCTCGAGACCCAGTACATCGCGTCCGGGCACGGCATCGTGCTGCCGGGCGTGCTCGACTCGACGATCGAACGCAACCTGGTCGTCAACTCCGACCGGGTCGGCATCAGGGTCACGCCGATGCTGGACGACAACTTCTGGATGTCTGGCGGCAACCGCATCGCCGACAACGTCGTGCGCGGTTCCGGCCACGCCGACCTCGCGGTCGGTGGGCCGGGCCTCGATGGCGACTGCTTCGAGGGCAACGACGTGTCGACCACCCTGCCGCCGGGGCTCGACCTGTTCCAGCAGTGTGACGGTCTGCGCCTGCCGTGGCGCTGGGACCTCACCACGTTCACAGGGCTCGCCGGCCAGTTCGCCCAGGCCGCCGGGGTCGGGTTTCCGTACGGCGACTGGCAGACGGTCCGCGCGCCGCCCGACCAGGCGCAGATGCCTGGCGGGGTCGATGCGCCGGTCGTGCCTGCTTATGACGTCTTTGCCACCTACGACCTCGACGTTGACACGATCGAGGTCCCGACATCCACCGATCTCGATGCCGCCGCGGCACCGAGCAGGGAGGTCACCATCATGGGAGTGCCACTCGCCGCCGGGTTCTGGCCCGCCTTCTTCGGGCTGTACGCGTGGGTGCTGCCGTTCGTGCTGCTCGCGGCGTGGACGGCGCTGGCGCTGTGGGACATCGCCCGCCGCGAGGACCTCAGCAAGGGCGTAGCGATCGGCTGGATCGCCGCCGTGCTGCTGATCCCGTTCCTCGGCCCGATCCTGTACCACGTCGCCGCGAGGTCCCCGCTGCCCGGATGGCTCCGCGGGGCGATGGTGGGCGGCGGCCTGCTCGCCTACCTGGTGATCCTCGGGGTCGGAGCGGTCGTCGGCGGGATCGTCTGACCATGTCCGGCGGCGACCACGAGCAACCGCACGAACGGGCGGCGAGGTCGCGGACGCCGAACACGCCGGAACCGCCGCCGGGGGTACCGGCAGATACGGCCACGCGGTTGCGCCGCCGCTGCACCTGCCGCCCGACGCGCTGGACGCCGTGACCATCCCGCCCGCTGCCCGTACGTCGGGCGGACGGAGGACCCACGAGCACGAGTTCGTCGTCACCGAACGGACCATCCGCACAACCTGCACTTCCACGGTTCCCATGTACCGGGCATGGACGGCTGGGAGCCGATCCCGCCCGGCGGCGAGTTCACCTACGAGGTCGAGGCCGGCCCGGCAGGCCTGCACCCGTACCACTGCCACGTCCCGCCGCTGTCGATGCACATCAGCAAGGGCATGTACGGGGCGCTGATCGTCGACCCGCCCGGCGGCCGGCATCCGGCGCACGGGTTCGAGCTGGTCCTGTCGGGCTGGGACGTCGACGGCGACGGCCGCAACGAGATCATGGCGTTCAACGGCATCGGCGGGTTCTTCCACACCCACCCGCTGAAGGTTCCGGTCGGCCAACCGGTCCGCGTCCACCTCCTCAACATGACCGAGTACGAACCGGTCGTGTCCTTCCACCTCCACGCCAAGACCTTCGACGTCTACCGGTCGGGCACCGGCACCGAACCGGACGAGCACACCGACACGGTCACGCTCGGCCAGGGGGAGCGGGCCATCCTCGAGTTCACCCTCCCCGAACGTGGCCGGTACATGTTCCACCCCCACCAGCACCACCTGGCCGAGATGGGTGCAATGGGCTGGTTCGCCGCCATCTGATGTCAGCGATCCGCGCCACCGTTGGTGCGTTTGGCTGACGTCGGGCGTCACCTTGCAGGGATTCGGTCGTTGGGTGGCGAAACCACTCGTGACATACCCAGTGGTATCGCCATTCCGATCCTCCGAGGTCCGCCATGCGCCGCGTCACTCTGCTCGCCATCGTGGGCGTGCTCGCCACCGTCTTGCCCGTCGGCGCCAGCGCCCAGTCCGTGCCGACGACGCCGGTCGACGCGCCGCCCGTGCGGACCTCGGACCCGGTCGTGCTGACCGGCGCCGCCTTCCCCGCGTGGGCCGTTCCCGCGGACCAGACGGCGGCCGCACCGTCGCTCGAGGGGCTGCAGTGCCTCGGTGAGGACAACGGGTTCCCGTCCGGGTTCGTGCCCGACTCGCCGATTACCGACGACGAACCGTGCAGCCACAACGAGTACGACGAACCGCTCGTGTCGTCGCAGGCCGTGGCCGGGCTCACCGGTGTCCCGACCAACCGACTGATGGGGTACCGCTGGGACGCCGCGACGTCCTCGTTCGTGCAGATCCCGTTCCAGGTCGACGAGATGTTCACCCGCTACCTCAGCAACGACATCTCCGGGTTCGCGATGTACTCCGAGCGGGACCAGCACTCGTCCTACGCGTTCGACCGCGAGGGGTTCCGTTGGACCGCGAGCGACCCGTCGGACCCGTGCCTTGCCGCTCCCGCCAGCCAGGTCGCGCCCGATCCGGTCCCCGGCCTGGACAGCGACGACGAACTGGTCTTCATGGCGCGTGACGCCGGCCCGAAGGCACCCGCCTCGGCCAACCTCCCGGCAGGCATCCTCGACGTCCACGAGGTCACGGTCGCCGATCCGTTCAGCCCAGGTGACACCTCCTATGTGTACGTCGCCCAGGCAGACGAGGGTGGCCCTGTCCCCGCGTTCGACGCCTCCAATGGCTACGTCCGCTACGACCGTGATGCCGAGGCGAATGTCTTCCTGTTCTCCGAGTCCTCCTACGACAACTACGGCAACGCCCCCCACGGCCCGTGGTACGACCCTGCCACCGGCATCTGCCACAGCGACCCCGTCCAGTACCTCCAGCACCGCCCAGGCGACCAGGCCACCATCACCACCCCCCGCTACCGCTTCCGGTACGAGGGCCGCTGGCTGATGACCGAACTCAACGTGTCGGCCGACCTGGGCGGCGACTGGACCTACGGCGCGGACATGATCGACCAGTGGAAGGCCCGTGCCTTCCAGCAGCGCCCCGGCGGCGAGACGCCATGCTGCGGCTTCGAGGAAGAGGTCAACAACTGGGGCGGCTCGTCCATCCTCATGGGCGAGCGGTCGGGCCCGGTTCGCACGATCCGCGAGACCTGGGGCGCCGACTCGGGCACCAACGTCGTGCGTCGCGAGATCTTCTACCGCGACGAGATCCGACTCGGGGCGTTCCTGCGCGTCCACGTCGTCCCGCCGCTCGACGGCATCTACACCCAGTGGGATCACACCGCCGGAGCCACGACCCGCTACTACAACCCGTTCGTGCCCGAAGGGGTGCCGATCGACGGGAAGAACGACGAGGTCTTCGGCAACTCCCGGATCGCCGTGTCCCCGACCGGCATCAGCTACGAGGGCGACGACACGCTCTCGGACATGCTGGAGGAGGCTGCCGGTGGCACGCCGATCGTCGTTGGCGACCCGAGCGGCGCCGTCGTCGACAATGACGTCGACCTCCCGGACCCGACCCTCTCCGGAGTCAACGGGTTGCTGCCGTGGGAGCAGATCGAGGGTCCGGCCGGCACGCTCGTCAGCCGCTGGCAGGCCAAGCAGATCACGCCTGGTGGGGTTGCCCACACGCCGTTCGCCGTGCCGTACTACCGCGACGACGCCTGCTTCGACGACGGCACCGGCTCGGACCCCGGTCCCCACCTGCGGGGCCGCGGGACCGACGACGGTCAATACGCGCTGTGGACCGACGCCGAGGGCGTGAGCCGTGACCGGGAGTGCTGGAACGTCGACACGCACAACAGCGACCCCGAGTACGCCGCCGACCTCGGCTCCCGCCGCTTCTTCCAGGGCTCTGTCGGCACACACGGCATGCACCTGCTGCTGATCGCGGACAGCGACAACGCGGGCACCACCGTCCCGGTCACCGAGATCGACGTCGAGCAGCGCATGGTTGTCCTGCCGTCGCAGGGGCGCAACGTCGGCGAGAGCTACGGCCGCGGGTTCGAGAAGCCGCTGCTCGCCTCCGCCACGCCCGTCTCCTTCGCTGGCGGCGCCGCCGCGTCCGGCCAGTGGGTCGCCGGTGACCTCCACATCCACACGACCTACTCGCACGACGCGGTCGGTGTGCAGTTCGACGAGAACGGCAACCCGGCACCGGACGACGAGATCGACCTCGCCGAGCTCTACACCCTCGGCAACACCGTCGCTGAGCAGTTCGCGATGGCTGCCGCCCGTGGGCTGGACTTCCTGGCCATCACCGACCACAACGACGTCCGCAGCCAGTCCGACCCGGGCTGGGAGGTCGGCGGCGTGCTCGGCCTGCCTGGCTACGAGAACTCGTTGTCCGGGCACGCCCAGATGCTCGGCGCGACCGAGATCTACGACAAGGGCGACCTCGACGGCGACGGGGACAACGACGCCGCGGACGTGAACCTGCTGGCCGACCGCCTGCGTGCCAACGGCGGCGTGTTCCAGCAGAACCACCCGACGTCCGACTACGTCAGCCGCGACGACCCGGCCAGCGACGACGGCCACCAGCACCTCGACTGGGGCTACGGCTACGACGTGGTCCCCGACACGCTCGAGGTCTGGTCCATCGCTCCGTACTGGCAGCCGCCGGCCCCGTCGGCGTCCTCGCTGGACGACGCGCTTCGCTACTGGGACGGCTACCTGGACGGCGGCCACCGTGTCGCCGCGACCGGCGGGTCCGACAACCACTACAAGGCCACCCTTCCCGTCCAGGGTCCTGGTCAGCCGACCACCTGGGTGTTCGTCGACGACCTGTCCGTCGATGGCGTCCTCGCCGGGCTCCGCGACGGGCGGACGTTCGTGTCCGTCCAGCCGCCGGCGCACCAGGGCGCGCAGGTCTTCCTGCAGGCCGACGGCGACGGCGACGGGACCTTCGAGTCCATGGTCGGCGACACCGTCGCGCCGGGTTCGGCGTTCCAGGCCCGCGTGGTGAACGCTCCTGGCACGATGCTGCGGGTCGTCGCCGACGGCGGCGCCGTCATCGCCGAGGCCGCGATCACCGGGCCCGACGAGACCGTCGCACTGGAAATTCCCGCCGATGTCACCCGGGTCCGCACCGAGCTCGTGGCCGAGGACCTCGAGGACGCCCGCGTGACCGTCTGCGACGACGCCTTCGGTGACCAGACCACCTATTGCCGCAACCAACTCGCGCTGCTGTCGCTGACCTCGCCGATCTATGTCCGCGCCGACGTGGCCAGCACGGCAATGACCGTCAGCGCCCCGGCGACCGGCCAGCACACCGACACCGCCGAGGTGACGGCCATGCTCACGTCGGGTGGGGCCCCGGTTGCGGGGCAGGACGTCCGGTTCGCGCTGGGTACGCAGTCCGCCATGGCGACCACGGATGGCACCGGCACGGCAACCGCCACGCTGACCCTGGCCGACGCCCCTGGTGACTACACGGTCACGGCCACCTTCGACGGAACGGACAGCCTCCTGCGCTCGCAGGCGACGGCGCCGCTGACCATCACCCGTGAGGCAACCGTCCTGACCTATACCGGCGACACCGCCGCCGGCCCGAAGGACGTCCGCCTCGCCGCCAGCCTCACCGAGGACGACGGTCCGGCGCTCGCCGGCCGCACGGTGACGTTCGACCTCGACGGGGCCGTCTACACGGCGGTCACCGACGAAGCCGGCGTGGCGGAGGTCGTGGTTGACTCGACCACGAAGGGCCAGTCGCAGGCGGTCACCGTCACCTACGTGGGCGACGACCGCTTCGATCCTGCGTCGACGTCGGCCACCATCGAGTGGAAGCCGGGCGGCAAGGGCGGCGGCAAGGGCGGCGGCGCATTCGCCGAGATGACCACGGTCCGCGTGGCTGCGGCAGCGACCGCAGGCAGCCTCATCCTCCTCTGGCTGATCGTCGCGGCGGTCACGATCATGGCCCGCCGGGAGGTAGCCTCGCAAGGATCGTAAACTTACGGATCTTGCGAGGATGGCGTGGCGCGGACCCCGGCTGACAACCCGTTCACCCCTGGCTACGGGGTGGTCCCGCAGGTCTTCGCGGGACGCCAGGCCGAGTTCGCCGACTTCGAGGGGGTCGTGCTCCGGCGTGTGGCGCAGGGGACCTACGAGCCGGCCCGGCTGCTGACGGGCGACCGGGGGATGGGCAAGACCGCACTGCTGAAGCAGTTCGAGATGGAGGCGACCGAGGCCGGCCACTGGGTCGTGCGGGTGTCGGCGGTTCGTGGCGACTCGGCCGTGCCCGACGTGCTCGAGGCGCTGACCCAGGAGCTGGTGCGCCACGACGTGGCCGTCAAACTCGACCGGCCCGTCAAGCAGGCGCTCAAGCGTGTCGCCGGGATCGTGGTTGGCCCCACTGGCATGTCGCTGTCCGACACCCGCCCCAAGCGAGGCGTGACCGATCGGTGGCACCGCGACCTCACCGACGTCCTCGCGAGCGCAGGCCGGCTCGCCCAGGCGGCTGGGGTCGCCCTGGTCCTGTTGCTCGACGAGGCGCAGAACATCGACAAGGCCTCGATGGGTTCGCTGTTCCACGCCTTCCAGGAGGCCCAGGGACAGACTTCGACCGAGGACCATCCCAGCGGCGCGAAACTGCGTCGTCACCTGCCGCTGGGGATCTACGTCGCCGGGCTGCCCGGCCTGACCGCGGCGCTGCGGGCCGCGGGGACGACGTTCGGCGAGCGTGCCAGGCAGAGCGAGGTCGGTCCGCTGCGGGACCAGGACGTCGCCGAAGCGCTGACCGCCTTCGCCGCAACCCGTGGCGTCGCTGTCGACGCCGACGCCGCCGACCGGTTCGTCGACCTCGTGGGCGGCTACCCCTACTTCCTCCATGTCATCGGGTCCCGCATCTGGGAGGCGGGCGGCAGTCCGGTCATCACCAGAGGCGACGTCGAGGATGGCTGGGCCGCCGCGGCGCCGACGATCGAACTGTTCTACGAGGAACGCCTCCGCGAGATCACCGACCAGCAACGCCGGTACCTGGAGGCCGCTGCCGCCCTCGATGCCGAAGACCGCACGTCCGCGGCGGTCGCCCAGGCCGTCGGGATGACGACCGAGTCGGTCGGATCGACCCAGCAGGCTCTGATCGACACCCACGGCCTGCTGCGCCGTGCCGGGCGCGGCCGGGTGGCGTTCACCCTGCCGGGACTCGATCGGCATCTGCGGCGCTGACCGGCAGGGTGATGACGAACCGGGCCCCGTTGCCGGGGACCTCCTCGAAGTCCAGTTGTCCATCGTGCAGTTCGGTGAATCTCGCCGCGAGCGACAGACCGAGGCCGGTGCTGCCCGCCATGTGGTTGCGTTTGCCGAAGGCCTCGAACAACCCATCGCGGATGTCGGCGGGGATGCCGGGTCCGTTGTCCTCGACGATCAGGCGGGGGCGGCCGTCATCGGTCCGGTCGACCGTCACGGCGACGACGGTGCCCGGCGGGGTGTGCTTGATCGCGTTGCCGATGAGGTTCTCGACCACTCGGTCCATCCGGGTGCGTTCGACGTCGGCGACGACCTCGGTGAGGTGGGTGCGGCAGTGGTGGGCATCGAAGTCGATCGTGGCAAGCACCTCGGCCACCAGTTCGTCGAGGCGGACAGGCGTTGGCCGCAGCGTCAGGTCCCCAGCCGCGATCCGTTCCATGTCGAGCAGGTCGTTCAGGATCCGGTGCATGCGTTGGGCGCTGACGAGGCTGCGCGACAGCAGTTCGTGGCGCAGGGCAGGGGTCAGCCGCTCGCGGTCGTGCAGGACGGTCATCAGCGAGCCGATGACCGAGGACAACGGGGTCCTCAGGTCGTGCGACACCGTCTGCAGCAAGGCGGTCTTCGCGCGACTGGCCTCGTCGATCGCGCTGGTCAGTTCCCGCTCCGCGACCAGCAGTCCCCGTGACCTGCCGCCGAGCCGGGCGGTCAGCGCACCGCTCAGGACGGCGGTGGCCGTGATGACGATCCAGATGTAGAGGGCTTCGGCGAACGGGAACAGCATGGACAGCGAGATGGCGTAGCCGACGGCACCGATGACCACGTCGGTCGCTGCGGCCTTGTCCGGGTAGTAGTAGAAGCCGTAGGCGGACACGAAGGCGTACAACACGCCGATCGTGATGGCGACCTGCTGGCCTCCGAAACCGACGCCCAGGCTGATGAGGATCGCGCCGAGGCCCGTCGCGATCACGTACTGGCCCTGGGACAGGATCCATCGCTCGGCAGCCAGGAAGAAGAAGATGCCGACCAAGCTCGCGATCCCTCCGACCGCGACGATGCCGGGTGGCCACCGGACGCTGACGTGCGGGAAGGTCAGCGTCAGCAGGACCAGTAGGCCGCCGGCCAGGTACAGCGTGCCGCCGGTCAGGGCCATCTCGCGGTGGAGCCACGCCGGAAGTGGAGACCACCAGTCGTCGTGTTCGGGAACCACTTCCGTGGTCATGGCCTCATGCCTCGCGGGAACGCTGCTCGCGACGGGCCTTGGCCCGCGCGGCCGCCTCGGCCTGGGCCTCGTCGACCGTCGGGGCCGTCCCTCCGAGATGCGCCGGCAGCCACCACGTGTCGTCGGGTCCCGACGGTGCCTGTGGGTAGTCGCTCTGCAGTTTCTCGACCATTCCGCCGATGGCGGCCATCAGTTGGGTGTGCACGTCGAGCGGGTCGTCGTCGGCGGTGTAGGGGATCGGCGGCCCGAAGGTCACGCACACCACGGCGCCGCGGGCAGCCTGCGGCTTGCGGCCCTTCGTGTAGATCCGCTGGGTGCCCCAGACCGCACCGGGGATCAGCGGCACGCCGACGCCCATCGCCATCCGGGCGGCACCCGGGCGTCCCCGGAACGGGACGAACGACTTGTTGATCGTGCCTTCCGGGAACATGCCGACGAGGTCGCCAGCCGTCAGGGCGTCGGCGACCTCGGACATGGCCACGTGTGTGTCCCCGCCGCGGTCGACCGGGATGTGGCGCATCGCGCGCATCAGGGGCCCGGCGAACGTGTTGTCGAAGACCTCGCGCTTGGCGACGAACCGCAGGCGTCGCTTGCCCTGTTCGCGTACGCCGTACCCGGCGAAGACGAAGTCGAGGTAGCCGATGTGGTTGGTGGCGACGACGCCGCCGCCGATCGTCGGGATGTGCTCGATGCCGGCCACCCTGACGTCCCAGTTCATGGCCTTGAACGTGCCGAGGCAGGCGCCGATCACAGTGGCGTAGACGGGATTGATGGGCGGCCTCCAAAGTGTGTGGGGGCACGGTAGGGCCGGAGTGGAGTTCCCGGCGAGCAGAAGCGCAGGATACCGACCGGTACGTGATGTTCGGTAGGTCAAAACCAGTGGAACGCTGTTCCACAATCGACGGTTCGTTGGCGGAGGCCGTGGTGCTCGTTCTGCACGGACCGCAGCGGGGCCTTGCCTCGGTGTTCGTGCACACGCCGAACCTCGTGGCCACCACGATCTACGTGACCCTTTTCGAGAACCTCGCGATCTGGGTGGCGCTGCAGACCATCGCTCGCTGCGTCGGCAGTCGCGATGCGCTTCCCGGCGTTCCTGTCAGCGACGCATGCCTGACGGGACCGGCGCGGGCTCGGCCCACATCCCGCTCTTCAGCAGGTCGAGCAGGCCCTGCGGGTCACCCGACGCCTGGGTCTGCTGGTACGAGTACAGCGAGATCCCGTCGAGACGGGCAGCCCGGAACTCGTCGATCTGGTCCAGCGATGCATCGGCAGGGTTGAGCCAGCTGCCCTGCCCACCGACGATCAAGGCGTCGTGTTGGGCGGCCAGCGTGGATGCGAACGCCGTCCACTCGTCGAACCACGTCGGATGGCTGGCATCCTCGAAGTACTGCATCGGCACCGCGACGTCGAGCAGGCCGGTCTCGATCCAGCCCGCCCAGTCCTGGAAGTAGTCGGCGTAGGCGCGGGTGGCGCTGAACGGCCGGTTCGCGGTCGGGCCGTCGCGCTGGGCGATGACCGCTGCCGAGATCGGCACGTTCGGGTCGACCGCATCGACGGCTGCACGGATGGACTGGACGAGCCCGGTGGCCTGGTCGCGCCGCCACTGCGAGAAGCCGGGGTCGGTCGGCACCGGCGTTCCAGCGAAGCCGCTGTCCGCACGGAACTGCTCGAGTGCCCGCGGGTGGAAGCCGTACTCCGGCCCGTCGTAGCGCGGGTAGTCGAGGTGGATGCCGTCGACCGGGTACCGCTCGACGATCTCTGCGATGGCCGAAGCGACGTAGCCCTTCACCTCGGGTAGTGCCGGGTCGAGGTACTCGGCCCAGGTCCCGTCCGCCTTGCGGGTCACCCACCGCTGGGCCTCAGGTGCGGATGGTCCGTGCTCGGTCCAGATCCAGCCTGGCGGGGCGGGCACGCCCTCGTAGGCGCGGTGGTGGTAGGTCTGCAGGACCGGGTACCAGGCGTGCACGACCAGGCCGCGGGCGTGGGCCGCCTGCAGGACGTGGGCGAGCATGTCGAAGTCGCGGGCGATCGACGGGTCGTTGGTGCGGGGCAGGACGTCGGAGGTGTAGTAGGCGTCCTGGCGGCGGACGACCTCGACGAACAGGGTGTTGACGTTGGCGTCGGCCGCTCGGGCGACCATGGCGTCGACGGAGGCCGGGGTCTTCAGCGTGTCGTCGAACAGGTGAATCCAGATCGCCCGAACCTCGGCAGGTCCCTGGGGGATCGCGGGGGCGTCGGTCGGTTCGTCCGGTGTCGGCGCTGTCGTCGCAGGCGTGGATGGTTCGGATGACGGGCCGGCCGTGGACGCCGTCGGCGTCGGGCCGGTGCTCGGTTCCTGTCCGCAGGCACCGAGCACGAGGGCGCCGAAAGCGGTCAGGATCGTGAGCAGCCCCGTGAGCGGGTGCAACGGGCGGGTCAAGGGTCCCCCAGAAGTCGTCGTGGGTGGTCGCGGCAGCGTGACCCCACAGTGAACCGGACGCCACTGGTCTCACACCACGGCAGATCGACGGGAATCCACGACGTGGGGCGCCTCGATTTCCCCGTCCTCCATCTCGACGAGGTTGCAGATGAGGACGTATGCCCCTGGGTCGAGGTCGAAGACACCGTGACAGGAATCCTCGTTGAACCCGATCGTTCCGGCGGCCACCTCGTCGGGTTCCGGCGTGATGTAGAACTCGCTCAACTCGACAGCGACCGTCGTGTCGGGGTTGCATCCTCCCGATCGGGATCAGTTCGGCCCAGCAGTTCCACCCGCCGTCGCTGAGTTGCCCGCCGACGAGGCGTTCGACGATCCCGTCGACATCCTGTCCGAAGTAGGCGCCGTTGGCTGCGGCGATGCCGTTGATGCAAGGCTCGGTCTCGCCCTCGAAGTACCGGGCCCCGTTCGCGTCCCACCGGACGTCGGTGTCCTGCAAGGCGAGCAACTGCGCGCCCCAGCCCTCGACCGCCACGCGCGCCTGCTCGGTGGCGACCTCGTCGGCAGGCGCATCGGTCAGGTCGCGGAGCACCTGCCATCGGATCGCAGGATCGGTGTCGAGGAGCCAGTCGGAGGTCGTCATGCCCGCGAGGCCAGGAGACGGTGGTCATGGCTGGGCGCTCGTGAGGCGGCCACCGCTGTGTTGATCCTCAGTCGAGCAGCGACGACAGCACGGCGATGACGACGATGGCGAGGAGCAGGAAGGCAGCCACCTGCAGCGCCAGCGGCCGGCCGGGCCGGTCAGGCGTGGTCTGCGTCGGCCGGCTTTCTTCGACGGGTTCGAGCAGGGCCTCGGCCTCAGCGCGCTGGTCATCGGGGACGGCGACCCGGTAGCCGCCTGCCGAGAGGTTCACGCCTGCCGCACCGCCGGCGTCGTCCCCCATGACCGTTGCCGGGATGCCATTGCCCTCCAACATTCCTGCGGCGAGCTCGGCCTCGGGCCGTGAGTTGAAGGAACCGATCACCGCCACGGTCCCATCCTTCGCCTCGCCACGAGTGCTGAAATGAGGATACGCGCCGACGAGTTGGGGATCCCGCCGGAGCCGATGTCGAGAAACCCGTCATATGTGCCGGTTTCTCCTCAATCACTTACGGAAACCGAACGAAATGGCAGGACGGACGGGACGGGAGCGGGTGAGGGGAATCGAACCCCCGTCGCCAGCTTGGGAAGCTGGAGCTCTACCATTGAGCTACACCCGCGAGGGCGGTGGAGCGTAGCCGTGCCGGCGCGGGTGCATCCATTCGGGTCGGGGCCCCTCGGGCGCGGCAACCACCCCGTCGTGCGGACTCATTAGGCTTCCCGGCCCCGACCTTGGAGTGGCCGTGATCCTGTCCGACCGTTCGATCCGGGCAGCCCTCGACGAGGGACGCATTGTCATCGACCCGATCGCCGACGACGCCATCCAGCCCTCCTCCGTCGACGTCCGTGTGGATCCGTCCTTCCGCGTGTTCGCCAACCACCGCTACCCGTTCATCGACGTGCGCGAGGAGCAGCCCGACCTCACCGAACTCGTCACCGTCCTGGGTGACGAGCCGTTCATCCTCCACCCGGGCGAGTTCGTGCTCGGGTCGACCTACGAGCGACTAGCCCTGCCCGACGACATCGTCGCCCAGCTCAACGGCAAGTCCTCGCTCGGCCGTCTCGGCCTGGTCGTGCATGCCACCGCCGGGTTCATCGACCCGGGCTTCGACGGCAACATCACGCTCGAACTCTCCAACGTGGCCACGCTGCCGATCGCCATCTACCCCCACATGAAGATCGGTCAGTTCGTTTTCTCGAGGCTGACCGAACCAGCGGAGCACCCCTACGGGTCCGGCGCCACCGGGTCCAAGTATCACGGGCAGCAGGGACCCACGGCCTCCCGGTACCACCTGAACTTCGGTCCGCGTTCCTGACAGCGGGACGCTCGCCGGAAGCCGCAAGGCTTCATCGCGAGGTGAGCCAGTGGCGAGACCGACCCGAAGCCCACGCCGGCACTTCGAGTCGGCATGACGCATGCAGAACGCATGGGTCACACCACGGCAGGACAACGCGCCCGCCGTCGGTCGTGGATCGAGGACGTGGCTGGTGCGTCGGGATCGGTCGGGAACCGGTGGTCCCATATACGGGACTGGCGGTGCACGAAACACGCGGTGAGTCATCCACGAACTGTGGACGACGCTGTGGAAATCGCACATACCGTTCAACAGATTATGACAGGTGCGTACAAGCCCGTGAGTTGTATGAAACTGTTTGGCGATGTCAAACCCATCCTCTACGGCGAAGCCACCTGGACCACCCCGACCGGGACGAGACAAGTGGTCACCAAACCGAAAGTGCACCAACCCCGCATGGCCGTCGCCTGACCGCGTCGGCAGTACCGCACCGCAACCAAGCCAGGTACGCCAGTTTGCTGAATGATCTCGTCCGCACCCCCGGACAAAACCATGCAGCAAACGCACCGAGCCCCGGCGGACGCACAAACAACGCACGCCAAGGCGGACGAACCACGGCGAACGAGCCGCAGCGGACGGTCGGTCGGGCACTGGTCGGGCTGGCGCATTACCGTGACGTACCCCCCAGCGAGGATGCCAACGCACAGCGGGGAGATCTCTGGTGGCTTCGACGTTCGACCTCAGCCGGTTCGAGGCGGTGCTGTTCGACCTCGACGGGGTCCTGACGGACACCGCCGACCTGCATGCCGAGGCATGGAAGGTGATGCTCGACGAGTTTCTGCGACGCTGGAGCGTCGAGCACGGCCACCCCTTCATCCCCTTCGAGATCGATCCTGACTACCTCGAGTACGTCGACGGCAAGCCGCGGTACGAAGGTGTGGCGTCGTTCCTCGAATCCCGCCGGATCGTCCTTCCGGAAGGCTCGCCCGGCGATCCCGTCGACGCTGACACGATCTGTGGCCTCGGCAACCGCAAGAACGAACTGGTCAATGACCTGATCATCGATCGGGGCGTCGAACCCCTGCCCGGCGCGCTCGAGATCGTCGAGCAGGTGCGAGGGACCGGGGCCAAGACGGCGATCGTGTCGTCCTCGCGCAACGCGACGGTCATCCTGCAGGCCGCCAAGATCGACCACCTCTTCGACGAGGTCGTCGACGGCACGGTCGCCGACGCGTTGGACCTGCCCGGCAAGCCGGCCCCCGACACGCTGCTGGAGGCAGCCCAGCGGCTCCAGGTCGAACCGGCGTCGGCCGTTGACATCGAGGACAGCATCGTCGGTGTCGAAGCCGGCCGACTTGGCGGTTTCGGCTACGTGGTAGGTGTCGCCCGCGACGCCGACGGTGCTCGACTGGGCCGGCACGGTGCCGACGTAGTGGTGGAATCGTTGACCGACCTGCTCGTGGCGGGCGACTAGGAGCACCGTTGCTGCACCGTGAGATCGTTGGCCTGCCGACGACGCTGTACCCACCAGACGAGTGGGCGCTGGTCGAGTCCGCATTCGAGGAGGACTACCTGGCCCGTGCCGAGGCCGTCTTCTCGGTCTCGAACGGTTACATCGGACTCCGCGGTTGTCCCGACGAGGGGCGCCCGTTCGTGGACCGTGGCACGTTCATCAACGGCTTCCACGAGACCTGGCCCATCGAACACGCCGAGGAGGCCTACGGGTTCGCCAAGGTCGGCCAGACCATGGTGCCGGTCCCGGACGCGCGCCGGTTCCACCTGTACGTCGACGACGAACCGCTGCATCTGCCGGTCGCCGATCTCGAGGACTTCGACCGTCGACTCGACTTCCGCACCGGCATCCTCAACCGGGACCTGAAGTGGCGGACCCCGTCCGGCAAGCTGGTCCGGGTGAGGTCGCAGCGGCTGGTGTCCATGGAGCACCGCCACCTGGTT
>Ga0326597_10005858_pt1 | contig 16963 bp, 14 predicted proteins | sample RVTome_12_FD_203789 | JGI IMG/M metagenome (GOLD analysis project Ga0326597, IMG submission 203789) | Soil microbial communities from uranium-contaminated site in the Upper Colorado River Basin, Wyoming, United States - RVT100D185 | ecosystem: Environmental > Terrestrial > Soil > Contaminated >...
GTTGGCCAGAACTCAGGGAGACTACGAGGAAGCGGTGGCGACTCTTGGACTGAGCCTGTCAATGTACCGTGAGCTCGGTGATCGGGGCGGCATGGCGCGGGTGCTGCTCAACCAGGGGCATCTGGCGCACGGCCAAGCAGACTACTCAAGGGCGAAGAGGTACTTTGAAGAAAGCCTGATGTTGTCGCGCGAGAACGGTGAAGAGCATGGGACGGCATATGCTCTAAATGCCCTCGGCCTGCTGGCGCATGCTCAGGGAGACATCCCCGCGGCAGGGAAGCACTTTGAAGATTGCCTGGCGCTTTTTCGTGAGCTAGGCGACAAGTCGGGCATGGCGTCCGCGCTGCTCAATCTGGGGCTCGCCGCCCACGCCCGCGGAGACGTCGCCAGGGCGCCGGAGCTCTACCGGGAGAGCCTGGAGATTGCGCGAGAGTTGGGGGATGAGCGGGGCATGGCGATCTGCCTTCTCAATCTGGGGTACGAGGCTTTTGCTCAGGGAGATAATGTGTCGGCGAGAGGGCTCTTCGAGGAGAGTCTGACGCTGCTGCGAAGACTTGGCGCCAAGCGCGATTCAGCGATCGTCATGCTCAATCTGGGGCTCGTCGCACATGCCCAAGCGGAGGTGGCACGGGCGCGGGAACAATATGAACAAAGCCTGGCCATGCTGGGTGAGCTGGGCGACAAATGGGGCATCGCCTACGCGTTGTCGGGCCTGGCTAGTGTGATGCATGCAGAGGGGCAGAAGGCCCAATCGGCTCGTCTGCAAGGGGCGGCGAGGGCCCTTCTGGAGGAGGTCGGGAGCGCGCTTGAGCGTTCCGAGCAGGCGTATTATGACCAGACGGCTGCCGCTCTCCTGGAAACCTTGGGCGAGGAGGCATATCGAGAGGCGCTTCAGGCCGGCAAATCCCTCTCGATCCTCCAGGCGACGGAAATCGCACTGCGCAAAGCATGAGCCGTGTTGAGCCTTGGACGGGCGTGTGTGCGGCCATCTTCCATTGCCCGGAGGCTGACGGGATGTTCATGACCACGGTGGCCGACTCGTTCTAGGCAAGTCCAAACCAGGAACCTGAGGCTGGACCGATACTCTCGTTCAGCAACCCGCCCGACGGTCAAAACCATCGCTGGCATGCCGCTCCCTTCCTTGTCGTGTCGCACCGAAGCTTGCCCAGGATGCACTCGAACGCAGCACGGCAGGCTGGGCAAAAGGGGAGGCAACCCACAGCCGGTAAGAGGCCCAATCCGCCGGCCGAAGCCTGACCATCCGCTCGGCGAAAAACATGGCGCTTCCCCGAACGGCAAGTACACTGGGAGCGGCACTCCGGCAATAGCAGACACTCCCCAGAAAGGGATGGCGTGGCAGTTCATTTCCTGAATTGCTTCACCTGTAACGCTCGCATTCCTTCGAACTGGCGAAGCGGTACGCTATGCCTGCTGATCGAAACCAACCAGGGGCTCGTGCTCGTCGACACAGGTCCTGGCCAGGGGGACTACGTTCACAAGCCGGGTATACTTCGCGCTTTCCAGGTTCTCACACATGTGCCGCTGGATCCGGACGAGGCTGCAGTCCGGCAGATCGCCCTTCTCGGTCACGATCCGATGGACGTGAGTCACGTGGTGCTGACCCACATGCACTTCGATCACTGCGGCGGATTGGCGGATTTCCCCTACGCCAGCATCCATGTTCACCAGCGAGAATACGAAGCTTTCACAGGCCCGCCACTCCGCTGGACGGATCTGGCCTACGTCCGCCGTCACCTGGCTCATGACCCTCACTTCATCCTCTACGGAGATGGCCGCGAAACCTGGTTCGGGCTGCCGGCCATTCGCCTGCCCTTCGATCCGGAGATGTGGCTCGTGCCTCTCTTCGGTCATTCGCGTGGCCACTGCGGCGTTGCGATCCTCACGGAAACCGGCTGGCTCTTCCATGTCGCAGATGCCGCCCCGATGGACCTCGGCGAATATGTGCCGGGGTGGGTCGTCTCCCTGGTCTTGGGACCCCATGCACCGCGTCTTCGCGAATTCGCGGCGGCACATCCCGATATCCGCATGACGACTGGCCATATGTGGTTGGACTTCTTTGAGAATCGCGACGTGGCCGGGCGCCCGTAGGCTCCGAGCGTATAGCCCACAAGGAATCCGGTAGGCGCGCCATGTTCTGCGGACTCGGAAGATACCTGGGGCTCGGGGTTCACCTCGCTCTGGCGAAAGGCCTCAGAGCTTCGCTGTTCTGGCAACGACTGACGGAGGCAGAAGATGCATAGCCGGATCCTGGGAGGGAGGGTCCCATCGCGGCAGGGGAAGAACTCTCTTATCCCTTAACAGAACACGCCTGGCGATCACCAGGTGTTTGTCTTGCAGCAATGTACTGCGGTTACGCCGGGACCGCGATGTCGACCTTGTAGTCCAGGGCATTCATCATGCCCATCTGGTCCACGACGCCCCAGTGTTCGACAACCTTGCCGTCAACGAGCCGGCCCAGGTGCATCTCCTGCCAGCTGGCGTGCTTGCCCGTCGGCGGGTGCTATTGAGCTCGACCTTCATCGTGCCGTGGGCCGTGAGGCGGTGCGTAACCATATCGCCTTCGGCGATTTCTGCATCGATGTGGTAGTGAACGTCGGGGAAGGCGGTGCGCAGCGACTGAACAAACATCTTGAAACCGGCCAGGTTCGCCGGGACCCCGGGGGGACGCAGCGTGATCCACGAAGTTGGGGGCATGCACGGCGTCTAAGGCCGCCATGTCGCCCTTGTTGATCCCCTATTCGACGATCCGGCGAGCGGCCGCCTTGTTGGCTTCGGCTGACATCGATCCATCTCCTCTTTTGGCGTTGGGGTTATCTCGGCGTTCATCGCGCCGGGGCGGGACTAAGGTGGTGACGAACATGACTTTGGTGGATTCCCTTCGATAGGTCAGGCCCTCCTTCCGTCGCCCCGAAGTGATTCTGATCCTTATCACCCCGGTTGTGCCCATGAATCCCATGAGCTCCAGAAAGCACGGGATCCGCTAGGAATTCCACGCCCGCGGATAAGGCGGTTTAGAGCCCCAGTGCCAGCCGGCGGGACTTGATCTTGCGAATCGACCGGGCGATCCGCCGTCGGTTCTCGGGAAGCTGGTGCCAGCGACTGGCGCCGGAGGGGTGGGGCAGTGGCACAACCCAACGGCCGTCGATCCGCCCTGCCTCGGCCGGGATGAATGCCTCGCGACCGATGACCTCTGTCAGCGGGGCGGTCCCGAAGAATAGCCCAATCGCCAGCCGGCCGACGGGCAGGATCAACTGGGGGTCGATCAGCTCGATCTCGGCATCGAGATACGGCCGGCACAAAACCTGCTCGGCCCTCGACGGCACCCGGTCGCCGCCGCCCCTCGACTTCCCCGGATAGCACTTGGTCACGGCGGTCATGTACTGGTTGGCCCGGAAGTCCTCCTCGTCGAACCCGGCCGCGGCCAGCCACTGAAACAGCCGGGTCCCGCTCCCGGCATTGAACGGTCGGCCGGCCTCCTTCTCGGTGATCCCCGGCGCTTGGCCGATGATCATCACCTCAGCCTTCACCCCGCCGGAGTAGATCGCCCTCGGGAAGATCTCGTAGCCGGCCCTAAGGCACAGCCGGCAGCCGTCCATCCGGCGCTGAAGGTCGAATAGTGCCGCATCGCGCCGGCTCCGGCTCACCCGCGCTGGCCCAGCGTGCCTTCCCAGGTCTGTTTGATGATCCCGGCGTCGTCCTCCATCCGTTCCGGGCTCTCGCACAGGATCCGGCCACCTGCCTGGAGGTCCACCAGGGCATTGATCAGGCTGTTCAGATCGAGATCGGAGTCGACCAACCGCAGATGGTTCTTCTCGCCCTTCTCACCGTACTCGATTCCCGAAAGGTGGCAGTGCAGGCGGTTCAGCGAATCCTTCCCAAGCGCCTTTGCATACTTGGTAAGCAGCGTTCTCCACTCGTCGTACGAGTTCACGCTCCCGTCGCCGGCCCGCGCGTGCAGGTGCGAGAAGTCTAGGCACGGTTCGACCCCGTCGATCTCACGCGCCATGACGATTACGTCGTCGATCGACCCCAGCATTGCCCTCTTGCCCATTGTCTCCGGCCGCAGGGTCACCGGATTGCCGGCAGCGCGCAGCTCGTCGACGCACCCCTTGAGCCGCGGCAGCGCCACCCTCAGCACCTCTTGCGGCGGGCGCTCGAAGTACGAGCCGGGGTGGAAGATGATGTCGGTCGCGCCGGCTAGATTCCCGAAATGGGCGGCGTCCATCAGCCGCTGGCGGCTTCTGGGCCACTCCACCTCGTCGGCGTTGAGGTTGATATAGTACGGGGCGTGGATGCTGATCATCACGCCGGCTTCGGTGGCGGCCGCCTTGATGGCGGCGCAGGCCTCCTCGCCGATGCGGACCGACCGCACCCAACCCAGCTCGAGCGCGTACAGCTCGAGCTGGGCCAGGTGCTGGATGGCGCCGATCGAACCGCCCGGTTTAGGCGGGGTGGAGTATGGCGAGCCGACGGTGCCGAATACGAAGGCGGCATGGGTCATAATGGCTGCTCCTTCATGAGAACCGCGGGGTCGACGGAGGCGCGCCTCACCTCCGACTCGCGCTCCTGTCTCCCCTGAATTCTAATCGCGTCTGTACGCGATGTGCGATACACGAGTAACAAAAAAAGGCCCCTGCTCGGGGCGGGGGTCCGTCGAATACGTCCTGGCTGGGAACTACTTGTTCTTGTCCTTGGCCTTGCGCAGCGAGCCGGTCTTGGGGGTGAGCTCGCGCGGCAGGGAGAAGAAGAAGGTGCTCCCGTCGGGCTCGTCGCTCTCGACCCAGATGCTGCCGCCGTGCTGCTCGATGACAGTCTTGGCAAGGGCCAATCCCAAGCCTGTGCCTTCGACCGGATTGTTCGGATCGCGCACAGTCGCCCGGCCGCGGAAGAGATGTTCGAAGACGCGCGGGATCTCGTCGGCCGGGATGCCCGGGCCGTTATCCTTGACGCTGACCACGACCTGCTCGTCGTCCCAGCGCACGCCGACACCGATCGTGCCGCCTTTGTCGGTGAACTTGATGGCGTTGCTCAGCAAGTTGGTCATCACCGAATTCAATCGGCCGGGATCGCCCATGATAAGCAGCGACTCGTCCGGCTCGCTATAGAAGACGTTGTGCGACATGGCCTCGGACAGCGGGCGCAGGTCTTCAATCGCCCGCCGGATGAGATCGTTTATCTGAGTCGGCTGGAATATGATATTGGCGGTCGACTCGACCCGGATCGTCTCGAGCAGGCCGGTGATCAAGTTGGTCATGCTATCGGTGGCGCGCTGCATCATGTTCAGCGCCTTGCGTTGTTGCTCGCTCAGATTTGCATCGTTGAGCAGATCTGCCCCCAGGCGGATGGCGTTCAGCGGGTTCTTCAGATCGTGGGCAGCCGTGCCCAAGAGCTGCGAGCGCATACGGTCGATTTGCTTGAGCGCGGTGATGTCCTGCATCACCGCCACCCGCCCGACGTCGGTCACCTCGCTGACCGTGGCATAAAGCACGCGGTCGATCGGCGTAGTGATCTCGAGGCTGGTCGGGAGCTCGATCTCCTGTTCGGTGAGCAGATCGCCCAGTGGGTGACCGATGAAGATCTCCGACGCCAGGCGGCCGATCGCCATCTCGGCGTTTATGCGGAAAGCCTGTGCCCCCGCCTGGTTAACCAGAATGATGTGACCGGTGCGATCGGTCAGGACGACGGCGTCGGCCGTCTCTACCAGGGTGGCCTCCAGCCGGCTGCGTTCTTCGGCGACCCGGCGGAATAGGTTGGCGTTGTCGAGTGCGATGCTGGCCCACGAGGAAACGGACGACAGCATCTGCTGGTCGGTTTCAGTGAAAGCCCCGCGCGGGTGGTTGATGGCCTCGATCACCCCGAGCACTTCACCGCGTGTCTCGAGCGGGACGCAAAGGACGGAGGTTGTCAGCAGGCCAGTCTGGCCGTCGATCGAACTGTGGTAGAGCGGGTTGGTGCGGACGTCGTTGACGATGAGCGGGCGGCGGTTGCGCGTCACCCAACCTGCGATGCCTTCTTCGAGGCGGATGGCGACATCGCGAATGCGCATGTGCGCGCCGCCGCTGGCTTTCAGCACCAACTTCTCGCCCGGGTCGTCAAGAAGGAACAGCACGCAGGCTTCGGCCTGGAGCAGCCGTTGGGCCTGGACCATGGCATTCTCGAGGGCGACCTCCAGGTCGAGCGTCGAGGTCATCTCGCGGCCGATCTCACCCAACACCTGGAGCTGGCTGGCGCGGGTAGTGGCCGTCTCAAGGTGGATGGCGTCCTGCAGGCCTACGGCGCCGATGTTGATGATCGCCTGGGCCAGCTCCATCTCCTGATCGCTGATCTGGCGGTTGGGCAGGGCGTACAAGACACGCACGAAGCCAAGGGCGTTGTTCCGCGTCGCCAGCGGGAAGATGGCGGCGGAGCTGAACTCTTCGCTCTGCAGGAGGGCGATGTCCTTGGCCGCACCCACCGGCGGAGTGATACACAACGTCGCCGGCTGGCGGTTCTGCAGCACCTCACGATGGACTTGATAATCGGGCAGCGTCTCGAGGACGACGGCCACGACATTCTGCTGTGCGCCCTTTCCCATTTGCTGGCGGAAGCGCGTCGTCTGGCCGCTGCCCTCGTGGAAGACGTGGACGTCGCACGCGTCGGCCGAGGTAGCCGAGAGGAGATGGGCGGCAGTCTGGCGGATGGCCTCCTGGCGATCGCGCGTGGCATTGATGGCGTGGCTGGCCTGGTAGAGCAGGGTGAGCTTGTGGAACAGGTAATTCTGGGCGGCTGTCTGGCGGGCGAAGGCCAGGACTTCGGCGGCGCGCGCCGCCAAAACTTCCAGAGTGGCCAAATCGCCTTCGCTGAATCCGTCGCCGTTTGGGGTGCCGGTGAAAATGAGGCCGATCGTCTGGGTGGCCGCAAGGCACGGCGCGCAGGCGACGATCCCCGGCCCAAGGGGGAGGCCGAGCGACTGGCGCGAATCTTGGGTGACCGCGGCGTGATGGTTGGACAGGACTGCACGCAGGACTGCGTTGTCGGAGGTGGCCGAGATCCGGCCCAACTCACTGACTGAGACGCCGTGAGCGAATCGAGGCATGAAGCCGGAATGCGCCTCATCGAACTCGTATAGAGCGGCACTCTCGGCGTGGAGCATCTCCGTCGCCAAGCGAAGGAGCTTGGCCAGGGACTCGGGCGCATTGTTGAAATCGAACGCGGTGGTAGCGGCCCGGTACAGGCTGCTTTGCCCGGTGGTCTTGTCAACCATCATGCCTCAATTTACCCCAGCTCTCCCCACCAGCAAGTCCTCCGGAGCCTAACGATTATGGCACAGATAGAGTAAGACGGCAATCGGAACTGTAGTCGGGGGTCCGGAGAGCGTGGGGCTGCGTGGGTAGGGGTTCTTGGGTTCCACCCACGTGGTTGTACACCCACGCCCACTCAGGGGCGTTTGAATGAAGGTCCTTCCAGCCTGACCCCCTTGCCCCTCTCCGCAAGGCTCGTTGATCTCCAACGGTAGATGCATGGCGGAGCGAGTAGACTGCGTAAACGCATGGATCCTCACGTGGGAGAGGAACCCCCTCGCAACCTTCCACCTCGTCCCATGTCAAGGCGAATCGAGAGATGGCGTCACTCTCCCGCCACGCGGGCGAGAAGGGGGGGACCGAGGATGAGAAGACCGACGAGGGCCGAGGTGAGGGCGGCGATCAACACGGCAGCGGCGCCGACGTCCTTGCCGACACGCGCCAAGGGGTGCGCTGCGGGGCTGGCCAGGTCGACGACTGCCTCGAGCGCAGTGTTGATGAACTCAGCCAGCCAGACCAGCCCGATCGCCAGGAGCAGGACGGCGAACTCCTGACGGCCCAGATCCAGCCAGAACGCCAGGCTGATGACGACCAGACTGGCGAACGCGTGGATCCAAGCGTTGCGCTGAGTGCGAAGCACGTGCCACCAGCCGGCGAAGGCATAGCTGAAGGCCTGGACACGCGAACGCGCTCGCTGCGGGTCCATCACCCACCCTCAAGCGGCATCTCGAATGTATGGCCGAGCCGGTGCAGTACGGCGGCCTGGCGTTCCCACATCCGACGGCGATCTTCGGCCTTGGCGTGGTCGTAGCCTGTCAGATGCAGGACGCCGTGCACGGTCAGCAGCGCCAGCTCGGCCTCGAGGTCGTGGCCGGCGCCCTCGGCTTGCGCCTGGGCGATGGGCAGACAGATGGCGATGTCGCCGTGGACCAAAAGCCCGCTCGCTGGATCGCTTGCGCCCGATTCAAACGACAACACATCCGTCGCCTCGTCCGCGCCGGCGTAGCGCCGATTGAGTTCCCGCATCTCGGCTTCATCGACCACGGCGATGCTCACCTCGCCGGGCTCGGCTTGCGTCTCGCGCAGCGCAGATTCAGCCGCGCGTTGGATGATTGGAAAGTAGCGTTTGTGGCGTGAAGCGCCCAGGACGTGGGCCGCGTAGCTCATGTTTTCTCGCCGGGCGGGGCAAGGGCGGGCTCGAGGCTCGGCTCATCCTCGTGTTGCGCTTTGGGGTAGCGGATGCGCGGGTGATAGATCCCCTTGAGCGTGCTTATGAAGACGCGCCGTATCGTGTCCAGATCCTTGAGGGTCAGGTCGGTCCGGTCAAGCTGGCCCTTGTCCAGGCGGTCGTCGATGACCCAGCGCACGAGCGTCTCAATTGTCTCGTCGTCGGCGGGGTTGTCGGCCCTGGCTTTGGCTTCAACTCCATCGGCCAGCATGAGAATCGCCGCCTCGCGCGTGCGTGGCCGTGGACCAGGATAGGTGAAATCACGTCGGTCGACGCGGGTCTCATCTCCACCGGCGGAGTCGACAGCCGCCTGATACTGGTATGAAGCTTCGAGAGTGCCATGATGCTGGGGGATGAAATCGCGAATGGCTCGAGGCAGCCGATACTTCCTGGCGAGGTCCAACCCATCATGCACGTGCGACAGGATCACACTGGCGCTTGTGGTCGGATCGAGCTGGTCGTGCACGTTCTGCCCTGAGATCTGGTTCTCGATGAAGAACTGCGCTCGAAGGGCTTTTCCGGCGTCGTGGTAGAGCGCGCCCACCCGAGTCAGCAGCGGATTGGCGCTGATCGCACGGGCAGCCTGCTCGGCCAGGTTGGCGACTTGGAGGCTGTGCTGATACGTGCCGGGGGCGTTGAGCAGAATCAACTGTAGCAGCGGGTGGTCCGGGCGCGAGAGCTCGATGAGCTGAAGGTTGGTTGTGATGCCGATCAGGTTTCCGATCGCCAGGAGCAATCCAAAGGCCAGGCTGGCGGAGAAAAGGCCGCCCAAGACGCCAGCCCCGACCAGCGAGGCCTTGCCTAGGAGATCGGTCGCCGGATCGGGGAATCGGAATACGACGACGACGGCCACCGACGCCAGCGTCGCGCCCAACCCGGCCCAGAAGAACGAGGCGAGCCTCTCGGCGCGGCCGATCACCAGGCTGGCCATCGTACCGGCGAGCATGACATACAGTGCGAGCTCAAGGCCGCGCGGGGCGAGATAGCCGGCGACAGCACCGGTCACCAGTGAAGTCAAGACGCCGAGACCCGGGCCGAAGAGGATTGTCACCAACATTGGCAGCGTCGCCCCGGGGAACGCGTAGGGAAGAAGCGTCCGGCCGGGGATGGTGAGCTGCATGCCGAGCAGCTCGAGGATGAACAAGACGCTCAAGGTGAGGGAGACGCGCATTGTTAGGATTTGCTGCGGATGTACCCTGTATGCGAAGAGGGCGAAGGAGAAGGCCAGGATGGTGATGAGCAAGAAATGCTCGGCGATCTCCAACCACGGCTGTGGCTGCTTGAGCAGGCCGTAGGCGTCGAGCGACTCGAGCTGCAGCTCGGAAACGAGCTGACCGCGTGCGACGATCGTCTCGCCGGGCAGGAAGGTCTTCTGGACCGACGTCACCTGCCTGCGGGCCTCGTCGCGCGCTCGTGCCGTGGCGGAGTCGCTGTAATGGGTGTTTGGCGCGACGAAGGCCGTCGCCAGCTCCACTACGATCATCGACTGGCTCTCGGGGATTGACATACTTACCAACGTCGGAACCGACCGGCGCGCGGTCGGGACTTCGCCGTCGCGGATTTCGCCCCGCATCACCTGCTCGAACACGGAAATCGTCTCGAGCTTGACCGCCTGCCATCGGGAATCGGGCAGTTTGAGGATCGAATCGGCGATGTCGGCCGACAAACGCACATCGGCCAGCGCTGACAGGTCGGTCAGTTTCTGATCGATGGTGGAGTTCGTGTCGAGGCGGACCGAATCGATGAAATCGAGCGCCGCCTGTAATCGGTCGAGCTGTTGGCGCGCGACGCGGCTGTCGGGAGGGTCAAACACATCGGGGATAGCGTCGGCGGCCGCCTGGCGCTCGGCTTCGGTGAGGACGCCGCTTGGGTAGGTGAGCGCGTAAGGCGCGGCGATGTCCTGAGGGGCGACGTCGTTAACGGCCAGGTCGAAGCTCGTTCGCTGCTCGGAGATCGGCAGCGAGAGCACAATGACCGACCCGAGGATCGCCGCGAGCAGAATCAGCCACTGGCGCGCTGACCGCCAAGAATACCTGAGTCGCTCTGTCAGGGAGCGCCCGATGCCGGGAAGCTCATCCATCAAGGCTAGTCTGTCGCCAAGAGACCTCGGACCTTCTCGCTGGCGGCCTTTCCATCCGCACGGCCCTGAAGGCGAGGCATCAAGAGCTTCATCACCTGGCCCACCTCTTTGACCGAGGTGGCGCCGCTTTCGGCGATGGCTTGACGGGCGAGAGCCTCCAGCTCGTCCCCGGTGATCGGTTGGGGGAGGTAACCTTCCAGGACTTCCAGTTCGGCCTTGGCCGAATCGACTAGATCGGGGCGTGAGGCCTTCTCGGCGTCGGCGATGGTCTCGTTCCGCGTTTTGACCTCTTTCTGGAGCAATCCTAGAATTGCGTTGTCGTCCAAAGCCCCGTGGCGTTCGACCTCGGCCAACTTGATGGCGGCCAAGGCCATTCGAATCGTACGTTTGCGCACGTCATCCCTGGCGCGCAGCGCGTTCTTCAAATCTTGTTCAAGTACGCTCTTCTTGTCCATTGGTTTCGATTCGCCCTACCAACCGCCGAGCGTTGGCGATTTTACCATGTGGGCTGACATTGAGCCCAAGAGCCAGACGAGGCCGCCGGGACTCCCTATAGCTTCGAACGCGAATGGAGATTTGTCAACTCGCTTGTCAGGGAGAAAAGCACGTCTGAACGTGGAGGATCTACGGAAGGCCGGCAAGCTCTCCCAGTAGCCCGTTTGAACTCAATCCGGTGAGCCTGACCGGGGTCATCTGATTCCACAGGTCGGCGGGCGCGACCGCGGACACGCGCAGGCAGTTGTCGGTCAACCCGGCCACTTGCCAGCCGGAAGGGCCTATCTCTTCGGCACGCTCCCACAACACCTGGAGGATGCTTCCGATGAAGCGCCGCTGGTATTCGACCTCGCTTTGCGCGGCGGCCGTCCGAAGCCGGTGGCTACGTTCCTTGGCGACCTTCGAGTTGATCGGATCGGGCAGATCTGCCGCCAACGTGCCGGGCCTCGAGGAGTAGGTGAACACGTGGGCCCTGGCGAAGGCCATCTGGCGGACGAAGGCAAGGCCTTCTTCGAACTCGGAGAGGGTCTCCCCCGGGAACCCGGCGATCAAGTCTGTCGTTAGGGCCAGGTTGGGGATGGCGGCCCGGGCTTGGTTTACCAGCCGGGCGTAGATCTCCGGCGTGACAGGCCGGCGCATCCGCCGCAGGGTGAAGGCGCTGCCCGACTGCAAGGGCAGATGAAGCTGCCGGCACAGGCGGCCGTCAGTCCACAGCTCGAAGAACCCGTCGGGCATGCCCCAGGGCTCGAGAGACGACAGGCGAAGGCGCGGGACGTCTGTCTCAGCCAGGATCGCACGAAGGAGGCTGGTCAGGTTGAGGCCCGCGTGCAGATCGCGGCCGTAGGCCGTCAGCTGTACGCCGGTGAGGACGACCTCCTGCGCGCCCCCTGCGACGGCGGCCCGAACTCGGCGGACGACTTCGGCCAACGGCAGGCTGTGAGCGCGGCCACGGGCGATCCGGGTCTGGCAGAAGGCACAGCCGTTGTTGCAGCCGTCCTGGGCCTTGATGAAGGCACGGGTCCGCATCCGCATCCCTGGAAGTTGTCGCCTCTCGATCGGCTCGAGATCGAACTCCCGAGGATCGGCGTCGAGGACGAGTGGCACGAGCCGTTCCTTGTCGGCGTTGCGGATCACGCGCGCAACGCCGGGGAGCTTCAACGCCTCCCGCGGCTTGAGCGTGCTCCAGCAGCCGGTCAAGATGATGCGGGCGGAGGGGTTGGCGCGGTGGATGCGTCGCGCCGCCGATCGGGAGTCGGCAGCCGCGGCCGCCGTGACCGTACAAGTGTTGACCACGGCCAGGTCGCACTCCTCGGGCGTCCCGACGAGGTTGTGGCCCGCCGCATGAAAGGACCCACCGATGTGCTCGATCTCGCTCTGGTTCAGCCGGCAGCCGATGCTGTCAAGAAGGATTCTCAACGCTCCTCCTGCGATTCAAGGTTGGATGACGGAGAAGTTGGAGAAAAGGATATCGACGCCGGGTTCGGCGTACGTCCCGGCGGTGAGGCCGACGTCGCCGCTGGCCCATTGCGACGATTGAGACTGCGCGACGAGGATCCCGTTCACGTACAGGGCAAGCTGGAACCCGATGCAATCCGCCCGGATGTGGTTCGTGGCGTTGCCGAGCAAGACGGCGCCTGAGGGGTACATGGTATCGCCGCTTAGAAGCATGCGGCGGCCGCCGATGCTGATCCCAATTCCAGTATACCCGTCGCTCGAGAGGAGGAAGAAGTAGAAGTTGCGCGCGTCCTGGTAGCGGCATAGGACGCCGAAGGTGTTGTCGTCGGGCCCCGACTGTTTCGTGGCGTCGAACTCGATGCGGACGTCAAATAGGTCGAGGCCGGGGTTGGCCCAGGCGTCGGTCTGTGGGGCCAAGACCTTGATGCGGTACCCGCCGGTGTCGTAGTCGGCGCTATAGACATCGTCGCGGTAGCGGTCCCAGCCGCTGAAGGTGCGAGAAAAATCGTCCTGGAAGAGCACGTCGCCCGACACGGCCGGTGGAGATTGCAGGTTGCAGGCGAGGACAGCCCCGGCGAGGCCGAGGGTGGCGAGCGCCGCGCGAAGGCGAAAGGAGGCTGGGGGCAGGGGATGTGGATGGGAAGTCATCCTGGAGTCGGCGGCATTCTAGCACATCAGCCTGCCGTCTGAGGCGGCTCTCCCCCCTTCATCAAACACGCAAATCCTCCTTCCGCTGCCACCGGCTGGTGCCTATCAGGTTCCTTGGGGAGTGCCCTCCAAACGAAATGAGTTTCTTTTTGAAGGGAGCGACGTTGCCGCGCATCCACGCTCCCTTCAAAAAGAAAGATCCTTCTCGCTGCGACGGGACGACGCGGATGGCGGATGCGATGGCAATACGCGCGTCTACGAGTCGACTCGCTCCAAGGCGCGTTGGGCCAACTCCGCGATAGGTCCCCCCGGATCGCCGTCAATCGCCGACTTCAGCGCCGTGCGCGCCGCCATCAGATCGCCCTGGTACAGCCTCAGCAGCCCCAGGTGATACAGGCTGGACGGCCTCGAGGGGGCAAAACCAAGCGACCGGGTCAGCATCCGATCGGCCATTTCAAGATCGCCTATGATGAGGTAACCGGTACCAAGGGAGTCCCAGGCCGCCGGATCTCCCGGCACCAGCGCCGCCGCGTTACGAGCTGCCGGAATCCCGATCGTTTCGATTTGAAGTTCGTGTCGGATGGAGAACCCGGCCAGGAGCAGCCAGAAGCCTGACTCGCGTGGCGCCAGGTCCGTCGCAACTCGATAAGCGGCAAGCGCCGAGTCGGTGTCGCCGAGTGTCTCGTACGTCGCTGCAAGCTCGGCGGCGATCGCCGGATCGGTCGGGGCCAACCGGGCCGCGGTCTCGAATTCGGCCAGGGCTTTTGATGCCTCACCTCGCATCCGCCAGTGCATACCCAGAAATGCATGGGGCTGCGCCGCGCCAGGTGCGGCGGCTGCAGCAGCATCAAGCTCGGGCAGCCCGTCACGGCCGAGGCGATCGAGCGACAGCCCGAGGTAGGCTCTGGCTTCGACATAGCCCGGTTCGAGTTCGAGCGCGTTCTGGAACGCCCAGCTCGCGTAAACCCATTCATTGTTCTGCGCCATGACCTGTCCGACTTGCGCCAGTGTGTAGGCGGGATCGCCCTCCACCCGTGCTTCGTCGATGGCGCGGATGAGAGCCCGTGCAAGGACGTCGCCCTCCGAGCTCGCTTGATCTGCGGCGCGCAGATAGGCCTCCGCCTGCTCAGGGGCCCGAGCAGCTTTCGTGAGCGATAAAGTCCGAAGGGATGCTGCGTCCGCAGGCAGAAGCGCTACGAGCGAAATCAGCGCCTGCTCGTAGCCTGCCTGATCCTCGACGGCGAGATAGCCGGCGGACAAATTGCGGAAGTGGCTGGTGGGGTTCGGACAGGGGGAAGACAAACCTTCCCACAGCCCCAGCGCGCCGGCGGGATTCCCATTCTTGAGAAGCGTATCCGCCCGAAGACAGGTCCGCTCCGAACTCGGGGGTAGCAGGCTGTCGGTGGCGTCGAGATGACGGATCACGGCATCGGGTTCGTTTGCGGCGAAGGCCAGGGTGGCTGCTTTCCAGTGGAGCCCCGGTGCGCGAGGTTCAAATGCCAGAGCAATCTCGAGCGCCGCGAGCGCAGATGCGGGCCGGCCGCCTTCCTGCGCCAGGACCGACTTGCGGAGAGACTCACGCAATGGGCCGGGGGAAGGAGATGGATTGAGCGCGGCCAGCAGGGCCAGGGTGACCAGGATGTGCCAAATCCGGGCGCCGACCCACTCAGGCATGATGTTTGTCCAGGCGAAGCATCGCCCGCATTATAGCGCCGTCGTCAGATGGGGCAGCCTCGTTACCTTCGTCAGCGCTGGAGCATGCCCGGAAGGTTACAGATATCCTTTGTGGGGCGCGTGCGTATTGTGTAAAATGGAAAGACGCGGGTTCCCGGGAGATCCACGAGGGGGATTACAGAACGCGGCCCCGGCACCCGGCGGCTGGCCGAACTTCCGACCACACACAATATCCACACTGATGGAACACGAACCCATGCTTGAAAGGAGGACACATTGAACATACTCGTCGGCATCAAGCAGACCATTGACACCGCGGCCACCGTCACCGTTGAGGGCGGCAAGATCAGCGCAGGTGAAACCCCGCTCGTGTTGAACCCCTGGGATGAATTCGCCGTTGAAGAAGCCTTACGGACGAAGGAGGCACATGGTGGGCAAGTCACGGCCCTCAGCCTGGGCCCTGATGAAGCCAAAGAGGCCCTCAAGCAAGCGCTGGCCATGGGATGCGACTCCGCCGTCCTCGTCACGGATCCGGCGTTCGAACAGACGGACTCGCTTGCGACTTCGAAAGCGATTGCTGCCGCCATCACCAAGATGGGCGACATCGACCTGGTTTTTTTCGGACGGACGACGGTCGATTACGACACCGGGGTGACGGCAGCGCAGGTTGCTCGGCGACTCAACTGGCCTTCGTTGAGTCTGGTAGCGGATGTCAGCGAGCTAGACCCAGCGGGGAAGAGCATCACCGTTGAGAGGATGCTGGAGGATGGACGTCAGGTGGTACGCTGCAAACTGCCCGCCGTCGTGAGCGTCGTGAAAGAGATCAACGAACCTCGCTACCCGTCGTTCATGGGGATTCGGAAAGCCTCGCGAACGGAGATCCCCGAATGGAGCGCGGCAGACATCGGCCTGACAGAAGTTCCGGGTGCGGTCTTGCGCTGGCCGGAGGTCTTCGCTCCGCCGAAAGTGGAGACGCGCTGCGAGCTGATTGAGGGTGGCTCGCCGGACGAGATCGCCAGGAAAATGGTCGACCGGCTGGTCGAGGAGAAGGTGATCTGATGGCTGGCGATGTGTTCGTCTACATTGATCATTTCGGTGGACAGGCTCCTCTGTCGTCGTGGGAGGCGGTCGGCGCCGGTGTGCAGCTGGCGCAGGCCGGCAGCGGAAAGGTGACGGCGGTCGTCTTCGGCGACGGCGTCGAGGGCCTGGCGCAGACCGCGATCAGCTTCGGGGCGGACGAGGCGCTGCTGGCGGATTCGGCCAGCCTGAAAGATTACAGCCCCGAGCGTTTCGCCGGCGCGCTGAGCGGGCTTGTGAAGCAGGCCTCTCCAGACGTACTGCTCTTCCCCACATCGGGCCGGACGCGTGAGCTGGCGGGCATGGTCGCTGTCGATTTGGAGACCGGGATCATTCCGGACATCGTTGAATTCGAGATGAAAGACGGGGCAGTCTTGGCGACGCGGCCGATCTACGCCGGCAAGCTGATGGCCAGGGTGTTGATCCCTGATCGGCGGCCTCAGATCCTGACGATCCGGACGCGCGCCTTCCCGATGCCCGCGGCCGATTCAGAGAAGAGCGGAACGGTCACACGCGTCGACTTGCCCGAGGTACAGGCATTGAGCGAAGTCGTCGGCTACAAAGAGGCCGGAGGCGGGGTGAGCCTGACCGACGCCGGGATCATCGTTTCCGGCGGCCGCGGGGTATCGAACAACCCGAAGGCCAGCCCTCCGGCGGATGTGACTGATCCCAAGGAGCAGGAAATCTGGCGCGCCCGGCAAGGATTTGCCTTGATCGGCGAACTGGCCCAGGTGTTGGGGGGTGCCGTCGGAGCTAGTCGAGCGGCGGTCGACTCGGGCTATGTTCCGTATTCCCACCAGGTCGGCCAGACGGGGAGGGTTGTGTCGCCGGATCTTTATATCGCGTGCGGGATCTCGGGGGCGATCCAGCACCTGGCCGGGATGCGCACCTCGAAGACGATCGTCGCCATCAACAAGGATTCGGACGCGCCGATCTTCAAGCTGGCGCAGTTTGGTGTTGTAGGCGATTTGTATGATGTGGTGCCGGCGCTGACCAAGGCTTTTA
>Ga0326597_10005859_pt1 | contig 16962 bp, 16 predicted proteins | sample RVTome_12_FD_203789 | JGI IMG/M metagenome (GOLD analysis project Ga0326597, IMG submission 203789) | Soil microbial communities from uranium-contaminated site in the Upper Colorado River Basin, Wyoming, United States - RVT100D185 | ecosystem: Environmental > Terrestrial > Soil > Contaminated >...
GGTTTGATCCGGCAGTTGCAGCCGGCGGGCGACCGGGTCGAGGGTGGCAAACAGCTTGTCCTCGACCAGCACCTGCGCGCCCGTCAGGCAATTGAGCAGCGTGGACTTGCCCGCGTTGGTGTATCCCACCAACACCACCTGCGCCATCTCGTGGCGCTGCCGCTGCTTGCGCTTCACCCCGCGCTTGACCTGAACTTCCTTGAGGGATTGCCGGATGCGGTGGATGCGGGTGCGGATCTGGTCGCGCTCCATGGCAAGCTTGGTTTCGCCGGGTCCGCGGGTGCCGATGCCGGCGCCCAGGCGGCTTAAGGCTTCGCCCCACCCTCTCAAGCGCGGCAGCAGGTACTCCAGTTGCGCCAGCTCCACCTGCAGCTTGGAGTCCACGGTCTGGGCGCGCTGCGCGAAGATGTCCATGATCAGCTGCGGTCGGTCGATGACCTTCACCTGCAACAGCTCTTCCAGGTTGCGCCCCTGCGTGGGGGTGAGTTCGTCGTTGAAGATCACGGCGTCCGCGCCGCTTGCCTCCACCAGTGCCTTGATCTCATGGGCTTTCCCCTTGTGGACGAAGGTGGCGGCGTTGGCCCGGTCGCGCCGCTGGATCACGGTGCGCAGCACGTCAAGCCCGGCGGTGCGGCACAAGGCCTGCAACTCTTTGAACGTCTCGTCGTCCTCGCCCCCGCGCTGCTGCTTTTGGGTCTGCAGACCGACCAGCAGCGCGCGCTCGTGCGCGAGCACCCGGGCGCGAAGTCCAAGGCGATCTTCGATCAAAGGCCGTTGCTTCTCGTTTGCTTCGTTCATGACGCCTCCTTGACCTCGATGCTGGCGCCCAATTGGCGCAGCTTGCCTGCCAAATCCACGTAGCCGCGGCCGATGTGTCCCCGGTCAATCACGCGCGTCTGGCCGTGAGCGGCGAGCCCTGCGAGCATCAAGGCGGCCCCGGCGCGGATGTCCGTGGTGTGCACTTCGGCCCCTTCCAGTCGCTCCACCCCGTGGATGAAGGCGCTGTCGCCCGCCACGCGGATTTGGGCGCCCATGCGCGCCAACTCAGGGACCTGACCGAAGCGATCGGCGAAGATGGTTTCTCTGATCAAGCTGTCGCCTTGCGCCAGGGTGAGCAGGGCCATCATTTGGGGTTGCACGTCGTTGGGAAAACCCGGATAGGTGCGGGTCTCTAGCTGCACGCCCCGCACCCGGGCGGGCGCGCTCAGACGAACTTCGTTCGGCGCCTCTTCCACGGTGCAGCCCGCCTCCTTGAGCTTGACGAGCAAGGCTTCCAGGTGGGCGGGCACGCACTCGACCGTGACCTGCCCGCCGCTGATGGCCCCGGCGATCAGGTACGTCCCGGCGTTGATGCGGTCTGCGATCACGCGATGCACGCTCCCGCGCAGCCGGGCTTGCCCCGCCACCTCGAGACGATCCGGCCAAGCCTGCACCTGCGCTCCCATGCTGTTTAACAGGGCGATGAGCTCGTACACCTCCGGCTCATGGGCCGGATTGTACAAGGTGGTTTTCTCCGGGATCAGGGCGGCCGTCATCAGCAGATGCTGGGTGGCCCCCACGGAGGGGAAATCCAGATACACCGGCGCGCCGTGCAGCTTGGACGCGCGGGCGTGAACCACGCCTTCGTGCAGTTCCACCTGGGCGCCAAGCGCTTGCAGGCCTTTGAGGTGAAAATCCACGGGCCGAGGGCCCAGCACGCACCCTCCCGGCAGTGGAACGCGGGCCTCGCCCAGCCGCGCCAGCAGCGGCCCCAACACGATGAACGAAGCCCGCATGCGGCGCACCAGGGTGTCGGGGGCATGCGGTTGCAGCGCGCCGTTCTCGCTGAGGCGGTATTCGCTGTCGCAGGCGTTGATCCCTTTGCCCAAGTGGGACAGCAAGGCGCTCATCGTTCTCACGTCCTCGACGATGGGCACGTTGTGAAGCGTGACGGGTTCATCGGTCAGCAGCGTCGCTGCCAGCAGGGGAAGGACGGCGTTCTTTGACCCCTCCACCTGCACGCGGCCGCTCAGCCGTGCGCCGCCCTGGACGGTATAACAACGCGGCTTTTCGACGAGCGGGGGGTTATTCATTCAGCATGAGATCCAGAAACTGCTTGTTGTCCTTGGTGGCCTCCATCTTGGCTTTGATGAAGGTCAACGATTCCTGCGTGTTGGTCATCTCGCCGATGATCTTGCGCAGAATCCACACGCGCTTGAGCGTATCCTCGTCCAGCAGCAGCTCCTCGCGGCGCGTGCCCGACAGCTCCAGGTCGATGGAGGGGAAGATGCGCTTGTTGGTGAGGTTGCGATCCAGCACCAGCTCCATGTTGCCGGTGCCCTTGAACTCCTCGAACACCACCTGGTCCAGGCGCGAGCCCGTGTCGATCAAGGCCGTAGCGATGATGGTCAGCGAGCCACCCTCTTCGATGTTGCGGGCAGCGCCGAAGAACTCCTTGGGCTTGTACAGGGCCACCGGATCGATGCCGCCGGACAGCAGCTTGCCGCTGGGGGAGACCGACAGGTTGTAGGCGCGAGCCAGACGCGTGATGCTGTCCATCAGGATCACCACGTCCCGGCCCATTTCCACCAGCCGACGGGCCTTGTTGATGACCAGCTCCGCGATGCGCGTGTGCACCTCGGGCTTTTGGTCGAAGGTGGCGCTGACCACCTCGCCCATGCGGATGGACTTCTTGAAGTCCGTGACCTCTTCAGGCCGTTCGTCCACCAGCAGCACGATCAGGTAGACCTCCGGGTGGTTGGCGGCCAGGCCGTGCGCGATCTGCTTGAGCAGCGTGGTCTTGCCCGCCTTGGGCGGCGAGACGATCAGCGCGCGCTGCCCTTTGCCGACCGGCGAGAACAGGTCGATGATGCGCGTGCTGATCTCGCTGGGATCGTGCTCCAGGTGGAACATTTTCGTTGGATGGTAAGGGGTCAAATCGTGGAAGGGGATGCGCCGGCGCGTGACCTCCGGGTCTTCCAGATCGATGGCCTCCACCTTGAGCAGCGCGAAGTACTTCTCCTCTTCCTTGGGCGGGCGGATCTGGCCGGTGATGATGTCCCCGTCCCGCAGCCCAAACCGCTTGATCTGGGAGGGCGAGACGTAGATGTCGTTCTTGCCGGGCAGCAGCGTCTTATCGCGCAGGAAGCCGTATCCGTCGGGCAGGATTTCCAGCACCCCTTCCGAGAAGCGCAGCCCCTGCACCTCGGCTTGCGCTCGCAGCAGCGCAAACACGAGCTCTTCCTTGCTCAAGCGGTTGTAATCGCTGACCTGAAACTTCTCCGCCAGGGCGCGCAACTCCGGCATGGGACTGGCGCGCAGCTGGGCCAGATCCAGGTACGTGGTGTAGTTCCTGGGAGCGGCCCCTTGCGCTTCCTGGGGGGCCGGATTGGCCGGCTCGGCAGGCGGCGTTCCCGTCTGCAGGGGGGCGGCTTCGCCGTTTGGATACGTATTGCCGAAGCCCTCGCCATCGTTCCTCTTGTGGCCCCTTCGTTTGGGCCCCATCTTGTGCACCAAGATTCGACAACTCCTTTAAAGCGCTTTGGTTGTGTTTCGCAGGCAGTATCGCGATCGTGCTTGCACGTGAGTCGGGCGCGCAACGAACAGCTCAGCCCACCTTCGTGAACACGGAGCGCACGATGTCTTTGTACATCTTCAGCCGATCCCTGAGCCCTTTGCCCAAGCCGCGCTTCTTCTCCTTCATGACGTGTGTCACCCCATTGAGCTCCACCTTGGCCTCCCGCCAGCCCTCTTTGATCGATAATTTCTTGAGGGCGATTTCCACCCCGAAATCCATGTCTTGCACCTTGCGCTGGATCCGCTGCCACAGAGCCCGAGACAGCACCCGCTGTCCAGAAAGATAAGGCGCAAGCGTTTGCGATAGATCGGTGTTCAGCCGCCCGTTTCTGAACACGCCCACGACCATGTCCACCTGCTCCTTGAAATAAGTGCTCGCCAACTGCTCAACCTGTTCCGGTTGCAATCCCACCAAATCGGCGTCCATGAACAACAACACCTCGTTGCGCGCGCGCCGCACCCCGTGATCGAGCGCGGCGGCCTTGCCGCGATTGGCGGCCAGCACCACCACCTCCACCCCCAAGTCGCCCGCGATCTGGGCGGTGGCGTCGCTTGAACCATCGTCTACCACGATGATCTGATCGACGCACGAGGCGCGCTGTAGCGGGCGCAGCACTGCTTCAATCCGCTCGGCTTCATTGTAGGCAGGAACTATCGCTGAAATTCTCATGGATATGTAGAGCGTGAATTGAAACAGGGGATGCCCGGATCAGCCGTAGTATAACCCGTTTGCGCAGCAAAGTCAAGCATGCCGGCCTTGCCATTTGAGGGCCGCCCTGAGCGGGCGAGTTGGCACGGGAGCGCCACCTTCCTATGATGTCCCCAGGAGGCGGCATGACCGAATTCCAAACCTGGCCCAAGGCCGAGTTGCACGTACACCTGGACGGCTCGTTGCGACCGGAAACGGTGTGGGAGTTGGCGCGCTCCAGCCGCATCCGCCTGCCTTTTGATTCCCTGGCGGAACTGACCCGCCACCTGCGCGTTCCGCGCCGCTGCACGCTGCCCCAATACCTGCAAGCGTTTCAACACACCGTGGCCGTCATGCAGGAGCGGGAGCATTTGCAGCGGGTGGCTCATGAATTCCTTGAAGACGTGGCGCAAGACGGCGTGCGCTACGTTGAAGTGCGCTTTGCGCCGTCGCTGCACGGACGAGGGGCGCTCACCATGGAGCAGATCACCGAAGCGGTCCTTGCAGGCCTGCAGGAGGGGCAGCGCAAAACGGGCGTCATCGCGCGGCTCATTTGTTGCGCCATGCGCCAGGAGCCCCCGGCGCTTTCCGAGGCGGTGGCGCGGGTGGCCGTCCAGTACCGACTTGCCGGCGTGGTGGCCCTGGATCTGGCCGGGCCCGAGGTCGGCTATCCAGCCGAGCCTCATCGCAAGGCTTTTGAATACGCGTTGGAGAACGACCTGCACTTGACCCTGCACGCCGGGGAGGCCTGTTGCCCCGACAACGTCGTGCGCGCGATGGATCTGGGGGCGCACCGCATCGGCCACGGCACGTTCATTTGTCGGGACGAGCGCGTTGCCAAGCGCGTTGCCGACAGCAAAATCCCCTTGGAGGTCTGCCCCACCAGCAACCTGCAGATCAGCGGCTTCATCGACGATTACGCCGCCCACCCCCTCCACCAATACCTGCGCGCGGGGATGGTGGTGACCCTCAACACCGACAACCGCCTGATGTCGAATGTGACCCTCAGCGACGAATTCGCGCATCTGTCGGCCACGCTGTCCCAGGAGATCCTGCGCCGGATTGCGCGAAACGGCCTTGAAGCGGCCTTCCTGCCAACGCAGGAAAAGCAGCGCCTGCTCGATGAATGGTTCGCCTGAACCTGCCGATTGAACCCAGGGCCCAGACAGCGGTGACCTGGACCACAGACGCTCGTCACGCCATGGCCTACCCTGAGCACGACCCTTCGTTGGTGATATGGACGACAACGGACGCTCAGGAAGGAATGGACGATGAAACGACTTGCGCCCGCGCTGCTGATCGGGTTTTTCTTGGCAACCGGCCTGTGCTGGACGGGGTGGGCCGACGTGACGGGGATGTTCACCTTTGATTTGAGCCTGACCCCGCAGACGAACTCTCAGGAATCCGTTCCCTTCTTCTTCGATTTGCAGTCCAATCTGCAAGTCCACATCACCATCAGCGGCATGATCTTCGGCCTGGACCTGGGATTTGGCATCACGGGCCTTGAATTCACCATCGTCTCCATCGGCACCAACCTGGGCGCGCTGACGATCAAAGACGAATTCGTCTTTGCGCCGCCCTTCGGTTGCAGTGCGCCCGGCTGGCTTGGCGTGGTGGCCGGGCTGTCCGATGACGGCGACGGGGGCATCGCAGGCCAGTGCCCCGGATCGTTCGTCAGCCCGATCGGCTCCAGCGATGGGCTCGTCAACGATGGGGCCATCGGGTTCGTGAAAAAGCGGGTGGACCTGCAGCTGGACATCGCCGGCATCTCCTTGGGGGTGCTGGCCCTGTTTGAGGACGTTGATTTTCCCGACATCCACGGCGCTCTATCCGAAGCCCTCATCGGCCTGCCCGACGGCGGCGACCACGACCACGACCATTTCCTGCCTGCCGATCTGTATTTTGTCGGGGCGCACGACGGCGTGGTGGACAATCAAACCCCCAGCTTCGGCTTCGGCGCCATCCTCAGCGTGTCCGGCCAGACCGTCAGCGGCATCACGGTCACCGGCACCACCGGCCTGTGCGCCGACGATGAGGTCAACAACCGCATCAAGAAGCGCAAGTTTCTGGGCGAAGTCAACAAGGGCTGCGTCAGCGAAACCGGGCCGCTGTTTGCCTTCGAGGTGGAAAGGCTGCACATCGAGGGCGTGCAGATCGGCGGCGTGCGCCTGTCCACGTGGTTGGAATTTCGCCCGCTGGTCCCGGTCTCCGGCGCGCTGGAGCTTGGTTTCAGCTTGGCGGGGTTGGCGGAGATCGAGGCTTTGTTTGAGAGCGACAATGTCCTCACCTTCGTGATCGACGCCATCACGCTCAGCTTGACCAGCAGCAACTTCTCCCTGGTTTTGGAGGACCTCAACGCGGACTTGCAGATTGACCGGACCACCGCGCAATTGACCCTCACGCTCAACCCCAACCAAAATCCAGCTGGGTTCGTCAGCACCACCGTGGGCGAGATGGGCTTTGGGATTCTGTCGCAGGAACTCGAATTGACCGTCACCCGCGCCGGGTTGACCATCGCCATGGGCACCTTGTTCTTGCAAAACGGCAGTGGCCTCGCCTGGGACAGCACGTCCTTTACCCTCTCCGCCCAACTCAATATCCTCACCTTCAGCGCGGACATCGCCTTTGACACGGGCGGCTTGCAAAGCGGCACGCTCAGCGTCTCGGTCAGCTTCTAAACCGAACGAGCTCATAGTCGCTGCTGCAGGGCGGGCCATCGGTGATCTCCAGGTGGCAGGTCGTGAGGTCCATGATCACCGAGGTCACCGTCCGGTAATGCTCCTGCGGGGGATCCTGCGGATCCTCGTGGCGGCAAACCGAGCCGGGGTGCCCGTCGTGGTCGCGCAAGAAATCCTTCAAGTCCTCCACGGAAATGCCCTTCGCCCGCTGCATCAATTGGCTCATGCGCGCCTGTCGGTGATAGGAGCACGGCCGCCGGTCGCTGGGGGGCTCCTGGACGCCAAGCGCGCCGGGGTCCAGGAAGTGGTTGGCGTGCACCAGGCAGGGGCCGTGCAGCAGGCGCACACTGTTGGGCGCTGCCTCGATGTCCACGGCCTTGTCGGGCGCCTGGGCGATGAGGAAATTGGTCGAGCACGATCGACCCTCGCCGGTGACGATCTGGACTGCCGTTTCAAACCGGGTGGAGCGCAGGATCTCGTAGCAGCGCACGTGAAAAGGTTTGCTCATGCGCGACCAATTGTCCTGCGTCGTGGTCAGCCCGTTGATGGCCAAGCCCACTCCGGCGGAGTTGAGTCCGATCTTGCCGCCGAAGATGCCGGCTTCGGTGAAGCTGATGACCTGCAGCCCGCTGGGCTCGGTGACGTGAAGCACCGCCCCCTGCACCTGGGGGATCCAATCCCAATTCTGACCCATCAGCAGGTGGCCGTTTGCGCAGGCTTCGGGCATCACGGCAAAGGCCGTGCAGCCGTCGGCGCTGGCCATGGCGTTGTACCCAAATTGATAGTACAGGATCTCGTAGCGCGCGTTCAGGGCGGCCACCGCCTGCAGCTCGACGCCGGCGCCTTCGGCAATGCCCCTCATGCCTTCGCCGTAATCGGCGTTTTGGCGCCCCACTGCCTGCAGGAACTGGGATGCGCGATCCAGCACCTCGGCGCGCGGCAGCAGCACTTCCTTCTCAAAGCGGTGAAAATACACCGACAGGTTGTGCTGGATCTGCGACCGCAACGCCTTTCCGTGCGTCAGACCTTGCTCATATGCGCTTCCCTTGACGTGCAACACGGGCAAACCCATGGCGATGGTTCCTCCTCTTGAACCGAGAGCTTGAACAGCGTCTTCGCGCGGCAAAGGCGTTTATGGTACTTGGCGCTTGGCTTTGGGGCAATCCCGTGGCTAAAGACTGGGTCGCTTTTGCAGCACGCCGATGTAGCCCCGCTCCACGTCGCCGCAGGCGTACACCTGCAGCAACTCCCAGCCGGCGTCCCACGCCAATGTCAGCAGTTCGCTGGGGGCGATGAACAGCAGGTCGAACCAGGACCCTGCCAACCCTTGGTAAAGCACGCGAATCCTGATCAGCCCAAGGCTGCGGCCGCGCTGGAGGTTGTGCTTCAGGTAGCTCAAGTGCTTGGGGTTGGCGACGCTTGGTGAGGCGCAATGCACGATCAGACAAGACTGCGGCGCGGCGATGCGCCCGTATTCCTCGAGCATGGCGCGCGTGCAGGGCACGTCGCCGCATATGCCGAAGCTGTTGCCCATCATCAGTATGGTTTGAAACGTCCCCGACTCAAACGGCAGTCGCTCGCAAGCGGAAGCCACCTGAGCGTTGCGCACGCCGCGCCGCTTGGCCAGGGCAACTGCAGCCGGCGAGATGTCCACTGCCATCACGTTCAGCCCCAGCGACTGCAAGTGCAACGCGTGGCGGCCCGCGCCGCAGCCAACGTCCAGCACCCTGCCTCGGGCGTGCTGCAACGCCAGCTTCTCCATGGGCTCAAACGCCGAGTAGGCTCGAAAATAGGGGGCTACGTCGTGAAATTCCACCAAGCCGTCGTCTCGCTCGATCTGGATGAAGACGGCTTTGCCGGGCTGCCAATCGCCCAGTGCCTGGCCAAACAGATCTTGAGAATCCATGCGGGTGGAGCAGGACAGAGTCCGGATGCAGGAGCGCGGTTAAGCCTTTTCCGCCTGCTCCAGCTTCAGGATGTCCTTGCCGTTGTAGTAGCCGCAGTTTGCGCACACGCGATGGGGCAGCTTTGCCTCATGGCAGCGCGGACACTGCCCTATGGCCAAGGGGTCGAGATAGTAGAAAGACGCCCGCCTGCGCTTGCCTTCGGTGCGCGAACGGCGATGTTGAGGGACACACATGCACAACCTCCGAATCGCTCGGGTTTACGTGGGATCAACGGACGGGATCGAAGTGTACACGCAGATTCCCGGTTTTGCAAGTTTCAGGCGCAAGGCGGGTGCTCCAGGATTCAAGGGATGAACAGCGCACCGACCAGTGGCAGCAGCAACTTGGAGGCAAGCACCCCCAACAGGGCGCCGCTGATGACGTCGGACGGGTAGTGCTCGCCCACGTAAACGCGGGAGAACGCGATCACAAACGCCGCGAGATACGAAGCCGTCTGGACCGGCCAGAACGGGTAGAACGTGGACAGCATATAGGCCAGGCCAAAGGAGGTGGTGGCATGGCCGGAGGGGAAGGAGTAGCTGTCCAGGTAGCGAAAGCGCAGTTCCAGCGCCGCCGGAGAGTCCGGGCGGTCCCGTTTGGTCAGCTGCTTGGACAATCGAAACAGGGCGATGTTCAGGCAGGTGATCACGAACATCACCCCTACGCGCCTGCGGTCCAGGGGCGTGCCCCCGCCGATGATGCCCAGACCCACCAGCAGCCACAAGTAGCCGTCGCCGCAGTAGGTGGCGACGATGAACAGCTTGGACACGCGCCGCAGCCGCGGCTGGCGACAGATGAATTCCAGACATTGATGATCCCATCCGCGCACGCGCAGGGCCCACGCGTCCAGCCGGTCGGACATCGCTTGACGCCAGAGCTGCAGTCGGGCCCGCATGGGGTCAAGGCTCAGCCGAAATCTGATCGGTGGGGCGCAGGGCGGGGAACAGGATTACGTCGCGAATGCTGGGCCGATCCGTCAGCAGGATGGTCAGCCGGTCCACGCCGACGCCAAGCCCTCCCGTGGGGGGCATGCCGTGCTCCAGGGCCGTGATGAAGTCCTCGTCCAGCGGCTGGGTTTCCTCGTCGCCTTGGCGGCGCAGGGTCGCCTCGGTTTCGAAACGGCCGCGCTGATCGAGCGGATCGTTGAGCTCGGAGAAGGCGTTTCCGAGCTCGAACCCGCCGCAAAACGCCTCGAAGCGCTCCACCAGCTCCGGCGCGTCCGCCTTGCGCTTGGCAAGCGGTGAAAGCTCCAGCGGGTAATCGACCAAGAAGGTGGGTTGGATCAGCTGAGGCTCCACGAACTTGCTGAGCAACTCGTCCACGGTCTTGCCCCAGGTGGGTTGTGGGGCAACCTCAAGCCCTGCCGCTGCGATGGCGCTGCACAGGGCTTGCAGCGAGGGGTGCGCCTGAAAATCGACGCCCGTGCGCTCCCGGATCGCTTCGCGCAAGGTCATGCGCGTCCACGGAGGGGCCAACTCGATCTGCTTGCCTTGAAAGGAGATGCTGGTCGTCCCCAGCGCGGCCTGCGCCACCGATGCCACCATCTGTTCGCACAGGCGCAGCATGTCCTCGTAGTCCGCGTAAGCTTGATAGCACTCCATCATGGTGAACTCGGGGTTGTGTTTGGTCGAAAGCCCTTCGTTGCGAAAGTCGCGGCCGATCTCATAGACGCGCTCAAAGCCGCCCACGATCAGGCGCTTGAGGTAAAGCTCATCGGAGATGCGCAGGTACAGCGTGGCGTCCAGCTTGTTGTGGTGGGTGGTAAAGGGGCGCGCGGCGGCGCCGCCGTAGAGCGGCTGCAGGACGGGCGTTTCCACCTCCAGAAAGCCGGCCTCATCCAGGAAGCGGCGCATGGCCGTCACGATATGAGATCGGGTGCGAAACGCCTTGCGGGTCTCTTCATTGGACATCAGGTCCAAATAGCGTTGCCGATAGCGCGTTTCGGTGTCCTTCAAGCCGTGCCACTTCTCCGGCATCGGCAGCAGCGCCTTGCTCAGGAACGTGCAAAGGGCGATCTGGATGGACAGCTCGCCGCGCTTGGTGCGAAAGAGCCGGCCTTCCACGCCCAGAAAATCGCCGATGTCCAGGTGGGCAAGCAGGAACTCGTACTGCGGGCCCAGCGCCTCCTTTTCGCCGTAGAGCTGGATGCGGCCCGAGCCATCGGTCAAATCGAAGAACGAGGCCCCTCCCATTTGTCGAAACGCCGTGATGCGACCGCAGACGCGCACGGGGGGCAGTGCTGCGAACTGCTCGGCCGAGGTCAAGCCCTGGCCTTGCGCCTGCAGTTGCTGAGCCAGATGGGAGCGGTCAAAGCGGGCGGGATAGGGCGCGTGCCCCGCTGACCCCAGCGATTGGAGCTTCTTAAGCCGTTCTGCCCTTAAGGGGTTGACTTCAGTCATGTTTCAAGCGCAAAGCGCAGGTTCAAGCGCTGCGCTGAATGCCGACGATCTTGTAGGTGATGGCGTTGGTGGCGATCTTGAGCTTGACCTTATTGCCCTTGCGTCGCCCCATCAACAACTCGCCCAAGGGGGATTTGGTGGAAATGCGGCCGTTTTCCAGGTCCACCTCGGCTGGGGAAACCAATTCCACCACGGTCTGCTTGCCGGGGTGGTTGTCCGACTCCAGGATCACGCGGGAGCCCAGGCCCACCTTGTCGGTGCTGATCTCTTCCTCGTCGATGACTTTTGCGTTGTTCAACAGCTCTTCAAGCCGGCTCACCTCGGTTTCGAGCAATTCCTTCTCGCGCTCGATGTCGATGTACTCGCGGTTCTCGCGCAATTCGCCGTCGTGTTCCTTGGCCAGCTTCAAGCGCTTGGGGATCCCTTCGTGCAAGAGATTCAAGCACTCCTGCAGCCGGGCCTGCTTCTGCGCATACCCTTTTCGCGTTAACAGGATCTCTTCTTCGTTGATCGACATGACAACCTCTCTCCAACGCTGGCGCCAGGTAATGACTTTCCCTGCCGGAAATATTTCCTTGAAAATAGGAACGGGGGGAGATCAACTCTCCCCCACTCGGATACTATATCACAACCGAACCCCGTCTTGCAACAGTGGTTTTTACGCCAAGCGGCAAGCCTGGTCGATCTCCGCCCCCAACTGGCGGCGCAGGCCGCGCAACGCTTGGGCGGCCTTGGGTTTGGCCTCGACGATGAGGTCCAATCCCTCGTACTGCTTGAGCCGCCGGCGGAAATGCTCTCGGATCAGCCGTTTGATGCGGTTTCGCGTGGTCGCTTTCCCCACTTTGCGGCTGACCGTCAGCCCCAGTCGTGCGACCCCTTGCGTGCGGAGCAGGTACACCACAAACAGCTCCCCTTCAAAGCGGCGCCCTCGGCGATACACGCCCAGGAAATCCCCTCGTTTGCACAGCCGGCTGGACTTCGGAAAGCGGGCGTCGTCAGCGGCTGCGGGCTGCCGCGGCGGAAAAGGAGGTTGTTGCAACTGTTTTGGCCTCATGCTATCTTTGATCCTAACATTCGGCTGTTCGTGCCGACTTGAGGTTTCAATGAGTGGTGTCAGTTTCGGCCTTGTGCGTCGACGATCGGGGTTCCATTGTCCTTTGTTTGTATTGGCCCTGCTCCTGTTTTTCAACGTTGCGCACGCCCAACCCCTGTCCTTGTGCGATTATGCGCCGCCCAGGAGCGAGCTCGGCGACTTGAACACCGTCGTTGACTTTCGCGCTTTCAACAGCCCCGGCCGCGACAACACGATCTACAGCGGCACGTTCAAGCTCGACGGCGTCTACCTGTATGACGTGCAGACGCTGGGATTCACGCTCAACAGCAGCATCAAATTGGACCTGGGCGATGCGACGCTGAACAACGTGGACACTTCGCCCAACTTCAAACTGTTCGTGGGGGACAGCGACTTTTTCACCTTTCTGGGGTTGGACGTCCAGGGCATCGGCCCCATCTCCCTTGACCATTTCACCTATTCCGTCCTCACCGGCTATGGGTACGGGCGCTTTCGCGACGTGACCGCGTTTGCCCAGGCGCTGAACATCCAAAACCAGCTGTTGCGACTGGGGAGGCTGGCCGAGTCATTGCCCGTAGAACGACTGGAACACATCGCCGATTTGATCACGTCGCAGCCTTCAGACGCGCCCTTGAGCCAGCTGGTCAACGACATCCAGCAAACTCTGGAGAACTCAGGGATCCTGTTGGGTCCCTTGGCAGCGCCCGGCTTGCTGAGCATCGAGCAGATCCTGGAAGATGGCACGTCCACGAATTTCTGCGGTTGGGAAACGTCCCTGGGGTTGTCGGTGGGGAGCCAATCGGAAAACGTGCTGGGTTTGTTCGCCTTCAAATACGCCCTGGCGCCTGCGCCGCGCTCGCAGTTGAGCCTGGATACGAGGCTTTCTTTTGCCCCGGACGTGTTTGGATCGCCCCTGGGGACCTTCTTCCTGGATGCGCAGATGACGTACACGTATCGTCTGAGCGAGTTCATTAATTCGACCTGGAGCTATGACTTCCTGCGCAGCAGCACGCGCGGCAGCTCGCCCATCGAGGTCCAATCGCTGAACATCTCCATCGGATTTACGAACATCGTGCCGTCGCTCAGCCTGCTGCTCGAGTTGGACTGGTCCCTGGCCACCGGCACGCCCGGATGGAGTCGCACGATCAACTTGAACGTGGGATATGAGATTTTTTAAAGCGCTGTGCTTGGCAACCTTGATGCTGTGGTGGGCGTCTCCCGGCAGGGGACAAGAGGCGTCGCAGCCGCCCGCACAGAATTACCTGATGGTGGAGATGATGCTGGGCATTCAAGGTGCCGTGATCGGAGGCGGGCTGGGCGTGTTTGGCGTGGGCCAGCTGTTGGAAACAGTCAACCCGTGTCAATCGCGCCCGGAGGATGAGGTGGGGATCTGTCAACTGGTGCAGTCCTTCCGGTCGCTGTGCCTGGGGTACGCCGTGGGCATCCCGGTCGGCACCACGCTGGGTTTTGTGCTCGCCGAATTGCTGTTGAAGGTTCCAGGCAACGTGTGGGGCGCGCTGTTGGGCAGCATGCTGGGCGAAATGGTGGGCATGCCCCAGTGCAGTTTGATCAACTTGATCGGCTTTTTGCAGGACTTGGGGCTGACGCTCAGCTTTAACCCGTCCCCCGAATCCGACGTGTCCTTGTTGCTGAACCCCTTCATGCTCGCCGCCTTGGGGGCGACCTTGGGTTATAATCTAGACCTTCTGTTCAACAGCGCGCCTGCCGCCCCGTTGACGCTTCCCTTGTTCGCGTTGCGGTTCTGAAGCACGCGGCGCTTGCGGCGAGTGCGCTTAGATGAAAGTGCAGACCTTGTACGGAGGAAGAACCCATGTCGGATGCGCTGACTCAGGTCGAGTTTGAGTTTGTCAGCATGGGGCAGGGGCCGGCGCTCCTGTTTCTGCACGGTCTGTTTGGTCATCCCACCAACTGGCAGCCCATGATGGAGGCGTTGGCCGGAGAGTATCGCGTGCTTGCCCTGAGATACCCCTTTTTCGAAGACAAGCGCCTCCACGGCGTCCAGGCGCTGACCGACTATACCTTGGCCTTCATGGATTCCCAGGGCATCGAGCGCGCCAGCCTGTGCGGCAATTCCCTGGGGGGACAGATCGCCCTGGACCTGTGCCTCAAGCAGCCGCTGCGCTTGAACAAGCTCATCCTGGCCGGCAGCGCCGGGCTGTGGGAGGCTCAACCCAACAGCCAGTTGCCCCGGGCCACGCGGGAGTTCATCCGCCAACAGGCGGAAAAGATCTTTCACGACCCCCGGCACGTGGACGACGAGCTGATCGAAAAGCTGTACGAGATGTTGCAGGACCGCGTGTTTGTGCGCACCCTGCTCAGGCTGGCGCGGGACACCCAGGCTTACACCCTCGACGACAAACTGCAGTACATCCAACAGCCCACCTTGCTGGTGTGGGGAGAAAACGACAAGATCACCCCGCCCGAAGTGGCTCGCGTGTTCAAGCAGAAAATCCCCGGCTCGCGACTGGTCTTCCTGCCGCAGTGCGGGCATGCCCCTCCCCTGGAGCAACCGGAGCGCTTCACCGAGGAAATCCGTAGCTTTCTGAGCGAACCGTTTGGTCAAGCCTGAGTTCTGAACCACTGCGCCAGCTGCTGCAGCGACGCGCTGCGGCGCAGCTTGTCGAGCGCCTGTTCCTCCAGCTGGCGCGCGCGCTCGCGGCTGATTCCCAGCCTTTGCCCGATGGACGCCAGCGTGTGCGCGACGCCATCGTGCAGTCCATAGCGCAGGCTGAACACCTCATGCTGGCGCGGGCTCAGGCGGGGCAGCTCGCGCTCCAGCGCCTCCCACCACAGCTGGCGAAACGCCTCGCTCTCCGGAGAAGTGACCTTCTCATCCGCCAACAGCTCGTTGACGTCCTTGCCGTCTTCGTCGGGAGATTCTTCCAAGGAAATGGACCCCTGCAAGGCGGCCCTGACCTGCAACACGCGCTCTGCGGAGACCTCCAGCGCCTGGGCCACCTGTTCGGTGCTCGGCGCGTTGCCCTGGGCATCCAGATACGATTGCTCGTACGCCTCGATGCGCTGGGCCAGCTGCAGCACGCTCAACGGCAGGCGCACCGTGCGCCCCTCCTCGGCCAGGCTGCGGCGCATGGCGTGGTGGATCCACCACAAGGCGTAGGTGCTGAAGCGAAATCCTCGCTCGGGGTCGAATTTTTTCACCGCTTGCAGCAGGCCGATGTTCCCTTCCTGAATCAGATCCAGCAGGGTGAGGTGACCTCGCAGGGTGTACTCGCGGGCAGCGTAGACCACCAGGCGCAGGTTGCACAGGGCTAAGCGCTCCTCCGCATCCGGATCGCCCTGGCGTGCGGCGCGTGCCAGGGCCAGTTCGGCGGCGGGGCTCAAGAGGGGATAGCGGCCGACGTCCCGCAGGTACAGGCCCGTCAGATCCACCTGCATTTGCGGATCTGCCACGGAAGCGGCCAACAGGCCCGTTGTCTCCAAACCCACGTCGAGTGCGCCGTCTTGTGAATCCATTATGGTCAATCCTTGCCTGCGTTGTCGGGATATACACCCGAAGCGGCTTGCCCTGTAGTTTAACCCCTCGCTTTGCGAGTTGACAAATCCCCGCGCTGCAGCGGCTTCAAGGTTGCACCTGTTGCTTCAGTTTCTGCAGATACTCCAGGGCTTGCAAAGGCGTGAGGGTGTTGGGGTCCAACTGCAGGAGCTGCTGGATGACGGGATGGTCCTCCACCTGGAACAAGGCAAGCTGTTTGACCACGCGCGGGCCGCGCCGGGATTTGCCCTCCTCCATGCCCTCCAGGGGGTTGGCGGCCAGGATGCGTTGCAACAGCGCCTCCGCCTCCTGCACCACCACCTGCGGCAACCCGGCGAGCCTGGCCACGTGCACGCCGTACGATCCCGCTGCGGCGCCGGGGGCGACTTCGTGCATGAAGATCACGTCCCCTCCGTATTCCTTGACCCGCACGTGCATGTTGACCACGCCCGGCAGCTGGTCGGCCAGTTGGGTCAGCTCGTGATAGTGGGTGGCAAACAGCGTCTTGGCCTGGACGCGCTTGACCAGGTATTCGGCCACCGCCCAGGCAATGGAGACCCCGTCGAAGGTGCTGGTGCCGCGGCCCATTTCGTCCAGCAGCACGAGGCTGTGGGCGCTTGCGTTGTTGAGGATGTTCGCCGTTTCCAGCATCTCCACCATGAAGGTGGAATACCCCCCGGCCAGCATGTCCGAAGCCCCCACGCGCGTGAAGATCTGGTCGAACAAGGGAAGGTGCGCGCTGCGCGCGGGCACAAACGAGCCCATTTGAGCCATCAGTGCGATCAGGGCCACCTGGCGCAGGTACGTGGACTTGCCGCTCATGTTGGGCCCCGTGAGCACCACCAACTTCTGGTCGGCGTCCAAGCGCAGGTCGTTAGGGACGAAACTGTGCGCCTGCAGCAACATCTCAACCACAGGGTGGCGCCCTTTCTCGATTTCCAAGGCGAGACCTTGGGCAAAGCGGGGTCGCGTGTAGCCTTGATGGTGCGCGATCTGGGCCAGGGCGGCAAGCACGTCGAGCGTAGCCACCGCGCGCGCCAGCGCCTGCAACTCTCGGGTGTGGGTCGCCACCCGATCGCGCAGCTCCAGGAACAGTCGGTATTCCAGCTC
>Ga0326597_10005860_pt1 | contig 16961 bp, 27 predicted proteins | sample RVTome_12_FD_203789 | JGI IMG/M metagenome (GOLD analysis project Ga0326597, IMG submission 203789) | Soil microbial communities from uranium-contaminated site in the Upper Colorado River Basin, Wyoming, United States - RVT100D185 | ecosystem: Environmental > Terrestrial > Soil > Contaminated >...
TTCCCTTGCAGTCGACTCTGAGCTTAGTACACCTTCCCAAAGGATTATGATAAATGTTCCCGAGCAGGAATATTTCGATGAGTATGACCAGGAATACATAATAATATTCCCGTACGGGAACAAATCGCTTGATTTCGAGCCATGCAACAGCTAATATTCCCGTACGGGAATGTAGGTAGGCAATAATGAAATACACGGCACAACAAATCGGCGACCTCATCAGGAAGACTCGCAAGAGCATGGGTGTCACCCAGAAGCGCCTAGCTCTTACTTCAGGGACGGGCCTGCGCTTCATCATTGAACTGGAACAGGGCAAGCCGACTTGTCAATTAGAGAAGACACTGATCGTCCTGAATACCCTGGGGATCAAAGTCGAACTCACCCCGCCAGCGGCAAACAAGGGATAAGCAATGGCAAGAACCCTTGATGTTTACTTGCATCGCGACCTCGTCGGGCATCTGACACAAGACGATGATGGGCAGATGCATTTTGATTATGCGGAGAGTTGGCTGGAAAACCGGGCAGCGATGCCCCTTTCCCATTCCCTCCCGCTCAGACGGGAGCGGTTCGCCCGCAAAGCGTGCAGCGGATTTTTTGGCGGCGTCCTGCCGGAACAAAGCGTGCGTGAGATCGTTGCCAAAAATCTCGGCATCAGCGCAAAGAATGATTTTGCAATGCTGGAACAGATCGGCGGCGAGTGCGCGGGAGCTGTAACTTTCATGCGCGCCGGAGAACCCTTGCCGGAGCACGACGACCGCTACCGTGACCTTTCGAATGAGGAACTCGCTGACATGCTGAAAACGCTGCCGCGGCGCCCGCTGCTGGCGGGCGACAAGGACGTGCGCCTGTCCCTTGCCGGGGCGCAATACAAGGTCGCGGTAAAAGTCGCCGGCGATAAAATCTCCGTCCCGCTCGGCGGAGCCCCGAGCACGCACATCCTGAAACCCGCGCAGCAGCATTTCGAGGAACTAGCCGATGAAGCCGGCCTCGCCAAGCCGCTGGTAAAACAGCGTGTGGCTGGACTCGCGACATCCGTGCTAGAAAGAGTCAAGACAATAGACGCGCGCCAGCTTGTTGTGGAAGAGATTGCCGGAATCATCCGGCAGCGCAACGAAGGAGCCATCACAAGGTTCGCCAGATAATTGGGTTATGGCTGTATCTCGGCAGCAACTAAGACTTAGGCTAGTATCCTTTCGTTAGGAACTGGCATCAAGTTCTTGCCGCTCCTGTTCAGGATCAGTGCGAAAACGATAGGTAAAAGGGTCTAGACGCAACCGAGGACTCATTAGCCCTTAAAATTCTGGATACCGTGCTCGCACTTCCTGTTGATGTATTTCTTCGTCGACGATCAGCCCATACTTTAGTGGGGGTGAAGTTCATTTTCGCTATACGAGACCATCAAAAAGCAACTCGCCGGGCGAATTCCGACCGGGGAAGACAGGTCGCACTGAGCGACAGAGTTGAGAGACAGCCAAGAGCATGAAACTTTCAGAACGAAGCATCAAGCGCGTCGGGGAAATCATCACGGGCGACAAGAACCTCTCTCCATACCGTTCGGGACCGAAGCTCGTCAGCTTCTTCAATGAGTTTGGCACCAATCATGCCTACGGTCAGGGCTTCCCGTCACGATGGATGTTTGCGGAAGACTGTTTGAGGCAGTTCAACGGGACGCCGGTCTTGAAAAAGATCATCCTTTCGGCACTTGACCCGCGCGACTTCATGGAAGCCACCGTATACGACAAGCAGACGCAGACAAACAAGCCAGCCAATATTCAGGATGCTGTGAGTTATCTCAATGAGTTTTTGGCGTATGACGGATACGAAATCGTGCCACACGGCAAAAGCTTCGATGTCATCGACAAGAGCCGCGGCGAAATTGTTGTCGATGTGAAACTGGAACCCACGCACCTGTCTCACGAGTTCATCAGGGAGCCAATCGAAAAATGCCGAACGAAGACGAGCCAAGGGGATTATGACGGGGCGATCACGAATGCCCGGTCGCTGGTGGAAGCTGTTCTCACAGCCGTTGAACGCGAACTCGACCCCAATGCGCCCGATTACGACGGGGATCTGCCGAAGCTCTACAAGAGGGTGCAGAAGCACCTTAACCTATCACCGGATAATCCGAAGATCAGCAACAGCCTGAAACAGACCCTCACGGGGTTTGTGAGCATTATCGGAGGTCTTTCGGGCCTCAGCAACAAAATGGGCGATAGACGCGTGCGGGAATATAAACCGGCGATGCATCATGCTGTATTGATCGTGAACGCGGCCATGACGTTCAGCAATTTTATTTTTGACACTTACGCCTTTCAAAGAGGCAGTCATGGTTCCTAGCCCTTGCGGACAAGCGTCGATGACGCACAAGATTTCATACGACGCCAGATCAACCATCTCCGGCTTGGCAGGATCAGGATCGAAAACGGTTCCGCTCTCGTCCACGACCACGCAGTGAAGCACAGATGGAGTTGGATGGCGCACGGCCAGGAGATACCTAAGTCCTGGTTCGGGAACGAAGGGGACATTGGGCTCGGGCTGGTAGTCGTGCCAGTCATACCCGGCCTGCGCCGCCAGGTTGCCGAAGTCCTTTATGAACCTGTCTGCTTCCGCAAGGTGCTCCGGCGTGTGAGGCGCATAGTTGACGGGTGCAGCGGTAGGGACGGTGTCATAGTCCATGTCAAAGAGCATGGCGCACGCCGCCCGGCTGCATCCCAAAGCGTCTTTTTGAAGTACCCGGCGCATGGTCAAAAGCAGGATAGCAGGAATGATCTAAGGAAAGGGCCTCTCCTTCGCCAATAGAAGGCCGCAGAAGATTCGCCAGGTAAGCATTGCAACGCAAGTCTCACTCGGGGACGCGACCGCCGAACTCGCGTTCGCATTCGTGCCAGTAGCCGCAGTGGCGGCGGGAGCGCAACGGGCTTCTTCGATGCGGTGGGTGAACGCCATCCCTGATGGAGTTTTGAACCATCGGGTACAGGGTCTCTGCGAACCGGCGCTCTTCCGGTCCCACGTCGTACGTCTGCTGGATCACTTGAACTGTCTTGGTCTTTGTCACCGTGTCGAGTCTGCACAAGCCGCTAGCTCCGGGCGTGATCATGGCGTACGTCGTCAGCTGTAGCCCATGCTCGGCCGTAATACCATTCGGTCGCTTCGACGCAGTCTTGAAGTCCACAACACAGCCGTTCACATCTATTACGTCAACGATCCCGCGGACGTTGATGCCGGCAATCTCACCAGCAACAGGCTGTTCAACCGCGCGCGGCTGTACGGAGCGGGCAGCCTCGCTGATGTATGCGGTCGCCAGTGCTTCCCCAGTTTCGGCAAGCTCGCTGGCATCCTCATCCTCGCGCAGTTCCACGTCTACCGAGGCAAGCTTCCACTCCTGAGCGAATATTTCGCGCACCTCAGCAGGTTCCATATCATTTCCGCTGGCCATCTTCTGTCGGAAGTTCGCAGCCAGCGTTGCATGGAACGCCTTGCCCAGCGCCAATGCACCGTTGGCAGGCTCGACCAAGCCAACCAGGTAGCGGAAGTACCACTTCGCCGGGCAGGTCAGGTACGTGTTGACTTGGCTGGGGGAGAGGACTTCCCCCAGCCGCTCACAAACAGGATGCTCATTCATCGCACACCTCCGTCTCGGGCGTGCTGGATGAAGAGGCTCAGGGCCATGGCACGCAGGTCCTCGCTTCCGAATCGGACCGATAGTCCCTTGGCGGAAGCGTAGTGCTCGGCGGCGATAGCAGCGTCAATGCTCAGTAGCAACGCCGCATGCAGAGACGCACCCGGAGTTTTCGAACCATTCCGGGCTTCCACACCCTTGCCATTCGACTTGCCGTTGCTGCCAATGCCGGCGACACATGACGCTGCTGTATCGGTGTCGGAGGGAATGGCTGCTGACTTCGGGTCGTCACCATTCTCTGTCTTTAGGGTGCCAGGCTGCTCCGACTCCAGACGCTTCACAACCCACTCAATGAACCGGCGGTTACCATTCCGTCGCTCTGCCTTGCAGATGGAGAACGGCTCATTCTGGTGGATGCCGATCTCCACCAGTTTGTCGCGAACAACCGGCGGCACATACATGACCCGCTCATCGCTGAGCGAGTACATGACCTGATCGCCAAATCGTCCTTCGACCTTGGTTCCATCGGGATAGGCCAACGCTGCCGTCACCGGCACGTTGGTCTCGAACATCACTCTATCTTTCATTGGTCACCTCCTGACCTGACTCTGACGTTGCGGACACTCCGGTCCTTCGGTCGGCCCACGCCGACCCCGGGAACCGGAAAAAACATGGAAAATCGTGGTATCTAGTCGAGCGCGCCGCCTCGGTCGCTCAATGGCTTAGGCGGATTCGGGAACTCAAATGGGACCTAGCCGAGACGTGTTAGGGACGGCAAAAAGGTAGCGGATGACTTTCAACACAGGACGCCATCTCCGCTCTTAGTCCCGACATTGAGTGCGTGGGAGTGGCCCTACGAGTCGTAGCAGAAGCAAGCAGAAAAGACAAAAAATGGACTTTGATCGAGCAATCCTCGTTCTGAACGAACTGCTATCCAAGAAACGACCCCAATCGCTCAACAGTTCGTGGATTTTAAGAGAAGCTCCAGAATGTTATCGCTTCCTCCGCAAGACGGTCAGAGCTGAGGTCGGAGGTATCGATTGGGATAGGGTGACCTATAGTCTAGACCCGGCATATCAACGGCGATGGATGCCACGTCGACGAAGGAGACTGCCTATCCCCTATGCAAATACCGACGAGGTCGATCATGTCCTGCATCGGTACCAGGACAAACTATATGTTTTCGTTGCTCTGGGGGATGCTGGCGACAGGCGACTGAGGGATATCATCAGCATTGCTCTCGTCAGGCTTGCCCAGAATGGAAATCTCCTGGCCAAACAAGAACTGATGAAACTCGTCGGCTATACAATCGATGATTGGCTTGAACATTATCCCTTTCTGACGCGTTGGCTGGACTATGGTGACGAACTCCGAAAGCAGTTGGAGGGATGCATTCGTCGGTATCGCTACACGGGTTCCTTCAGTCGCTACGTCTTCAGGACCCTTCAGTATGCAGCGAGGGGATTGCGGCCACTTCGTGCCTATTCGCTCGATGAGCCGCTGTCCGGTAGTAACGGCCGAAAAGGGGATCTGGTAACATGCGATCTCGACAGTGGCAACGGAAGATATCGATTCGCACACATTCGGCACGCGACGTTGGCTCATGCTGCACAAGTCGTCCTTTCGCGATCAAGGACGAACTGATGGTCCACTCAGGTACGCGAGTTGTAAAAGGATCTGCCTCTACGCCTCCCCAATGTACCCTTTTGTATGTCAAGTCTTACGAGCGTGTATAGGTAATCCCAGAACAGCGGAATTTGAGCTAATCGCACATTTGCCCGCTCCCGCCGCGAACAGCCAAAGGCTATGCGCCTGATGTCCAATCTGCCCACTTGAAAATATTGACACTGGATGCTCTTACAAGAGTTCCTTGATCTTCTCTGCTGTGTTCCGAATTTCCTGGGAGTCCAAACCACCTCGATCGTCATCCTGCGATATGAACAAGTTTTGCTTGAGGACAAACCCGGCTTTTTCGTAATCCTTTTTCCTGCGGTTCCAACTCTCGCGGTAATCCTCGCGCGACATCATTCCAAGGTGCTCCCAAATGATCCGATCACCACCGGGGTCGGAAAATTAGAAATCGGGGTGAATAGTAATGGTGCCTCTCTTCAACTCCAGATCAAAAGGCTGTTCGTACTCATAGTTTATGCCCAAATGAAAGAGCTCGTTCGCAATGACAAGCTCCGACTTGCTTCGGACCAGATGACCCTTGTCTGTAGTATGAATAAGATGCTCGGCGTAGGGAATCTGGTCAGACCGCTCACGTACCACTGCAGCGAACAGATTTGTGTTGCGGCGAGCCGTCTCGTACCGGGGAGTTCCTTGATCCGGCGCCCTCTTCGCCGGATTCCATCTGTCTCTGCCAGTGATACAGCACCGTGCGATGAACTCCCAGTTCCTCCGCCAGCGCCGTGACACTCGCGCAGCTCTTCAGCCGTTCCAGCGCCATCTGCCGGAACGCTTCGGGATACTTACCCACTCGCCTCTTTGCCACCTGCAGCTCCTTTCCCTGCAGAGTGTAGCAAGTTCCAGTGTCTCAATTTAGGGGTTCAGTCCACGATTCGCATTCTCCGGAATGGACTTGAGTTTCCTGAGGAATAGCCGACTCTCGGGGAGTTAGTCGGATAAATCTACACTGCGGCGTTACTGGGGGGTCTATATTGCCTGAGTAGTAATTCCCGAGGTTCGCAGGTCGATGAGACCAAGAAGAAGAGAGCACTCCCAACGCACCCGGAACCATTATGATGGTTTCAGTCGCAATCTGGGCGGCGGAGGGGGCATCCATGGAATTAGGCATGATCGGGCTGGGGCGCATGGGTGCTAACATTGCGGAGCGGCTTTTGGAGCGCGGCCATCGGATCGTAGCCTTTGATCGGGATGCCAGCGCAATCAAGAAGGTTTCGGCAAAGGGAGCAATCGAGGCGGAATCGCTGGCTGCATTTGTTCAGAGGTTGACTGCTCCGCGGGCGGTATGGCTGATGGTCCCCGCCGGTGAGCCTGTGGATCAGACGATCGAGGCGTTGATTCCGACCCTAACCACGGGCGACATAATTGTGGACGGAGGGAACAGCAATTACAAAGATACGTTGCGACGCGCCACAGAATTACGTTCGAAAGGGCTTCATCTGGTCGATGTCGGTACGAGCGGCGGGATTTGGGGAATGAAGGAAGGCTACAGTCTCATGGTTGGAGGAGACCGCCAACCGGTCGAGCATTTGCGTCCCATCTTTGAGGCGCTCGCGCCCGCTCCGGATACGGGCTGGGGGCACGTCGGACCGAGCGGCGCCGGGCACTTCGTCAAGATGATTCACAACGGAATAGAGTACGGCCTGATGCAGGCCTACGGCGAAGGTTTTGCCATCCTGAGGCGGAAGGAAGAGTTTCATCTTGATTTATCTCAGATCGCCGGGATCTGGCGCCACGGAAGCGTGATCCGCTCCTGGCTGCTCGGCCTGATCGAAAATTCTCTAACTGAAAACCCTGACCTTGCCGGCATTGCTCCCTACGTGGAGGATTCCGGCGAAGGGCGATGGACTGTTGAGGAAGCAGTCAGTCTGGACACACCCGCGCCGGTGATTACCCTTTCTCTGTTGGAACGGCTGCGGTCAAGAGATCAAAACTCCTTCGCGGATCGGCTGCTTGCCGCGCTCCGCAACCAGTTTGGCGGCCATGCCGTCAAGCGTGGGAATAAGCAATGAATACACTCCTCCCAGAGCCATTTCTTCTGCTGGTCTTCGGCGGCACAGGTGACTTGATGCGCCGGAAGCTCCTGTCGGCACTGTATCGTTTGTCCCTCGAGGGCGGCCTGGGAGAACGCTGGCAGATAGTTGCTGTCGGCCGGTCTCGGCTGAAAGATAAGGATTATCGCGCCCTCGCCGCCAAAGTTCTCAGCGCCGCAGGACTTGGAACGGGAAGCGAGATCAGCGATTGGTGCAGCGAGCGATTGCATTACCGGTCAATGGGCCGAGGATCCGTTGAAGAGATGAGGACGTTGGGCACAGAAGTGAAAAGTCTTGAACAACGCTTCGATCTCGCAAATCGCGCTTTCTACCTGGCTCTACCACCCAATAATTTCCCCGGCATCATTACCTCGATCGGCGAGGCGGAGCTCCACCATTGCCCGGGTCGGTCGCGCATCGTAATTGAGAAGCCTTTTGGTAGGAATCTTGCATCGGCGCAAGAACTCAATCGCCTTCTCTGGAAATACTTCAACGAGTCGCAGATCTTCCGGATTGATCACTACCTGGGGAAGGAGACCGTTCAGAACTTGCTTGTATTGCGCTTCGCCAACCCCATTTTTGAAACGCTTTGGAACCGCGATCGGGTCGAAAGCGTTCAGATCACCGTCGCTGAGACACTGGGGATCGAACAGCGGGCTGGGTACTACGAGCAGGCCGGAGCGCTGCGGGATATGGTCCAAAACCACCTCACTCAATTACTTTGCCTGATCGCAATGGAAATCCCCGGCGCATTCGATCCGGAATCCATACGCGAGGAGAAGAGCAAGGTCCTTCGCTCCATCCCGGCCCTCGCTCAGCGCGATGTAGTCTTCGGCCAGTATACGCACGCGAGGATCGATGGACAGGAAGTCGCCGGTTATCGCGAGGAGCCAGGCGTTGCGCCCGACTCGCGTGTCGAGACCTTTGTGGCGCTGAAGTTCGCCATCGAGAACTGGCGGTGGCAAGGCGTGCCCTTCTATCTTCGTGTGGGCAAGCGCCTGCCGCGGCATCTCAGCCAGATCGTCGTTAACTTCCGCTGTCCCCCAGTGCGGATATTCCAACCACAACAGTCTTGTAAAATCCACGGCAACGCGCTCGTAGTCACCTTGCAGCCGGATGAGGGGTTCGATCTTTGCTTTGAAGTAAAACAACCCGGGGAATTCATCCAGCTACAAACGCAGCGGCTCCATTTCCGATACGCTGAGGCTTTTGCGCCCATCCCCGATGCGTATCAGACCTTGTTGCGCGACATGCTGCTCGGCGATCAAACCCTCTTCGTGCGCTCCGACTGGACCGAACACTCTTGGAGACTTTACACACCCATCTTGGAGAAAGCGCCGGAACCTTATTCCTACGATGCCGGAACCTGGGGGCCGCCTGCCGCCGATGAGCTGCTGGCGCTCGGTGGGCATCAATGGTATCCGCTGTGACACCCCATTTGCATTTATTTCCTAATGCACGCTCCCTCGCCCGCGGGGCAGCCAAAAGGATAGCTGAAGCAATTCAAAAAGGTGAACGAAAAAAGGACCGCATCTCCTTAGTCTTGTCGGGAGGGAATACGCCGCGTGAACTGTATCTCTGTTTGGCCTCAGGATATCGGGACAGAATTTCTTGGGGAAGAATTCATTTCTTTGGGGGGGATGAGCGGTTCGTTCCTCTGGACCATCCTCAAAGCAATTGTCGAATGGCACGAGAGTGCTTGCTCGATCCGCTTGGAATTCCCGCCGACCAGGTGCACCCGATGCCTACCACAGCGCAGAATCCGAAGGCGGCAGCGCGATCTTACAAGCGCGTCGTTCTTGTCCCCCGCGTCGATTCACGCGCCTCACCAACGGCTTCTCAAAGAAACTGGAGAACCATAGGCACGCGATTGCGCTTTACTTCATGTACTATAACTTTTGCAGGATTCACCAGACCCTGCGCATAACTCCGGCGATGGAGGCTGGGACTCCAGATCACGTCTGGTCTCTAGAAGAATTGCTTGGCTTGATTTGAAACTAGACCATTACCGATGAATCCATACATTGCGATGTAAGGATGTAAAAGCGCTATACTACTCCGACCAACAATTGGTGACGGAGGCACCCTACGCAGCCGTATGCCTTGCCTTTTGGTGATCGTCCTTTTGGCCTTTCCCCGGATCGCACTCGCGCTCCTGTTCTTCTTCTCGAATTATTTGGAGCGCGCATATCATGGGCTAATTCTGCCCTTGCTGGGTTTTATCTTCCTACCCATAACAACATTGGCCTACGCGTGGATGGTGAATACAAGACAGCCTACCGAAGGCATTAATCTGTTGATTTTGGTTGTCGCTATTGTGATCGATGTAGGCGGCCTAGGTGGCGGGGAGTATCATCGGCGCGGCAGACGGTAGCGCATGTTGATCTATCTGCCCGGTGCGCCGGAAACAACGGTTGGAAGATCATCTGGAACTCCTCCGTCGTTGTTACTATAACTTCCTCCGACCGCATCATGCACTGCGATTTGGCCGCGAAGTCGGAACTCCCGCGATGCAAGCAGGCCTGACCAAATAGCGGCTGATGTTCCGCGATGTCTTCACGTCCATCCCCACATTTTTGCGCTTGGTAAGGACCATCTTGATATTCGACTTCCATGCGAATTCACTCAATCGGGATGATTCAGCGGTTTCCATGGCCGCCTAACAACACTGGATTGCGGAGGCGCCCCATTTTCGGTAAACACTGCGCCGTTACTCGCGCGTAACCCGCGAACCTTGATCGCGGCCGGCCTGTTATAAGCTCGCGGCTGGTCCGAGCACCAAGCACGAAGACAATTTCCGATCGGGTACTGTTGAGGATAGTTTTCAGTTCTCCGTCAAACTCTCGGCAGTGATCCGATCTCGCCATAGCCGGTGCAAGCCGGAACGAGGCGTTGCTTCAGCAAACCTTCTGAATTTCTCTTGACTGCCCTGCCGTGCTTCGACTTCGAGGAACGAGTTCTCAGTTGCGGGAGACGAGGTTAATTGGCGAAGGTGTTGCAGTTGCTGGGGTCGCCGGATTGCAAGCCGCGACGGAACCAGGTCACGCGCTGCTCGGATGAGCCGTGCGTGAACGACTCCGGCACAACGTGCCCACGCGACATCTTTTGAATATTGTCGTCGCCGATCGCCGAGGCCGCGCGCAGGGCTTCTTCCACGTCGCCGGATTCGAGCAGCCCGCGCTCGTCAGTGGAGTGTGCCCAGACACCCGCGTAGCAGTCGGCCTGCAATTCCAATTTTACTGAGAGAGAATTGCGCGTCGATGGATTCTGTTCCTGTGCCTGCCTCACCTGGCTATCAACTCCCAGCAGATTCTGCACATGGTGGCCAATTTCGTGAGTCAGCACGTAGGCCTGCGCGAAATCACCGGAAGCGCCAAAGCGCCGCTTGAGCTCTTCATAAAAACCCAGGTCGATATAGACCTTTTGGTCGCCGGGGCAATAGAACGGGCCGACGGCCGCCTCCGCAAAGCCGCAAGCCGAATCCACACCGTCGCGGAACAGAACCAGGCGGGCGCGCTGATAGGGCTTGCCTTGATTCGCGAAGATGGTTTCCCACGTCTTCTGGGCGTCATCGAGAACGAATGAAACGAACTGAACCATCGGCTCCTCAGCCGAGTCGCGCGCCGGGTCGGCGCTGGTGTCCGGCAGTGAGCTATCGCTGCCACCGACATTCAGGAAAGGTGTTACCAGATCGCGTTTGAAGACCAGGCTTAGCACGCCAAGCAGAATCAGGCCGCCAATGCCCAAGCCGATTCCCCCGCCCAGCCGGCGCCCGCCGCTGCTCCTTTGGTCCTCCAAATCCTCACTGCGGCCACCCGGTGTCCAGCGCATTAGCAAACCTCCCTGGGGTCAGTGCAATCATTCCATCACCGAGGCGGTTCGGTGAGCTCATAGGCTAATTGTTAGATGGAGCTGCGCTGATCTCGCCAAGACACGACCCTTTATCTATACGCTTGGCCAGATCGCCGAGACTGACGATCCCCACAAGGGTTTCTCCATCTACGACGGGAAGGCGGCGTATTGCTTTTTCTCCCATCATCTTCACTGCGTCATCGGTCGTTTGCGTTGGCTTCAAAGCGGTTACGTCTTTGGTACAAAAAGACTCGATGGTGGTCTTGCTTGGATCTGACCCGGACGCGATGGATTTGACTACAAGATCACGATCGGTGACGATCCCGCGCACCCGATTCGTGTCGTCGACAACGATTACATCTCCTATCTTAAAATCGCGCATGGTGCGGGCGGCATCCATTACTGTAGAAGACCCGCGCAGCACCTTCGGATTGCGCGTCATGACATCCTGGACTAGATTGACCATATTTCCTCCTGTTTGCTCGTTACGGACGTTTGTCAACAGTTTCATTTTCCTTCCTCAAGATTCTTACAACCCCGAGGCGACCTGTCTGTTCAATTGCGCTCATATATGACACCGTTGATTATGGTTTTTTGAATGTGCGGACGAAGGCGATGACGTTGCGCACGTCTTTGTCTGACAATCCCTTGATGGGCTTCATTTTTGCGTACCCTTGCGTGATTGCCTTCTTGATCTCATCATCACTTTTGGCTTGCACATCGCTCGATCCCAGAGGCGGGATCTTAGCCATGAGCATTTTCGCGATGGCATCTTTAGGTGAATTTCCATCCGCCCGGACAGGCTAAAGATGCCATAACCGATTTCCAAGCCAAAGGCGGAAAAGGAGAAAGTTTGACCGGGGACCTAAGCCGCACCATCACCAACGCCAGTGAAGCCATGTCGGATATGGCAGAAAGCATGGAAGCACTCAAGCGTAGCTTCTTCTTCCGTGGGTTTGTTAATAACCGTGGATTTTACGACCTCGACAAAGTAACGGTCGCCGAATACCGAGAAGGAAAGTTTGCCGGTGGCAAATTAAGGCAACAGTCCTGGATTTATGAAACCGAGCTGTTCGCTCACGGCTCGGATGGTTCTGAAGAACTGTCGGCAGCCGGGAAGAGTCGGCTCGATGCGGTCATGGCGGAGTTTCAACGCTATCTGCGAAACAGTGCCATCATCGTTGAGGGTTATAGTGGCAAAGGATTAACGAGTGAACAATTTTTTCTTTCTACAGACCGCGCGCTAAAGGTTCGAGAATATCTGGTGAAGAAGTTTCAATTGGACCCCAACTATGTGGGCACGATGCCGATGGGCGCCGTGGCCTCCAAGGATAACAGCGGTGCCTACTGGGAAGGTGTGGCCGTCGTAGTGTTCTACGACAAGCCCGATTGACCGTTTATGTCTCGATGGAACATTGTTTCAGCGCCAAGCATTTAGGATTCGCTCTCCGGCGTGAAGCGGCCCCGTGGATCCGCCGCGCCTCACAAGAGGCGACGGCCTGCTCCAGGATGGGAATCATAGTTTGCTTTTGATAGGGTGGGATCAACAGATCGAACGCACCGGCTGCAAGCACCTTGACCCATTCCTGTTCGCCGCCCGTCCTCGAGAAGATAACCACCGGCAGATCAGGGCATCGCAGACGCACCTGCCCCAAGGCGTCATGCCAGGTTCCCATATGAAACGACCATCCGCAGAATAGTACATCATAGACATCGCCTTCCAAATTGCTCTGCAACTCATCCAGATTCCTGGCTATTCTCAGGGTTGCGTGCTCCCGGAACATCTCTTCCCACTCGTGAGTTTCAGATTCGTCGCTGCTTAGTAAGAGAACTTTTGGATCGCTCAGCACAAAACACCTCCTGCCGATGGGCTCAAGATCCTTGCCGCCAACCATGCAATATACCTCTGACAGGAGATGCCCAATGCTTCCAACCCACCCGGCTTTGGTGAGTATGGATGCACCTCCCGCCCGAAGCATTTTGTGGTTCCCTAACATCTTATTTGGGCCAATTCGCGCGTCAGTTCAATATTCGACACACGTGTGTTCAATATTGAACATCCAAGCTTTTGAGGGGTGAACTCCCATGTGGGGCCAACAGAAATTGCCGAGGGTTAGCAGAAATACTAGTCGTGCAGGACTACGTTGAGGAGGCCACTATGGACGGTCAACTCGCCGCTGTCTTTGTAATCGATAAAGCCGTGATTCTTGAAATTATTCATGAAAGTGCTGACCCGCGACCGGGTTGTTCCGACCATTTGCGCCAAGCTTTCCTGATTGATTCTGGGAAGGACCGTTTCGGCCCTGCTTTCCTTGCCAAAATGAGACAGCAGTAGCAGAATCCGAGCCAGACGCTTCTCGCTGGAGTTGAAAAGCTGGTCAACCAGATCTCCTTCAATCCGGATATTGCGCGAAAGCAGATGCGCGATAAATAATTCCGAAATGCCGTGCTGTTCGTGCAGCATGCGCGTCATGGTCTGCTTATCAATCCTCATCAGAGTGCAATCTGCCACCGAGCTCGCCGTTGCCATGCGCAACGGCTGACCGGCGAGGCATCCCTCGCCAAAGAAATCACCGGCTTCCAGAACGGCGACAATCGCCTCCTTGCCCTGTTGCGATGTGACCGTGAGCTTTACCTTGCCTCGCCGGAGGTAGTACACGGAATCGGCAGGGTCGCCTTGCAGGAAGATGTTGCAGTTCGTGCCGTATTCCAAAACGGACTTACCACCGTTGAGTCCAGCCAGGAGGGCTTCCCAATCGACAGCGTGGCCATTCTCGGGCACCGCAACGGAAGCCTTCTCCTTATCGACTGGCTTGCTTTTTTTATTGGCCGCAACAATCTTCCTTGCCATTACACTCCACCCCTCTTCAGTGAACGTGCAACAACCCGAAAGCAGATTCATCAAGTGTAACAATTTACCACAAAAATAGCAATCCAATGTGCTGCCCATCGGAGGTGTCTCCGTTTGGAGAGGCCCAACGGTGGACGCGTTTTTCTTCTCTTAACCTGGGTGAGCATTTCCGACCAAAGGGATGTGTCGTATCGAACTGACACGCGAATTCTCCTGGGCTATTAAGTAGAAGGGAGCGAGTACGCTCTAAACAAAAGCTTCCCCTAAAGGAGAGAAATGAATACCCAGCAAACTTCTGAAGTTCCGTGCCGACAATGCAATTTATTGACGCCCAAGTGGAGCACCCGGTGTATCCATTGTAAGGCGCACCTGAAAGGACGTCAAACCTGCCAGATTGAAACGAAAGAATAGCAGCCAAACACGGGAGATAAGTACTATGCCCAAGAACGCCCCATTGTCAACTGCCGATTCGGGCCATGCAAAAGCGCCGGACTTTTCCATTCCGGATGCGGCAGCAAGACACAAAATAGCAGCGGCACGGCCCCGCCGCAAGGCAACCAAAAGGCCTACCGAGCAACCACGCGCAGACTGTCAACCACTACGATCTGGCGCGCCCGCAAAGCCATAAAAGCGGCGCGGTATGCGGTAGAAGCCGAAACATGGCCTACGAAACAAGTCAAGACGCTCATTGGCTGTTTATGGGCGAGAGGAGACAAAGAAGATGACCAACAACCTATTGTTAACTGGCGCTCTGCTGGCGACCTTCGCGGGAGGGTTTTTGATGACCCAGTTCGTTTTTTATCTGCTCCTCGGATCCTGAGCTGCAGCCCGCCGCCCCTCCGGTGGTCAGTATTCCTTGTTTGCAAAAGGCGATTGCTGCTAAAGCTGTAACGATCGCTCACGTTGAAAAGCTGCATAAGTCTTTTCGTGGATCGTACCGGGTTGGCCGGATGCATGGGCTGCCACTGGTGTGTGCAGTTTTGAACGGCGAACGGTGCCTTTGTGAACAGACATGCCGTTGCGGAACGTTCCACGATGAGGTTGAGAATTTGAAAAGGGGCCGATTCCCCAGCCATTGCCGTCGCGCATCCGAATGCGAAAAGAGAAGGCTTTCGACATGGATAGATCCACAAAGGATTTGATTGACGAATTGACTTCACGGGAACAGGAACTGAAACAGAGTTCCCGGGAGCTTTTGACCATCGGACTGGCTGTTGGTTTTGAGAAAACAACTGAGTTTGTGTTCGCCGCCGACCAGAACAGGTTGTCTAAACTGAACGGCATAGTTAGAAAAGGTGGTCGGCCTATCGGAACGATTGCAATCGTATTGGATGGTCAAGAGGTTCAGTTTCTCGGTTGTCTTCTAAAAGAATACGAAACAAAACGTTGGGCAACGAATTACCTGGAATCGATCATGCAGAACATGCGGGACGGAGCTTCTGTAAGCGGATTAGCGAAATCGGCTGGTCCCATGGGGCAGCCCAAAATAGAATGGATTAACTAGGACATCGAACACCAACTCATACAAAGGGGGGGGATATGCTACTTGTAATCTTGATCGTGCTACTTCTGATGGGTGGTGGCGGCGGATTTTATCTGGGAGGTCCAGCCTGGGGCGGCGGCCTCGGAGGTCTTGTCTTATTGATTCTAATTGTGATGCTCTTGACCGGCAGGCTTTAGCAGATAGGGCCGGGAGTTGCGGGAACAAGCCTCTGACCATATTGAACGTGGAAAGGGCGTTCTGGCTGATCAGCGCGCCCACCTGGTCGCGGTTGTTGTGACCGGCAAGCAGGCTTACCGGGCTGAGGCCCAATCGAGGAACAATCCGTAATGGCCCCCTTGGCTTGGTGACCACGGAAGGCCCGCTGCGAGTTGGCTTGCGCGCAAGAACACTGGCAACAGTTGCCAAGAATGTAAGCGAATCTGAACGCTTACGATCAGAAAGGAAAGGACATTCAATTATGAACTGGGAACAAGTTGAAGGAAACTGGAAACAATTGAAAGGCTCGGTAAAGGAAAAGTGGGGAAAGCTCACTGACAATGATCTCGATAAGATAGCTGGAAATAGAGAGAAGTTGGCCGGGCGGCTGCAAGAATACTACGGCCTTCAGAAGCAGCTAGCGGAGCTACAGTGTGACGAGTGGTGCGACGCTGCGGAAAAAATAATGAATAAGAAGTCTGCGGCATAGCAGCATAGCGGTTCTGGTGAAGGAACCTCTCTACAGCATACAGGCGGGCTAACGGCGCGCTGATTGGCATGGGAAATCCCGAATACGTACCGATGGAATCCGCCGATAGATAGCCACACCGCACGGGAGGAATATTCGATGAAAGAGACCTACAAGAAAATAGAGATCGTCGGAGTCTCCGAGAAAAGCTTTGCGGAGGCGACCAGGAACGCCGTGGCCAAAGCATCGCGGACCATACGCAATTTGAACTGGTTTGAAGTGACGGAGATGAGAGGGCTGATTGAAAAAGGGAAGGTAAAAGAATTTCAGGTAACAATGAAGATCGGGTTTCGCCTGGGAAAGTAGCGGAGCGACCTGAAAGCGGAAATCAGATCAGTTCAAGAAGGTATCTAAGAATGACTGCTTGCACCACCTGCTAACGTTACGATCTCCGGGATGTGTACAACTTCTTTCTTGGCCTTCTGGACTGCCTCGCCAAGTCGATCCTGGATAGCTCGTATCAATTCTTCTTGCCGCTTGAGTTGCACCACCGTGACCGACTACAAAATCGACTACATCTCGCTCGACCTTTCTAAGAAGAGTTTTCGATTTTCCGAGAGAATACATCAACAATTTCGGCCGAACAACTCCTGGAAGTCTGCGGCTGTATTCTTTGCCTACAACAGTTCATGGCGACGGACAGGTTGTTGATAGACACAACTAACGCGCGAGGCTGTTTTTGGATATCATTT
>Ga0326597_10005861_pt1 | contig 16961 bp, 15 predicted proteins | sample RVTome_12_FD_203789 | JGI IMG/M metagenome (GOLD analysis project Ga0326597, IMG submission 203789) | Soil microbial communities from uranium-contaminated site in the Upper Colorado River Basin, Wyoming, United States - RVT100D185 | ecosystem: Environmental > Terrestrial > Soil > Contaminated >...
CGCGCCGGCCACAAGGTGTGCCTCGTCGATGTCGAGCGCGTGCAGGTAGCGGAGCGCCGCCGAGCCGGCGCCGAAATCGTCGAGGCACACCTTGTGGCCGGCGCGGCGCAGCCCCTGGATGAAGCGGTTGGCGATTTCCAGATCGCCGATGCGCGAGGATTCGGTGATCTCGAACATGACCTGCCCGCGTACCATCTGGTAGCGCTTCAGGAGCTCGTGCAGCGCCGCCACGAAGGCGGTGTTGCCGATGGACCGGCCCGACAGGTTGACGGCGATGGTGTGTTTCTCGCCGCGCTTGATGCCGCCGGTCAGCCATTCCAGCACCCGCTTGCACATGGCGAGGTCGAAATCGCTGATGATGCCGGTGTTCTCGGCGAAGCTGATCAGCTCGTAGGGCGAGCGCTCCACGTCGCCCTCGAAGCGCGCCAGCGCCTCGAAATGGTGCACGTCGTGGGTCGCCAGCGAAACGATGGGCTGAAACGCGATGTCGAACTTGCTGCCGTGCGCCAGATCGCGGAAATACGCCATCCGTTCGCTGGTCTCGCGCGTCATCTGGGTCAGGCTTTCGGTCAGGTTCGCCATGTCCAGATCGCGCAGCCCGGCTTCGCAGAACTTGCTGACGGTATAGAGCATGACGCGCGCCGTGTCGGCCTCGGTCATGTCGCCGGGGTCGGCGTCCAGGGTGCCGGCCGTCACGGCGATGCCGACGCCGGTCGGGTCGGCGGAGCGGATCAGGTCTTCGATGCGTTTGCGCACCGAATCGACGTCGAGCCCGGCGCGGTGGATCAGGCCGTAGGATTCCGCATCCAGCCGCGCCGCCGTCTGCCCGGCCGCCGAGTTGGCCTTCAGGCAGGCGCCCAGCGTGTGCATGAGGCTCTGCGAGGTTTCCTCGTCGAGGCGGGCGCGCATCTCCGGCAGGTTCTCGGTGCGCAGCATGGTGAGCTTGAGGTTCTCGCCGCGCCTGCGCGCCTCCTGCAACTGGCGGCCCGCCACCTCGGCGAAGGACTGCCGTTCCAGCAGGCCGCTCTCGGGGTCGCGCTGCATCTCGCCGTTGCCGTTCTTTACCAGGCTGACGCCCGCCCCCAGCCGCAGCGTGAAGAAGAAGCAGCCGGGCAGATCGGGCAGGTGGTAGCCGGTGAGCGACAGCGCGAGCGTCGGTCCGCGGATACCGTTGAGCCGGACCGGCACCGGGTCGAGCCGCGAGCCCGGCGACATGCCGCGCAGGAACTCTCCCATCAGCGCGCGGTCTTCGGGCGCGATCACGTCGAGCAGCAGCGTGCCCACCAGCGCCTCGGGCGACCGGCCCATCAGCGACAGGGTCGCCCCGGCGGCAAAGGTGACGCGCCCTTCGGCATTGACCTCGAGCAGCAGGTCGGCGGCGCAGAACGCCAGGGCGACGAAACGGTCGCGGTCGCGGCGCAGGGATTCCACATACCCGGAAACGCCGAATTCCGTCTGGTCGATGGCTTCCATACCCTGGCCTTAATGGTTGGCGGCGGCGGACGCCGGGTCCGGCGCCGCGACCGGGCGAGCAATTCCGGCCGACGATGCTATCGGTCAGGGCTTAACGATTCCTTGTCTTTAACGGACGATTCCCCGCGACCGGACGGCGCGGTACCGGGGCCGGCGACCTTGCAAGGGGCAAGGCGTTTCGCCACATTCGGCCCATGCCGCCGACGGTCCCCCGCACCCGCAGGAAATCCGCCCCGGGAACGATTTCCCCCGGCGCCCTCGCCCATGTCCGGGATTGGGTGTTCGATCTCGACAACACCCTTTATCCGGTGACCCGGAAGCTGCTGGCGCATATCGACGCGCACATGGGCAATTTCGTCGCCGGCTTCCTCAACGTCGACTTCGAGGAGGCGCGGCGCATCCAGAAGACCTATTTCAGCAAGTACGGGCTGACGCTGCGCGGGCTGATGCTGCATCACGGGCTCGACCCGGTGCGCTATTTCGACGAGATGACGCCCATGGACCTGGACGAGGTGTCGCCCAATCCGGCGCTGGCCGACGCGCTGCGCCGGCTGCCGGGGCGCAAGGTCATCCACACCAACGCGTCCTGCCGCCACGCCGAGATGGTGCTCGACCGGCTGGGAATGGCGGATATCTTCGCGGCGGTGTTCGACATCGCCGCCGCCGACTGGCTGCCCAAGCCCGCCATCGAACCCTACCGCGCCCTGTGCGACCGCTACGCCATCGATCCCGCCCGCGCCGCCATGATCGACGACATAGCGAGGAACCTGGAGCCCGCGGCGGCGCTCGGCATGACCACCGTGTGGATGAAGACCGACGCCGAATGGGCCCGGGGCGTGGCCCCCGAGGCCCATATCCACCACGTCACCGGCGACCTGCTGGGCTGGGTGGAACAGGTGATCTCCGCGCGGCGCTGAGCGGCCCGTCCGGCACCCGAACCGCCGCCCGATTCCGCAGGCGCGTTCCGCGTCCCCTTGTCCACAATCGGGGTGCGCCCATTGACAGGGATGCGTGGCCGTTCCATCGTTCCCGTCAAACAGAACACAGGGAAGGCCTCGCCGTGGGCTGGCTGCTACGACTCATAAGGATTCCGAGTCGCGTCCTGACCATGACCGGCGGGGTTGTCGCCGTTCTGATGATGTTTCACATCGTGGCCGACGTGATCGCGCGCGAGGCTTTCGAGAGCCCGATCAGCGGTACGCTTGAAATCACCGCCTCGTTCTACATGGTGGCGCTGGTCTTCCTGCCGCTCGCCCATGTCACGCTCGGCGAAGGGCACATTTTCGTCGAGCTGTTCACGCGCAGTCTTTCGGCGGCGGCCAACCGGCGTATCGACGGGTGCGTTGCGGCGCTCGGGCTGGTCTATGTCGGGCTGATGACGGTGGGCGGCTTCCGGGAAGCGGTCAAGCGTACGCTTATTCGCGATACCCTGGAGACGGCGGGCGCTACCTTCCAGGTCTGGCCGAGCCGCTGGATCCTGCCCCTGGGCGCGGGGCTGATGGCGCTGGCCCTGCTCTGGATCGCCGTCGACAGCCTGAAGGGCGACGGCAGGCACGACCGGCAGCGGTTGCTGTAATGCTGCGCCCGATACCCGGGGAGAGACCGGCTTGAGCCCGCTGCTGGTCGGCTTCGGGGCGGTCGCCCTGATGCTGGTGCTGATGGCGGTGCGGGTCCCCATCGGGCTGGCCATGGGCATCGTCGCTATCGGCGGCATGGCGCTGATTCGCGGATCCGGTGCCGCCTTCGCCATGATCTCGTCGGCACCGTTCGACGTGGCGGCCAACTGGGAGCTGACCGCCATTCCCATGTTCATCCTGATGGGCGCCTTCGCCCATCACGCCGGGCTCAGCGCGTCGCTGTTCGGCGCCGCGCGGCTATGGGTGGGCAACCTGCCGGGCGGGCTGGCCATCGCCGCCAACTTCGCCTGCGCCGGGTTCGCCGCGGCCTCCGGCGCCTCGACGGCGACGGCCGCCGCCATGGGCCGCATCGCCATCCCGGAAATGCTCAAATACGGCTACGACAAGGGGCTGGCCACCGGCGTCGTGGCGGCCGGCGGCACGCTGGGGATCATGATCCCGCCCTCGATCGGCTTCGTGCTCTACGGCATTTTCGCCCAGATATCCATCAGCAAGCTGCTGATCGCCGGCATCCTGCCCGGGCTTCTGACGGCGGCCGTCTATGCCGTGATGATCATGGTGCGCTGCTCGCTGAATCCCGCCCTCGCACCGAGGGTGGGAGAGCACGTCCCCTGGTCCCGGCGCATGGCCGGGCTGGCCGAGATCTGGCCGCTGCTGTTTCTGGTTCTTGCCGTCATCGGCGGCATCTATGCCGGGATCACCACGCCGACGGAGGCGGGGGCCGCCGGCGCGGCGGCCGCGCTGGCGATCGCCGTCGCGCAGGGCCGCATGACCTTTCCGGCCTTCCGGAGCGCGGTGTCGGAAACGGTGATCACCACGGCGAAGATCTTCTTCATCGTCATCGGCGCGGTGTTGTTCTCGCGCCTGCTGGCGGTTGCCGGGGTCGCCCCGTTCCTGGCCGGCAGCGTGCAGAACTGGGCCAGCGATCCCCTTCTCCTCCTTCTCGGGGCGGCAATCCTTTTCGTCGTGCTCGGCATGTTCCTCGACGCGCTGGGGCTGATGCTGCTGACCCTGCCGATCCTGCTGCCCATGTTCGAGGCGGCGAAGCTGGACCTCATCTGGTTCGGCGTGCTGACCATCAAGTTCATCGAGATCGGGCTGATCACGCCGCCGGTCGGCATGAACGTCTACGTCATCAAGAGCATCACGGGGGATCGCATTTCGCTCGAAACCATTTTCCGCGGTGTCGGCTGGTTCATCGGCTGCGAGGTGCTGATCACCTTCCTGCTCATCGCGTTTCCGGGGATTTCCCTGTTCCTGCCCGGGCTGATGGGCTGATCGGGGATTTGTGGTTCTCTATCGGCCGGAAAACTGCCAACCTTTGAGGGAGCGAGGTACCGACATGACAGACAAACGCACGATCCTGCTTGCAGCCGCCGCACTGGGGCTCGCGGCAGGCAGCCAGGGCGCATTCGCCAAGGACCTGATCTATGCCACGTTCGTCCCGCCCAGCCACGGGATTGTCGTCTATGCCCTTGAGCCGCTGGCCAGGGAGCTGAAGGCGGAAACGAAGGGAAGCGTCAACTTCGTCATCAGGGCGGGTGCGCAGCTTTTCAAGGGCCCTACCAGCATTACCTCGACGGGCCAGGGGCTGGCGGACGCCACCACCTATGCGCCGCACTACAAGCCGTCGCTGCTGCCCCACTCCTATATGATCATCGACCTACAGCTTCTGGTACCGGCCGGCCATATCGGCGCCGCCGCGGCCATGGATACCGTCTTCCACTGCCCGGAATGCCAGGGCGCCTACAAGAAGGCGGGCACCATCCTGCTCGGCGCCTACGGAACCGGGCCGCAGAACCTGTGGTGCCGCAGCGAGGCGGCCACCGTCGCCCAGTTCAAGGGCAAGCGCGTGCGTACCTCCGGCGCCACCGGCCGGCTGGTCAAGGCGCTGGGCGGCACGCCGGTCAACATGGCGATTTCCGAAATGCCGGGCGCCATGGAGCGCGGACAGATCGACTGCGTCATCGGTCCCAAGTCCTGGGTCACCGGATACGGCATGATCGACAACGTGAAGTTCGTGCTCGACCATTCGCTGGGCGCCTATCCCTTCGCCCATATCGCGGTGATGAACCTGAACACGTGGAAGGAGCGCACCCCGGCCGAGCGCAGGATCATGCTGCGCCACTTCGCCCGGGCGCAGGCGCGTTCCACCATCGACGGCAACATCGGGTTCGACGACCGCTCGGTCGCCGCCATGAAGGAAAGGAACGTCAGCTTCAAACCGGCCGGCGAGGATTACCGGGCGGTGGTGCGCGAGCAGATCGAGACCGAGAAGAAGCTGGCCATCGAGGGCGCCCGGTCGCGCGGCGTGAAGAACGCGCAGAAGATCGCCGCCATGTTCGAGGCCAACCTGAAGAAGTGGGAGAAGATCCTCGAAAACAAGCCGCTCACCTGGCAGGCCTACGACCAGGCCCTTTGGGAAAACCTCTACAGCAAGCTGGACCCGGAAAAGCTCTGACCCGGCCAGAAGCCGGTCCACGATGCGGCGGCCCTCAGGGGTCGCCGTTCCCTCTTCGATTTCACCCTGACCGAAAGAGGAGGCAGGGTGCCGGAACCGGCCGGCCTCGACCCGCTCTCGGGCCCGCCGCGCCGGGTTTCGTCCGCCGCTGCGGGTAAGGGCACCCGGGCCTGAAATACCGTCGCGGGCCGGCCTGCGCCGGCCCGCTGCCGTCTGCGCCACGAAATTCCTCCGGCGCGGATGTTTTCAACGGGCCGGATAATGCTCTATGTTCGGCCCGTTACCCCCGCGCTCAGCCGAGGCCCCATGGACGCGCCCTCCAGCCCCGACGCCCTGCAAGCCACCATCGACGCCGCCTGGGAGGCGCGCGACAGGGTGTCGCCGAAAACCGGCGGCGCCGTGCGCGACGCCATCGAGACGGCGCTCGACGGGCTCGACGCCGGCACCTTCCGCGTGGCGGAGAAGACCGGCGGCGCATGGGCCGTCAACCAGTGGCTGAAGAAGGCGGTTTTGCTGTCCTTCCGGCTCTACGACAACGCGGCGATGCCGGGCGGGCCGACCGACCCCAAACGCGGGGCCAGCCCGTGGTTCGACAAGGTAGCGCCCAAGTTCGCCGGATGGGACGACGCGCGCTTCCGCGCCGCCGGGTTCCGCGCCGTGCCCAACTGCACCGTGCGCCGCGGCGCGTACATCGCGCCGGGCGTGGTGCTGATGCCGAGCTTCGTCAACATCGGCGCCTACGTCGATACCGGCACCATGGTGGACACCTGGGCGACGGTGGGAAGCTGCGCCCAGATCGGCAGGAACTGTCATATTTCGGGCGGCGTCGGCATCGGCGGGGTGCTGGAGCCCCTGCAGGCCGACCCGGTCATCATCGAGGACAACTGCTTCATCGGCGCGCGCTCGGAGGTGGCCGAAGGGGTGATCGTCGAGGAAGGGGCGGTGCTGTCCATGGGCGTGTTCCTCGGCGCCTCCACCAGGATCGTCGACCGCGCCACGGGCGAGGTGCACATGGGCCGCGTGCCGGCGTACGCGGTGGTGGTGCCCGGATCGCTGCCCGGCAAGGCGCTGCCCGACGGCAGCCCGGGCCCGTCGCTCTACTGCGCCGTCATCGTCAAGCGGGTGGACGAGAAGACGCGCTCGCGCACCTCCATCAACGACCTGTTGCGCGATTGACCGCCGCCATCGACGCGCTGGACCTCGCCCGAGCGCTGATCCGCTGTCCCAGCGTCACCCCCGCCGACGCCGGCGCGCTGGGCGTGCTGGAAAGGGCGCTGACGCCCCTCGGCTTCGCCTGCCACCGCATGACCTTCCGCGAGAACGGCACGCCGGACGTGGACAACCTCTACGCCCGCATCGGCACGGCGGAACCCAATTTCTGTTTCGCCGGCCATACCGACGTGGTGCCGGTGGGTAACGAGAAGGGCTGGACCGTGGACCCGTTCGGCGCCGAGACGATCGACGGGGCGCTCTACGGCCGCGGCGCCAGCGACATGAAGGGTGCGGTGGCCGCGTTCGCCGCCGCCGCATCGCGCTTTCTCGCCCGCCGGGGCTCCGATTTCGGCGGCTCCATCAGCCTGCTGATCACCGGCGACGAGGAGGGCCCGTCCATCAACGGCACGAAGAAGGTGCTGGGGTGGCTGAACGAGCGCGGCGAGCGGCTCGACGCCTGCCTGGTGGGCGAGCCCACCAATCCGATGGAGCTGGGCGACATGATCAAGATCGGCCGGCGCGGGTCGCTGTCGGGCTGGATCACGGTGAGCGGCGTGCAGGGCCACACCGCCTATCCGCATCTCGCCGACAACCCGCTGCCGCGCCTGGTGAAGCTGCTGGATGCGCTCGCCACCATGAGCCTCGACCACGGCACCGACCATTTCCAGCCGTCGAACCTGCAGCTCACCACCATCGATGTCGGCAACGCCGCCACCAACGTCATTCCCGGCGAGGCGCGCGCCGCCTTCAATGCGCGCTTCAACGACCTGCACACCAGCGAGAGCCTGATCCGCCGCATCCGCGAGCGGCTCGACCAGGCCGGCGGCGGCTACGAGATGACGACGCAGGTGACGGGCGAGGCGTTCCTCACCCCGCCGGGCGACTTCAGCGCATTGCTGACCGGCGCGGTGGAGCGCGTTACCGGGCGCAGGCCCGAGCTCAGCACCACCGGCGGCACGTCCGACGCCCGCTTCATCAAGGACCACTGCCCGGTGGCGGAATTCGGGCTGGTGGGCCAGACCATGCACAAGACCGACGAGTGGGTAAGCCTCGCCGATCTCGCCGCGCTGACCGACATCTACGAGGCGGTGCTGGACGGCTTCTTCGCCGCGCGGCACGTCCGATGATCACCGCGCGCGAGGCGGCCTACGCCATCTACGGCGCCTGGCGGCTGGCGCGGTTCGACGCCGGCGGCGTCCAGTTCTTCGACAATACGGTCGAGGCGTTCTGGCGCTCGTTCTACGCCGCACTGATCGCCCTGCCGGGCTACGGGTTGCTGGTGCTGTTGCGCGTCGCCGGGACCACCGACGCCGGCGCACCGCCGATGACGGTGCTGGTGGTCGAGTCCATCTCCTACGCGGCGGGCTGGTTCGCCTTTCCGCTCGCCATGTTCTACGTCGCCCGCACCTTCGACCTGACCGCCAGCTACTTCCGCTACATCGCCGCCTACAACTGGGCCATCGTGCTGCAGGTGACGCTGCTGCTCGGCGTCACCGCGGTCACCGCCAGCCTGCCGCTGGCGCCGGGCGTGGTGCAGCTCGTATTCCTGGTCGCCTCGTTCGCCATTCTCGCCTACCAGTGGTTCATCGCCCGCGCCACGCTGGGCATTGCGGCCGGCGCGGCGGCGGGGATCGTGGCGCTGGACCTGGTTCTGGGGCTGCTGATCAATGGCTACGCCGCGCGCATCCTGATGGCGGCGGCTCAGGGATAACCCACCGCCACCAGGTAGAGCCCGTCCGGCGGCGCGGTGGGGCCGGCGGCGGCGCGGTCGCGGGCGGCGAGCGCCGCGGTCACGTCATCGGCCGTCCACTTGCCCTCGCCCACCAGCCTGAGCGTGCCCGCCATGTTGCGCACCTGGTGATGCAGGAACGAGCGCGCCCGGGCGTGGATACGGATCTCCTCGCCGTCGCGTGCCACCTCCAGCGCGTCCAGCGTCTTCACCGGCGAGCGCGCCTGGCACAGGCTGGCGCGAAAGCTGGTGAAGTCGTGCCGGCCGACGAGGACCTGCGCCGCCGCGTGCATGGCCTCATGATCGAGCGGCTTCGCCACGTGCCAGGCGCGGCCGCGATCGATGGCGAGCGGCGCGCGCCGGTTGACGATGCGGTAGAGATACTGGCGGGAGCGCGCCGCGGTGCGGGCGTTGAAACCGTCGGGCGCCTTTTCCGCCGCCAGCACCGCCACCGCGTGCGGGCGCAGATGGGCGTTGAGCGCGTCGCGCACCACCCGCGCCGTGGTCTCGCGCGCGATGTCCACGTGCGCCACCTGGCCCAGCGCATGCACCCCGGCGTCGGTGCGCCCCGCGCCGTAGAGGCGCACGGCCTCGCCGCAGAAGCGCTGCACCGCCGTCTCCAGAACCTCCTGCACCGACAGCCCGTTCTCCTGCCGCTGCCAGCCGACGAACCCGCCGCCGTCGTACTCGATGGTGAGCTTCCACCGGCTCATGGGGCCGCGAGGGGCGACCGCAGTCCCCCCCTCCCTGTCCCTCCCCCGCAAGGGGGGAGGGAACCGACGGCACCGCCCTGCGAACAGGCCCCCTCCCCCCTTGCGGGGGAGGGCCGGGGTGGGGGGTGACGACCCCGCCGCACGACTTCCGCCGGATTCATGCCCCTGTCTCCCCCACCGGCAGCACGGTGCCCGGCAGCAGGTGGTAGCCGCGCAGGAACGCCTCGGCATCGCTCGCCGCCCTGCCCGGCCGCTGCAGGCGCCTGAGCCGCAGCGCGCCGGCGCCGCACGCCACCGCGGCGCCCTCCAGCACCGTGCCCGGCGCCGCGCCGTGGTCGCCCGGCAGCGGCTCCGCCGCCAGCACGCGGATGCGCGCGCCTTCATGCTCGAACCAGGTGCCGGGCCACGGGTTCAGCGCGCGCACGTGGCGATCCAGCGTCGCGGCGTCCAACCGCCAGTCGAGCCGGCCCTCATCGCGCCCGAGCTTTTTCGCGTAGGTGGCGCCCTCTTGCGGCTGCGTCTGCGGCTCGATCGTACCGGAGACGACGCCCTCCAGCGCCTCCACCATCAGCCGCGCCCCCAGCGCCGCCAGCGCGTCGTGCAGCGACCCGGCGGTTGTCTGGCGCGTGACGGCGACGCGCCCGGCGAGCAGCATCGGTCCCGTGTCGAGCCCCTCGTCCATCTGCATGATGGTGATGCCGGTCTCCGCATCGCCCGCCATCAGCGCGCGCTGGATGGGGGCGGCGCCGCGCCAGCGCGGCAGCAGCGAGGCGTGCACGTTGAAGCAGCCGAGCCGCGGCGCCTCCAGGATCGCCTTCGGCAGGATCAGCCCGTAGGCGATGACCACCGCGGCATCCGGATTCAGCGCGGCGAAGGCGGCCTGTTCTTCCGCCCCCTTCAGGCTTGCAGGATGACGCACCGGGATGCCGCGCGCCTGCGCCGTGCGCTGCACCGGCGAGGGCTGCGGCCGGTGTCCGCGCCCGGCCGGGCGCGGCGGCTGGGTGTAGGCGCACAGGATCTCGTGCCCGGCGTCGATCAGCGCCTCCAGCACCGGCACGGCGATGTCGGGCGTGCCCATGAACACGAGGCGGAGAGGGGTCATGCCGGCGGCGCTTTCCTGCGGTCGTTTCCTGCCGCCGCATCACACGCCGCCGGGGCACGCCGGGTCAAGTCCGCAGACGACGGAATGAAGCGGTGCCGCCCCTCACCCGTCTACGGCGGCCTTGCGCAGCTTGGTCATCTTGCGCAGGATGATGTTGCGCTTGAGCATGGAGATGCGGTCGACGAACAGCACCCCGTCGAGGTGGTCCATCTCGTGCTGGATGCAGGTGGCGAGCATGCCCTCGGCCTCGATCTCGCGCATCTCGTTCTCGTGGTCGAGGAAGCGCACGCGGACGCGCGCCGGCCGGTTGACCTCGGCGAACTGGTCGGGGAACGAGAGACACCCTTCCTCACGCACCGCCAGCTCGTCCGACGCCCATACGGTCTCCGGGTTGGCCATCCTCAGCGGCTTCGGCTCGGTGCGCGGATCGGCGGCGTCGACCACGATCACCCGCCGGTGCACCGCCACCTGCGGCGCGGCGAGCCCGATGCCGGGCGCGGCGTACATGGTCTCCAGCATGTCGTCCATCAGCCGGCGCACCTCGTCGTCCACCCGCTCCACGGCCAGGCATTTCTTCTTCAGGACGGAATCGGGCGCGTGGATGATCTTGAGCAGGGCCATGGGACGGATCCGGATGGTCGGGGACGCGCCCGGCCTCAGGTTACGGGTCTGATCCGGGTCTAGGTAGGGGGTGGCGGCCGGATCGTCAACCCGGCGACGCCATGCGATTCCCTGCCGCCCGTGCTAGGGTTCCGGCTTCGTACCACCGGGTTCGGGGGAAGATCGCGCGATGGATACGGGGCTTCTGGTCGCCCTTGGCGTTGCGGCGCTGCTGGCCGTAATACTGGCGGCGCTGCTGTCGCGGGCGAAGGGGCTTTCCGCCGCGCTGGCCGAGGCCCGCGCCGACCGCGACGTGGCGCGCCAGGACGCCGTCGCCCTGCAGGCGGCCATGCGCGAGGCGACGGGCAGCCGCGCCGCCGCCGAGACCCGGCTGGCGGAAGCGGAGAAGGCCCTCGCCACGCTCCGCGACGAGCGCGACCGGGCCGTCGTCGCCCGCGACGCGGCGCTGAAGGACCTGCAGCAGGCGCGGCAGGAAAAAGCCGTCCTGGACGAGAAGATGGCGGCGGTGGAAAAGCGCATGGCCGACTGGGAGAAGGCGCAGGCAGAGGGGCTTAAGAGCGCCAGGGCGGCGATCCTCGAGGTCGGCAACGCGATCTCCACCAAGCTGATCGCCGACCACAAGCAGGAGACCGAGGCCTCCAGGAAGGAATCCGAGGAGAAGCTGAAGCAGACCACCCAGGCGCTGCACGACCAGTTCCAGACCGTGGCGAAGAACGTCGCCACGCTGCACGACCGGGTGGAACATGCCCGCGACATGACCGACACGGTGTGGCGGGCGCTGTCCAGCCCCGGCGGCGCCGGGCACTTCGCCGAGATCGGGCTGGAGAACTGCCTGAAATCGTTCGGGCTGGAGCGCGGGCGCGACTTCTTCATCCAGCAGTCGGTGGGCGGCGACGGCGAGGGCGCGCGGCTGCGCCCCGACGCCACCGTGCTGCTGCCCTTCGACTCGGTGCTGGTGATCGACAGCAAGGCGTCCAAGTTCCTGCTCGAACTGGCCGAGGCGGAGGGCACCGAGCGCGAGGCCGACGCCTACGCCAGCCTGGCGCGCACCATGAACGCGCACCTGCGCGCGCTGGCGCACCGCGACTATGCCGGCGCCATCCGCGAGGCCTGGCGCAGCGCCGGGCGCAGCGGCGAGATGCGCCGTGTCCTCAACGTCATGTACCTGCCCAACGACGCCGCACTGGAGAAGCTCAGCCGCGCCGACCCGGACTTCCAGCGCAAGGCGGCGAAGGAGAACATCATCGTCGCCGGCCCCACCGGGCTCAGCGGCATCATCGGCTTCGCCCGCATCGAGATCGACCTCGGCCGCCAGGTGGAAAACCAGAAGCAGATCGTCGAATCCGCAGAAATGCTGCTGGAAAGCGTGGTCGACATGCTCGGCCATACGGACAAGGTGGGCAAGGGACTGCGCATGGCGGCCAAGAGCTTCGTCGAACTGACTGGCTCCATCAACGCGCGGCTGCTGCCGCGTGCCCGGCGGCTAACGCAATTCGGCGTGCATCCCGCCAAGGCCAAGCGTTTGCCCGGCACCATCCAGGCGCCGCACCTGGTCGAGGCCCACGCCACCATCGAGGGCGAGGGCGAGGACGTGTCCGTGCCCGGGCTGTCGGGCCCGGAGGAGCAGGGCTAGAAGGAGGTACCATGGATGTCGTTCGCCTGATCCTCGCCATCATCCTGCCGCCGCTCGGCGTGTTCCTGCAGGTGGGCATCGGAGTCCACTTCTGGCTCAACATCGTGCTGACCCTCTGCGGCTACGTGCCGGGCATCGTCCACGCGCTCTACGTGATCCTGAAGAAATAGCGTCCGCACCGTCAGATGCCGGACATGTCCGCTCCGGCCGGAAAGTGCGCTACGATCCGTGCCGGGACATGAGGGAGGACCCTGCCATGGCGACGATGGAACCCTATAAGCCCCACGGGGTGATCCCCGCCGTGCTGCTGCCGTTCGGCGAGGATTTCGCCATCGACGAGGCCGCCTTCCGCAGCCATCTGCGCGACGTGACCGGCGTGCGCGGCATCGGCGCCATCACCGTCAACGGCCATTCGTCCGAGGTCCACGCCTGCACCGCCGACGAGCGGAAGCGGGTGCTGGACATCGCGCTGGACGAGGCCGGCGGCAGGGTCCCGGTGATCGACGGCATCTATACGGACAGCAGCCTCGAGGCGGCGCGCGTCGCGCGCGAGTCCGAACGGGCCGGCGCGGCGGCGCTGCTCGTGCTGCCGCCGCACAGCATCGGACGCGGCGGCGGGCAGAAGCGGCCGGAGATGGCGCTGCTGCATTTCCGCGCCATCGCCGGGGCCACCGGCCTGCCGCTCATCGCCTTCCAGTACCCGCTGGCGGACGGCTACGGCTACCCGCTCGACACGCTGCTGCGCATAGCCGACGAGGTACCGACGCTGGCCGCCATCAAGGACGGCTGCTACGACGTCAGGCTGCACGAAAGGCATATTCGCACGCTGCAGTCCCTGCCGCGCCCGGTCAACGTGCTGACCACCCACAGCCCGTGGCTGCTGCCGTCGCTGACGCTGGGCTGCAACGGGCTGCTGTCGGGGGCGGGCAGCATCGTCGCCGACCTGCACGTGGCGCTGTTCGAGGCGGTGCGGGCGGGCGACATGAAACGCGCCGCGGCGGTGAACGACCGTCTCTATCCCACCTCGCAGTGCTTCTACGCCGATCCGGCCTGCGACATGCACAACCGCATGAAGGAGGGTCTGGCCCTTCTCGGCCGGCTGCCCCGCGCCGTGGTGCGCCCGCCGCTGGCGAAGCTGGGCGCGGCGGAAATCGCCGCCATCGCCGCCGCCCTGAAGCAGGCCGGCATCGGCCGCGACGGCGCCTCCCCTCCTCCTGCCCCTGCGACAAAGTAGCCCCCTGCCGTTGACGGGCGCGGGACGGTGGATTGAGATAGCCGCCGCCCCGCCCGCGCCTGGACCGTCCGCGTCCGCGGCGCGCGGCCGGGAAGGTTTTTTTTACAGGCGAGGGACAGGAATGGCCGAGGTCAAGCGGTACGAGACGGACGTGGCGATCATGGGCACCGGCGGCGCCGGCATCGCGGCGGGGATCGAGGCGCTCGACGCCGGCGCCCGCGCCATCGCCTTCGACAAGGCGGCCGAGCCGGGCGGCGCCGCCGCCATCTCCGGCGGTGGCTGCTCCATCGTCGGCTCGCCGCTGCAGAAGGCCAACGGCATCCACGACACCCCCGACCTGGCGTTCGACGACTGGATAAGATGGGGCGGCCCGTCGGTGGACGAGGTGTGGGCGCGCTACTACATCGAACACTCGCTGCACGACCTCTACTTCTGGGCCGAGGGGCTCGGCGTCAAATGGGTCGACATGAAGCGGCAGGAAGGCAACAGCGTTCACCGCTGGACCCGCGCCGAGGGCAACGGTCTCGGGCTGATGACCAGGCTGACCGAGGGCTACCGCGCGCGCGGCGGCGAGGTGGTGCTGAATACCGAGATCACCGGCATCAGGACGGGGAATGACCGCGTCGCCGGGCTCGAGGGGCGCGACACCAGGACCGGCGCGGCGGTGGAGATCGCGGCGAAGGTGGTGGTGGTCGCCTCCGGCGGGTTCAACTCCAACGCCGACATGGTGATCGAGGCGCGGCCCGAGCTGGGCGAGGGCCGGGTGATGGAAGGCTCCGGCTTCGGCTCCACCGGTGACGGGCACAAGCTGGTGCGCGCGGCGGGCGGCTATCTCACCCACATGGACCACGTGTGGTTCTACGTCTACGCCACGCCCGACTACCGCGACCCGCGCCAGCGCCGCGGCCTCGTGTTCCGCCATATCCCCGGCTACATCTGGGTCAACCAGCAGGGCCGCCGCTTCCACAACGAATCGCTGTCGGGCGGCAACTCGGCCAGCCCGGCGCTGCTGGCGCAGAACCCGCGCCACGCCTGGGCGGTGGTGGACACGCCCATGACCGCCAACATGGAGATCGCCGACCCCTATTACCGCGACGGCGACAGGATCATCCGCGAGAAGGTGATCGAGCTGCTGGACAACTCGCCCTTCATCCGCAAGGCCGCCACGCTGGAGGAGCTGGCGGGGAAGATGGAGGTGGACGTGCCCGCCTTCCTCGACACGGTGGCGCGCTACAATGCCGCAATCGGGCAGGGGCTGGAGAAGGAGCCGGAGTTCGGCAAGCCGCTCGGGCTGTCGAAGAAGTTCGACACCCCGCCCTACTACGCCCTGCAGATGTTCCCGCTCGCGCGCAAGAACTTTGGCGGCATCAAGACCGACATCCGCTGCCGCGTGCTCGACCGGCACTTCGAGCCCATCGCCGGGCTCTATGCGGCGGGCGAGGTGGCGGGCATGGCCGGCGGCCACATCAACGGCCGCGCCGGTCTGGAAGGCACCATGCTGGGCCCCTCCATCTTCAGCGGCCGCGTCGCCGGCGGCTGGGCTGCAAGCGAGGCCGGGTTCGGCCAGGGCTTCGCCGGCAAGCCGAACCGGGAGTGAGCGCCGGGGGGGAGCGTTGAGCCTGGCCCGGCCAGGAGGCGGCCGTGACGGCCGCCGGCATGACGCCGCGGCCGCGGGCCGGGTTCAGCGCGCGGTCGCCAGAAGCTCGGTGACCGCCGCCCTTACCGACGCACGGAAGATGGCCTTGCCGTGCGGCGCGTCGTCGACGATGACGGCCCGCGCCGGCACGCCCCGCCTCGCCAGCACCGCCACGTAGTCCTCGGTCAGGAACGGGGGGTGACCTCGTCATTGCGGCCGTTGATGGCGATGACGCGGGTGGCCGGCGGCACGCGGCCGGCATAGTCGCGGGGGGATACGCTGCGCGTCCACGGCCGCCGGTTCCCCGACGCCAGCCATTTGTCGATGTCGCAGGGACACGCGACCAGAACGGCGCCCGCCGCCAGCCCCGGATGACGCCCCAGCGCCACCGCCGCGATGGCGGCACCGCCGGAATGGCCGAGCAGGATCGCCCGCCCCGCCCGGTGGTGCGCCTTGAGCCGCGCCACCGCCGCGGCGACCGCGTCGATGTTGCGGGCGGTATAGCTGTCCATGCGGTCATGGTTGTCGCCGGTGGATTGCGCACCGCCGCTCTCGGAATAGCCGGGGCGCACCAGCCCGACCGCCACCACGTTGACGAGCCCCCATTGCGTCGCGATGCGTTGCGCGACGCGAAAGATGTAGTCCGGCGTGCCGCCGCCGGACATGTCGCCGTGCAGGCCCACCACCAGCGCCGGCGCCGTGGTCAGCCCGGGCGAGCGATAGGTGCGCAGCACCAGGCATTCGCCGTTGCCGGTGACGCGCGTGACATTGTCGGGATCGACGCAGGGCGCGGCCGTGGCGCCAGCGGAGACGACGGCGAGCGCGAGGGCAAGCGGCAACCATGACCCGTGCATGGGGCACCCGAACCGGGGATGACGAGCCCGGAATCCTATTGCCGGTCCGCGCCGGAATCCAGCGCCTGCTCGCCGGCCGGCGATGGTCCCGGGCGCCGCCCTGGACCGGAAAGTCGCACAGCGCGGCGATGGCTTCCGGCAGCGTCGACTTGCCGTTTCCGTTCTCGCCCACGAAAAAGCGATCCGCCGGGGAAAGTCGAGCGCGAAATCGGGGCGGCCGAGAAAACCGAACCGGTTGAACGGAAACGCGTCGGCCTCCACCCGTTCCCTCGCCACCGTAATCCGTTTGAGAAAGGGAGCCGTCAGGGCGCTCCTGCGTTTCGCCGCCGCGCGCGGCCGCAAAGCGCGCGCCGCCGCGCATCTGCGCCGGGAACGGCACGCTGTGGATCGTCGATCCCGCCAGCGGGCGCAGATCCGGCGTCCCCCGCAGTGAATGCTCCTGACCGGGCCACGGGTATCGCCGCCGGTTCCCGGAACGATCCCGCCCTGGGCCGGTCCGGGCAGACGGGTGGACTGCACCCTATGGGTGAGAGGCTGACTGAAAAAGAAGTTGGGTGATTTCAATCGGTTGTGATTCCGTTGGGTTGCGAAGCTCAATGGAGTTCACGATGGCTTGGACTGAAACCACCCGTTTGCACTATCGGCGCGAGGGCCTG
>Ga0326597_10005862_pt1 | contig 16960 bp, 11 predicted proteins | sample RVTome_12_FD_203789 | JGI IMG/M metagenome (GOLD analysis project Ga0326597, IMG submission 203789) | Soil microbial communities from uranium-contaminated site in the Upper Colorado River Basin, Wyoming, United States - RVT100D185 | ecosystem: Environmental > Terrestrial > Soil > Contaminated >...
GAATGAAGGGAGGTCGCGCTTGCCGTTCGGACCTCATCCGCAGCGCTATGTGATCGTCGGCGCGGGCATCGCCGGCCTCTCGGCCGCCAGGTCGATCCGGGAGGCCGACCAGCAGGCTGAGTTGACGTTCGTGGGCGACGAGCGGCACGCGCCGTACTCCCGGCCCGGACTGGCCTACTACCTCACCGACGATATCCCTCAGGCCCAACTGTTCCCGTGGTCCTCCGCCGAACTGCGCGGCCTGAAAGCTGCTTTCCTGCATGGACAGGCCGTGGGCCTGGACCCCGTCGAGCACAGCCTCACTTTGTCCGACGGTCGGACAGTCGCCTATGACGCCCTGCTGTTGGCTACCGGCGCCCCCGCCATTCTCCCCGACATCCCCGGGACTCAACTTCAGGGCGTCGTCACCTTCGATCGGCTGGACGATGCGACCCACATCCTCTCCCTGGCCAAACGCGCCCGGCGCGCCGTCGTGATCGGCGGAGGCATCACCGCCGTGGAGATCGCCGAGGGGCTGGCAGCGCGCGGCGTGGAGACGCACTACTTAATGCGCAAGGATCGTTTCTGGGGAACGGTGCTCGACCCGGAGGAGTCGCGTTTGGTCGAGCAGGGAATGGTCCGCCACAGCATCCGCCTGCACTACAACACAAGTGTGGTCCGAGTCCTTGGCAAGCGCGACCGGGTAAAAGGTGTCCTCACCGAGTCGGGTGAGTCGATCGCGTGCCAGATCGTGGGATTCGCCATCGGGATCCGCCCCCGGGTGGAGCTGGCCCGCGCGGCCGGCTTGAGTGTCGATCGAGGGATTCTGACCGACGAGTTCCTGCGCACCAGCGACGCTGACGTTTTCGCCGCCGGGGATGCTGCCCAGGTTTTCGACCCGGCCAGCGGTAAGCACACCCTCGATTCGCTGTGGTGGATGGCGGCCGATCAGGGTCGGGCGGCCGGAGCCAACATGGCCGGAGGCGCCAGCCCGTATCTGCGCGGAATCCCCTTCAACGTCACCCGCATCGGTGGACTCATCGTGACGATCGTCGGTCATGTCGGGCAGGCCGGCGATGACGCCGATCTTGTGTCGATCGTACACGGCGATAGCGAGACCTGGCGCGAAGGCCTCGACTCGTTCGCCGTGCACAGCCATGACCAGACCACCCGAATCCGACTCGCGGTTGGAGAGGACTGCCTGGTGGGCGCCGTCATCCTGGGTGACCAGACACTTTCGCGCCCGCTGACCGAGCTGGTCCGAAACCGCGTCCCGTTGGGCCGGCTCCGGGGACAACTATTGAAGTCGCCCGCGACCGCAGTCCAGATTCTGATCGACTACGGCCAAAAGCAAGTCATGAAGCGAATGCAGGTTGTCGCATGACTCGGGCGATGGACCTGGGGAAGATCGAGCGGCGGCGAAGTCCGATCCGCCTGGATGACGAGCTCGTCCTGGCCGGGTTGGCGATCCTCGCCATAACCCTGCTCTATCTGATGACCACCGCGCTGCTGGGGGTCCCGGCCGCCAGTGGACTGTTCGGCCATTCGATCGGGATCCTGGGCTTCGGGCTGATGCTGGCGACGGAGACTCTATACTCATGGCGTAAGCGCACCCGTCGCAAGGCGTGGGGCCGGATGAGCGCCTGGCTCAAGTTCCACATCTTCACCGGGCTGGTCGGCCCGTATCTGGTGTTCCTGCATGCGGCCTGGAAATTCCATGGCCTGGCCGGGATCACTCTGCTTATGACCGCAATCGTCGTCGTCAGCGGTTTCTTTGGCCGGTACATCTACACCGCCGTGCCGCGCACGGTCGATGGGGTCATCCTGGAGCGCGCCGAAGTCCTGCGTATGCTGGCCTCGGCCGAAGCGGACTTGGCCGGGATCCAGGGCGAGCTCGCCGCCGCGCCGGAATTGGGCGAGCCCGGCGCGGTCAACGGGATGCTGATGGTCCTGGGGCGCTCTCTCTACGGCTTGCGCGACGCCTGGCGCGCCTGGGCTCGGGGGCGTGGTCTGGACCCGCAGGCCCGCGCCGCTCGCGCCCGCGTCGAGGTCCTCATCCGGCGGCGGGACGAGCTGCAGCGCCAGGTGGTCACGTTGGCGGCCGCCCGGCGGCTGATGGCCAGCTGGCACACCCTGCATGTCCCTCTGGGGATGATGATGTTCTCGGCGGCGATCATACACATCGCTGCGGCGATGTACTACGCCACCTTGCTAAAGTAACCGGCGGACTAAATGAATCGGCTGGGACTCTTCACTGGATCGGGGGTTGTCGGGGCGGCGCTGGTGCCGATCCTGGTTCTGGTGACGGCCTTCGCCACCGGCGGGGATATCTTCAGCTCTGGCCCTCTCAACGCGGACCAAGGACCCGCGCCGATCGGCGGCGCCTGGAGCCATGCCGACTTGGCGTGTAAGGACTGTCACGCGCCGTTCTGGTCGGCGACTCTGATGGGGGATCGCTGCCTGGCCTGTCACACCGATGTCGCCGAAGAGCTGGCGACGCCCAACAACCTACACGCCGGCATCGCTTCGCCGCAGACCTGCCGCCAATGTCACCCCGAACACAATGGAGACCACGGCACACTGACACTGTACGCGCCCAACCTGTATCCGCACGCCGAGTTCGGCTTCTACCTGATCGGCCACCTCAGCCATGCCGACGGCCGGCCATTCGCCTGCGACGATTGCCACGTCGATACCTCTCAGGCCTTCTCCCAGGACACCTGTGTCGGGTGCCACCAGGATCTGGACGCGACCTGGATGGCCAGTCACACGTTGGACTTCGGGCTCGACTGCCTGGCGTGCCACGACGGGATTGACACCTATGGCGAACGCTTCGACCATCAGGCAGCGGCCTTCCCGCTGGAGGGGCTCCACGTCGACCTCGCTTGCTCCACGTGCCACACCGGGGCGAATGACCTGGATGATTTGCGCGCCACGCCGACGGACTGTGTCGACTGTCACGCCGCCGACGATACCCATCAAGGCAGCCTGGGGGAAGACTGCGCTGGTTGCCACACGCCGGCGGATTGGGGCACGGCGAAGCTCGATCACAACCTGACCGCCTTCCCCCTCGTCGGGGGTCATCTGGACCTGGACTGCGAGACATGCCATGTCGGCGGACAGCTGAGCGGAACCCCGACGAAGTGCGTCGACTGCCACAGCGCCGATGACCCGCACGCGGGGAAGTTCGGGACCGACTGCGCCACCTGTCACACGGCGGAGGACTGGTCGATCATCATCGACGAGAGCTTCGACCACAGCCTGACCAGTTTCTCGCTCACCGGCGCCCACGCCCGCGTTGCGACCTGCGCCAGCTGCCATAAGGGTGGCCAGTTCACCGGGACACCGACCACCTGCGTCGGCTGTCACGCCCCCGATGATGCCCACGGCGGGGCCTTCGGCAAGAACTGCAGCTCCTGCCACTCCACCGACGCCTGGAAGCCGGCCAACTTCGATCATGGTCAAACAGCATTCCGTCTGACCGGACGACACGCGAGTGTGACCTGCACGAAGTGCCACATCAACGGGGTCTACGCTGGGACACCGAAGAGCTGCGTTGCCTGCCACGCCTCGGATGATACGCACAACGGCGCCTTTGGCACGGACTGCGGCTCGTGCCACAAACCGTCATCGTGGGCCGACGCAACATTCGATCATGCCCGCTCTGCGTTTCCGCTTACCGGTAAGCATACGAGCGTGACCTGCACGAAATGTCACGTCAACGGGGTCTACGCCGGAACACCGAAGACCTGCGTCGCCTGTCATGCGTCCGACGACGCCCACAATGGCGCCTTCGGCACCGAGTGTGGGACGTGCCACGACACCAATGCCTGGGGGAATGCCACCGTCAATCACAACAACACGGCCTTCCCGCTGACCGGCCGCCATCAAGGGACCGTCTGCGAGAAGTGCCATGTTAACGGTGTCTACAAGGGTACGCCGACCGCGTGCGTCGCGTGCCACGCCTCCAACGACACCCACAATGGCCAGTTCGGGACCAACTGCGCCTCATGTCACACGACAAGCGGCTGGGGCGGCGCGACTTTCAATCACAAGAACACCGCCTTCCCGCTGACCGGAAAGCACACGAGCGTGACCTGTACGAAGTGCCACGTCAACGGGGTCTACAAAGGCACGCCGACAACGTGCGTGGCATGCCACGCCTCCAAAGACGCCCACAACGGAGCCTTCGGGACCAACTGCGGCTCGTGTCACACGACGAACGGCTGGGGCGGCGCGACCTTCAACCACAACAACACCGCCTTCCCGCTGACCGGAAAGCACACGAGCGTGACCTGTACGAAGTGCCACATCAACGGGGTTTACGCCGGGACACCCAAGAGCTGCGTGGCCTGCCACGCCCCCGATGATGCCCACAACGGCGCCTTCGGGACCAACTGCGGCTCGTGTCACACGACGAGCGGCTGGGGCGGGGCGACCTTCAACCACAATAACACCGCCTTCCCTCTGACCGGGAAGCACATGGGTGTGACCTGCACGAAGTGTCACATCAACGGGGTCTACGCTGGGACGCCGAAGACCTGTGTCGCGTGCCACAGCGCGCCGTCGAGCCATCCCGGCTTCTATGGATCGGATTGCACGACGTGCCACACCACCAGCGACTGGTCGGTGAAGTACAGCGGCAGTCATACGTTCCCGATGAACCACAAGGGGGCCGGCAGCAAGTGCGCGACCTGCCACACCAATAGCTTCAGCGACTACACCTGCTACACCTGCCATGACCAGGCGAAAATGCAAGAAAAACATCAGGGCGTCGCCAATCTGTCCAAGTGCGCCGCTTGTCACCCGGATGGGAAGAACTAGCGGCCGGGGACTGGCTATAGGGCGCCCTCCGCCGACCACCCCCGAGGCCCCTGCGCTGCCGAACCTGCCGATCGCCTTCGTCCAGCAAGACTTGAGCTCAATCTGAAACAAACATGCTTTGGCGACGACGGCGTTGGGACTTTGGGCAGGGCCCACCAGGGGTGGGCGCGCCTCAGCGCAGCAAACCCGGACACCATGGTTCGCTCACCCAAGGAGCTTGATAGGCTATAGGACGGGCGGGGTAGTGCCGAGGCGGAGGATCTAGATGCGTCGTGCTGTTGTCTCCCTAACGGCGCTCCCTCTCCTCCCGACGGCTTGTAATCAGCCCGGGGCAACCACGCCTGCCACGCCGACAACGCCCTCCGTCGAGGCACCGGCTTCGCCCGCGACACACCCCTCACCTCCGCCGTCTGCGACGCCTCCATCGCCCGGGGCGTCCTACCACCTTCGCCTCGAACGCTCGACGACGTGCGATTGCACAACCCTTGAATTGCCCAACCCCGGCACAGGCTGGGCAGTCTGCGGTGCAGCCATCGTGGAGCCGGCCCTGACAATAGGGGGCATTCTCGGCCCAGGGTTGCAGGCTCCGGCCATCAACAAGAACACTAAGTCGCACCCGAGCATCTGCCACCTGACCCCATCGGAGGGCAAGCGGTGCGGGTGAGATTCCGCCGATTGACTCCGCTCAAATTCGCGCCATACTAAGATCGTGTGCGATCCGGGGTGCGACTTGGCCCCTATTCCTTTCAAACCGATCTTCGGCAACGACGTCACACATGCGCTCTCGGCCGGCGCAACCCATCCGATCTCTGAGTCGCTGGTACGACACAGTCACTATCAAGGATGAGCGCAGAAGTGGCATGCGATAGGCGGAAGCCCGCGCTGCAACGTATCCCGATCTGTGCGTCATGGCCGAGTTCCACGCAAACGGAGCTACTTCGACAGCTTTTCGCCGACCCGGAGGGATTCCGTACGTGGTCTAGGGAGGAAGCATCCGGGGACCGTGGGCCCGAGGCCGGCCGAGATCTCGAATGGCCGCACACCGGCCAGCAGAGAGCGTGAAGTGGCATCCCTTGTCAAGTGAACCGTGCGCCTGAGCGATCGCAAACGGGGCTTTCAGGCGAAAGCTGAAGGCCGCATCTAAGGGGATAGGGAGGTGACATTGGCGACTCTTTCTCTTGCATAAGACAAAGAAAGTCTGTAGCCTTCGGCCAGCCACGGCCGAACCGAGTTAAGGGTAAAGGAGAAGACAAATGACCACCGAACCTACCCACCCGGAGCTTTTCGCCAGAAAGGCCTCAGGGCTCGTCCGCGAGTTCGGATTCTTCGACACCTTCTCGTTCAACGTGATCGGCTACGCCCTGGGGCTAGTGATCGCCATCACGCCGTTCTTTGCGGGCGCGCTCTTCCCGGGCGCCAACATCTTTCTCATCCTGATCGTGGGCACTGTGCTGGCCGTCTTTAATGGGCTGACATACAGTCTGCTGGCTGGCGCCATGCCCCGATCAGGCGGCGAGTACGTCTACAACGGGCGCGTCCTGCATCCGGCGATTGGATTCATGTCGAACTGGGGGTTCACATGGTCACAATTCCTCGGAATAGGGATCTACACGCAGTGGGCCGTGAACTACGCGCTCGCTGTCAGCCTCACCACGCTTGGCTACGCACTTCACAACGATGGGCTGTACAATGCCGGCCTCTTCATCCAGAAGCCTTCAGCCAGCTTCATCTTTGGCGTGATTGTGCTGGTCACCGTGGTGGTTGTACAGCTTCTCGGGATGAAGTTCCTGCGTCGTTTCCTCAACTTCTTCTTCGTGATTGCGACTCTCGGCACACTGATAACGCTGGGGATATTCATCTTCAGCAGCCGCGCCGAGTTCATCCAGGTGTTTAATTCGTTCATGTCGTCGACAAGCGGCATGAACAACGCCTATAATGGGATCATTGAACTGGCGCGGACGAACGGCTGGTCGGAAGTACCGGCCTCGTTCTGGCAGGTCATCCTGGCGCTTCCATTGGGATACTGGGTCTATATCGGCTTCACCTACTCCGCTTACGTGGGCGGCGAGGTGAAGGAGCCCCAGAAGACACAGAGCTACGCCATCCTGGCCTCCCTGGCGTTCGGGTTCATCCTGTACATGGCTGTCATGGGTGCTTACTACGCTGTTGTCGGCACTCAGTTCAACAATGCGGCAGCGTTTCTGGAGTACAACACCAGCGTCAATCCCTTGCCGGTAGCCGGTGTGTTGAACTTCTTCGCCAGCCTGCTCACTTCGAACGCTCTCTTGCTCGTGCTGATGGACATCAGTTTCTTCTTGTGGTACTACCTCTTGCTGTTCGTGATGTTCACGATCTGTGTGCGCAACTTGTTTGCGTGGTCGTTTGATCAGATCACGCCTGTCTGGCTCACCAAGGTAACCCAGAAAACCCGCTCGCCGTGGTCGGCAACGGTCGCTGTGGGGGTCATCGCTCTGATCTTGCTGTGGGCGTCCATCTTCACACCGCTGTTCGACTACGTCTTCAACTACATCGCGATCTTCTCCATCGCCTTCTGGATTACCAGCTTTGCGGCGATTCTGCTTCCGTACCGCAAGCCCGAACTGTTCGCGGCTGCTCCGGACATAGTTCGAAGTAAGATTGCCGGGATTCCACTGGTGACGATCGCTGGAGTGGTCAACCTCATCCTCTTTAGCTTGATCCTTTACTCCTCGTTCAGCCTGCCGGCCTTCAGCGGCCCGGTCGGCCCGATCGCGATCGCCTTCTTGCTTGGCATCTACGTTGTCGGAGTGGTCATCTACTTTATCGCCGCGGGTATCCGAAGAGGTCAGGGGGTCGATCTCGACCTCCTGTATGGAGAGATCCCGCCTGAATAGCCTTCCTCTGCGGGTGTGAATCCCTCTCTCTCTGGCTACCGGGCAGTCGCTCTTGTGCGACGGGACCCGGTAGCCAGAATCTTGAGCCGTGACGCCATTTTGATCTTGTAGCACGAAGAGGATCTGCACAATGGGAGTTCAGCGAGAAGTGACAGTGGCGTCCGTCCAGCTTGATGTTGTGCTTGAGGACGTAGATGCAACGAGGAGAATGGTCTTGGGCTGGGTCGACCAAGCGGCGGAGGCGGGTGCCGATCTGGTCATGTTCCCGGAGCTTATTCTTTCGGCAGGTTATAGTCTTGGAGACAAGTTCCACGATGTCGCTGAGCCGATACCCGGCCCCACCACGCGAACACTCGGCGAAAAGGCGAGAGAGCACAACATGTACATCCTCGCCGGCATCGCTGAACGTGGCGCCACAGGCACAGTGTACAATTCGGCTGTCATTGTCGGCCGCGATGGCGAGCTCGCCGGCTCGTACCGTAAGACGCACATTTTCACGCCAACCGAATCCTTCTTTGCCTTAGGCACAAAGCTGCCTGTCTTCAGCCTTGACTTTGCGACGGTCGCCATCCCAATCTGCTATGATCTGGAGTTTCCCGAAACGGCGAGAGTCTTGTGTCTCAAAGGCGCCGAAATGCTCCTGACGATCACGGCCCACTGGGAGGGGACAGGAACTGTGGGCACATCCGAGAACTTCATCCGCACGGTCTACGCTTCCCGCGCAATGGAAAACCGCGTTCCCGTGGTTCTGTGCAACCGCGTCGGATTTGATCCTGGCCTCAACGCCCGGTTTATCGGGTTGAGTCGCATCGTCGACTCCGACGGAATGACTCTGGCGGAGATGCCGGACGATCGCGTGGGCATGATCGTGGCGACGTTGGACCTCGCCGAGGAACGCCAGAAGCGATTGAAGTACAACTACTTCCGCGACAGGAAACCGCTCCTATACGGCCCGCTGACAGAGCTTGACTGAACATCCAACTGGACCAACGATGCCGCCTGACCACCCCGATCCGAAGCCCTTCCTCGAGCAAGCCACTAAGATTCTCGGCGAGGCCAAGGAGCGCAACTTGACTCTGCGGGTCATCGGCGCACTTGCGTTTCACATCCACTGCCCTAAGTTCAATTACATCCAATTGGAAACGGGACGGTTCTTCACGGATGTCGACTTCATGGCCTACGCAGAAGAGCAAGTCGAGACTGAGAAGATGTTCAAAGAGCTGGGGTATCTGGATGACCCCCGCATAAAGACCGTACCCGGCCTCAGACGCTCGATCTTCTTCACCCCAGATCACCGTCTGCATTCTGATGTTTTCTATGACGTCCTCGAGTTCTCCCACACAATAGACTTCAGGGGCCGCCTTGCGATCGACTCGCCTACGATTTCGCTGGTCGATCTCTTGCTCGAAAAGATGCAGATCTTCCGGCTCAATGAAAAGGACGTCATCGATACACTCATGCTGGTGCGCGAGCATGAAGTCGGCAGTCATGATGACGAGACAATCAACATCGATTACATGGCGAAAGTGTGCAAGGCGGACTGGGGGTTGTGGAAAACCGTCACAGCCAACCTGGAGAAGGTGGACACACTGGCTGGCGACTACGCCATCTTGACGGCCGAGGACCGAAAGATCGTACGCAGCAGGTTGGCCGAGATCGCCGCCCGCATCGACCGCGAACCGACCACACTCGGCTGGCGCATACGCAGCCGGATCGGAGAGCGGATCAAATGGTACAACGACGTCGACGAGGTCATGTAAATTCACCCCGGAGGCAATAGTCGATGTTCTGGAAGAAAGGCAAGACCGACGGCACGACCATCTTCTTCTGTTCAGATCTGCATGGGTCCACTGTCTGCTTCAAGAAGTTCATCAACTCCGCCGGCTATTATGCCAGCAAGGGAAAACCGGTCGACATCCTCCTGATGGGTGGAGACATGACCGGGAAGTTGATCGTGCCGATCATCAAGGAAGGCGACCACTACCGCTCCTATCTCTTCGGCAAGGAACACGTGTTGAGCGCAGGCGATGACCTGCGGGAATTCATGAAAAAGACCGAAATCCTGGGATCCTACGCTCACATCTTCGAGCCTGACGAATACGATGAATTCAAGCGGAGCGACGAAAAGCAGAAGGGGCTGTTTCTCAGATTAATGCTCCAACGCCTTGCGGAGTGGATGGATATTGCTGAGCAGAGGCTGAAAGCCAACGGAATCCCCTGCTATATCAGTCCGGGAAACGACGACGTGGAGGAAGTCAATTCGATTCTCGAAGCGTGCCCGGCCATCATCTGCCCAGACAATCAGGTCGTCCAGCTGACCGACGATCACGAAATGGTCAGCCTGGGGAACGCCAATCTCACGCCGTTCGGCTGTCCGCGCGACATCCCTGAGCAGGAGCTTGCCGATCGCCTCGAGCGAATGGCGGCACAAGTGGGGAACATGGGAGCATGCGTCTTCAACACGCACTGCCCGCCGTTTGGCTCCAACATCGACGACGCTCCGCTTCTCGACGACGACCTTCGCCCACAGATCGGGGTGTCCGGGGTTGAGAGGGTGGCTGTCGGCTGCAAAGCGGTACGTGAGGCCATCGAGAAGTACCAGCCGCTCTTGGGACTGCACGGCCACATCCACGAGTCCAAGGGCACGGTCGAGATCGGCCGCACGCTGTGCTTGAACCCTGGCAGCGAGTACTCGGAGGGCATCCTGCACGGTGCCCTGGTGACCATTGGCAAGGACCGAGTCCTTTCTCACATGCTTGTCTCGGGCTGAACACCATGGGCGAGGAATGAACATGTCGGATGAGAAAAAGCGCTGCCGCGACTACGGTCTTCGGATCGGCGGCCTCAAGCCTGGCCCGAAGAACGGCATCACGGATGTGCCTGGGGTCCGGGTGGGGCATTCCACAGTCAGCTTCAGCGATCATCGGGGCGTGGCGCGAAGCGGCGTCACCGCGATCTGGCCGGCGGGCGGCGACCTGGTCCGGCAGCCGGTGCCTGCAGGCAGCTTCGTGCTCAACGGGTTTGGAGAGGTAACGGGCCGCACGGCTGTCGATGAGTGGGGGATCGCCTCCACCCCGATCGTGCTCACATCGACGATGAGCGTCGGCATCGTCTACCACGCGGTCCAGAAATTCATGTGCAGCCGGGATCCGGAGCTGGGTCGGCTCGAACTCGTCATACCGTTGGTGGGCGAATGCGACGACGGCTTTCTGAATGATTCGCGTGCGTTCCATATTACGGAGGAAGACGTATTCACCGCGCTGGACGGGGCGACCGACGATCCGGTCCACGAAGGTTGCGTCGGCGCCGGCACTGGGATGCAATGTTTTGAATTCAAGGGCGGCATCGGTTCGTCCTCGCGTCAGCTCGATGGAGCTGAGGCTGGCATCGTGGTTGGGGTGATCGTTCAGACCAATCTGGGAACCCGCCCATTGCTCATGATCGACGGTGCACCGGTCGGTCGCCACCTGACCGATTTGATGCCGGAGGGTCGCCAGCCCGACTACTGGGGCAAGGCCGGGAACGGTGGGTCGTGCATCGTGGTAACGGCCACAAACGCGCCCTTGAGCAACCATCAGGTCGCCAAGTTGGCGAAACGCTCGGCGCTGGGCCTGGCCCGGATGGGCTCAATCGGGGCGAACTCCAGCGGCGAGTTGATGTTGGCCTTTACGACGGCAAACCGGATTCAGGGCGGCAGTCAGCTCTCGAACTCAATCGATGTCATGAACGATCGACGTGTTGATGTTCTGTATCAGGCTGTCGTGGAGGCAACCGAGGAGGCAGTCGTCAATGCCCTCTTCACGGCAGATACCACCGAGGGGCGTGATGGAAACGTCCTGCACGCACTGCCCATTGGCCGGACGCTTGACCTTCTGCGCCATTACGGACGTCTTTAACCGGATCCGGCCCATGTGGACGCTGACCGAGGTCTCTCTCGTTCCTCCGGAGAAGTCTCCATGAGCAGAACGGTGAAAGATGTCATGCGCCCTGGCGTTCTCAGCGTCCGCAAAAGCCTGACCTTGGCGGAGGTTACGCGCCGTCTCGTGGAGGAAGAGGTTCACGCGCTATTCGTGAGCGACGATGATGGAGCCGTAATCGGAGTTATCAGCGACATCGATCTTCTTGCCGGAGAATGGCTGTTCACCGATGAGGGAAGTCTGAATGTGATGCGGGCGATAACGGCGGCCGAGCTGATGTCGACGCCGGTCAGCAGTGTCGAGATTTCGGAGCCGATTGAAGGCGTCGCCGAGCGCATGCGGCGCGAGGATATTCGCCGCCTGCTTGTCACCGACCATTCACAGCCCGTTGGGGTTGCATCGGTGTCGGACATCGTCCGCGCCCTTGGCGCGCAGATGGTCGTCCGGCGAGTGGTGAGGGAAGTCATGTCATCCGTGATTGTGACCTGCCGTCTTGAGACACCTCTGCGCGCAGTGGCACGTGGCATGAGCGAGAGACACTCGAGGTCAGTCGTCGTGGTGGATGCCAAAGGGGATCCCAGGGGCATGATCACCGGCAGCGACCTGCTGGAATTTGCCGCCGACGGCAAGATCGAGGGGGTGACCGCGGCTGGCGTCATGCATGATCCAGTGACGATCTCGCCGGATGACGACTTGCGAGCGGCCGCGGACATCATGATCAGACAGCATAGGCACCGGTTGCTAGTGGTTGATCCGGATGATCCGGATGCCATGCCCCTCGGGCTGATCTCCAGTTCAGATATCATGCACGAGATGGCCCAACCGGGCTCGGCCTGGCAAAAATGAATGGCCGTGGAGGTAACCTACATGGCCGGTAATAAAATCCCCCTGCTGTACTCATCAGCCCACAGCCAGCACGCGCCCCCCGTCGAGCTGTGGAACGGCAAGCTGGTCAATTACCCGGAGGTGCCCCGACGCATCGAAACCATCCGCGAGTGCCTTGAGCCTAGTGGGTTGGTGGACTTTCTCGCCTACGATGAGACGGTCTCGAAGGACGACCTGGCCGCCGTGCACGATCGAGGCATGCTCGATTACCTTGAGGCCATGTCCTCCGGCGTTGAGAGCTTCCTGAACGACCCCGACAACTTCTACGAAACCGGCGATCAGATGGGTGTGCAGGAGTACTTCTTCCCGGCGGTGTTTCCGGTGCGCCCCTCGATGATGCGCATCAAGGATAGCACCAGTGGGCATCATGGTTACTACTGCTTCGACATGGAAGCCCCAATTGGCAAGGGCACGTGGGACGCCGCCCTGCACGCCGCCAGCCTGGCGCTGAAAGGCGCCGACATGCTAGTTGCCGGGGAGGCGGGGATCGTTTACTCGCTGTGCCGTCCGCCGGGCCATCACGCCGGCCCGGATTTCTTTGGCGGCTACTGTTACCTCAACAACGCGGCGCTGGCGGCGAAACGCCTGACTCAGTCCGGCAAGGTAGCATTGATCGACGTTGACTATCACCACGGCAACGGCTCGCAGACAATCTTCTGGGACAACCCCGAGGTGCTGTTCGGATCGCTGCACGCGCACCCCGATGAGGAGTATCCATTCTATTCCGGCTATGAGGACGAAACCGGGGGGTCGAGCGCCCCTGGGGGGAATCTGAATTACCCGCTGCGCCGCCGCTCCAGCCAGACTGCCTACCTGCAAGCCTTCGATGATCTGATGGCCAAGGTCCGGGACTTCCAGCCGGATGCAGTCGTCGTCTCGCTGGGCTTTGACACCTATAAGAGCGATCCGGTGGCATTCTTCAATGTCGATGAGTTCGGATACTATCACATGGGGCGAGGAGTCGCCGCATTCGGCCTGCCGCTCCTCCTCGTCCAGGAGGGCGGCTACTGCGTCGAGGCTTTGGGCGACTGCGCCGAGGCGGTTGTGCGAGGCGTGCGCCGAACGTGAGTCCCGAGATTTGTCTTACGTCCTTTGACGATGGACTGCAGGCCCAACCTAGCAGGGTCGACCAGCGGCATGTGCTTCTCCTCGGTCACCCGGTTGTTGGATCCCACCTTCGCCGGATGTGGAGTCCATGCTCCGTGGTCGAATAAGGGCTCGCCTCTTTCGGGAAGGTTCCAATCCTGTTCTCGGCCTGGGTTCGCGCAGGTTCTGATCGGTGCCATCCTGACACTTGTGGTTCTAACAAACACGGGTGCTAACGCAGCCTACTCTTGATCCCAACTAACCATCTGAGTTGCACTTGTGGGTTGAATCAGCGGGAAATCAGACTGTCAATGCTCGTTGCAGAAGGTCAGATCCGAGCTCTGAGCGATCGATTCCGAGATACAGCCGAGCAGGAGGCAAGTCGTGTCGAAACCATCTGAGTTCTCGTTAGATCAATCAAGCTTGGCGTTTGAACGGTGTAAGAAGTCCATCGCAGGGGGCGAATCGAGCTACGTGAGGATTGGCTACGGCCACCTACCGACAGTCATTGCCCGCGGCAAGGGCCCAAGGATGTGGGACGTGGACGGCAATGAGTATATCGACTTCAACCTTGCGTATGGCCCGCTCTTCATGGGGCATGTCCCGGAAAGGGTGACTGACGCCGTTGCAAAGCAGATCTCCGAGTTTGGCTCAGACTTCGGCTTTCCGCATGAACTGGACTATCTGGCAGGCGAACTTGTGCAGGAACTGGTCCCATGCATCGATCAGCTGCGATTTGCCAACTCGGGCACAGAAGCTATCGCCTCAGCAATCAGGCTGGCGCGGGCCTACACAGGCAAGCAGAAGATTGTGATATTCGAGGGCCACTACCATGGTTGGTCTGAACCCGTGTTCCGGATGACCCATCCTCCTTTGAGTGCGATCGGCAGGGAATGGTTCCCGAGGTCGGTCCCGATGACGCCCGGCATGACGACGGGGTCGCTCGACGAGACCATCGTCCTTTCCTGGAATCGGCCCGAGATGATTGAAGTGGCTCTCCGGAGGCACTCGGACGAAATCGCATGCGTTCTCACCGAACCGATCATGGGCAACACGGGTGTTATCGAGCCGGAACCTGGCTATCTCCAGCATCTGCGAAATCTGACGAACGAGCTCGGGCTCCTTCTTATCTTTGATGAAGTGATAACCGGCTTTCGCGTCGCGGCGGGAGGCGCTCAGGAGCGCTACGGGGTTGTGCCTGACCTGTGCACATTGGCCAAGGCGCTTGGCGCAGGCTATCCCGTTGCCGCTTTTGGGGGGTCGAACCGAGTCATGGAGCTTGAGGCAACCAATGAGGTTTTCCATGGAGGGACATACGCCGGAAACCCTATGGCACTTGCGGCAGTCGTTGCTGTCCTCGAGGTAATCAAGTCGACGCGGGACGAGATCTATCCAAGGCTTGAGAGACTGACCCAGCGAATGTCGACAGGCCTTAGAGAGATCCTGGAGCGTCACCAATTCGCGTGTGTGGCACAGGGTGCGCCGGGCATGTTCCAGCTCTTCTTGACAAAGGAGCCAGTAGCGCGGATCACCAACTACCGGGAGGCTGCACTCTACAGCGACACTGACCTCTTCAAGTCCTGGCAGCATGCGCTGCAGCGACATGGGGTCTATTTTCACCCAAGTCAGTTCGAGTGCTTCTTCATCTCGACCTCGCACTCCGACGCCGACATCGATGAGGCCCTGGAGCGGGCCGAGACCGCAACCAGAGAACTGCGAAATGACAGACGTGGCCCTCGGGCTTAGCCGAGACATTGCTCGGCAGGTTTGGGTCTCGCCCGCCCTCCCAGCATGCCCCTCGGGTGCCGCGTGGGGGATGGTGTCAGGCTGGGGAATGATGCTTTGCCAGGGCACGCCGGATCATCGCGATCTCAGTGGATCGTCTCCGAGGGCCCGGGCGGCGCGATCAGAGTCCCTTCGAGCATCCTGAAGGGTTCGTGAATCGATGCAGGCCCGCTCTAGATGTGCCAGAACGGGCCTGCTCCTATGGAGTTGCGGTTACCTGGATAGCGGCGAGCTGATTCTCGTCTGCAGTCCCGCCATGGGAACTGCGCAGGCTCAGCTCACAGGATTCCGCGAGCTTCGAATACACCCCTGACGATCTTCGCGGCTTGCTTGCCGTAGAGACGCTGGGCCGCGGCGACCGTAGCCTCGGCGGCGGCGGGCATGCTCGTATCCGGCGCGAAAGCAAATTGCGCTTCCAGGATGATGGTGTCCGCCTTGACGTTCCCAAGCTTGTTGCGAAGATCCCATAGGGCGCGCGACCAGATCTGCCCATCGTGGTGGACCCTTTCATTCAAGTCCCCAGGGTAATGCAGATCTGTGTCGACTCGCCGCAGGCAATGCGGCTCGGTGCTGGTGTACGAAACCGAATCCCAGTTGGCGACACAGGCGGGGTCCGCCGTTGGAGCGACCACGGTGCTCACCGTGACAGCCCAGTAGACCCCAAAACCCTCTCCGATCGCGCCGGCTTCGGGAGAGGTGCCAAAGCCACCGAAGGGGGTCTGCTGCGAATCCTGGATGGCGTGGCCGTACTCGTGCAGGATGACTTCGGCATCCTCGGCGTCATCTACGCCGCCTTTGCCGAAGCGCAAGACATCCTTCTTGTCCCAGGAGTAGGAATTGTCGACGCCCAACTGGTTGATCCGAACGTCCTGGGGCTCCATGTTGATCGGCCTCAACGCCCCGCCGAACCCGAGGCTCTGGATGTACTTCTGCGCTTCAGTGACCCAATAGTACGCGCTGACCTGCTCGAAGCGATCACCGTCACGGCCATACTCGAAGGTACTGGTGGAGGAGAAGGCCAGCGGCCCTGTACTGCTGAGGACATTCGCCCAATCCCCTCTCAGGTAGCCGCTGCCGTCGAGCTTGGTCAACTTGACAGTCACATAGGCTTTCTGCAAAGCGGGATAGTCCGCATCTTTCTGGTCGGTCAGGCTTTGGTCCTGCAGTGTTGCTACAGGATTGGGGAAGAACACCTGACCCACTGCTTCTCCTGCACCGGGCACCGACTTTCCGGCAGAAGCAGAGGTCACCATGACCGCGAGAAGAACGAATGTGAAGATACCGGCCCGAGCACCACTGTAAACCTTCATGGGAAACCTCCAACACAGGGGTTTTGGGATTCTCGCCTCAAGCTCGATGGCCGAGGCTGCAGGGGTGGAAAAGATCATACCGCTCGTCTCTCGTGGAATCGCGCTTCCCTGAATCCACGGTTTGCCAAGGCGTGATCTCCACGGACATAGAATCCGCATCGAGGCCTCTTGCAACCCGGCCACAACTCTCAGACCCTACATCCAGACCTACTCCCCCGGCGGGAAGAGAACTCATCGGGGTCGTAACCAGATGTCGCCTGCCAGTCTGGACCTGCTCAGGGTCAGGAGCGTTGGAGGCTGG
>Ga0326597_10005863_pt1 | contig 16960 bp, 18 predicted proteins | sample RVTome_12_FD_203789 | JGI IMG/M metagenome (GOLD analysis project Ga0326597, IMG submission 203789) | Soil microbial communities from uranium-contaminated site in the Upper Colorado River Basin, Wyoming, United States - RVT100D185 | ecosystem: Environmental > Terrestrial > Soil > Contaminated >...
ATGAAACGGTTCACGACCGGCTCCTGATAGCTGCGTTACGAAACTGGATTATACCAGTGCGATTCCACCGCTCGAAGATGGTATGTTCCGACCATGAGCGAGGAGCACAGCAACTGCGCCGACAACCCGCCGCAGCACTGGAATCGCTTCGAAGCGTATTACGCTGCCGTGTTGTTCGTAGTCGCCGTCAGCGCTCTAGCCGTCGTAACCTACATGACAACTACGCCAATCGATACAACGACTGGCGAATCGGCGTTGTTTTTTTTGCTGTTTGGGTTGTTCACGATCGCAATCGGTTATCACCATCCACATTTTGGCTATTACTCATTTGACCGAGTTGCGCAGGTCGCCAGCATCCTCGTACTCGGCCCCCTCGTCGCCGCCTGGGTCAACGGCATGGCCTCGTTTCTATATCCGTGGCACCGCCTCCGCGCGGGCGTACCATTGCGTTCGGTCGTATTTGCCGCAATGCATAACGCCGGGCTCATGGCGCTGATCATACTCATCTGCGGCACGCTCTACGTAGCCTTGGGCGGCGCCTTGCCCCTGACGACTGTCGACGGGCGCTCGACCATGTTGCTCATCCTGCTCGTCGTCTCCATGCAAAGCCTGATCGACTTCGGCATGCTCGCGATGATGAAGGCCGTAGGTCGCGACACCACCGGATTTTTTCAACCCTTTTCAGTTGCGCTCGAGCTCGGTTCCGGCGCTACCGCCGTACTGGTGGCACTGGTCTATAACTCGATGTCGGTCGAAGTGTTCAGCCTGCTCCTGGGGGTGCTCAGCCTCGGGATGCCAGGGCTGCGACAGTTCGCGAATATGCGGCTGCGTCTCGAGAAAATCGTCGAGGAGCCACACAAAGCTTACGCGAGAAGACGCGTGCGCTGGAGCTACTCGCGACGCAGGACAATCTCACGGGTCTGTTCAATCGGCGCTATGCCGACGCCTACCTCGAGCAGCGCATCATCCAAGCCGATAGGACCCCGTGCAGTCTGAGCATCGCACTCGCAGACATCGATCTATTCAAGCAAGTTAACGATGCCTATTCGCACGCCATCGGCGATGAGGTTTTGCGAACCGTCGCGGGCACCTTGCGCAACCGATGCCGGAAATCCGACATGATCGCCCGATACGGCGGCGAGGAGTTTCTGATCTGTTTCCCCGACACAAATCTGGCACAAGCACGCAAGCTGTGCGATGAGCTTAGAACCGCTGTCGAACACCGGGAATGGGCCTGCATCGGCCTGGATCGCAATGTGACTATCAGCTTTGGTATCGCCGAATGGGGCAACCGGATATCCCAGTCGGCTCACTCATCCACCGCGCCGATCTACGCCTCTACGCAGCGAAAAACGACGGACGCAACCGGGTCGTCGCTTGACCCGTTCGGCATTAGCCGACTTTGAAGAGATATTCCTGCATACCGTTAGCCAGCAGTCGGACCCGCTCCGTCTGGTACCCAGGCATGCATCGAGTTAGATCGTCGGGTGAATAGCGCGGCGCAATGCGGTCCGCCTTAACGGTTGAACGCTCGAGGATGTGGCCGGCATCCGCGGGTACAAACTCACCCGGCTGCTGCTGCATCAGGCGCTCCGAATAGACGATGAGCGCATGTACCAGCGCGCCGCGTCGGCAGCGCTGCGCGATCGCAGCCATCAAGGCTGCAAGGCCGTCGCGCTCCAAATAGTTCAAGTAGTCCCAAGTCAGAACGACGTCGATCGGCTCGGGATTTTTCGCCACAGGCAGTGCGGCGACAAAGTCATCGAGTCGCGAATCTTCGGTCGATGCGGCTAGCGCGTCGATAGCCTGCCCCAAATCGGCGATATCCAAGCGGCAACGAAAATCGCTTAAGACCGCGACAGTCTCTGGCCGCACCGCGCCGATGTCGAGGACCACCCAACGGCGGTCCTCGGCGAGTTTCTCGGCCAACGACTGAAATAGCGGCGCTCTGACGAGCGCCGGATTTTCATAAGACGCGCGCGCAGTGGCCGCCCGCATCGGCTCGCTAGAGCTGCGGGCACGCATTAGAGGACTCGAAGACGGCTCAGCCGGCAGCCTCTGCCGTCGGGCTCTTCGCCGCAGCGGGCTTCGCGTCGGCTACTCGTGCGCTCGGTTGCCCGGCGCCATTCGGGCGGCTCAATTCGGACTTGGATGTCGTCGCGCCACGCACACCATCGAGCGCGGCTTTGACGCTTTCGGGGTCCATATCGATGGAGCCCTTAAAACGCGCGCCTTCCTCCAAGCTCACTCGCGATGCGACGACGTTTCCCACAACGCTCGCATTCGCGCGAATATTGACACATTCAGAACCGTAGGCGTCGCCGTTCATCTCACCATCGATCGTCACGGATTTCGCGTAGACGTTCGCATTGATTCGGCCTTCTTTGCCGATCGTCAGGCTGTGATTGGGCAGATGAATCTTGCCGTCGATGTCGCCTTCGATGCGAAGATCTTCTTCGCCGCGAAGGTCACCGTTGATCTGGATAGACCGGCCGATCACTGCCATACCGCCCGACACCGGTGACGTCTGCGAGCCGCTCGCGCCCATAGAACCGCTAGTTCTATGGTCCCGGTCGGTGGCCGATGCCCGGTCTGAGCCTGCAGGTCCCTGGTCTTTCTTGTTTAACTCGAACATTGCGGTCCCCTTTCCTTGAGTGCGTAGGATTTACAGTCTACATCTAGCCGTATACTTGAAGTATGGACAATATGTCTCTGAATTGCGACAGGTTAACGTAGCTCGATTCTGAACTCATCCCGGCAATCCCGCAAGCTGGACGCGCAGTCAATCACCGAGCGTCGAATCCGCGGGATCGCGCAGGCCATTGCGGCCGCGAGAACTGGTTTACGAAGCTCGATTGTCGCCCCAGCGGGCAACAAGATCATCGGATTGACGTCTGTGAGTTCGACCGCGCCGACGACGAGGTCATCCACAGCCAATAGATAACCGACGGGCGTTGCGGATTTCAGTTTGGAGCCCTCGTAGTGATGAGCCGACCGAATCCAAACCTGCACACCGCCCATCACCAGCTCGCCTTGACGCTCGGCAGCTGCCAGCAACCTCGCCCTCATGGAATCCGGCTTGAGCTCACCGAGCACGAGGTGCGGCGACCACGCCGGTGAGCTTTGGTTAGTCGCACCATGATCGGCTGTCACATTAACGGCCCCCGATCCGTCGAGGGCATTAACGACCCAAATATCCGAACCCGCGTTCGGCTCGCGTCGCCGAAATACGATCTGACTGCCGTCAAAGGACCAGCTCGGCTGATCATTGCTTGCGCCATCGGCGACTAAGGCAACGGGGTTACTGCCATCACGATTGACGACATGGATCGCACAGCCTGACGGCGTGGTGACAACGTAGGCGATGCGGCTGCCATCGGGAGAAGCCACTGGGTCCGAGGCGATTCGAACCTCTGCGAAACCCGGTATCGAGATCGCGGCCGGATCCCTGATATCTCGTGTAAAAAGCTCGGGTCCTGTCGGCGCAGAGGCGCGACTGTATACGAGTTCGAATGGATAGTTCGTTTCGATCCGCACGCCGGCAGCCGCGCTCGAACCGTCTATCCGTGCACGGACGGCCATCACGCCGTTACGCAATCCGGTTACCAGACCACCTGGATTGACCGTCGCAACTTCCGCATAGAGCACGCTCCAATGTATACCGCGCCCCGTAATCTCATTGCCGTGCGCATCCAATGCCCGGACGACGAATTGACGCGACTGCCTCTCTTCTAGAAATTCGGTAGCGGGACTGAGCTCGACCTTTGACACACTCCCCGACTGCGGTGGATCCGTAACGCCTACCGTCGTTCCACCTTGCACAGACCCGATCGATGCCGTCACCTGCGTTTCGCCAACGCCGACGGCGGTCACTCGACCGGCTGCCGTTACCGTAATGATCGACCCGTCATTCGTACGCCAAGTGACACTACGGCCCTGGATGACACCGCCGGCACCGTCGAGCACTGTCCCCGTCATCTGCAGTGAATCCCCGACTACCAGGGCCGAATTGGCTGGCGCGACTGTAATTGCTGCCACCGCTGGCGGACCAAACACGGCGCTGCCGCCACCGCCACAAGCACTGAGTTAAATCAAGACACAAACAACTGGGATGAACGGCTTTATTTTCATTGGTATGCTTCACGCGCCGCAGGACGCGCACGCGACACTCAACAAGTACGCGACTCGTTCGGGAAAGGTTTTGGGAGAGTTAAGGCGCCGGACCAGTCGTTCGGCGAGGATGGCCTACCGCTTTCACCACCGCTGGCAGAGACGGGATCAGCATCGAGATAGCCCTACTAGGAGAACTAGAGAACGCAACGCACTCCGTTGCGGAGTGCATTCTGATACCGCCTTAGACAACTTGCAATAGGTATTACGGCCGCCCAAACGCCCTGCCGTTTGGGTCAGAACTTTTGGGGTCGGACGACGTTACGATCACCCGTGCCGCGCCGCGCAGCCGGCGCCTACCCGCTAAGGCAGCATTGCCGTGATGTTACGCTTTGGCACCTGGCCGACGGGAATGCGGGTGACCTCTCTAAGTTCGCGTAAATCGACGACAGACACGTCGTTCGACCCGGCATTCGCCACATACGCCGTCCTGCCGTCCGGAGTCAGAGTCACCCAATCCGGTGCAGTGCCGACATCGACCGACCCGAGCAGGTCGAGATCCGGTAACGAGTACACGTAAACGGCACTGTTGAGCCGGCTGTCGACGACCAGCATCGAGTTGTCGGCGGTCACCGCCATGCCGTGGGAGTCGTTGCCGCCTTCGAGCACGGGCTCCTTACCGGGTGGCAGCTTCGGCAGCTCAATACGCATGGTTTCCTCGTGGGTCGCGAAGTCGACCACCGCAAAGCCGTTGAACGCGCTGAGTTGTACGAACATGCGGCGTGTCGAGCCGTCGGCGTTGGCTTCAAATGCGATAGGCCGCACGCCGAGATCGAAGTCCTTGACCCACACAATTTCCTCGGTGGCGGTATCGATAACGGTCGCATTCTTACCCGCAATGGACCCGGCAACGACGTAGCGCCCGTCGGGCGTAGTAAAGGTATTGTGGACCTCACCTTCGATCGGAATACTCTTCACCCGTGTAAGCGCGACAGTGTCGATAACATCGACGGCGCCCGGACCCTCTCGAATCGCCACATAGACACGCCGACCGTCTAAACCCGCCGAAATATTGTTGGGACGACCGCTCAGCGGGATCTTGGTCATGAGACGCAAAGACCGGCCGTCGACGACATCGAGCGTGGCATCAGCTTCATTACTGAAATAAAGCCGGCTACCGTCCGGCGCGGCGGCCGCCCCGTGCCCGACTTCAATACCCACGATCTCACCGACCACGCGGTTTAATGCGGGGTCGATAATGTGCACGTTATCGCCGGCACTATTGGTTTGGATGATGCGCGGCTGCAACGCGCGCGGCTGCTTGCCGCTATCCAAGGTTGCACCGCGCACCCATGCGGCAAGAATCTGCCATTCGGGATCGTCCTTCGATGCCCAGTGTTTACCGCCATCGTGATGCGGATCCCCGCCGGCGCTCTCGGCCAGCGGATGGCGCAGCAGTCGGCTGGCATCGGGATTACCTGGAACGACGTACGCGCGGGCCGTATTGAAGTTGGCGCGGGCAGCGGCATCGCTCCATGTCGCGTGGCCGTCGGGTAGCGGCTCGATATGCATGACGGGCCGGAACGAATGACACGAGACACAACGCGAGTTACCTTCTCGCTTGGTCGTGAAAATCGGTTGCACTTGGGTCTTGAAGAACTCGAAATCGAGCGCCGGCGCAGGAGCCTCTTGGGCAAGCAGCGGCGTCGCAGCGACAGCCAGAGCGGCCAGGATCAGTCGATTAAGCAGCATGCGACTCTCCTCAGTTTTCTTATCGTCACGCGTTTGGCGTGCAAAGCCAAGCGTATACCTGCCCGCGCATAAGAACCAGCCCTGCAACCATCAGGCTGTTGCAACAACCCCGAGACCCCACTGCACGGCGCCCCGCTACCCTCGCCGAACAGCCCCCGCAATCTTGGGACGGTTAGCAACCGGAGTCATGACGGTCAGTTGCTCGAGGTCGGTACTAGCAATCATAGCTGCGGCGCAAGCCCGGTAGAGGGTATTCGCGACGACGGGATATTCGTCCGCAGAGAAAATTCCGAATGCGGCCAACGCATCCGCGGGCTCCAGCCAGATACCCACTTGTACCGAGATCTTGTCACACCAGCCACACATTTTTATCCGACTTTGCGCTGTCACCGGGTCGGCTCCAACTAGCGCGACCGGATCGCGAGCTTCTGACTTCAAAACGCGACAGCAATACTCAATCTGTCCCTTTTGGCCGCGGCGCAAGGATCATCTCCATGAAGCGCCGCAGACGCGGCGCATCGCATCGAAATGGCAGCTTTAGCGCAACGTTCCGCTCGCGTACTCTTGCTTGAAGCAGCCGAAAAATATGCACGGTATCTGGATCGCGGATGTATTCCCAGATTGACTTACGCAAAATAGGATCCCGTGTCAGCCGCGGACTGTCGTTGTCTGTGGCAAGAGCATCCCACTCATCGTTGACGAAGACCAACGAATCGTCAGGTCCAATGCGATAGATAGCGTCGCGATGCTCAGTCGTCACGCCCTCGGCACCTCACACGTTAAACCCCAACGGTTCAGGGGCCCAGCGAGCGCAAGTGCCTCCACAACCATGAGTGGCTACCCATGGTCGGACTGCGCCTGCTGCTCGCGCTCCACGAACAGGGCATTGACTGCATCGGCAATCGAGCGGGCCGAATGCTCCGAACACCATCCTGCGAGCCATTGCCACTGAGCTTCGTAGTCGGCGAGGTCGATGAGCGCCAGCCCTGCGGAATCGCGCGCCGCGTTGCGGCCGCTCAGATACCCTTGCATCCAGGAGACGTAGGCGCGGCGTACGTTCGGCAGCTCGGCAATGTCCGTTTGCATCTGGGCACAACTGCGCGAACCGGCGCCGGCAACTGCCGCCAGTTGCGCGCTGGCGGCCGTGGCACCAAGCAGCAAACTCGTCGCTAGCAGGACTCGAGCGAAACCCGCCGGCAGATTGAAGCTCGAATTGCTCATGACCTTCTCCGTGATGCTATTAGTTCGCCCGGAGCAATGAGTTTAGCCGTTCTGAGCGCGGCGTTCGAAGTCGGTCGTCCAAACAACAAACTTATCGACCGGCCGGGGTCAATTGGAACCAGCGCCCACAAATACAAGAGAAACGGCTTTGCCGCCGAACTGAATTAGCCTTGGCGACAAGGAGAGTGACGGATAACTCCGCAGCGCAGCGCTTAGGTCGTAGCGGGTTTCTTGGGTTTCATGATGAGATGTGTGCGACCGCGCTTGTGCGAGCGCCGCTCATTCAAGCGCACGACTATCTCCTCGACTGCCTCCGTGACTGCCGCAAGGGAACCCTGGCGGCAACCGTGTATTGTATTGTCCCCCTGGGTGATCACGTACTCGTGCCAGGTACCGTCGGAACCGGTCGGGGGCTCTATCTTCTCCACGGACACCATCTCGTATGGTAAGGCGATAACTGCGGCCGCTTCAGTCATGGTCACTATGTACTCCATCGGTCGGCCGCAAGCTCTACGCGCCGACCGGGTATCGCTATCGGATTTGAAATCCAGCTCAATCGGCACATGCTGCCTGTTACTCCTAGCGAGGGGGTGAGCGCCGCTTTAGGAGGCACGGGAATAACGCCCGAATACTCGTAGGAAGCGGTGACGTTAGACGCCTATCATACCTGAGTACGCCTACCAATGCCGGGGCCATCGGCGCAAGCCATTGTGTTGCTTAAATAATTAGGGCTGCATGCCGCGGCCGCTAAGCGCCCGCGCGGCGGCGTGGGCTGAACGAGCGGCCACGCGAGCCCCGATGGCCTGCCTGACTCCCGCCATTGTTCACGTGCCTGCGCGAGTTGTGCCGTCCTGACTGCTGGCCGCGGCCGTTTTGGATCGGTTCGGCTTTGATACTCGGATCCGGGTCGAAGCCGGCGACGACTTCCCGGCGAATCGCAGTTCTTAATAGGCGTTCGATATCCGCTAGAAGTTGCCGCTCGTCCACGCATACTAACGATACCGCGTGACCACTTTGCCCTGCGCGTGCCGTACGTCCAATTCGGTGGACGTAATCGCCCGGAACACTTGGTAACTCGTAATTCACGACATGCGGCAGCCGGTCAATATCGAGACCGCGCGCTGCAATATCTGTCGCCACCAGCACTCTGACGGCACCAGCTTTGAAATCGGCGAGCGCACGAGTGCGTGCCGTTTGAGATTTGTTGCCGTGAATAGCGGCTGCTTGCACGCCGTCGCGCTGGAGTTGCTCGGCAAGCCGGTTGGCCCCGTGCTTCGTCCGTGTAAACACTAGCACCTGGCGCCAGTTCTCTGTGGTAATGCGATGCGAGAGTAACTCGCGCTTGCGAGCTCGGTCGACTGGATGCACGACTTGCTCCACACCGTCGGCTGCCGTATTGCGCGTGGCCGCTTGAATCTCGATCGGCGCATTTAGCAAATCCTTCGCTAGCTGTCGGATCTCCTTTGAAAACGTTGCTGAGAACAAAAGATTTTGGCGTTTCTGCGGCAAGACTTTGAGGATTCGGCGGATGTCGCGGATGAAGCCCATATCGAGCATCCTATCGGCTTCGTCCAGCACGAAAATCTCGACGCCCGACAAGTCGATCGTGCGCTGCTCGACATGGTCGAGTAGCCGTCCCGGCGTGGCGACGACGACCTCGACGCCTTTGCGCAATATCGAAATCTGCGGGTGGATACCCACGCCACCAAAGATGATCGCAGTTTTAAACGGTAGCTGCGCGCCGTAAACGCGGACGCTTTCGCCAACCTGAGCCGCGAGTTCGCGCGTTGGGGTTAAAATCAGCGCTCGCGGACGACGCCCGGCCACGGGTGACTTCTGCAGGCGCTGCAGCAGCGGCAAGGCAAAGCCGGCCGTCTTGCCGGTGCCGGTCTGGGCGCCGGCCAGCACGTCCTGGCCCTCGAGAATCAGCGGAATTGCCTGCTGTTGAATCGGGGTCGCCTCACGGTAGCCCTGATTATGCACAGCACGAAGTAATTCGGCCGATAGGCCGAGTTGATCAAATAACATGATTGTAAGTAACTCCAAGATCGCCCGACCCCATCGCTGCATAGCTGCGGCGAGGAATTCGGCCCAGGCGGGAAAGATTGGGGGTCATTCCAGAATCCGCAGGATCGCGGCGCTGGATAGTTTAGGCGCAGACCGAAGTGCACCAAGACGCGGCGGACTATAACAGACGCCGCGGCAAAAGCTAGGGTGTATGGCGAATTTGCGAGGACTCCGGCGTCTTATCGAGTTCCGGGGGCCGAGACCGATCCCTCGCCTCGCCCGCCCTGCCCCCCAGACGCGCCTTAGGCTTTTTGCTCCAGCGACACCTGTAAAACGCGGCCATTCAAGTCCAAGCCGTTCAGCGCAAGTACGGTAGCGCCCAGCTGCCGCTCGCGGACGCGGACATACCCGAAACCACCACAGCGCCCCGTCATGACATCCGTCGCGAGATCCACGGATTGCACGGCGCCAAACTTCGAGAAAAGCTCGCCGACACTAGCAACGGTCGTGTGGGGTGACAGGTTACGCACAATCAATTTCGTCATAGCAGCGGCTCAACTAGCTCGTACGGCGTTTTTGGCAAAGCGACTAGTTCGGGACGACCTATTACACAGCGGACTTCTTCTCGGGCAAGGTCTCCGGCAACGTCTCAGGCACCCCAACCGCGCCAGGATCGTCGGAATCGCCAGATTTTTCCGCCTTGCGCTGTGCTTTCTTTTCGTCTTTTGCCCGGCGTTTTGCCTGCTTCATCTGCTCGCGCTGCCGCTTCGCGAGGGATTGTGGAGTTCGTCTAGCCAAAAGATTGTGTCTCCATCGTGTCTTTGAGCCACATTAACACATTCACTCCTGCCCAGGCGGGATACGCAGTACCACGGCGCGCAGACCAACAGATCGCATCGCGCCGCGCAACGCAATTTGGCTACGACGACAAACCGCTCCCGTCACTGCCCGAGTCAGCTCATTCGAAGCCGGCCTGTCGCGATAGCTCCGGATCGCAGTCGTAGCGATAAAGCTGCAGGTGCGGCGTATACAGAAGCTCTTTTCTGCCGACAAACGGCTCGGCTAGGTTGTCGGGGTCTTCGAGCTCGACTTCGACGATCATGCGTGTGCCGTCGTCGCTGAGTGAGAAGCGCTCGACCAAGTGCTTGTTCGGTCCGGATGGCACGCCGGTTCCGTTTGCCGAACGGTGATCGGCAAACTGCACGGTATCGACCACAAGAACGTCATCCTCCCACCAACCGATAGAATGTCCCTGATTTGTGCGCTCACCGTTCGCAGGATGCTCGCGGCCGTCCAAATACACCGTGCGAACTTCATCGAAAAATTCGCTGCGAATGATGACCCGATCCTCGAGTATCTCGAATCCGTTGAGATACACGGTCGACCCGACGACGCTGCCCGGCGCTGGTGGCGGAATACAGTTTCGAATTGGGCTGTCCGTTTGGAAGTTATACGCCGCCTTGGCCGCAGAACCGGCCGCGGTCAGCGGAACGGCATCGAGCGCGCGGCTGAATGGTCCCAATGTCGCGCCGACGCCTTTCCAGATACCTTCTAGCGCCGTGGCGCTCGCCGTCGCGGGCGTATCGCTTTCATCCTGGATCCACACTGTCCCGTCGGCGGCTTCGATGGAAATCATCATCGCGTGCGTCCGATGGCGCCGGTCCGGGTGTGCCCGAACTGTTACGACATCGCCGGGGGCGAACAGATCTCGCGTCCAACCGCTGCGTGTCATGATCGGCGTCGAGCCCGTTTCGATACCCCACTCCGCTCGGCCACCCGAGTCATCGTCCGTCTCCACATAGACGGTGATATGCGGGTTTCTCCATAAGAACTGCGTAACTGTTCCCTGAAAGCCGATAATTCGGTCTTGGTCGTACCCGGCGTCGCTGTGATGGCCGAGCGCGGGCGCGGCCACGCCACAGGTCAGTGCCACGGCAATTAAATATGGGATTCTCAACGTTCGTCTCCTGCACTTCAGATTAGGGTCGCCCCTAGCAGCCTGTCGGACTTAGGGCATCGTCGCGAGGCGCGTGGGAATCGAGGCCAGATTTGCGTTCGTCCGAGGCGAATAGTGGTGACTATTTAACGAGGGCGAACGGAAATATAGACCGATTCCCATCCGCCGCAGTAGATGAGCCTAAGTCCGACAGGCTGCTAGAAAAAAGGGGCGCTGAGAATAGCACAGCCGGGCTAATTCTCCGGCGTCTCTTCCGCTTTGAACTGCTTCACCAACGTCAATATCAGAAAATTGATCAGCGACAACACGATCGCTATCTCATAACGATGGAAAGCAACTGCGACGCCGATAGCGCCCGTGTTCCAGAGGCTCGCTGCGGTGACTGTCCCGGAGACCGAACCGCTCTGTTTCACGATCGCGCCGCCGCCGATGAAACCCATGCCGGTAATGATGCCATAAATGACTCGCGACTCGGCATCCGTCGTGGTCAGCACCTGGAGTCCCGTCAGCATGTAGCCGCACGCCGCAACCGACACGAGCGGAAATGTCCTTAGCCCGGCGCTACGGGCACTGTGCTCGCGATCCCAAGCGACCGGTAATGCCAATACGAAAGCGATACCGATCTGCAGAAGATTCTCGACAATCTCCACCCAAGCGATTTCCAATGACATTAGCTTTATTGCTCCGTCGATAACTGCGAAAAAACACACTAACGAATGATCGCATTCGAATGCTATTCGCAATGGATAGTTTCGGCGGCAAGTTGCCGTCGCTGGCGATGCATTAGCTGGGCGGTACGATCCAAAGGTGGCTATACCAATAAAAAATTCCCGTTTCCGACGCGGATGGCGCCGTACAGTTGTACTTGCTGCGTCCCGACCCCAACGGCGCGCGCGCTCGTATCGTGGCCACATCACCGAGCCACTGGATTAGAGCCGCGTCCTGGCCAGCAACGTAGCAAGTCAGCGCCTCGCGTCGGTAGGGACCGGCCGGCAGCTTCACGCGCAACTCCGGCGGTGGCGCGCCGGTCTCGAGAACCCGGCTGCGCGGCGCCAAGACCGTCACCGGCAACGGCCGGGTACGCAGCTTCTCGGCGAGCGACTCCAGGCTGTCAAAACCCGTTGCCATCGGAAAGCGCGGCAGGTGGCGCAGATCTGACAGCGATCCAACAGGGCCGGATTGCTGACCCAGGCCGACGTAACCGAGCTCTGCGACGATCGTCTCTAGGGCGGAGTCGAACTCGCCGTACGGGTAAGCAAACAGCGGCAACGGCCGCTCGAGTTCGGCATCGAGGCGCGCTTGGGACGCAGTAATATTGTCGCGTACTCGCCGCCGCCAAGCGGACTGACTTTCACCCACGTCGCGGCGTATCAGATACGCATGATCTCGACTGTGGTTTGCGATTGTTCCGCCCCGCCTTTCGAGATCGCGCAGCTGATCCCAACTCATGAAGCCAGTGTAGCCATCGTCGAGGTAATCAGTCGCGACGAAAACCGTAAACGGCCAATTGCGCCGTTCGAGTTGCGGCAGCGCTTCCTCGTATACGGAGACATAACCGTCGTCGAAAGTCAGCGCGACGGCGCGAGCGGGAAGCGCAGCGTTCGTTACCAAGGCTTCGACGAGCTCGCCGAGGGGCATCACGGTATACGACTCCTGCGCAAGGTAATCCAAATGACGTTCGAAGGTCGCAGGAGCGACGGAGGTCGAGGCGGGTGTCGTCTCGCTGATGTGGTGATAGAGCAGAATCACGGCGTGGTCGTCGGCCGCAGCCGAGTGGCTCGACAGCATGCCGATACTGATCAGACTCAGCCACGCGCGGCGACGGCCGCTCGGTGGCCGCCGACTAATGATCCGCATCGCTCGCGTCCGCTTCGTCGGCCACCGACCGCGTAACGGCAAGATTATTGGCCTTAATGAGATTTCGAATTTCATCGATATAAGCTTCGCGCCTTGCGGAATACTGCGTGAGTTCTTCGGCGAGCGCCAAGCCGGATAGGTCCTCACCCGCTTCACGCAATCGTGCACGTTCAATACGGAATGACCGATACCGATCATGCGTATTCAAGTTGCGTAAATAACTGCTGACGGATTCTCGCGGCGAATCGAAGGCCTCGACTTCGTGGCTTTGCCCGCGTGCTCGCGCTCTAGGTACGAGTCCGCAGCCCTCGTCAAAGCACCATTCACCAAATAGGTTGTTCGCCTCTCGCGTAAAGCGCGAGGTACCCCAACCGGACTCCTTCGCGGCTTGGGCCAGCGCCAAGGACATCGGCACGACATCGACCCGGCGCAGCAGCGTTTCCATTACGGCCTGCTCGTCCAGCGCTTCCTGATCGACGGCGTACCTCTCCGCCAAGGCATCGAGCCACCATCGATCGAAGATACTGCGCTCGGATTGACTCGCGATCGCCTCGAGGCGCTCTCGGTCGCTGAGCACACGCCGGTTTTCCTCAGCGATCAATGGGCGGATGAACTCGAAGAATCCCGATTTGCGGTCCGGACCCGCAGTATAAGCCCGAAAATCGGGCATCGGCTCGGGCCAGAAGGTGCCCACGGCGAATGACACGCCGATACACAGCGGCACGACAACAGCACACCACCACGTCAGTGCGCTCACCCAACGTGGCTGCTGAGGCGGCCTGACGATCTGAGGACTTCGCATCAGGCGCAGAATTTTAGCATGGGTGTCTCGGTGCGCTCGTGCGCCGCCGCCCGCAGCGCCTGATTGAGCCGCGTCTGCCCGCCGCCAGCACGCTCGATCACGTGCGAGCGCGCACGCAGTCCTGCTAAACTGCCTCGCCACTGCCGAAACACAGGAACTTGCTATGCCTGCGACGCGACGTTTGACTGGGAGTTTTGAGTCACTGACCGGGATCGCTGCGTGCGCAGCGTTGCTCGCAGCAAGCGGGGCAACCAAGGCGCACCACAGCGACGCGGGATACGCTCGCGAGACAGTCGTTGCCTTTGAAGGCAAAGTGACAGGATATGTTTGGAGAAACCCCCACGTCATCATTCACGTTGCAGAGCAAACCGATTCGGGCGGGGGTCGCGAATGGGAAATTGAAACCGGGTCCACGCCGATCATGGCGCGCAGCGGCTGGTCCCGTGATCTCCTGAGCGCCGGAGAGACGGTCACCGTGCGCCTGCATCCGGAGCGCGACACAGGGCGTGCGCGCGGCATCTTGAACGTACTCGAGACAGCCGATGGCCGAACATGGTCGCAAGTCGAAGCGGATGCGGAAGCAACCGGCGCCGCAACTAGCCTGGCCGGCGTATGGAAAGGCTTGAGTTCCTCGAGTCTCAATAGACAACTCGCCCAAGCCAAACTAACGCCGGTTGCCGAAGCTGCGAGAGCCGCCTATGATGACATCGAGCACCGCAGCACGGCCGCGTGCCTTCCGAATCCGCCACCGATGCATATTGCAAGTTCTCTTTATCTCACTGGCATCGAAATCCTCGCGGACCGCGTGATTCTGCGCAACGAGATCTTTGACGTAACGCGGACCGTATATACGGATGGCCGCGGGCATCCCGAGAATGGCGAGCCGACCAACCAGGGCCACTCGGTAGGCCGTTGGGAAGATGGCGTGCTCGTCGTCGATACCGCCCTGCTCGCGGAGCACCCATCCGGCAACGGGCGCGGCGTGCCATCGGGACCGCGCAAACACCTCGTCGAACGGTATTCTCTAAGCGAAGATCGCACGCGCGCAATCGTCGAGGTGGTATTGGAAGATCCTGACTATCTCGCCGAGCCATTCTCGGGCCGGATCGGGATGGTCTATCAGCCGCATCTGCAGCTCTACCGATACGACTGCGACCCGAGCGCGATGCAACTGCGCTGAATGCTGTGAGCAACAGACGTTCGAGTCTTGGCGACGTAACACACAACGAATCACCGCAGCAAAAATGACAACATGATCGGCATGAATCGAGCATCGAATTGCTCCGCACTGTTCTTGGCGCTGCTCCTTTCCGCGGCAAGCAATGCGCAAAATGGCGCGTATCGCCCCGACCCCGATTGGGCCAATCTGCCGAACGGCATGCAATGGGGCCAGGTAGTGGCCATCGACGTCGATGCCGAGGGCAATATCTTCGCGCTGCACCGTTGCGGAGCCGATACCTGCGTCGGCCAACGGCAACCACCATTACTGAAGTTTGATCCAACCGGTCGCCTGCTGCAGACCTGGGGCGCGGACCAGCTCGTCTGGCCGCACGGACTACATATCGATCACGACGGCTTCATCTGGGTAAGCGATGCGCGCGAAGCCGATGGGCGTGGCCACCAAGTCTTCAAGCTCAGCCCGGCGGGCGACATTCTTCTGACCCTCGGCGAGGCCGGCGTCGCCGGTGACGGCGAGCGCACGCTCAACGGCCCGACCGATATCGCGGTTGCGCGCAACGGGGACATCTTCGTCGCCGACGGTCACGGCAATAACCGAATCGTGAAATATTCCCCGGCGGGAGAATTTCTTCTTGCCTGGGGGCAACTAGGCGCGGCTCCCGGCGAATTCAACGTGCCTCACGCAATCGCAGTCGATTCGCGCGACCGCGTGTACGTCGGTGATCGCGACAACGGCAGAATTCAGGTCTTCGACCAAAACGGCCGCTTTGTTGAATCTTGGACACAGTTCGGCACGCCGAGCGGGATGTATATTGCTCGAGGTGACATGCTTTGGGTCGCCCACGCGGCCGGCGTCAGGGCCGGCAGCACACGGGACGGCGCCATCACAGTCGACGTGGGCTACGAGGCGCTCCTTGCCGAAAAAGGCAATGTCGAAGATGTTGCCGCAGACGCCGCCGGTAACATCTACGCCGGCCTCGCAGGCCCGCTGACGCTAACGAAACTTTCGCGGACCAACTCTCGCCCGTAAAGACCGACGGAGGCAATCATGCCCGCAACGACGCGGCGCGATTTCATCAAGTCCACAGTAGCCCTCGCGCCCTTGGCGTTTACGTCGTCGCCTGCAAGTGGACAGCGCGTTGCGCAATCGACGCCTGAAATCTTCGATTACGTAATTGCGGGCGCCGGTCACAATAGCCTGCTCTGCGCAGCCTATCTCGCCAAGGCCGGGAATCGGGTGGTCGTCGTCGAAGGCCGGACGATGATCGGGGGCGGCGTAAAGACCGCCGAAGTGCTGCTGCCCGGCTTCAAGCAGGACCTTTGCTCGTCGGTACACGGCGGGTTCGCGAGAAATCCCGCCTACGTCAATAACGAGATAGAGCTACGCGAGTTCGGCTACGAGCTGCTCGATCCGGAAATCGTCGTTCATTATCCCTTCGCCGATGGCGCGTCATTAACCGTCTTTCGTGAAGATCCGGAGCGTACCGCCGCAACAATTGCCAAGCTTTCGCGCAAGGATGCGCAATCATTTCGCCAATTCGCCGCATCGCGAGCCAATGTGCAGCGCATGACGCCGGGGCAACGGGAACAGTCACGCGAAGCCTTGTTCTTCGAGCGCCTCGAAAAACTGTCGGGCTACGATGCCGGGCGGCAAATCTGGGAAAGTCCCTATGTCCAAGCAGCAAATTTGACCGGCGGCCACTTCGGCGGTGTCGCGGGGAATGAGCTCGGTACGGGAGGCCAAGCACTGTCGATGCTCGGCCAACTCGCCGGGCGACCGATTCCGCGCGGCGGATCGGGCATGTTGTCAGTCGCGCTCGGCCGCTTCATCGAGGCTCATGACGGCGTTGTGCTGACGAACAAGCCGGTCGAGCAGCTCATTATTGAGCGCGGCCGTTGCGCCGGAGTTGAATGCCGTGACGGTAGCCGGTACGGCGCACGCAAGGGTGTCGTATCGACGATCCACATCAAGCATTTGATTGAGATGGCGCCTCGCGAGCTGTGGGGCGAGGAACTCTTGGATATCGTCGATATCTGGCAGCCCGAGCACGCGATGTTCGCTTTCAACTTCGCGC
>Ga0326597_10005864_pt1 | contig 16956 bp, 15 predicted proteins | sample RVTome_12_FD_203789 | JGI IMG/M metagenome (GOLD analysis project Ga0326597, IMG submission 203789) | Soil microbial communities from uranium-contaminated site in the Upper Colorado River Basin, Wyoming, United States - RVT100D185 | ecosystem: Environmental > Terrestrial > Soil > Contaminated >...
CATCGCAACACTGGTTCACGCGCGGCAGCGCAAGCGATCGTGGTTGCGACGGCTCTGTGTTGCATGACGTGTATGACTTTGGCGCAGCGGGGGCTTCCCGCCGTGGTCAAAGGCCCCGAGGGGAGCAGGTACTTCGGGCACGGCGTGGCGAGCGGCGGCGATGCCGATGGCGACGGCTTCCACGACATCCTCGTCACCGACAAGTATTACAGCGAGAATGAACTCCGGGTCGGCCGCTGCATCATGATCTCCGGGCGCGATGGCAGCGAAGTGTGGCGCAGCGTCGGCCGGGGCGCACAGTTCGCAAGCCCTAACTACATCAAGCCCGCGTTCATCGGCGACATCGATGGCGACAGGTGTGATGATGTCATCATCGGCTGGCCCTCGGCTGAGGAAGTCCGCGGCCGCGTCGAAGTGCGCTCCGGCCGCACCGGGGAGGAACTCTTCACCCTCATCGGCGTGGAACTCAACGATCGCCTCGGCCGCGATGTCGCAGGCGTTGGCGATGTCGATGGCGATGACGTTCCCGACTTCGGGTTGGTCACGAAGTGGCTCGCGGTCGGCGCCGTCTCGATCCGCTCCGGGCGCGATGGGTCGGAGATTCACGCGGTCGAGCGGCCCTGGCCGCGCAGCGTCGCCGGCGTGGGCGACCTCGACGACGACGGTCACGCCGACTTCGCCGTCGGAGGCTGGAACTCAAGCGGCCGGGGCGTGGCCGTCTTTTCCGGGCGCACCGGCGAAGTCATCTACGACCTCCCGCCACCCGATCCCAGCGACAACAACTTCGGATGGTCGATCGCGAGCGGGCACGACATCGACGGCGACCAGGTTCCCGATTACATCACCTCGGGCCACATTGGCTTTGGCCAGGGTCGAGTCTACCTCTTCAGCGGAGCGACCGGCGAAGTCGTCAGCACGATGATCAAGGCAAACAATGCGCAGGTCTTCGGCATCACGTTGCACCTCGCGGATGTGAACGGCGACGGCGCGCCGGAGGCGTGCATCGGCGACGCCTCCGGACACTTCGTGTTCGATCCGCCCTCGGCCGCGCTGCTGCACTGGAGCCCGCCCGCCGTGGTCGAGCGCTTCTCGCCCGTGTATTTCGGCGCCGAGTATGCCATCGGCGATGTGAACGGCGATGGCCTCGCCGACTTCGTCGCGGGGCGCTACGGCGGCATGGGCCATGTCATCCTCGATGCCGGCGCGCCGATGCTGCTCAGCCCGGTCCCCTTCACCGCCTCCTTCAGGCGCGGCAGAGTCATGGAACTCCAGGTCACCGGCGCGTACCCCGGCCGTGTCATCCAACTCCTCGCCACGCGGCATGGCTCAACCTGCTCTTTCATCGGGCGCCTGCAAATCTGCATCGACCTCGCGCGGCCCTTCATCAGCGTCGCTGAATCCGTCGCCGATGCGGACGGCACGGCGTCCTTCTCCCTTCCCATCGCACCGCAGACGCCGACCGGCTCCGCCTGGCTCCAGGCGCTCGATCCCAGCGACCCGCAGCGCGGCGCGATCACCTCCAACGTGCTGGAGATCGTGGTCGCCCCCTGAAGCCGCGCGCACCATGGGCGTTGGGATGCATGGCGGGGGTCGAGAAGATTCCACCTTTTTTTCCGGGAATCCCGACTTCCCCCTTGCAATCTCCGCCGCGACCCGGTACGCTCACGTTGAACCGGGCGACCTCCGGACCGGCCCTGCACGGGTCGGCCGCGTCGCCTCCCGCCTTTGGTTGTGCGTTGGCGGCCGGCAATGGGCCGCACCGCCGTACCCGCAAGAGGTCCGCAAAGCCGAAAGAGAGGTTTCAATGCGCCGCAGATTCCGACATCTTCATCACATCCACGTTCTTTCAGCGAGCCTGACGGCCATCGCGCTCGGCAGCGGGGCGGCGCTGGCGCAGAACGGCCTGCCCTTCCGCGTCGAGGCGCCGCCGGGGAGCGTCTTCTTCGGCGGGTCCGTCGCGAGCGGTGGCGATGCCGACGGCGACGGCTTCGATGATGTTTTCATCATGGATCACGAGTATGAGGAGGGCGGCGTGGTCCTCGGCCGGTCCTTCATGTACTCCGGCCGCACGGGCCGCGAGATGTGGCGCGTGACCGGCGCGCAGGCGATCAGAGCCCACTGGTATCTCGTCGGCGCTTTCATCGGCGACATCGACGGCGACGGCGGCGATGACATCGCCCTCGGCCAGCCGAGCGCCGGAGAGAGGGATCAGGGACGAGTCGATGTCTACTCAGGCCGCACGGGCGCGCTGCTCCATTCCTTCATCGGCGAAGTGGACAAGGGGCAGGCGGGGCGCGATGTTGCGGGCGTCGGCGACGTGAACCGCGACGGCACGCCGGACTTCGCCTTCATCAGCCGCTACGACGTTGACGGGCGCACTTCGATCCGCTCCGGGCGCGACGGCTCGGAGATTCTCTCGCTGGCGCGCCAGTGGCCGCGCTGCGTGCGCGGCGCCGGGGACATCAACGGCGACGGGCGCGCCGACATCGCCGTGGGCAGTTGGAATATTTCCCTCCGTGGGCTGGGCGTCGGCGTCTATTCCGGCGCCGACGGGTCGATCATCTACGACCTCGCGCGGCGGCATCTCGATGATGACTTCTTCGGCTGGACGCTGGCCGCAGGGCATGACCTGACTGGCGATGACATTCCGGATGTCATCGCTTCAGGCGGCGCCAGTTACGCCGACAGGCCCTTCGTCTATCTCATCGACGGGGGGACGGGTGTGGCTTCGGCACTGCGCCTGCCCGCGGAACTGGGCGCCGGCGGACTGTTCGGCTACACGACCCACCTCGGCGATGTAAATGGAGACGGCACGGTCGAGGCGGTCATCGGCGACCTCCGCGGCCACTTCGTCTTCGACGCCGCATCGGGCAGGGTCTTGTCCACCTCGCCGCCCAGCCGCCTCGGCCGGGGCGGAGTCTTCGGAATTGAACTCGTGCTGGGCGACGTGAACGGCGACGGCTTTGCCGACGTCATCACGCAGCACGGCACCGACGCCGTCGTCGCACGGGCCGGGGCTCCGATTCTCGTCAGCCCCGAAATCCCCAACTTCCGCCGAAGAGGCATCATCGAACTCGTAGCGCACCACGGCACGCCTGATCGGCGCCTCTACTTCCTCGGCTCGCGCAAAAACGCGGCCTGCACGTTCATTCCCCGCCTGGACTTGTGCCTCAACCTCGCCCGGCCCTTCGCCCTCGCTGGTTTCGCCGACACCGACACGAGCGGCGTGGCCCGACTGCGGGTGGATTTGTTCTCAGCGCCGCTGGGCAATCTGTGGTTTCAGGTGGTTGACCCGAACGACCCGCAGCGCGGGGCGATTGTCTCCAACCTCCTCGAGATCGAAGCAGTCGAGTAACTAGACCGCCGCGCGGTTACACTTTGATGCATGGCCGATGCGGAAGCCATCTGGAATGCGGTCGGCTGGAGCCTCGCGGCCCTCGCGGCTTTGCCCCTCCTGCTCGCTCTGCTCGGCGATTCGGTGCGCCGGCGGTTTCGCCGAATGCGCCGCTGCCCGAAGTGCTGGTATGACCTTTCGCACACACCCGGCATGACGTGCAGCGAGTGCGGCTACACGGCCAAGCGCGAGCGGCACCTCTTCAAGACCCGCCGGCGCAAGCGGTGGGTGCTCGCCGCGCTGCTCGTGTGGATCGGCAGTTACTTCGCGTTCCGGGTGCCCGCGATGCAGCAGCGCGGCTGGGTCGCCGCCGTGCCGACGACGGCATTCGTTCTCATCGCGCCGCGCCTCCAGACCGACTCGGACGGGAACTACTCATGGGGCAGCGGAACGCTGACGGATGAACTCCTGGCGCGCCACGCCGCCGGCCGGTCGGCAGAGTGGCAGCGTCGGCTTCTCATTCGCCTCGCCATCGACGCCGGCGAGTCGCAGTTCAGGCGCACCCGCACCCCGGGTGAAGACTGGAACTTCGCCCCCTTCATCATTCTGGAGACCCTGGCCCAAATCGGCCGGCTCACCGAGTCTGATTCGCGCCGAATGTCACATGCGCTCTACGGCTATCGAATCACAACCCGACCGCGCTGGCCCGTCGGCGCGACCATCATGGCGCGCGTCGAACCCGTCAAGGGATACTCATATTCCAGAGTGTTCCTGCGCCTCAGCCCGCTCGATCCTCCGGGCGGCGTGCCGATCCATCAGTCGCCTCCATCGCAGACTTCCGACCCATCTCAGCCTGAACGAAACATGTGGTACTGGAGCGACGGGCTGGTCGCGCTCGCTCCTCCACTCCCCGCCGGCGCGCGGCTGAGGCTGCGCACGGAAGGATGGCGGGTGCTGGAACTGCCCCGCGCTGCGGAGGGAGAGGCGGAGCCTGGCGCATGGAAACACGATGTGTCTGTGCGCACGGAAGTTCGCGGCGCCATCGATGATCTTCTCACACCCGTCGAGTCGCCCGAGTTTGAGCGGGCGCTGCGATCGCCGGGCAACTTCCAACTTCTTGGCGACCGCCTGTGGATGATCTCGCTGCACCAGCCTCTGACGCATCTCGACGGCGCGACCTTTGCCGCGCACTTTGAAGTGCTCGACGGCGAGAGGGTGATCGCCACGGCCGGCGCGTGGTGGGGGTCAACGGGCAGCCGCTCGATGAATCCAAAGGGACACGATGTACAGTTGACCCCCGTCGCCGACTCGCCCAAGCCGCCGATCGACCGGCAGGTCGAGGGACTCCGCCTGCGAATTCGATCTGACCCGGAGATAGCGCTGAGACGGTTCGACTGCGATCGCTACTGGTCGGGAGAGGTGGTCGTGCCGGTGACGTGGCTCGCGCCGCCGTGGGAGTAGACTTCAACGCTCGTGAAGTCGATCGGGAGGCCGGACCTGCATGACCGGGATGAGCGTCATCTGGAACGTGCTCGGCTGGGGGCTTGTGGGCCTCGCGGCTTTGGCGCTCCTGCTCGCTCTGCTCGGCGATGTTGTGCGGCGGCGGTTCCGCAGGGTGCGGCGCTGCCCGAAGTGCTGGTATGACCTTTCGCACACGCCCGGCATGACGTGCAGCGAATGCGGCCATACGGCCAAGCGCGAGCGCCAACTCTTCAAGACCCGCCGGCGCAAGCGCTGGGTGCTCGCAGCGCTGCTCGTGTGGCTCGGCAGTTACTTCGCGTTCCGGGTGCCCGCGATGCAGCAGCGCGGCTGGGTCGCGGCCGTGCCGACGACGGCGCTGGTGATCATTGCTCCGCGCCTGAAGCCCTCGTGCCCGGGAGGTTTTCAAGCCCAGCGCGAAGCGCTCGCGAAAGAGATCGGACATCGAGCGGCAGTGGACGCACTTGGCGATTGGCACTGGCAGCTACTCATCCGTGGGGCGCTGCGGGAGGGTCACAGGCCGTTTGCACGCACGTATCAATTCGGTGAAGTTTTCGACAACTCGTGCCTTCTGCTGCTCAGCTCCTCCGACGCCGAAGGGCGGCTGATTCGCCCCGAGCAGCGACTCAGAGCCAACCGTCTGGCCGGCCTTCGGATCACGACGCGCCCGCAGTGGCCGGTCGGTTCGACCGTGATGCTGCGAGTCGACCCCGCGCCATGCTTCGGTTACTCGACGATGGCCTTGCGGCTCCTGTTGATCGACCCGCCCGTTGAGGGTGCAATCTACCACGCGGGCCCGACCGCCCCCGGAGAACCGAGCGACACGACGTGGTCGCCGATGGCATGGAAGGAGCCCACCGTGCCGCTCAACGTCCGTTCTGTCGAAGGGCAGCGATTCGTCCTTCGGCTCGAAGGAGAACGACCAATCGACGAACTGTGGTCGCGTTCGACGGCCTTATCGCGCCTTGCTTGGAGTTACGACATCCCGATACGAACACGGATAGCAGGAACCATCGATGACATTCTCGTTCCCGTGCAGTCCAAGGAGTTTGAAGAGAGCCTGATTTCGCGCGGAGTGTTTCAGCCGGTAGGAAACCACTTATGGATAAGAAGGTTGGAAGAGTGTCTCAAACTGCTGGACGGCGCCACGTTCGCCGCGACGATCGAATTGCTCGATGGCGACGCGGTCATCGCATCGGCGCGGACCTGGTGGGCCCTGACGCCGATCCTGGAGCGCGAACTCAGCCTTCGTGATGTGCAACTCGACCTCACGTTGGAACGGCCGATTCCGGATTCGCTGTCGAACTCGAAAGCCCTGCAATTGCGGATCCGTTCCGATCCGGAACTGGCATTGCGTCGCTTTGACTGTGATCGCTTCTGGTCGGGCGAGATCACGATGCCCGTGGAGTGGGTGGCACCTTCCTATGAGGCGCCGAATCCGCGTCAAGGCTCAAATCCCGCTCACGATCAGTGAGTTTGACCGACACCCTTGGAACAGGTCACTCCTTGTGATTCTCGCGTCTGTTCGCGGCGATTCAATTCGCGCTCGCTCACGCGTCGGGTTCGCCTTGGGTGCGCCGACACGTTGGCCGCGCTCCGCTTCGCCGAGCCTTCGCGTCGCGGCTATTGATTCCTGCAAAACGAACGTCCGTAGATCGCCACACGCTGAACACTCACCACAAGGAGCACAGAGGCACAAAGACTTCACCAGGAAAGCCCCGGAAGGTGAAGGTCGAGTGAGAGGCGATTTGCCGTGCCAAGTCTCAATGGCCCTGCTGTTCTTTGTGCCCCCTTTGTGACTTTGTGTGCTTTGTGGTGAGGGTTGGACTCCCCTCCGGTCAGAGGGGACAGAAGTTCTGCAGGGATCAGTAACCAAGGCGTCGGCGCTGGCACTTTGATTTCATTACTTCTTTCGTTCCCACACCAGGTGTGACAACTCGGGGACGATGAGGTTCTTCATCGCCGTCTCGATCGCGTTGGTCGAGCCGGGCATGGCGAAGAGGAAGGTGTCGCGGCCGGCGCCCCTGGCGACGAGGCCGGCGACGGCGCGGCTGAGCATCGCCGCCGCCCCGACCTGCTCGTAACTGAGCATGCGGAAGAGTTCGCCGAAGCCGTGCAGCGGGTGGGTGAGGCGGCCGGCGACGATCTCGATGGTCGTGTCGCGCCGGGCGATGCCGGTGCCGCCGGTGGTCAGGATGACCTGGATGCGCGCATCGTCGATCCACTCGTCGAGTTGCCGGGCGATCTGCTCCGGCTCATCGCGGCAGATGGCGTGAGCGATGATCGTGTGCCCGGCGCCCTGGAGATGGCGGCGGATCAGCGGGCCGCCCTCATCGGTCTCGGCCGCGCGGGTGTCGGAGACGGTGAGGACGGCGCAGGCGACGGGCTGGTCGTGCGACGCCGCGCGGTGCTGCTGCGTGGAGGCGGAAGGCATGGGGGATGGTAGGAAAGGGGCGAGGCATCAAGGGATCAAGGCATCGAGGCATCGAGGCGCCAAAGCCCCGGCACTCCCGTGCCGGGGAGGATCGCCGCCACCACGGGCGAATCCCCGAGATCCGTCCTTTTCCCCAAAATATTCAATTATAGAGAACTCTTGATATCTGAGTAATCGTATACTATGGGCCAGGAGAACGCCCATGACGCCGACCGCCGCCCCGCCTGCAATGACCCGGTCCGCCGCACGACCTGAGCGGAGACGATCCGCCCCGCGCCCCATCGCCGCCGCCACCTTCGACCGCGCCGCCGCGGTTTTGCGCGTCCTCGCCCATCCCGTGCGCCTGCGGATCGTGGACCGGCTGCTGCGCGGGCCGATGCACGTCGGCCGCCTCGCGGAGCAACTCGACCTTCCCCAGGCCGTCGTCAGCCAGCACCTCGCCCAGATGCGGGCCCACGGCATCGTGCAGTCGCGCCGCGCCGACCGCCGGGCCTACTACGACGTCATCAATCCCCACGCTCAGCACCTGCTCGAATGCATTCGCAAGCACGGCGACGGGCGCTGATCCGTCCCCGAGAGTGCGGCCGCGTCGCCGCTGAAAGGAGCCCTCGTGCTCAATCTTCTCAATCGCTCGCGCTGGTCGCCGTATGTCGTCGGCGCGGGCATCGGCATCCTGTCGTGGATCACCTTCGGCCTGATGCACAAGGCGCTGGGCACGAGCACGAGTTTCGTCTCCGTCGCCGGGGCGATCGAATCGGCCGTCGCGCCCGAGCACGTCAAGGCCAACGCCTATTACGTCAAGACCTTCCTCGGCGAGGGCAAGTTCTTCCTCGACTGGCAGATGATGCTCATCATCGGCCTGTTCTTCGGCGCGATGATCTCGGCATGGATCGGCCGCTCGTACACGGTCGAGAAGGTGCCCGAGTTATGGGCCGCCCGCTTCGGGTCGAGCCGGGCGCTGCGCTACGCCGCGGCTTTCTTCGGAGGCGTGCTGGTGCTCTTCGGCGCCCGGCTCGCCGACGGCTGCACCTCCGGCCACGGCATCAGCGGCAGTCTGCAACTGGCCGTGAGCAGTTGGACTTTCTTCATTTCCTTCTTCGCGGCGGGTCTTCTCACCGCCATGCTTGTGTATGGAAAGGCAGGTCGCCATCATGCTCAGGGCTGATCCCAACCTCTGGAATCTCATCACCGGTCTTCTCACCGGGCTGGTCTTCGGCTTTCTTCTTCAGCGCGGGGCGGTCACTCGCTTTCGCACCATCGTCGGGCAGTTCCTCTGGACCGATCACACGGTGCTGCGGACGATGCTGACGGCGGTCGTGGTCGGCTCGATCGGCGTGTACGCGATGCACCAGTTGTGGGATGTGCCGCTGCACCTCAAGAGCGCGACACTGCTGGCCAACGCGCTGGGCGGGCTGATCTTCGGCGTGAGCATGGCGATCCTCGGCTACTGCCCCGGCACGGGCGTCGGGGCGATGGGCGAAGGCTCGCGCCACGCGATCTTCGGCGTGCTGGGCATGGTTGGAGGCGCGGCGCTCTACGCCGAGGCCGACCCGTGGGTGAAGTCCAATATCCTCCCCGTAGCGGACCTCGGCAAGGCGACCTTCGCGACGCAGAGCGGCCTCTCGCCGTGGCTCTTCATCATCGCCATGGTGCTCGCGGCGGGGGTGCTCTTTGCGGCGCTGGGGTGCAAGGGGCGCTGCGCGATCCACCGAATGCCGGCCACCGCTCCGTAAGGCGACTTCCGGCGGATTCGGCCGGCCGACCAGCGTGGACGGAGGCTATCATCCACACTGGAGAGGGATCGGCGGTCAGGCGCTGATTCGTCGGCGGCGCCTCGCGGCGCCGCGCGTCTGCGATCGACTTCAGTCGTCAACGGAAAGGGAGCCGCTCATGAAGCAGCGTGCGATTCACCTGATGCTGGCCGGCCTGGCCGGCGCCGCCACCTTCTCGCTTCTGAGTTGCGACAACTCGAGCGGTTCGAGCGCCGCGGTCGAGGAGGCCCGTTACGTCGTGCCCACCGACGAGAGGGGCACCCCGATCGCCGACACCAGTTTCATCGCGATGGACAATCGTTTTCCCGGCCGCCTCACGAGCACCATGGCGAGCAAGCTGAAACTGACGGATGAGTCGCCCCGACGCATCATCAGCGGCCGGCAGACCTTCACCAAGGCCCAGTACACGATTTTCATCAACTCGCAGGTGCTTCGACTGGAGAAGGTCGCGGCCCCTTCGGACGCGGCCGTCGTGCGCGTCGATGTCGGGGCGGAGTCGGCCTTCCCGCTCAAACCCGTGTCGAGCGCGGATCGCGACAAGTTCGTCCCCGCCCCGGTGCTGCACGACAACATCGGCAAGACTTACTGGCCGGTCGGGTACTACTACAAAGATCTCGACAACGAGACGCTGGAGATCAACATCGACCTCTCGCGGCAGTTCAAGAATCTGAACAACATTCCCCCGCTCAGCCGCTCCAAGCGCCAGGAACTCTACCTGGTCTACCAGGTGAACCTCGGCGTGACGCTGACGGGGATCAGTTACGGCGGGCACGAGAAGCGGACCTTCAGCATCGAGGCCAAGCCGAACTACTGATTCGGCGAGGCCTGTTGAGGCGGGGCATTGAGGGGAAGGCACCAGGCACTGGGAACCAGGCATCAGGGAGGGCATCGAGGCGCGAAAGCCCCGGCACTCCCGTGCCGGGGAGGAGGCGCCCGTCGGCGGCTCTCATCCCAGGCGCTGGACGGTTTCTTCAAGCACATCCAGAGTCGCCTTGAGCACGACGGGATTGCCCTCGGTCCGCAGAAACGCCGGCGCCGAGCCGGCGAAGAGGACGCGTCGGATGTCCGCGAGACGGGCTGCGTTCTCGTCGTTTCTGAGGCCGCGCTCCGCTCGCTTCTTGCCGATGAGTTTGACCGGCGGGCTGGCGGCGATGCGCTCCGGCCGCGTCCAGTAGAGTCGTTCGAGATAGACGGCGTCTTCGAGCCAGTGGCCCGCCCGCACCTCCGCGAGGTCGATGAGCATTGCCGGATCCTCGGGTCGGTTGGAGCGCGACATGGCGTTGGCGGGGTGGAGGTCGCCATGGCACCACTCGCCCGTCGAGCGGTTGCGCCACTCGGCGACCCAGGCGGTGAGGGACTTCTGGGCGGTTCGGAGCACCGTGTTCCAGCGCTGCTTCTCGGGCAGGTTGTTGGTCTGGCACTGCTGCCGCGCCCGCTCGAAGTGCTGGGCCCACTCCTCGCGCCGCTGGGGATCGGACGCCGGAAACCGGGAGGCACGCCAGTAAAAGCGGGCCGCGGCGTCGGCCATGAGGTCGATCGCGTCGGTGCGCTTGAGGCCGAACAGCGGCCCCTCGGGGAAGCGCTCCATCACGATCCAGGCGAGGTCGTAATCGCCCAGCGCCTGGCCGCTGGCGTAGAGGCGCGCGGTGATGCCGTAGGGATCCTGCTCGTCGGGCTGGAGCCGCTGATTCCACGTCAGTTCAGCCGGGCCGACGGGAACCTTGACGATGACGGGCGCTTCGGTCCCATCGTCGGTGCGGAAAGTGCCGCGTCCGGTGCGGGCCCCGCCTCGCTGCCAGTCGGTGCGGAACCAGGCAATGGTTCCGAGACGCCCCTGACACGCCTCGCGGAGCAGGAGTGCGAATCGGTCGCCGAGTCCGTCATCGGCGGCGAGTTCGGGTGGCAGGTGGTCAGGCTGCATGCCGGGCTTCATCTTCCAAGACTGTCGCCTCCTCGCATCGTGGTATCCTATCGCCTCCGCCGCGGTTGTGCCCGTTGACCGCCGCGCGAGTATGGTTGACTGCTGACATGATCCCACGGATGGAGATGATTCATTGACCCGACTGCGTTGGCTCGTCCTTTGCTGTGGTACGGCTGCGGGCGCTGGGGCGTTGCTCTCCGCCGGCGTGGCGAGCGAGAGCGGCTCCGAGCCCGCGCCCGGCGATCGCACGATCGCGTGCTACGGCCACGCCGATCGGAGGGAGCAACTCGAATACGAGGCCGCGCTGCGCGACGCCGTCTCGCCCGAAGATCTACGCCGCTGGCACGACATGACTTCCTCCCGGCCGCACGTCGCGGGCACGCCCGGCGATCGGGAACTGTGCGATCAACTTGAATCATCGCTCCAGGAGATGGGCCTCAACGTCGAGCGGCACGAGATCGAGGTCTATCTCTCCTATCCCATCAGCGCCTCACTCTCCATCGTCGCGCCCAAGTCGATCGATCTGCCGATCACGGAGCAGATTCTCGCCGAAGACCCCTTCACCAGCGACGGCAATCTCACCTTCGGTTGGAACGCCTACAGCGGCAGCGGCGAGGTGATCGGCGAGGTCGTCTACGCCAACTACGGCACGAAAGAAGATTTTGCCATCCTCCGCGACCTCGGCGTCGATTGCGCCGGCAAGATCATCCTCGCGCGCTACGGCGGCAACTACCGCGGCTACAAAGCCAAGTTTGCCCAGGAGGCCGGCGCCGCAGCCCTGCTCATCTACACCGATCCCAAGGACAGCGGCTCAGGTCGCGGCGCCGTCTACCCCGAGGGTGGTTGGGCCAACGACTCGTACATCCAGCGCGGCTCGATCCTCACGCTCGACTACCCCGGCGATCCGCTCACGCCCTTTGAGGCCGCCGAGCCGGGCGTCGAGCGGCTGGATCCGCGCGAAGTCGCGCTGCCGACAATTCCCGTGCAGCCGATCGGCTATGGCGCGGCAGAGGCGATCCTTTCGCGCATGACCGGCGAAGCGGTTCCGCCGCCGTGGGCGGGTGGGTTGCCGTGTGAATATCGCCTCACCGGCGGGGCGGACCTGCGCGTGCGGGTACACGTGCAGCAGGAGCGTCGCCTCACCACGACGTGGAACATCATCGCCACACTGCCCGGCACGCACTGGCCGACCGAGCGCATCATCATCGGCGCGCACCACGATGCGTGGAGTTTCGGCGCGGGCGATCCGAACTGCGGCACCATCGCGGTCCTCGAAGCGGCGCGGTGCTTCACCCAACTGGCGCAACAGGGTAAGTCGCCGCGGCGCTCGCTCGTCTTCGCCTGCTGGGGCGCGGAGGAGTTCGGCATCATCGGCTCGACGGAGTGGGTCGAGTCGCGCGCGACCATGCTCAACACCGGTGCGCTGGCCTACTTCAACCTCGACATGGCTTCGATGGGGCTGGACTTCGGCTCCAGCGCTTCGCCCACCCTCAAGACTGTCATCATCGACGCCACACGCTACGTGCCGCAACCTGTGCGCGAAGGCGAATCGACGGCGATGGTCCACGACGCCTGGCTCAAGCGCGCGCAGGCGGCGCGAGAGACCGATGAACCGCGCTTGAGCGACCTCGGCGGCGGATCCGACCACGTCGGCTTCTACTGCCATCTCGCGATTCCATCCGCGTCCATCGGGGGCGGGGGCGCGGCCGGGCACTCCTACCACTCCAACTACGAAACCCTGGCGTGGTACCGCCGCTTCGTCGGCGAGGATTACGCCAGCGCCCGCATGGTCACGCAGGTGACGGCCCTGGCCGCGGCGAGGCTTGCCAACGCGCCGATCCAGGCGCTGGACATCAGCCGCTCCGCCATTGATCTTCCAGAGCACCTTCTGACCTTGAGCAACCGCGCTCGCGTCATCGGCTTCATTGAAGGGGAGAGTGCCGAGGGCGCGGAGGTCTCGCCGCCGATTCTGCCGCAGTTTGACCCCATCGTGCAGGCGGCGCAGGCGTATCGGCATGAAGCGGACCTGCTCATGCGCCTGCTTCATTCGCCGGCGATCGTCGCGCGGCAGGACGGCCTGACCATTGACCGCATCAACCGATCGCTGCTGGTGCTCGAGCGCCACTGGCTGCACTCGGAGGGGCTTCCCGGCCGGCCGTGGTTCCGCAACGCCTGGGCCGCGACGGATGAGGACTCGGGCTACGGGGCGTGGATGCTGCCGCGTCTCCGCGCGGCGATCGAGCATCAGGATGCCGAAGCCTTCGACGCCGCCATCGAGTGGTACGTCCAGACGTTCATTGCGCTGCGCGACCGCCTCCGCGCCCTGCGCGAATCGCTGGCGCTGTAGCGGAAGTGTGGCATGGCGTCGCGCTGCGCGTCGCTATGCCGGGCGTGCAAGGGCGATCAAACGCCCTTGCCCGCTCGAAGCGATCCGCTCCGAAACCATCGCGTCGCGGCTACTGATCCCTGTACAATGAATGTCCGTTTGGCATCACGCGCCGAGCGTTCACCACAAAGAACACAAAGGCACCAAGATGTCACCAGGAAGAGTCGTGGATCGGAAGACCGCGTGAGGCTCGGTTTTCTGTGCCAATTCGGAAAAACGATACCGCTCTTGGTGCTCTCTTTGTGGGTTCGTGTCCTTTGTGGTGAGCGTTGGACTTTCGACTGGACTGGGTGGACATAAGTTTTACGGGGATCACTAACCATTCGTGGAAGTGTGCATCGGCGCCTCCGCGAACTGATTGATCAGGTCGCGCAGGCGGTCGGCGGGTTCGATCAGGCGGTCATCGCCGTCGTCGAGGGCGATGCTCAGCGCGCGGTGGGCCTTGTCGATGCAGCGCTGCCGCTGGCGGCCTGGGCTTGAGTCGCAGATGTTGTCGTAGACATCCGCGAGTTTGATGATCTTGACGCGCCAGTCCGCCGCGGCGAGTTGCCGGTCGTACGCCGGCTCGCGCTGCGCGTCGGGCAGGCGCATGTCCTTGGTCATCGCGGCGACCAGGTCCGCCACTTCCGTGCCGCAGGCGTGGAAGACATCATCGTAATCCGCCGGCGTGTCTTCAATCACATCGTGCAGCAGCGCGCCCGCCAGGACGATCGGATCTTGCACCTGAAAGACATTGGAGACAACCAGCGCCACGCGGAAGGGATGGGCGACGTAGGGCGTCCGCCCGTCCTTGCGCGCCTGGTTGACGTGGAAACGCGCCGAGAGCGATGCGGCCTTCTGCCAGAGATGGGGATTGGCGCCCTGGTCACCGGTCATCACGTCGCGTTTCCTTTCCGAATCAGCAGGACGACCGCGTGAACGGCCACGCCCCGGCCCTCACCGAGCGCATCAAGTTCTTCGTGCGTTTTGCCCTTGAGGTTCACCCGCTCGGCCGGCACGCCCGCCAACCGGGATAGATTCAGGCGGATGGCGTCCTTGTGGTGGGCGATCCTGGGCTTCTGAAGGATAATCGTCGCATCGAGGTTGCCCAACTCATATCCCGCCGAGTTCATGCGATTGACGGCTTCATGGAGGAAGATCGCCGAATCCGCCCCGGCCCACTTGGGACTGGTGTCCGGGAAGAGTTCGCCGATGTCCGGCTGGCCGAGGGCGCCGAGAATGGCGTCGGTGATCGCGTGGAGGAGCGCATCCCCGTCGCTGTGGCCGACGGGTCCGAGGTCGTGGGGCACCGCCACGCCGCCGAGGATGAGCGGCTTGCCCGCGCCGATCGGCGCGAGCGGTTCGAGCCGGTGCAGGTCGAAGCCGTGGCCGATCCGATATGGTTGGGCAGCGCTCCCCATGCCCCGGAGCATACGCGGCCAAACGCCATGATTCAGCGCGCGGTGGGTGGCATGGCCTGGCGCTTTCATGGACTGAGCAGGGTCGAAGTCGCCTGGCTATCCCGAGCGTGCAGGGACGCTCGATCGCGCCTCCACACTCGGGCAGAGCGACGCGCCTTCGGCACACTCAGGCCAGGGAAGCGCGACGCCATGCCACACCCTCCCCGGGCTGTTGCCCAAAGGGTGCAGTGAACGTCATGCCCGCGCAGGCGGGCATCCAGCGGGCTTCTTGTGAGTCCTGCGCGAATTGGGGTCCCGCTCCCGCCTTCGCAGGGAGCAGGCTCTGCGCGGGAATGACGGCTTTCGGCAACACACCCTCCCCGCAGCGGCGTGGCCCTCCGGTCGCAAAGCCTCCCTCCGGACCACGGCACCCGCGCTGCGCCTCGCAGAAACCTCCGAGTCGGCCGGCCCGAATGCCGATGGGATTCAAGGCCGCGTCTGGACGCATCCGAAAGATCGACTATCGTGTTCTGGATTCGCCGCCCCCGGACCAGCCATGCGAGGATGTCCATCATGACTGCATTGAACGTGACGAGCCGATTCGCCCTGCCCCTGCTGGCTCTGCTCGCATTCGCCTGCGGCGCAGGCTGCGGCTACCGCTCCGGCGGGCAGGGGTGGAAAGGCTCCTCCGAAACCTGGAAGAGCACCGAGTTCCTTCCCGCCACGCTCACCCTCGTCGACACCCGCAGCGGCGAGGAGGTCTGGACTCAGGATATCCCCGTCGGCTACCAGATGGTCACGCGCTTCATCAGCGGCGGCGGGCCGGACCGGATCCAAAGTCCCGATCGACTTGAGTACCAGATCTTCCAGAACGGCACGCGCTATGGCAAACTGCGCTCCGCCGTCGCCGTGCCTCCGGCCAACTGCCGGCGCTGGGAACTCTCGTACCGCGATGCGCCCGAGTACGCCGAGGACGGGATGCGCAACGGCTTCTTCGGCAACATGCCCCCCTGGCTCGAACTCCCGCCGCGCCACCAGCCCGACCTGAGCGAAGACCGGCCGATGTACGAGAACTGAGCAGGTCGCGCGTCGTGGCGCCGCTCGACCCAAAGAACACCAATGAAAACACGCCCCGACGTGCGAGGCGTGTCTCCCGGAGATGCCATCTCCGGGGCTGTCTGTGCAAGTATACCATACGCGGAGGGCGATGCAACGGTTTGATGGAACGGTCATGCAGCGAGTCATCGCGTATGTCGACGGATTCAACCTCTACTTCGGGCTGCGCTCGCAGGGGCTCCGCGGCGCCCTGTGGCTGGACATTCCGAGCCTGATGTCGCGGTTTCTGGCGCCTGGGCAATCGCTTGTGGCCACGAAGTACTTTACCTCCCACCTTTCCGGACCGCCCGACAAGGCACGGCGGCAGTCGGTCTATCTGGAGGCGTTGGCGAGCCGCCCCGGCGTGGAACTTTTCTTCGGCCAGTATCAGACCGAGCAGATCCGTTGTCGAGCCTGCGGCGAGCGCTGGCCCGTCAACCGCGAGAAGATGACGGACGTCAACATCGCGGTGGAACTGATGAAGGATGCGATGCGGGATCGCCTTGACATCGCATTCCTTGTCTCAGCCGACAGTGACCTCGCAGGCCCCGTCGCGGCATTCCGTGAACTCTGGCCCGCCAAGCGTATCCTGGCGATCTTTCCGCCCGGTCGAGGCAGCATCGTGCTCGAGCGACTGGCCAACGGAAAACGCCGCATTCGCCGAAATCTTGTTCTCGCCAGCCAGATGCCCGATGAAGTGATCGGCCCCGATGGGTATGCAAAGCACCGTCCGCCCGCGTGGCGATCGGACGGTCAGGGTCGCTGAAATCCTGGTCGCAAACTGCCGGCGCTGGGAACTCTCGTACCGCGATGCGCCCGAGTACGCCGAGGACGGCCTGCGCAACGGCTTCTTCGGCAACATGCCCCCCTGGCTCGAACTCCCGCCCCGTCACCAGCCCGACCTGAGCGAAGACCGGCCGATGTACGAAAACTGAACGGGTCCTCAAACGCTGTGATGGTCGAATCGACGAGTCCGCGTGCGGGCCTGTTCGGTGCAGGCGGAGGACCAGGCCGAGGTTATCGAGTGCTTCTCGCCCGACTCGGGGAGGGACGCGGCCCCGATTCTGGTCGTTTTTGGCAAGCCATCGATGAATCTCGGTGATTCCCGGGAATGGTGCGCCCGTTCACGGTGGTTTATGGTACTATGGAAAGAGGT
>Ga0326597_10005865_pt1 | contig 16954 bp, 15 predicted proteins | sample RVTome_12_FD_203789 | JGI IMG/M metagenome (GOLD analysis project Ga0326597, IMG submission 203789) | Soil microbial communities from uranium-contaminated site in the Upper Colorado River Basin, Wyoming, United States - RVT100D185 | ecosystem: Environmental > Terrestrial > Soil > Contaminated >...
ACTGGGCGTGATCCCGGCCGGCGAGACCGTCGAGCTGCAGGTGCACCGCGGCAGCGAGCTTCGCACGCTGCGCGCCCGCATCGGCGAGATCGAAGCACGGCATGCCGTGGGCGGCGAGACGCTGCCCGAGCTCGCCGGTGCGACCCTCGCCAACGTCGCGGATGCGCGAGGTCGGGACCGCGCGGTGCTGGTAACCGGCGTCGAGGCGGGCACGCCCGCTTTCCGGCACGGGCTGCGGCCGGGCGATCGCATCGTGGCCGTGAACCGCATGCGCGTGGGCAGGATTGCGGAGCTCGCGGCGGCGTTGCGGGGCGGTGAGCGCGCGGCGCTGAACGTGGCGCGCGGGGACTTCCTGCTGACCATCACGGTGCGCTGAGCGCGGGGCGCTTCCCCGGCGGCGGCAGGGCACACGCCTGTGGCGGGCTATTCGCGCACGCGCGAGAGCTTCCTGACGTCCGGCAGCCGGCGCAGCGCGCGCATCACGCGCGCGAGGTGCTGGCGGTTGGCGACGTCGAGAACGAACAGCATGCTCGTGTACACGGTGCGGTCCTCGTCCATGTTGATCGAGTCGATGTTCGCGCCGGCCTCGGCAATCGCCGAGGCCACCTGTGCGAGCACGCCGCGCTGATTCGCCACCGTGACCTTGATCGCCGCCTGGAACAGGCGCGAGGTGGACGGATCCCATTCGACGTCGATCCACTGATCCGGTTCGTTGCGTCGCGAGCGCTCGATCTGGCGGCAGTCATCGGTATGCACCACCAGCCCTTGGCCCTTCTTGATCGAGCCGACGATCGCGTCGCCCGGAATCGGACGGCAGCACGACGCGAGCTGCACGGCGACGCCCTCGGTGCCACGGATCGTGACGCTGCCGGTGAACTTCGCTGCGGCCTCCTCGCGAGGTGCTTCGAGGTGGCGCAGCAGCCGGCGTGCCACGACCGCCGGCAGGCGCTTGCCCAGGCCGATGTCGGCGAGCACCTCCTGCCGGGAGCGCGAGCCGCCGTCGCGCGCGACGCGCTCCCAGGTCGCCTCGTCGAGCTCGTGCAGCGAGGCGCCGAGCGCCTTGACCGCCTGCGCGAGCAAGCGCTCGCCCAGGCTCGCCGACTCCTCGTACTGCATGGTCTTGAGGAAATGCCGGATGTTGGAGCGTGCCTTGCCGGTTCGCACGTGCTGCAGCCAGGCGGGGTTCGGCTTGGCGTGGCCGGCGGTGATGATTTCCACGCGGTCGCCGTTTCTGAGCTCGGTGCGAAGCGGCACCAGGTCGCCGTTGACCTTGGCCGCGACACAGCGGTTGCCGATGTCGGTATGCACCGCGTACGCGAAATCCACGGCATTGGCGCCGCGTGGCAGGGACATGATGCGGCCCTTGGGGGTGAACACGTAGACCTCGTCCGGGAACAGGTCGACCTTGATGTGCTCGAGGAACTCCGCCGAGTCGCCCGACTGGTTCTGGATCTCGAGCAGCGACTGCAGCCATCGGTGCGTCTGCTGGTGCAGCTCGGAGAGCGACGCGTCGTCGCTCTTGTACATCCAGTGCGAAGCGACGCCCGACTCGGCGATGTGTTGCATCTGCTCGGTACGCAGCTGGATCTCGACCGGCGCGCCAAACGGACCGATCAGCGTCGTGTGCAGCGAGCGGTAGCCGTTCGCCTTGGGAATCGCGATGTAGTCCTTGAACTTGCCCGGCACCGGTTTGTACAGCGCGTGCAGGGCGCCGAGCGCCAGGTAGCAGGTCGGAGTATCCCTGACGATGACGCGAAAGCCGTAGATGTCATGCACTTCGGAGAAGGACAGCTCCTTCTCGCGCATCTTCTTGTAGGTCGAGTAGACGTGCTTCTCGCGCCCCACGACGCTCGCTTGAACGGCGCTCTCGGCGAGCTTCGCCTTGATCGCCGCCTCGGTCTTGCCGATCACCTCGCGGCGGTTGCCGCGCGCCGCCTTGGTCGCCCTGGCCAGCACCTTGTAGCGCAGCGGGTAGAGGCTCGCGAACGCGAGCTCCTGCAGCTCGTGGTACAGGGCGTTCAGACCGAGCCGGTTGGCGATCGGCGCGTAGATCTCCATCGTCTCGCGCGCGATGCGCCGGCGCTTCTGGGGCGGCACCGCGCCGAGCGTGCGCATGTTGTGCAGCCGGTCGGCGAGCTTGATCAGGATGACGCGCACGTCGCGCGCCATCGCCAGCAGCATCTTGCGGAAGTTCTCGGCCTGCGCATCCTCGGCGGACTGGAACTCGATCTTGTCGAGCTTCGAGACGCCGTCGACCAGTTCCGCGACCGGCTTGCCGAAGGTGTCCGAGATCTCGGTCTTGGTGACCCGAGCGTCCTCCATCACGTCGTGCAGCAGCGCAGCCATCAGCGCCTGGCTGTCGAGATGCCAGCCGGCCAGGATCTCGGCCACCGCGAGGGGGTGCGAGATGTAGGGATCGCCCGACTGGCGCGTCTGGCCCTGGTGGGCGGACTCCGAGAAGCGATAGGCGTCCGCGAGGCGCGCCACGTCGGCGGGCTTCAGATAGGCGAAACGGCTCTCGTCGAGGGTCGGCACGGCGGCCATGCGGTGAGCGTAACCGAAGAGCCGGCGCTTGCGAACCCGCGCACGGGCGCCGCCGCGCGGCGCCCGAAAGGAGAATCAGGTGCCGCTGGTGGGCGTCGGGATGATCGGATTGCGGCGCAGCACTTCGGTTCCGACCTTGCCCAGCGCGATTTCGCGCAGGGCAATGACGGTCACCTTGTCCCGGTTAGGCTCGAGCAGCGGCGAGGCACCGGCGCTGAGCTGGCGCGCGCGGTAAGTCGCCGCCAGCGTCAGGTGGAAGCGGTTGGGGATTCTCTTCAGGCAGTCGTCGACGGTGATACGGGCCATGCTCAACCTTCCATGCGGAACAGGTCTGAATGTCGCTCGAGCTGTCGTCCGCTAGCGAGTCGCTCGGCGCGGATGACCGCCGCGAGATCTTTTCGGGCGTCATCGAAGTTATTGTTAATAATAGCATATTTGAACTCCACCACGTGTGATAGTTCCTCGCGCGCGTTGAGCATGCGGCGCGCGATCACCGCGTCGCTGTCCTGGCCGCGCGCGCGTAGCCGCCGTTCGAGCTCCGCCAGCGAGGGCGGCAGGATGAAGATGCCGACGCATTCCGGGATCAGGCGGCGCACCTGCTGCGCGCCCTGCCAGTCGATCTCGAGCACGAGGTCGCGGCCCGCGGCGAGCGTCTGCGCGATCACCTTGTGCGAAGTGCCGTAGCGATGCCCGTGCACCTCGGCCGACTCGAGGAACTCGCCGCGTCCGAGCATCGCCATGAAGCTCTGCTCGTCGACGAAATGGTACTCGCGGCCGTCCTGCTCCCCGGGGCGCGGCGCGCGCGTGGTGTAGGACACTGAAAGCGTGAGCCGCGCGTCCTCCGCGAGCACGGCGGCGATGAGCGAACTCTTGCCCGCGCCCGAAGGCGCCGTGATGACGTAGGCGACGCCTTTCATTCGATGTTCTGCACCTGTTCGCGGATTCTCTCCACCAGGAGCTTGAGCTCGAGCGCGCACTCCGAAACCTTCTGCAGCGCCGCTTTCGAAGCGAGCGTGTTGGCCTCGCGGTTGAGCTCCTGGGCGAGGAAGTCGAGCCGCTTGCCCACCGCGCCGCCGCGGCCGATGACGCGCTCGACCTCGTCCAGGTGCGTCGCGAGCCGGGTCAGCTCCTCGTCGACGTCGATCTTCATTGCGAACACCGCGAGCTCGCTGCGCACGCGGTCCTCGTCCGCGCCGGCCATGGCCTCGCGCAGGCGAAGCGCAAGCTTCTCCTGGTACGCCGCGACCGCCTGCGGCACGAGCGGCGCCACCTCCGCCGTGCGTCGCCGCATTTCGGCGACGCGCTCGCGAACGCTCTCGGCAAGCTTCTGCCCCTCGCGCGCGCGCGCGGCAATCAGCTCGTCAAGCGCCCGGTTGCACAGCTGCGTCACCGCGGTACGCGCCTGCTCCTCGTCCATGGCGGCCTCGGCAAGCACGCCCGGCCAGCGCAGCACGTCGGCCACGCGCAGCGGCGCTGCCTCGGGAAACGCATGCTTCGCCTGCGCTGCGAGCTTCGCCAGCGCGTCGAGCGCTTCCGCATTGAGCGGCTGGCGCGCACCGGGCGCGCCGCTCGCCGCGACGAAAAGTCGGCAGTCCACCTTGCCGCGCGCAACGCGTGCGGCGATCAGCTCGCGCAGCAGCGGCTCGAGCAGGCGCAACTCGTCGGCGACGCGCATCTGGATGTCGAGGAAGCGCGAGTTCACCGAGCGCAGCTCCAGGCTGAAGGTGCCGCGCGGCGATTCGGCGGCCGCGATCGCGTAGCCGGTCATGCTGTGGATCATTGGATTCATCCGGCGTGCCGAGCGCGCGGCGTCATGGCCGCGATGGAAATTCCGCGTGTGGCAAAGTGCGCAAGGCGTACATGGGGAAGCGCGTATCATAGTTTGGATGCCCGCCCAAGCCAACCAGCCGCTTGCCGAAGGTCACCAGCTGCCTGGTTACCGCATCGTTCGGGTGCTCGCTTCGGGCGGATTCTCCTTCGTCTATCTCGCGCACGACGAGAACGAAACGCCGTTCGCGATCAAGGAGTACTTGCCATCGGCGCTCGCGCTGCGCGTCGACGGCTCCGCGCTGCCGTCCGTATCGGACGACAATCTCGCCACCTTTCGCTACGGGATGAAGTGTTTCTTCGAGGAGGGGCGCGCGCTCGCGCGGCTCACCCATGCGAACGTGGTGCGGGTGCTGAACTTCTTCCGCGCCAACGATACCGTCTACATGGTGATGCGCTACGAGCGCGGCAGGACGCTGCAGGAGCATATCCATGCGCGGCGCGGGGCGCTGCGCGAATCCTGGATCCGGCGCAGCTTCACGCAGCTGCTCGGAGGGCTGCGCGAGGTGCACATGAACAAGCTGCTGCACCTCGACATCAAGCCGGGCAACATCTACCTGCGCAACGACGGCTCGCCGCTGCTGATCGATTTCGGCGCCGCACGCCAGACGCTGACGCAGGAGGGCACCAAGCTGCCGCCGATGTACACGCCGGGGTTCGCCTCGCCCGAGCACCATCGCGGCCGCGAGAACCTCGGACCCTGGAGCGACATCTACTCGGTGGGGGCGAGCATGTACGCGTGCCTCGCCACGGCGGCACCGCAGCCTGCGATCCAGCGACTCGAGAAGGACAGGCTGGTGAGCGCGCGGCGTGCCTTTGAGGGCAGGTACTCCATCGAGCTGCTCGACACGATCGACTGGTGTCTCAGGCTCGATCACCTGCAGCGGCCGCAGAGCGTGCTCGAGCTGCAAAAAGCGCTGCGCGGAGAGAAGAAGCCGGGCGTCGAGGCCGAGCGGCCGCTCCTCGGCCAGCTGAAGGGGCTGCTCGTAAGGTTCGCAAGACGATGACGCACCGCGCGGCATGAATTTCTCGATCATCCAGGACAGTCGCGTCGGCGCGCGCGCGACCAATCAGGACCGCATCGGCCACTGGCGCACCAGCGACGCGCTGCTGATGGTGGTCGCCGACGGACTGGGCGGGCACCTGTACGGGGAGATCGCCGCGCAGGTCGCGCTCGACACCCTGGCCATATTGTTTCGCAGCGAGGCCAAGCCGCGGCTGGCCGATCCGGGTGGCTTCCTCGGCGATGGCATCGAGCGCGCGCACGCCGCGATCCGGCATCACGCCCTCGGCGCCGGCCTGCCGGATGCGCCGCGCACCGTGATCGTCGCCTGCGTGGTGCAGGATGGCACCGCGTACTGGTCGTACGTCGGCGATTCTCGTCTCTACCTGGTGCGCAAGGGCCGTGTGGTCACGCGAACTCGCGACCACACGCGTGTTCAGCAGCTGGTGGATGCCGGACGCATCCGCGAAGAAGCGCTCGGCTCGCACCCGGAGCGCAACAAGCTGCTGCGCTGCCTGGGCGGGGAGCTGCCCCCGCGCAGCGAGCCCGTGGCGAGCGCCCGCCTGGCGAGAGACGACGTGCTGCTGCTGTGCTCGGACGGGTTATGGGGGCCGCTCACGCAACGCCAGCTGGCGGCGCCGTTCGTGACCAAGGGCATCGATCGTGCAATCCCGGAACTCGTCGCGCTGGCCGAGATGCGGGCCGGCCCCGAGTGCGATAATGTGTCCGTGGTGGCCATGGCCTGGGGCGAGAATGCGTCGCCCGATGCCATCGACCAGGACACCGTTCCGTTCCACGACCTTCCGACCGACGTACAGGATCTGGGCGATGCCGAGTCTGCATACATGCGCATGAGCGACGAGGACATCGAGCGCGCGATCGACGACATCAAGGCATCGCTGAAGAAGAGCTCCGCGCGGCGATGAGACCGAGCGGCAGGCGCTCAGACGAGCTGCGCGCGGTGCGGTTCCAGCGCGGCTACACCAAGCACGCCGAAGGCGCGGTGCTGATCGAATTCGGCGACACCAGGGTGCTGTGCACGGCGAGCGTCGAGGAGCGCGTGCCGGGTTTTCTCGCCGGCAGGGGCCGCGGCTGGCTCACGGCGGAATACGGCATGCTGCCGCGCGCTACCAACACCCGTACCGAGCGCGAGGCCGCGCGCGGCAGGCAGAGCGGCCGCACGCAGGAGATCCAGCGCCTGATCGGCAGGGCGCTGCGCTCGGTGGTCGACCTCTCGGCGCTGGGCGAGCGCACGGTGAAGATCGATTGCGACGTGCTGCAGGCCGATGGCGGCACGCGCACCGCCGCGATTACCGGGGCCTATCTCGCGGTACACGACGCGCTCGCCTGGATGCGCGAGCGCGGCCTGATCGACTCGCTTGCCACCCGGGATTTCGTGGCGGCGGTCTCGGTAGGCATGTTTCGCGGCACGCCGCTGCTCGACCTCGACTATGCCGAGGACTCCGCCTGCGACACCGACATGAACGTGGTGATGACCGGCAACGGGCGCTACATCGAGATCCAGGCAACGGCCGAGGGCGAGCCCTTCGCCCGCGAGGACATGAACGCCTTGCTCGCGCTGGCCGAGAAGGGCGTGCGCGAGCTCGTCGCGCGCCAGCGCGAGGCGCTCGGGCGATAGCGCGGCCGTGAACCGACTCGGGCGGCTGGTGCTCGCGAGCGGCAACCCGGGCAAGCTGCGCGAGATCCGCGCGCTGCTCGCGCCGCTTTCGATCGAGGTCGTGGCGCAGTCCGAGCTCGGGGTCGGCGAGGCCGACGAGCCGCACGAGACCTTTCTCGAGAACGCGCTGGCCAAGGCGCGCCACGCCAGTCGCGCCGCGGGCCTGCCGGCACTGGCCGACGATTCGGGGCTGCTGGTGGCGGCGCTGGGCGGTGAGCCGGGCGTGCACTCGGCGTACTACGCCGGGCGCGAAGGCGCTCGAGAGGAGCGCGACGCGCGCAACAACGCCAGGTTGCTCGCCGAGGTGGCGCGGCTCGAGGAACGGCGCGCCCACTACTGCTGCGTGATGGTTCTGGTGCGCCGCGCAAACGATCCGCAGCCGGTGGTCGCCGAGGGGATCTGGCGCGGCGCGATCACCCTTTCGCCGCGCGGCGCGAACGGCTTCGGTTACGATCCGCTGTTCGTGCCTTCGGGAAGCAGCCTGAGCGCCGCCGAGATCGGCGCGGCGGAGAAGAACCGCGTCAGCCACCGGGCACGCGCCCTGGCGCGGCTGCTCGAGTGCCTGCGAGGGGAGCGCTGATGCCGCATGGCGCCACCGTCGTATTTGATCGCCCTGGAGCGATACGGCTCGCGTCGTTGCCGCCGCTCGCGCTCTACGTGCACATCCCGTGGTGCGTGCGCAAATGCCCCTATTGCGATTTCAACTCGCACGAGCGAAAGGGCGAGCTGCCCGAGGACGAATACGTGCGAGCGCTCATCGCCGACCTCGAGGGGCTGCTGCCCTCGGTGTGGGGCCGGCGCGTGGCAAGCGTGTTCATCGGCGGCGGCACGCCGAGCCTGTTCTCGCCCGAGTCGATCGACCGGCTGCTCTCGGAGGCGCGCGCGCGGCTGGCGCTCGATCCGCTCGCCGAGATCACGCTCGAAGCGAATCCGGGCACGGTCGAAGCGGCCCGCTTCCGCGGTTTTCGCGATGCCGGCGTCAACCGGCTCTCGATCGGCGTGCAGAGTTTTGACGACCGGCGGCTGAGCGCCCTCGGGCGGATCCACTCGGCCGACGAGGCGCGGCGCGCGATCGCTCTGGCGCTCGAGACCTTCGATAACGTGAACATCGATCTCATGTACGGCCTTCCCGGCCAAACGCTTGCCGCGGCGCGGGCCGAGATCGAAGAGGCGCTGCGCTTCGGACCCCCGCATGTTTCGGCCTACCAGCTCACCATCGAGCCGAACACGGTGTTCTGGCGCAAGCCACCGGTGCTGCCCGAGCACGACGCCTGCGCCGACATGCAGCTCGCGGCCGAGGAGCTGCTCGGTGCGGCGGGCTACGAGCACTACGAGACTTCGGCCTTCGCGCGACCCGGGCGGCGCTGCCGCCACAACCTGAACTACTGGGAGTTCGGCGATTACCTCGGCATCGGCGCCGGCGCGCACGGCAAACTCAGCTTCGCCGAGCGGGTGACACGGCATGCGCGCATCAAGCAGCCGCTCGAGTACCTGCAGGCGGCGGCACGCGGCGCGTCGATCCTCGAGCAGCGCGACGTGAGCGCGCGCGAGCTGCCGTTCGAATTCATGCTGAATGCGCTGCGGCTCATCGAGGGCTTTCCGGCGACGCTGTTCGAGGAGCGCACCGGCCTGCCGCTCACCAGCGTGCGCTCCCAGCTCGAGCATGCCGAGGCGCGGGGGTTGCTCGAACGCGACCTGCGGTGCATGCGCCCGAGCGCGCGCGGGCGAGCGTTCCTCAACGAGCTGCTCGAGCTGTTTCTCGCGGCGCCTGCCGGCGCCTGAACAGCAGATCGAAAACGGGGTGACCGAGCGCCAGTCCGCGACGCTCGAACTTGGTTCGCGGACGATGCGCCAGTGTCGCAGCGAATCCGGCGGCCGTGTTCTCGAGCAACGGCTCGGCCGAGAGCACCGCCAGCATCTGCTCCGCGTAATCGGGCCAGTCCGTTGCGGCGTGCAGGGTGGCCCCGCAGGCGAGCTTGCGTGCCGCGAGTGAGACGAAATCGGGCTGCACCAGACGGCGCTTGTGGTGGCGTTTCTTCGGCCACGGGTCCGGGAAGAAGAGGTGCATCCCCGCCAGCGAATCGTCCGCGATCATGCACTCGAGCACCTCGAGGGCGTCGTGTCGGATGACGCGCAGATTGGCAAGGCCTTCGGCTTCGATGCGGTTGAGCAGGCTGCCGACGCCAGGCGCATGCACCTCGATCGCCAGGAAATCGGTCTCGGGGTGCGTGCGAGCGATCTGCACCGTGGTTTCGCCCATGCCCGAGCCGATCTCGAGCACGAGCGCTGCGTCGCGACCGAAAACGGCGCGCGGATCTAGGATCGCGCGTGCGAACGGCACGCCGTAGCGCGGGTAGAGCGTCTCGAGGGCGCGGCGCTGCGCCGGGGACATCCGGCCCTGGCGCAGCACGTAGCTGCGGATCGGACGCTTGTCCATGCGCCGCGCCGACGGGCGTGCGGCCTAGGCGGCCCTGGAGTGCGAGGGCTGGATCAGTCCGCCGGTCGGCGAGGAGGGCGCTGCGGTGTAGTGCTTTCTCGGCATGCGGCCGGCGAGGAAGGCTTCGCGCCCGGCTTCCACGGCGAGCTTCATGGCGTGCGCCATGCGCACCGGGTCGCGCGCCCCAGCGATGGCCGTGTTCATCAGCACGCCGTCGCAGCCCAGCTCGAGCGCGATCGCCGCGTCCGAGGCCGTGCCCACGCCAGCGTCGACCAGCACCGGCACCGAGACCCTGTCGATTACGAGCTGCAGGTTCCAGGGATTGAGGATGCCCATGCCCGAGCCGATCAGCGAAGCGAGCGGCATCACCGCCACGCAACCCGCCTCCTCGAGCATCTTCGCCTGGATCGGGTCGTCCGAGCAGTACACCATGACCTGGAAGCCTTCCTTCACGAGCTGCTCGGCCGCCTTGAGCGTCTCGGGCATGTTCGGGTAGAGCGTGTGCGGGTCGCCGAGCACTTCCAGCTTGACGAGCGCGTGCCCGTCCAGCAGCTCGCGCGCGAGGCGCAAGGTCCGCACCGCCTCCTCGGCGCTGTAACACCCTGCAGTGTTCGGCAGGTAGGTGAACTTGGAAGGCGGCAGCGCGTCGAGCAGGCTCGGCTCGTTCGGATTTTGCCCGATGTTGGTGCGGCGGATGGCGACGGTAACGATCTGCGCGCCCGAGGCTTCGATCGCAGCGCGCGTCTCGGCAAAATCCTTGTATTTGCCCGTGCCTACTAGCAGGCGCGAGGCGTACTCGGTGCCGGCGATGACCAGTCTGTCGTCGGAACGCATCTCAGCCTCCCCCGACCGCGACCACGATTTCCAGCCGGTCGCCGTCGGCGAGCAGCGTCGCGCCGTGCGCGCTCTTCGGCACGATTTCGCCGTTGCGCTCGACCGCGATTTTCCTGCCGCCGAGCGCGAGCCGCTCGAGCAGCTCGGCCACGGCAAGCGGGCGATCCAGGCGGTGCGCGGCGCCGTTGACGGTGACTTGGATCATGGGCTGAATGATACAATGCCGCGCACTCCGGGAGACGCCGAACAGGCGCCTTGGAAACGCGATTCCGCGGGTGTAGTTCAATGGCAGAACATCAGCTTCCCAAGCTGAATACGTGGGTTCGATTCCCATCACCCGCTCCACTCGCCTGCCGCGCCGCGCGCTCTCACCATTCGTAGCCCAGTCCCAGCAGAAGCGTCGAGTCGGTCGACTTGCGCCCCGGCGCGGGTTCGCGCTCCCAGTCGAGGTTGAGCTGCGCGTTCGCCGAGAGGCCCTGGGCAATCGGCACGCGCAGGCCCGTTCGCGAGCGCAGCGTCACCTGCCGGGTGTCCTCCAGGTCCCAGAAGCCGTCCTGGTCGTGGAACAACTCGGCGCTGCGTTGCCACAGCCAGTGCGAGAAGCGTACGCCCCAGCCGAGCGCCGGGTGCGTGCTGCGCTCCCCGCCGGTGCGCTCGAGCACCACGGCATCCAGGCCGCCACGCACCGAAAGCTGCGTGCGCTCCGTATCGTAGAGCTGCAGGCCGTATCCGCCGCCGACCGTGGTGCGCAGATCGATGCCGCGAAACCGGTCGCGCTCGAGCGAGCCGCGGCCGTAATAAAAGCGGTCGTTGGCGACGAAGCGGTCGAAATTGCCGCTACCCAGCCAGTTTGAGGCGATCTCGGTACCGGAGTCCTTGCTGCGCATTCCCTTGATGCCAAGCGCGTAGCGATAAGCCTTGGCCCGTGCGGTGAGCTCGGCCTCGCCGTAGAGCCGGCTGCTCGAGCTGTTGCCTCGTGTTTGCGCGGCGGACAGGTTCACGCGCCCCTTGTAGGCGATGCCGATGCCGGACTCCGACGGGGTCGGATTGATGTGCGTGACGCGCGCCAGCGGGACGTCGTTCGCCCACCCTGGCGGTGCGGCCTCCAGCCGGACACGTCCGGTCGTCGCGCCTGCGAGCCGGGTGCTCACCGGAGCGTCGCCGCCCTCGAGCAGCACAGCGACCGAGCGGTCGGTCTCCAGCGTCGCGACTTCGCTTCGCCGGATCTTGAGCGTGCCGGCGTAGGACGTGGCGAGCGTGAGCGCATCGGCCGAGAGACGTTCGACCTTGCCGCTCAGACGATCGCCGTTGACGAGCGTCACGGTGTCGGCATGCGACGTGGCGGCAGCGGCGAGCAGCACGGCGGCAATCATCCACGGCGTTGTCGCTTGATGATTCATGTGTATTTCCTTCCGGTAAGACGAAAATCGCGTCTCGCGATGCGAATCGCACTCGCTGAGCGGCTTGACGCAGAGCCTCTGGGAAAGCGGCCCGCTTCTGCGGCGAGCCTCGTGGTGTGACCGTTCGCGCCATCCGCGGTTCACGTCGCATTGCGCGGCCGGGACCGGTTCCCTAGAATGGCTTTACCGCGCGACGTGATCGCGCGCAACACTCTGTGCGAACCGGGGAACCCGTCTTCCGATGCCCGTATCTTTCGAAGGCAAGCTGGTGGTGGCGATCTCCTCGCGGGCGCTGTTCGACTTCGAGGAGGAGAACACGGTCTTCGAGCAGGACGACGACCGCGCCTACATGGCGCTGCAGCTCTCGCGCATGGATGTGCCGGCGAAAACCGGGGTCGCGTTCCCGCTGGTCACGAAGCTGCTCGCGTTCAACACGGCGCAGGCGCAGCGCGTCGAAGTGGTGATCCTGTCGCGTAACGACCCGGTCTCCGGGCTGCGGGTGTTTCGCTCCGCGGAGCGCGCCGGCCTCAAGCTCGAGCGCGGGGTCTTCACGCGCGGCCGCAATCCGTACCGCTATCTCGATGCGCTCAAGGCGCATCTGTTCCTCTCGGCGAACGAGCCGGACGTGGAAAGCGCGCTCGGCGCGGGGTTCCCTGCCGCTCGCGTCTATCCGGACTCGGCGCAGGCCGCCGAGCGCCATACCGGGGAGTTGCGCATCGCATTCGACGGCGACGCGGTGCTGTTCTCGGACGAGGCCGAGCAGGTGTACCGGAACGGTGGGCTCGACGCGTTCACGCGGCACGAGTCGCTGCATGCACTCAAGCCCCTGCCACCCGGCCCATTCAAGCCGCTGCTCGAGGCGCTGCACCGGTTGCAGGTCGCCGCGGGCACCGACGTGCCGATGCGGCTGCGTACCGCGCTCGTCACCGCGCGCAGCGCTCCCGCCCACGAGCGCGCCGTGCGCACCCTCATGCAATGGAACATCGGCGTGGACGAAGCAATGTTTCTCGGCGGGCTCGACAAGGGAGGCTTCCTCAGGGCCTTCGAACCCGACATCTTCTTCGACGACCAGCAGGGGCACATCGAATCCGCCCGGCGGCACGTGGCGAGCGGCCATGTGCCGTTCGGCGTCGCCAACCGCGCAGCGCTATAGGACCACACGCCGCAGCGCATCCGGCGGGCCTCCAAGAGGATTCAACCGCATGAAAAAGCTCGTTTACCCGCTCTATGCCGTGGTGATTCTCGCGGCGCTTGCCGTAGCCTCGATCGCGGCTTTTGCGCTGCTGTTCGATCCGAACAAGTTCAAGCCCGAGATCGAGCAGCTCGTCCAGCGCAGCACGCAGCGCACCCTGAAACTCGAGGGCGAGCTCGGGCTCGCGTTCTACCCGTCGCTCGGCGTGTCGCTTGGACGCACCACGCTCTCCGAGCGCAACGGGCCGAAGGCGTTCGCGGCGATCGACTCGGCGCACGTTTCGATCGCGGTGCTGCCGCTGCTGCGCGGCGAGATGGTGGCCGACGAGGTGCGCCTCGCGGGCCTGCGCGCGAGCGTCGTTCGCTCCAAGGACGGCAGCACGAACATCGACGACCTGCTCGGCGGGCCCGCACCCGCGTCAAAGGCGCAGCCTGCGCCGCAAAAGGACGCCAAAGCGCTGCGCTTCGACGTCTCGGGCACGCGCATCGAGCGCGCCAACCTCTCCTATCGCGACGAAGGCAGTGGCCAGGCGCTGGAAATCGAAGGGTTCGATTTGCGCACCGGGCGCATCGCGGACGACGTGCCAGGGGCGCTGCGCCTCTCCGCGCTGCTCAAGGGCAAGAACCCGGCGCTCGATCTGCGCCTCGAGCTCGCGGGCGAGTACCGGCTCAATTTCGGCGAGCGCTTGTTCTCGCTGTCCGGGCTCGACGCCAAGGCGAGCGGCCGGGTCGCCGAAGTGAGCGGACTCGAGCTCTCGGCGAAGGGCGATCTCGCCGCGCGCCCGGACCAGCACTCATTCAGCGTCGCCAAATTCTCGCTGCAGGCGAAGGGCAAAGTCGAGGGGGAAGCATTTGATGCGCGGGTCTCGGCGCCGAGGCTCTCGGTCACGGCGGACAAGGCGGAGGGCGAGAAGCTCGATGCGCAAGTGTCGCTCAAGGGCGAGCAGCGCGCGCTGGAGGCGAAGCTCGCCCTTTCAGGCGTGCAGGGCAGTTCGAGCGCGCTCACGGCGAGCGAAATCTCGGTCGAGTTCGACGCGCGCGCAGGCGAGAACGCGGCCAAGGGCCGCTTCGGCTCGCCGTTGCAGGCCGATCTGCCGGCCAGACGCTACGAGTTGCCCAAGATCGCAGCGAACCTGTCGCTGTCGAGCCCGCAGGTGCCGCAAAAGACTGTGGCGCTGCAGGCGGCCGGAGCGGTGCGCGTCGACCTCGCCAAGGACAATGCGGCCGCGGAGCTCACCGCGAAGTTCGACGAGACGACGGCGCGCCTGAAGCTCGATCTCAAGAAGCTTTCCGCGCCCGAGGTGGGGTTTGATCTGGCCGTCGACCGTCTGGACCTCGACCGCTATCTTCCGGCCCGGAAGGAAGCAGGCGCCGCGGCGGGCGGGGGCAGCGCGAGCGCCGGCGCGGAGCAGCCGCTCGATCTTTCGGCGTTGAAGCGCGTTTCGGCCTCCGGTCGCGCGCAGTTCGATGCCCTGGTGGTGCAGCGGCTCAAGCTCGCGCAGGTGCGAGCCGAGATGCGTCTGGCGAAAGGGCGGCTCGAGATCAGCCCGCATTCGGCAAAGCTCTACGAGGGCTCGCTCGCCGGGGCGCTCTCGGTCGATGCGAACGGCAACCGCCTCGCGATCAAGGAAAGCCTGCAAGGCATATCGGTCGGCCCGCTGGTGCGTGACCTGGCGGGGCGCGACGCGATCGAGGGTCACGGCAACGTCGCGCTCGAGCTGCAGGGCGCCGGCGCCACCGTCGGCGCGATCAAGAAGTCGCTGGAGGGCAATGCGCGGGTGGCGCTGCGCGACGGCGCGATCAAGGGCATCAATCTCGCCGAGAAGCTGCGCAAGGTCCGGGCGACGCTCGGATCGGAATCCGCGAAGCGCGAGCTGGCCGACGGCAAGGAGAAGACCGATTTTTCCGAGCTCACCGCGAGCTTCGTGATCCGCAACGGCGTCGCACGCAACGACGATCTGGCGGCCAAGTCGCCGTTCCTGCGCCTCTCCGGCGCGGGGCAGATCGACATCGGCAACTCGAGGCTCGACTACGTCGCCAAGGCCACGGTGGTCGCCAGCGGCAAGGGGCAGGGCGGCGCGGACCTCGCCCGCCTCTCGGGCATTACCGTGCCGGTCAAGCTGAGCGGGGCGTTCGAATCTCCCAGCTACGAAGTCGATTACGGCGCGGTTGCGGCCGGGCTCGCGAAATCCAAAGTCGCCGACAAGCTGGGCGAGCGGCTCGGGGTGAGCCCGCCCAAGGCCAAGACCGAAGGCGCAGGCGAGGGGGCCACACCGGGCGACCGGGTCAAGGAGAAGCTGCGCGGCCTGCTCGGGCGCTAGGGGGCCTGCCCAAAGGTTCCCTGGCCATCGGGCGCATCCGGGCCGTAACGGCGCAGGAGCTCCGAGGGCAGCAGCGGCGGGCTGGCGAAGAAGCCCTGGATGCGGTCGCAGCCGAGCTCGGCAAGGCGCGCCCAGACCGCGCCGTCCTCCACCCCCTCGGCCACGACGGTGAGGCCGAGGTTGTGGGCGAGCTCGATCATCGAATGCACGATGCGCTCGTGCTGCGGCACGTCCAGCATGTCCCGCACGAACGAAAGGTCGATCTTCATCTCGTCCAGCGGCATCGTGGCGAGGTAGTACATCGAGGAGTAGCCGGTGCCGAAGTCGTCGATCGACAGCTGCACGCCGATCGCCTTGAGCCGGCGCAGGGTCTCCGCCACGAGCTCGGGCGCACCGATCACCGCCGTCTCGGTGATCTCGATCACCAGGCGATCCGGCGGCACGCCCCAGGTGCGCAGACCCCGGTCGATGAAGTCCGGCAGGTCCGGCTCGCGCAGGTTGTTGGGCGAGAGGTTGACGCTGATCGTCAGATCGAGCCCGTTCTCGCGAAACTGCGCACACTGGCGCATGGCGTTGTTCAGCACCCACCAGGTCACCTCGTTGATCAGGCCGGCCGACTCGGCAATGGCGATGGCGCGGTGCGGCGGCACTGCGCCGAACTCGCTGTCCTGCCAGCGCAGCAGGCTCTCGGCGCCGAGCGCGCGCCGGCTATGCGGGTCGAACTGCGGCTGGTATACGAGCTCGAGCTTGCCGCCGTCGATCGCGGCGCGCAGCTTGCTCTCGTAGAGCAGCAACTGCACGTTCGGGCTTTCCTGCTGCTCGGTGTAGACGGCGATGCGCTCGACCGTATCGCGTGCCGCCTGGCAGGCGATCTTGGCGTGCAGCAGCAGCGAGGGCGCGCTGTCGCCGTGCTCCGGGTACACGGCGACGCCGACTGCCGGGCGGGCGTAGATTTCCGTTTCGCCGATCGACACCGGCGTGCCGAGCATGCGCAGCACCTTCTGCGCCGCGAGTTGCGCCACTCCGGCACCGGAGACCGTCGAGAGCACGCACGCGAATTCGTCGCGCCCGAGCTCGCCGAGGATGTCGCGCGCACGCAGCACGCCCATGCGCAGGCGCTGCACGATGCGCGAGCGCGCGGTGTCGCCCACGTGGTAGCCCCACAGGCCGTCCAGGCGCGTGATGATGCCGCAATCGACCAGCAGGACCGCCATGCCATGGCCGTCGCGGCGCCGAGCCTCGATCTGCTCTCGCAGCTGCTCCATGAACGGCGCATAGTCCGGCGGTGGCCGGCTGGCGGGCCCGCGCTCTCCGGTTTCGGCGAGCGCCGCGAGCACCGCGAGCTGCAGGAACGAAAGCCGCTCGATCGCCTCGAGCATGCGCTCGCAGCGCGCGAGGTCGATCTCGAACACGCGCATTACGCCGACCCGCAGCAGCTCGTGCAGCCGCTGGCAGTCGAGCCGCACGCGGTCGACGAGCTCCTCGGGCTGGATGCCCGCGGTCCAGCGCGCCAGCAGCGTGCGCAGGCGCTCGCGGTTGATTTCGCCCTTCAGGATCGAGGCGAGCAGCGCGCGCTGCGGCTCGGACATGCCCGGGCCGAGCAGCGGACGGCGAAAGCCGTCCTCGGCGTGCGACAGCAGGCTTTCGCGCCGCACGGTGGAGGCGAGCTCGGGCGCGCCCTCGCGCACCGCGCTCCCCAGCTCGGCGATCCGCGCCACG
>Ga0326597_10005867_pt1 | contig 16953 bp, 12 predicted proteins | sample RVTome_12_FD_203789 | JGI IMG/M metagenome (GOLD analysis project Ga0326597, IMG submission 203789) | Soil microbial communities from uranium-contaminated site in the Upper Colorado River Basin, Wyoming, United States - RVT100D185 | ecosystem: Environmental > Terrestrial > Soil > Contaminated >...
CCGCAAGCCCGACGGCCTGATAGGTCTTGGTCAAACCGTTCAGCGCGATCAACGCGTGTCGCGCGGACAATCGGGTTGCCGGCACGCCGCTCATAACTTGGCCGGGCGCTTATAGGCGCTCTTGCGGTCGCGTTTCGGTTCGGGCGCTGCGTCCGATACCACCTCTTCCCCATCGGCGAGCCCAGACAAGACCTGCGCCCATAGCCGGTTCTTGATGCCTACCGCAACCTCGCGTTCTTCCAGCCGCCCGTCCTTCAGGACCCGAACCCTGTAGGACCGTTTCCTCGGGTCTTTGGCAGCAGCAGCATGCACGAGCGCATCGGTCTCCGGCTTGCCGTTCGCCGCCGCTGCCGCAGCGTCGTCAGCGGGCGCGGTGGAGTTCGGCGTTGCCTTGCGCGAGCCCGACGCCTTCCCCGGCTTCAGAGCGGCCACCGAAACCAGCAACGCGTTCTTCGCCTGGCCAAAAATGAAGGATACCTGTGCGCTCATCTGCATTTTCAGTTCGCGGTCGGCGTTGTTCACGTCGAACAACACGTTGTAGAGCACCACGTTGTTGATCGTCTCGGGCGTCGGCAGGATCTGGCGCACTTTGCCGGTCCAGCGCCGCTCCGGTCGCCCCAACGTACTGAAATAGACGTTCATGTCGGATTTAAGCCTGACCACGTCCGCCTCGGAGACTTGCGCCACCACGGTCATCGTGTCCAGGTCTGCAATGCGCAGGATGACCGGCGCTTGCTGATTGGCGTTCAGCGTCTGCCCTTGTCGCGCCACCAGTGCGACCACCGTTCCGGACATGGGCGCGTAAATGCGCGTGTAACTAAGGTTTGCCTGCTCGACCTTCAGGTTCGCGCTTGTCTGTTCCTGTTGGGCGAGCAGCATCGCGATCTGCGCCGCGCTCGACTGGCGCGCCGCCAAGCTGACTTCAAGTGCGTCCTTGCTGACCGCGTTTTCCTTGAACATCGACGCGTTGCGCTCGTATTGCCGAGTCGCCAAGGTGTGCTGTGCGCGTTTTTCCTCGAGTTGCGCGCCGAGGCTGCGCAGCGTCGCCTTGCTGGCTTCGACTTTCGCGGCGAACACCACCGGATCGATTTCGGCAATCAGGTCGCCTCGCTTCACGGTGTCGCCAATGGACACCATGACTTTCTTGAGCTGCCCCGACACCTGCGTGCCTACGTCGACGAATTCGCGCGGCTGCAGTGCACCGAGCGCGGAAACGGTGTCTTCGATGTCGCCGCGCATTACGACCGCCGTTGCATAGTCGTCAGTCGGCGTCTGAGCTCCCGTGCCGGTCCACACGTAACCGGCTGCGCCGAGGACCAAGGCGCCCAGGAGCCACGATATCAGGATGTCGGTTCGAAATTTCATGGAATTGACCTATGTCGACCGGCCAAGCCCGTCGTGGCCGGTAGTTGGGGAGGCGGGCCAAATCTTGCCCATCGAAGCCCAGTGCGCATGCGGATGTCCGACCGATGCCGCGAGCAGTGAATCGAGCAGCGCCAGGTCGCTCGCGTCCATCTCGGCGTGGTGCAGCATCAATCCGACCGGTTGGCCAATGCCGATGCACTGCGCCAACTGGAAGCCGATGCGCTCGCCACCGTCTTCACCTTGCAGCGCAGCCTCGCGCCGCTGCCGGCACCAATCCACGTCCACCGGCAGTTCGGGCAGCGCATGCTGCGCGGGCGCTGTGCGGTCTCGTGACAACGCAGCATAGCCAAGCCGGGCCAGCAGCGCCGGCGTGGCGGCGCTGCAGCGGTTCCAAGGCGGCGTGAAGACGGCATCGAGCCGTGCGCCGAACAAATCGCGCAGCCGGTCGCGGCCCGCCAGCAGATCGCCGCGCTGCGCATCGACGCTGCGCGCGCTGCCGAATTCGCACTTACGCTCGACGGTCTCGTGATTGCGGTGCGCGAAACCGTGCTGATGCACGCTCACCTGACCTGGCGCGCCGTCGATGCGCGAAGACAGCTCTCGCGCCAGCGCATCGCTGCTCGCCTGCGGGATCACCGCCAGATCGATCGGCACACCGGCGCGTTGGGTGCAGTCCAGTAACGCGAACAGGCCTGCGTCGTCCCAACCGGCGTCGTCGTCGCGCAGAAACAAGCGCACCGGGGCGAGTGCTGCATCGAGCGCGGCCAGCATGGCGTTCAGGCCGGCATGCATATCGCACTCCCGTTCGATGCGGTGCAGGTCGTTTTTGCGTGCAATTCATGCAGTCTCTGCGCGCTGTGCGCAGCACCGTCCAGGTTCAGGACCGCCGCGCGCGGCGTGAACGCGAACAATGCATCGATTTCCCCGGCCAGCCGCTGCGCATCGAGTGCCGCGGCGCTGGCGTGCCGCAGCGCCCCGAGCGCTGCCAGTCGCGATGCGCGCACGCTCTGTTCGTTTTCGTTCGAAGTGGCGTACGGTACGACCTGGGCCGGCACGCGGGAGACCACGATGTCGAGCGCCGTGTTGTAGCCGCACTGGCTGATCGAAGCGCGCGCGAGGCGCAACTCGGCCACCATGTCGGGCACCTGGCGCACCAGCTCGACACCGGCCACGCCGCGCACCGCCTGTTGCAGTGACTGCCAGTGCGGCTCGGGCAGGAACGGGCCGGCGATGATGCGCATCGGCGGCGGCTCGCGCATCAGCATGCGCGCTTGCAGCGCGGTGCGGAACAGCGCGTTGCCGACCATACCGCCACCGGCCGAAACCAATACGTGTTCGCCGCGCGGGCTATTTGCTGTCTCCGCGCGCGCGGGCACCACGTAACCAGTGTGACACACCGGCACGCGCAGCGGCCGGCGCGGATTGAAGGTCTCATCGAGCCGCGCCAGCGATGGGTCGGCGTGCACCAGCACGAGGTCGAAGTAGCGTTCGGCGAGCCAGCGCGCGCGGTCGTCGTGATGTTGCTGATCGGGCCGTGCATCGACCAGGATGTCACGCAGACTGCACGCCACCAGCGCGGGCTGGCGGCGCGCGAGCCGGATCATCGGCAGGATCTCACCGGCGAACTTCTTACGCCCGAAGGGGAACAGCTCCACCAGCAGCACTGCCGGTCGATGCTTGCGGACTGCGGCCTCGATCAGCGTGCGCCGCTGCGCCTTCGCCTGCGCCACGTCGCACGCGACCTCGCGGCTGACTACCGTATGACCGTCATCCATGCCGAGCGCCGGCAGGTCGACCAGTTCGATGCCATCGGGTACCGGCAGCCCGGGCGGCAGGCGCCCGCCGTTCAGGAATACGACATGAAAGAAATCGAGCAGCGCGGCGGCAAGCGCGAACGAGCGCGTGAGGTGGCCGATGCCGAGCGAATGCTGGCAGTAAAAGAGCAAGGCGGGCCGCGGCGGCGCGGCGCGCGCCGTGACCCCGGCAGTGTTGACGAGAGGCAAGTCGTCAAACATTGCGTCGCTCCACCAACGCGAGGTAGGTGCCGCGCGAGCGCAGCAGCGACTCGTGCGAGCCCTGCTCCGCCAGCCGGCCGTCCTTCAACACCAGCACACGGTCGTAGCTGTCCAGGTCGGAATAGTCGTGCGCGATGACGACCAACGTGCGGCCGCGGTGCCTGCGCGCCACTGCCTCGCGGATCAAGCGCGCCGATACCGCGTCGATCGACGCGGTGGGCTCGTCCATCACCAGAATGGCCGGCTCCTTGACCAGCGCGCGCGCGAGGCACAGGCGCTGGCGCTGTCCGCCTGAGAGCGTGGCGCCGCGCTCGCCGATCTCGGTGTCGTAGCCCTCGGGCAGGTCGACAATGAACTCGTGCGCGCGTGCGGCGCGCGCGGCGGCTTCAATCGCGTCGGGCGGCGCGTCGGGTCGGCCGTAGGCGATGTTCTCGCGCACCGAGACGCCGAACAGTATGGTGTCCTGGAGCACGATGCCGATCTCGCGGCGCAGGCTCTCGCGCGTGAAGCGGCGGATGTCGATGCCGTCGATCAACACGCGCCCGGTCGTGGGTTCGTACAGCCGCAGCAGCAGGTTAAGCACTGTCGACTTGCCGGCGCCCGAAGGGCCCACCAGCGCCACGTGCTCGCCGGCAGCAATGCGCAGGTTCAGCGAGTCGAGCACCGGACGATCGGCGCTGTATGCGAACGACACGTTCTCGAACACGATCTCGCCGGCCGGGCACTTGAGCTCAAGCGCATCGGGCGCGTCCGCGATATGGGGTTCGAGGTCCAGGATGTCGGCGACTCGCTGCATGCTCACCGCGGCCCGCGAGAACTTGGCCGACAAGCGGCCCAGATCGCGCACTGGCTTGTACAGGCTGGTGACGTAGGTAACGAAGACCAGCAGCTCGCCCGGGGTGAGCCGGCTCGCTAACACCTCCCGTGCGCCTAGCAGCACGGTGATCGCGGTGCCGGCCGCGCTCACCACCGCAATCGCCTTGACGATGGCGCCGGTGATGCGGGTGGTGCGCATGCCGCTCTGGTAGTTGGCCGCGATCTCGCGACGGAACCGGTCCTCCTCATACGTGTGGCGGCCGAATGCCTGCACCAGCGCGATCGAGCTCAGCACCTCGTTCAGCCGCGAGGCCATCAAGCCCTCGTGCTTGCGCTGCTCGCGCACTGAAACCTTGACGCGCCGGTTGAGCAGGAATATCACGCCCAGTAGCGGTGGCAGCGTGGCGGCAACCGCCAGCGCTAGCTGCCAGTTCAGCAGGAACATCACTGAGAGCATCGCCACCAGCGTGAGCACGTGGCGCCCCAGGGTGAGCGCCCAGTCGGAGAACATGTCGCGCAGCAGGTTAGTATCGCCGGCTACCTTGGTGAGCAGCTCGCCCGAGCGGCTGTCGCGGTGATAGGCGAGCGACAAGCGCTGCAGGTGCGCGAACAGTTCGCTGCGCAGCAGCCAAGTGATGCGGTGCCCGACCTTCGCGCTGGTATAGAGCTGCAGGTACGCGAACACGCTGGCGGCGAGCGCGATGGCGGTGATGGCCAGGGCCGCGATCATCAGCGCCGGCCACGTCCCCCAGTTCAGCACCGGCTGCAAGAATGCGAGCATGAACGGCAGTGGCTTGGCCAGCAGGATGTGGTCGAAGATGATCTTGAGCGGCCACGGCGCCAGCACATCGGCCAGCACTACGCCTGACAGGGCCACCGCGGCCAAAGTGAGCGCGAGGCGCTGCTCTTTGAGGCACGCGCACACAAGGGCGCGTAGACGCGCATGGCGGCGAGGTAGGTCTGTCGTGTTCATCCGCGGGACTCCACGGCCGTGGGCGCGCATAGCGCCTCTACACGTGAGAGGCGGCGCTCGAGTACGAGGCGCCAGTTGTTCACCTGGAAGACGAAGGCGCGGCTGGCCTGCAACAGGTGCTGGATCGCCAGGTGCCATTGCAGGCGGCGCTGGCAAAACCGCTCGGGCGCCATCCGGCGATAGGCGTCCAGCAATTGCGCGGCAATATCCGAACCCGTAGCGACGGGCCCGAGCCGGGCGACGAACCCGGCCAGATCCTCCATCGGGTCGCCGAGCGTGAACTCGTCGAAATCGAACAGCACGATGCGCTCGTCGTCGACCCACACTTGGTCGGGATGGCAGTCGCCGTGGATCAAAGTGAGCGGATTGGGCGGCAGATGCTCCGCCGCGCGTTGGATCGCCTCGTCGACGCGGGCTACGCGGTCGGCGAGCTCGGGTACGGCGCGCGCGATCTTCTGGCGCCGGCGGCCGATTTCGGTTAGCCAGTGCGCGGTGTCGCGCGGCGCCAGCCCGGCCAGCGCGGGCGGCGCGCCATGCACCGTGCCGATAGCGCGCGCCAGCCTGCCGGGCAGCGACGCTGCGGGGGTTGATCCCAGCGCAGACAGCAGCGGCGTTCCGATGGCCTGTGCCTGCCAGAAGGTACGAGTTCCGGCGCAGTAGCCCAGCGGCTGCGCGACCTGTGGCGCGTGAGTGTCGTGCTGCGCGAGATCCCAGAAATGCGCGAACCGCCGGTGAATGGCTTCGCCGCGCTCGTCGCTGAATGTCTTGGCGAACAGGTGCGTGGATTCCCGCCCGTGGGCGCTGCGCGCGTAACGCAGCGTGGCACGTCGCTCGGGCACGTAGCGCAACGCGCTGATCTCGTGCGCCGGCGCGCCCCACCAGATCCGGGCTTCGCGCGGGTCCAGCAACTGCCGCAATTGCGGCAGGCCGGGGTCGGCGGGCCAGGCCCACAGCAGCATGTCCAGTTGCGGCAGACGCAGCGCCGCCGTGCCGCGGACGGCCTCGGCGCTGGCGCCGTCACGGTAGACCTTGCCGTAGAACTGGCACGTGCCGGCAGTGCCGGTGGCGGCGTCGTGCACATCGAGTTCGTAGCGAAGCGTCAGCGGGTTCGGATTGCGCCGGCGCGAGGCGTTGCGTCGCGCATCCACGATGCGCAGGCGATCGATCGTGACCCGACCGTCGGCGAAGTCCGGCAGCGCCTGCTGCAGCAGTGTGCGCATCGCCTGGGGCTCGAGGCAGGCTTCGATGGAGAATCCGCTGTCGGGAGCGGGCATCACGCGGCCTCCAGGCTGTGCTTGCCAGCCACTTCGGAGGCGAGCGCGATGAGGCACGGCGCAATCGCGAAACGGCCCGGCTTGAGGTTGACCACGCAGCGCCAGGCGCGCTGGCACAGCAGGTTCCACGCGGTGGCCCAGGCCAGATCGCGAGGCCGCGGAACCGTGCCGCCCGCATCGGCATAACCGTCGAGCAGCGCTTGCCAAGCGGTGCGGTCGCGCGCGGGTGCCGCATTATCGAGCACCGCGCGATACATGCCTTCGGCTACCCAGGCGCCGAACTCCAGCGTCGCGGGTCCCCGGCACAGGTCGTCGAGGTCGATGAGTGCGAGTCGCTCGCCGTCGGCCAGGATGTTGCGCGGGTGCAGGTCGCCGTGCAGGGTGACGGGGACGCCAGCCAGCCCGCTGAGATCCGAGCTCAAGCGGGCTGCGGCGCGCTGCAGCGCGCCGTGCGAGCCGGGAAGGGCGTCACCCAGGACCTTGGTCACCTCGGTCAAGCGGGCGCGAAGCGACGCGCGGGTAAGCTCGGGCGCCACAGGCACCGGGGTGCCATGCAGCGCGGCGAGCTGCGCGCCCAGCGGCGCGGCCAAACGGGCAGCCTCGGCGGGTGCAAGGTCGAGCATTGCGCTGCCGGGCATTGCTTGTTGCCAGTGCAAATCGAAGGCCCGCTGCCATAACAGTGCGCGCGGTGTTCGCAGTTGCCCCGTGCGCCAGGCGGGAGACGCCTGCAGCGCGCGCAGGACTGCGTGCGCGGTGACGCCGTCGGGCTCCCGACCGGCCTTGGCATAGACGCGTTGCTCCACGAGATCGCCACCGGCGTGCCAGCGCACGTCCATGCGCACGCACAGGCGACGCTCAGGTACGTACTGCGCAATCTCGAGATCATGGTCGACAAGGGAGCCGCGACCAGCGCTCAGCGCGGCCACCAGTTCGGGCAACACGCGCTCGCGCAGGGCGCGGGCGTCGGCCAGCACGCGCGGCGCGGCGAGCTTGGCGTCGTTCGGCCACCACCAGGTGAGCATGTCCAGCGCCGGCAGCAGGCGCAACGCCGGCCCCGCGATCGAGGGCACCAGCCGTGCCTCGCCGGCGCGCGCGGCGCGCCGCGCCGAGTCCCCGCCGCCGCACAGCCGCGCTGTTACGCGCTGCTCGAAGGCAAGATCGGCCGCACTATTGCGCAGCTGCAGGCGGTACGACAGCGTGCAGTTGCGGCGCGGCCGGTACTTGATGCGCTCGATACGGCAGCTTTCGAGCTGCGCACCATGCGCGCGCACCGCGTCGGCGAACACCTCTCCCATGGCCGCTTCGTCCAGGGCTTGCGCCAAGTGGGGCAGTGCCTGGTCCTGAGGTAGCTCGTGTACCGGGATCATGACCGGTCCGCCGTGATCAGGCCGATCGCACCGTCTGAGCCCTGCAGCATGGCGCCGGCATGCGAGACGGCGCGCAGCACGCGACCATCGGCCGCTTCGCGCCAGTAGAGCCAGCGCCCGTTGAACGCGAAGTCACTGATGCGCCAGTGACGCTCCCCGGCCCCGCGCGCGTGAAACCAGGTGTCGGTGACGCGTTCACCATCGACCACCAGGTCAATGCGCAACGCACGTGCCGGTTGGCCGGAAGCTTCTGATTCGACGGCGCAGTCGGAGAGCTCAACGGCCGGCTCGCGGTCTTGCCACGGCAGCAGCAGCGTATCGAAATCCGCGTCGCGCGCGCTGAACGTGCTCCGCAGCGCGGGCGCCGGCTGTTTGTCGCCGTAGCGCTGGGAGACCCAGCTCACGCCGAGGGTGTGTCGTACGGCGTCGCGCGCCGGCTGCGCGATCAGCAGTCCAGGACTACGGAGCCGAAGCCCTTCGCTGAGCTTCAGCTCGGTACGCCCCTGGGCATGCGCGCCAAGCTGGAAGTTGAGCGTGTAGTCGTGTTCGCACATCGCACGCAACCAGTCGCTGACAATCCAGTAGCGCCGATCGACAAATACAATGCAGCGCTGGTGCAGCGCGTCGTATTCATGGCTGCGTACCTGGCCGTGCACCAGGTCCAGATGCGCGGCGTGAAAGCGCTCGAGCAGTTGCGCCTCGGCCGCCGGCCCGCTGATCTTGTGGCGCACCGAACCCTGCGAGTGGCGCGAGGGCTCCTTGATCGCTTTTGGCGCATAACGGGTCTGCTGTTTGCCGTCGATGCAGACCGTGTTGTGCGCCGCGGTGCCGCGAAAGCGCACGCGCCAGTTGACACCTTCGCCTGGATCAACTGCCTCGCTGTAGGTATAACGCCCGGGGTCGACGATCAGCGAGCGCCCGAACGCCGCCAGCTCGAAACTCAGCGCATCGAAGTGGCCGTGGTTGCCTTCGCCTAGCGGGCCGCTGTCGAACACCAGGTACTGTGCATCGGCAAAGTCAGCCGCGCCCCCGCCCCAGTGGTCGCGAATGACGGTGTAACCGCTGGCCGCAAAGTGCACGACGCGCCGTGCGGGTGGCTTGCCCTGCGCACCGCGCGTGGCGACATACAACATGTCGGCGCGCCCGTAAAGGTGCGCGCCCTCTTGCAGCAAGTCGAGGAAACTGCGCGCATCGCCATCCGACAGGCTGGGCACGATGCCGTCGGGCTTGTGCACATGCAGGCTGAATTCAAGCGCGTGCTCCAACGCGGCGTCCATTGCCTGCGGCACCGCAATGCCGTTGCGCGAGGCCAAGCGCCTGAAGTTCAGGTAGTTCTTCAGCACCAGGTGGTGGTAATCGGTCGACAGCTCGCAATGCACGCCGTCGGCGAGCAAGTCGCTCGCCATGTTGTCCACCGTCTGCTCGAGCGCGAACGCGCGCCAGTGCGCGGCGCGGCGCATCTCGGGAAATACGACGCCAGCCAGAAAGATCGCATAAAGCTCCAGCGTGCGGTGGTTGCGCTTAGGCGTCAGGTTTTCGCACAGATACTCCACCTGCTGGTGGATCGATTGCAGGAGGCGTCGATGAAATGCGACACCGATCACCGTGCCCGTGTCGCGCACCGGGTTGGTGATGAACTGGTGGTAGCTGTAGATCCAGTTCTGTACCCGCCGTCCTGTCACGTCGGCGGCGATGAAACCCGGTGGCGTCACGCGAATCCAACTGTCGATCAATGTCACCCAGCGTTCGGCGTAACGCGCGTCGCCGCTGCGCTCGAATTTCAAACCCAAGCCGACCGCGTAATAAAATTTGTGCAGCAGGATATGCCACTCGACATCGGCGCTCGGATTGATGAGCCAGGCAATAGGAGCAGGCAGCTCGTGCGCCTCGCCGTTGAACTCGAAGCGGCCGCGCATCAGCGCTTCGATCTTCTCCGGCCGCGTCTCGTCGGCATCGGCCACCGGGTCATACCGCACCGCACGCACCCCACGAAAATGCGCCAGCAAGGCAGCATCGTCGAGCGCATGCCAGGGAACCGCAAAGATCGATGCATCGGTGGCGGACATCACGACCGCAGGCGGGAAGCTCTCGGCAAGGGCGCGCATCGTCACGCGGCGGCCTCCTCTGTAGAGCGCAACTGCGCGAGGAACAGATCGTGCAGCGCCAGCGTGGTGCGACGCGAATCGAAGCGCTCGCAAATGCGTTGCCGGCCCGCTTTCGCCAGTCTGGTGTGCACCGCGTCGTCGCCGAGCACCCGGCGCAACGCGTCAGCCAGCGCACGGGCGTCACCGCTTTGCACCAGCAGGCCGTGCACGCCGTTGTCGATCATCTCCGGGATGCCCGAGATGGCGGTGGAGACCACGGGCACGCCCATCGCCATCGCCTCGGCGAGCACGTTTGGAAATCCGTCCCGGTCGCCGTCGGCGGTGACCCGACACGGCAGCGCGAATACGCGTGCCAGGCGATACATATCGCGCAACTCGTCCTGCGCCACCGCGCCGCGCAGCTTCACGCAGTCGCCGAGCGCGCGCTGGTCAATCAAGCGGCAAATACCGTCGTAGGCGTCGCCACGCTCGCCGACGATCACGCAGCCGAATCGCACGCCATCGCGTTTGAGATGGGCGCAGGCTTCGATCAGAAGATCGAACCCCTTTTTCCCCACGAAGCGGCCGACCGCCAGAACGATCGGCATGCGCTGTCCGCTGGTCTGCGGTGCGGGTGAAAAATAGTCGGTGTCCAGCCCGTGATAAATCGCGTGCACCTCGTCGGGTCGCGGATGGCGCGCGCATAGCACGCTGGCATTGGCGCAGGTGCAGGTCGCGACGAAACGCGCCGCGCTGAGCTTGCGCTCGAGCAAGTCGTCGGGGTTAAGGTCGGCTTGATAGATGTCCTTGGCGTGGGCGGTGAAGCTGAACGGGATGCCCGTGAGCCGGCTCGCGAACCAGGTGATGGTCGCCACACCGTGGCAGAAATGGCCGTGCAGGTGACCCACGTCGCCGGCACGCAGCAGTTCGGCGGCAATCTGTCCGGCCTGCAGGAACTCCTTCAGGAATACTTTGCGCACTCGTATGCCTTCGCCCCGCGGGCGGTAGCACCAGCACATTGCCAGTGCCGATGCCAGCGTGCGCAAATAGCGTACCGGGTGGCGTCGCGCCACCTCGGCATTACCGCGCCAAAATACCGGCAGGTTGCGCGCGAGCCAGCGCCCCAGTGGGGTACCCGACAGCGTTGTGGCATCGGGCAGGTACGTCAGCGGCGCGCGTATCGCCGCGACGATGGGATGAACCTTTTCTTCGCGCTCGTGTTTGACCGAGAACAGTCTCAGCGGCAGTCCCATGCGCTCGAGCTGGTAGATTTCATGAGTAATGAAAGTCTCCGAGAGTCGTGGGTAGCCATTCATCACATAGGCCACCGTCCCTCTCTCGGCCGCTACGGCGCGCGCGCTCAAGTGCGAGGCCGACCGCAGCGTGCTCGCTGGCGCCGTCATTTGGCCCCCAACGGAGCGTGCCTCGCACGGCCGTCTGACGTAGGCGAACCGGCCGGAAGCGGCTCGGCAGTGGATACACGGCAGTCCTGCAGCAGCCGGCGCAACAGCTTCAGGTTGTGGTCGTTGTCAAAGGACACTGTCACCGTCTCGCGCGCGTGGCACGCCAACTCCGCGCACAGCCCTGGCTGGTGCAGCAACCGGGCGATGGCATCGGCCAGCGCCAGGGGATCGTCGGGTTCCACCAGCAGGCCGTTGTGGCCATCGCCCACCAGCTCCGGGATGCCCGACACGTTGGATGCCACCACGGGCAAACCCATCGCCATGGCTTCCAGCAACACGTTGGGAATGCCGTCACGGTCACCGTCGGCGGCAATGCGCGAGGGCTGCACATAGACCGCAGCACGCGCATAGCATTCGATCACCTGTTCGCGCGGCAGCTTGCCGACCAGACATACCTCGCCCGCCAGCCCATGCCGCGCGATGCGCGCCTGCAAGCGGTCATGCTCTTCGCCGTAGCCGACGATCTCGCAGCGGAAGGCTTGGCCGCGATCGCGAAGCGCGCGGCAGGCGTCGATCAGTGTGTCGAGTCCCTTCTTCTCGCGCAGGCGCCCGACGCTCAGGATCACGGCCGGAGCGTCAAGGCCGGCGCGCTCTCGCGGATGGAATTGCGCCTGATCGACTCCATGGTACATGCGATGCACGCGCGCGCGCGGCGCGATCGACGCCAGCGTGCGGCGGTTGAACTCGGTGCAGGTGACGGTGAAGCGCGCGGCTTCGAGCTTGCGCCGCAGGTCGGCCGGATCGGACAAGTAAATGTCCTTGGCGTGCGCGGAGATCGAGAATGGCAGTGTCGTGAGTCGAGACACCAATTCGGCCACGTCTGCCGGCGTAGAGATGAAGTGCGTGTGTAGATGTTCTATGCCGTCGTCGCGCAACTGCACCGCCAGCCAACCCGCCTGGACGAAGTCGTGCACCGCACGCCGGCCGCGGATGAGAGCGGCCATAAGCGATCTCAGGTAGCGACGCGGAGCGGTCGCGAACAGGCGCAAATGTCGTGCGGCGAATTCGCGCCCGCGATCGTGCACCGGCTCGGGCACCAGGGTCACCGGTGCGCGTACACGTGCCACGGCGGGATGCACGATGGCATCGGTGGGTGCTGCCAGCGCGTATAACCGCAGCGGCACGCCCAGGCGCTCCAGTCCGAGGATTTCCTCAAGAATGAAAGTCTCCGACAGCTTGGGGAACATCTTTACCAGCAGACCAAGCGGGCGGCCGCGATCACGCTGTGTGGGTTTCAAGAAGGGCTTCTCGCAAGGTAGGCGGCGGCACGTGCATGCCGGGTGCGGGCCCGGTGGGCGGTACGGCAGCGACATTGGCCGCGGCTTCCAGTTCGATCAAGTCGAAAATCGCCGCCGTCACGAATTCCAGGCCGTGCATGGTCTTCAACGTCGGCAGGGGCGCTTGGCGCGCCAGGGCCGCCAGTTCCGAGTGCAATGCTTGCCACAGCGTGGCGGGTGTCAGCTGGTCTGGGTGCAGCGTGCACAGCAGGCCCTGGGCGGCCATGCGTTCGGCACGTATACCTTGCTCCTGTACCGGGCGCACGCGCGGCACCACAACGGCACGCTTGTGCAGCGTCAGCAACTCGCACACGGTGTTGTAGCCGCCCATCGACAGCACCACGTCGGCCGCGGCCATCAGCGACATCATGTCCTCACTGAAGTCCTGCAGGCTTACTTGCGGCAACTCGAGCGCTGCCTGGGCAATGGCGGCGCGCTTCGGCGCACCCATTTCCGGTCCGCAGACGATGTGGGTGCGAGGGCGTTGGACCGGCGGAAGCGCCAGCAGTCCCTTCAGACACGCGTCGATGAGGTCGTAGCCGTCCTGGCCGCCGCCCGGAGTCACCAGTACCAGCGGTTCGTGCGAGGCCACTCCGAGACCGCGACGCACCGCCGCGGGCGACACCTGCCCCGGCTGGCGCGCGATGTAGCCGCAGAACTGTACCTTGGCTGCGGCGAAGGGTGGGAAGCCATACTCGCGCCGCAGGTCAAAGACCTCCGGTGAACCGACCACCAGCACCTGGTCGTAGTAAGCTTCGATGGCCTCAAAGTAACCTTGCTTGCGCCACACCAGCGTAGTCGCCTCGGGGCTGTCGAGGATGTCGCGCAGCAGCAACACCAGCTTGGGCCGGCGCTCGCGACCGGGCAGATCCGCGAGCGCGCCCGAAAGTTCGTTCTCGACGCCGAACGGCTTCTTGTCGACCAGGATCAAGTCCGGACCGAAATCGGCAATCGTGCTGCGGATAATGTTGGCGCGCAGCCGCACGGTCTCATCGAGCGACAAGTCGAGGAAGCGCGCGCCGTAATGGCCGTCGACACCACGCGACAGGCACGGCAACTTCACGTAATCGATACGCGGCGGAATGCGAAACGCGTGCAGCATTGGCGATCCCGTGATGATCAGCACCGAAACATCGGGCGACGACTGGACGACGTGGCGCGCCACTTCGAGCATGCGCCGGATGTTGCCGAGACCGAACGTATCGTGCGAATGGATCAAGACGCGCTTCATGCGGTGTGCCTTCGTTGCCGGCCCCGCCGTCCGTTCTGATTGGTCGCCGATCGGGAAATGTGTGAGTCGCATATCCATGTCCTGACAGCAAACGACATGCCAGGCGGGATCGAAGCGCTAACTCCTTGAAGGCACTAGAGATCGGTGTGGCGCCTTTGGCGGCAGCGCGCCACCGGTGGGGCATTTGCCCCGCCGTTGGGGGAAATGACGCACTGTGGTTTTGGTCTTCGAAGAAGACCAGCCCGCAACCATGATCGCCTGGCACCGCGCTGGGCGGCGGCTCGTATGGAGACTCAAGTCTCGTCCAGGGCGACCCAGAATTGCGGTTGAGCTGCGAGCCCTGATTCGGCGGATGGCTCTTGAAAACGTCTCGTGGGGTGAAGAGCGCATCGCCGATGAGTTGTGGGTCAAGCTTGGCATCCGGGTACCCGAGCCGGTTAGTGCTCGGCTGGCGGGGCGGCCGCCCGCTGCACGTGGTGGCGGCCTATAATGCAACGGACGACGAGACCATTGTAGTCACTGTGTACGAGCCGGCTACGGCCGATTGGGAGCCGGACTTTCGGAGGAAGACGCGATGAAGTGCATTGTCTGCAAGCAGGCGGAAACCCGCGCCGGCACGACGACGGTGACGCTCGAGCGGCAAGGCGCGACCTTCGTGTTCAAGGACGTTCCGGCGCAGGTCTGCACGAACTGTGGCGAAGACTATGTGGACGACGCTGTCGCGAGCGAGCTATTGCAATCGGCTGAAGGAATGGCCGCGGCCGGCACGCAGGTCGATATCCGGCGCTACCCCGTCACGGTCTAGGCTTGCGGCGGGGTGCCGGTGAACCGCTTCTCCTCGCGGCGCCAGCGGCTCGACACCAGCTTTCTCGCGCCGCGCTTGCGCGGTGCTCTGCGCTACGATCCCGGACGTGCTTGAAGATGTGTGGGTGTTGATTTGCATCGAAAACCGACCCACGTGCAATCACCATCCTGATCAATTCTTGAGCGGGAGAAACCAGGAGTGATCGACGTGGCGTTGTGGAGTGTGATCAGACGGTGGCACCTGCGCGAGCCGGTGTCGATTCGAGCGATAGCCCGGCGCACGGGGCTCTCGCGCAATACGATCCGCAAGTATCTGGCGGGCGGCGTGGTCGAGCCGCGCTACCCCAAGCGCGGGGGCGCGAGCAGGCTGAAGTCCTTGAAGCTCTTCGGCATGGCGCAGGCGGTGCGCTGCTCTTCCACTTGATTTGAATGAAAACGCCGGGTCAGTTCTAAACGGAAATCAACACTGGAGAGCTACTTGCCCTTCTACAACCGCGATAGACTTCACTCGTCATTGAACTACGTGTCGCCTGCGACGTTTGAACGGCAGGCACGATGAACCGGGTGTCAACAAAACCGGGAGAAGATTCCGTTGGCCCCGGTATGCCGATCTGCCGCTGACCTAATCCGGTTCCCGACATCGCCTGACCTGCCGTACGGAATAGACCCCTCGAAACAGCCGGGGTGCGGGAAGAAGCTTGCCTTGCTCTCGCGGTTGGAATAGATTGCGCGGTAACTTGACCGCTGATTCCGCTCACGACCCGCACGGATCGCGGTCGTCTCCCGGGGAGGAGGAAGCCAGCATGAACATAAGGCCCATTATGCGCATGCTGCGGCGATTTTCGCACTCTCTTCCGGCGCGCGGGCTCGGCGCGGCGAAATCGGTGCCGGATTGATTTTCCTATCGTTGATAGGAGTTTTGTTGCATGAACAAGAAGCAGATTGCCGACGGAATGCAGATCGAATGGGATGTTCCGATCGACATGGACGATGGTCTTATCCTGCGAGCGGACGTGTTTCGCCCCGTCGAGGAAGGGCGCTATCCCGCCATTTTGAGTTACGGTCCGTATGCGAAGGGTCTTGCGTTCCAGGAAGGGTTTTCAGGCGGCTGGGCGCGGTTGGTTGCCAAGTTCCCAGAGGTTGCAGCCGGTTCATCGAACAAGTACGCCAACTTTGAGGTTGTGGATCCTGAAAAGTGGGTCCCGGACGGATATGCCTGCGTTCGAGTTGACTCGCGCGGTGCAGGCCGCTCCCCCGGATTCATTGATGCCAAATCGATCCGCGAAACGAAGGACTTGTACGACTGCATTGAGTGGGCAGCGGCACAGCCTTGGTGTAACGGCAAAGTGGGCCTCAACGGTATTTCGTATTACGCGACGAATCAGTGGTACGTGGCATCGATGCAGCCACCGCATCTGGCCGCTATATGTGTCTGGGAGGGAGCCGCGGATTACTACCGAGAGAATACTCACCACGGGGGAATTCTGTGCCAGTTCCTCATGATGCTTCACCCATGGGCGATATTGCGAGTGCAGCATGGTGTGGGGGAAAGAGGCTTCCGGAGTCCGGTTACGGGCGAGCTTGTCGCAGGTCCTGAGACGCTTCCCAATGATGAGCTCGCTCGGAATCGAATAAACATCGAGAAGTCTTTGCTCGAGCATCCGCTGGACGATGACTACTACCGTGCGCGCTCAGCGAATTGGTCCAAGATAACGGTCCCATTATTGTCGGCTGCGAACTGGGGTGGCCATGGACTTCATGCTCGCGGCAACTTTGAGGGCTTCGTGCGAGCCGCTTCCAAGAACAAGTGGCTGGAAGCACACGGCGAATCGCATTGGACGCATTTCTATACAAACTACGGGGTTGAGCTTCAAAAGCGATTTCTAGGCCACTTCCTGAAGGGTGAGGAGACGGGGTGGACGAAGCAGCCATCCGTGCAACTGCAAGTGCGTTATATCGATCGCTTTGTTAAGCGCTTTGAAAAAGAATGGCCGCTCGCGCGTACGCAATGGACAAAGTTCTATCTACGGAAGGATGAGTATTCTCTGGATTTAAAGCCATCATCGAAGACGACAAAGATTTCCTATGATCCACAGGGCGACGGTGTGATGTTCCTCACGCCGCCGCTTCAATCGGAAATGGAGATCACGGGTCCTGTAGCGGCGAAGCTTTCTGTATCGTCAGCAAGCCACGATGCGGACCTTTTCCTCGTGCTCCGTGTCTTTTCTCCGGATGGAGAGGAGGTGGTGTTTCAGGGATCGAACGATCCTCATTCGCCCATCGC
>Ga0326597_10005868_pt1 | contig 16953 bp, 17 predicted proteins | sample RVTome_12_FD_203789 | JGI IMG/M metagenome (GOLD analysis project Ga0326597, IMG submission 203789) | Soil microbial communities from uranium-contaminated site in the Upper Colorado River Basin, Wyoming, United States - RVT100D185 | ecosystem: Environmental > Terrestrial > Soil > Contaminated >...
CCGCGCTTGTTGCCAGGGGTGGCGTGCTGCAGGTCCAGTATCCGGTAGAGGTCGTCCCCCATCCGGATCAGCATGCCTTTGCGGAGCTTCGTGGCTTGTATTGAGCTCATGGAATCCTGTGTTGCCCGAATGACGATCCGTTCATTCTAGTCCACACCGCCCGGCGGGCCTCAAGGCGGCCCGTCCGGCGGAGGGTTTTCCCGGGCGGCGATTCGGCGCTACTATCAGGTGATGCCCTGGGATCCGACGCGCGATCTGCTCGCGATGCAGGAGCGCCTCGAGAGCCTGTTCGGCCGTGGCGCGCCGGGCTGGGTGCCCGCCGTCGACCTGGTCGAGTTCTCGGACCGCTACGTCCTGACGATGGAACTGCCCGGCCTCAGGCGCGAGGACGTGACGATCGACCTGCAGGGCCACACGGTCCGCGTGCACGGCCTGCGCCCCGGACCGGCGTGCTGCCCGGACCGCTACCTGCAGCTCGAGCGCGGCCAGGGCGCCTTCGCCCGCACGTTCCAGTTCGCCGCGCCGGTCGACGCGCCGGGGGTCACGGCCGACCTCGTCGACGGCGTGTTGACGATCGTGGTGCCCAAGGAGCAGGGCGAGCGGCGCCAGATCGAGATCGCCTGATTCGGCCTCATGAAAAAGAGCCTTCTCGCCCTCCTGATCCTCTTCGTGGCAGCCGGGTTCGTCAGCGGGTACGTCGTCGCCGAGCGCGCGGCGGTGACGCCTGCGATCGAGCCCGCCCCCGTCGCACCCCAGACGCCGTTCCCGTCGTCGGCAGCGCGCGGCGCCGCGGTGCTGCCGGAACTGTCGGACATCGCGGAGCGCGCGATCGAGGCGTCGGTCAACATCTCCTCGACCCAGTACGTGCGTCTGGACCCGTTCTGGCAGTTCGTCTATGGCGACGCGGTCCGGCCGCAGACCAGCCTCGGGTCGGGCGTGGTGGTCTCGCCGGACGGCTACATCCTGACGAACAGCCACGTGATCGGCAACGCCGCGGACGAGATCCGGGTGACGCTGGCCGACAACCGGGAGCTGCCGGCGCGGGTCGTCGGCATCGACGAGTGGACCGATCTCGCCGTGATCAAGGTGGACGCCAGGGGGCTCGAGCCGCTGCCCTGGGCCGACTCGGCCCGGCTGCGTGTCGCCGAGTGGGTCCTGGCCGTGGGCAACCCGTTTTCGTTGTCGCAGACGGTCACGCTCGGCATCGTCTCGGCCGTCAACCGGGCGGATCCGATGAGCAACCGCGGGTTCATTCAGACGGACGCGGCCATCAACCCGGGCAACTCCGGCGGCGCGCTCGTCAACGTCCGCGGCGAACTGGTCGGCATCAACACGATGATCTACAGCGAGACCGGGGGCTACCAGGGCATCGGCTTCGCGATCCCCGCCAACATGGCGCGGCGCATCATGGACGAGCTCATCCGCAACGGCGAGGTCGTCCGCGGCTCGATCGGCAACCTCGCGTTCCGGCCGGTGGACGCCGAGACCGCCCGGCGCGCCGATCTCGACGGCCTCCAGGGCGCGCGCATCGAGCAGATGCTCCGGAGCGACCCGGCCTTCGACGCCGGCCTGCTCCCGTACGACGTCATCGTCCGCTACAACGGCCAGACGGTCCGCGACCCGGCCCACCTGCAGGACCTCATCGCGGGAAGCGACATCGGCTCGACGGCGACGATCGACGCCGTGCGCTGGTATCGCGAACGCCGCCGGCTCAGCGTCGAGGTGCCGGTCGTGCGGTTGCGGCCGGCGAGGAGGAGATACTAGACGGTTCGCGGTTCGCGGTTCGCGGTGCGCGGTTCACGGCTCCAAACCGGGAACCGCGAACCGACACGCAGCGGCTCCCCTCCCAGTAACACCGCCACAGCCGATCCGTCCCGACCCGGATCCCGACGCGCGGCGACCAGCCGACCGGAGCCGGCTCGATGCCGTGGTCCTCGATCGCCAGCGGGCCGTCGGCGAGCGACGCACGGTTCTCGGCGAGCGTGATGCCGAGCGCGATCGTGAGGTTGCCGGGCCCGCGGCAGAGATCGGCGATGGCGAGCGGCCGGCCGGCTGAGCCGCGCGCGCGGCGGCGGCGGCGGCGCATCACGTCCACGCCCTCGAGGGGCTCGAGCGCACGGATCAGCACGGCGGCCGGCGAGCCCTCGGCTTCGGTGACCGCGTTGACGAGGCAGTGCAGTCCGTAGTTCAGGTAGACGTACGCGCGGCCCGGCGGGCCGTAGAGCGGCGCGTTGCGGGCGGTGGGCCCCGGCGCGGCGTGGCACGCGGGGTCCGACTCGCCGATATAGGCCTCGGCCTCGACGATGAGGCCCGCGACGCGGCGCCCGCGGACCGTGTGCACCAGCACCTTACCGATCAGCTCGCGCGCGACCTCGAGCGTGGGGCGATCGAAGAACGCGGCCGGCACCCGGCGGGCGCGGCGCGGCGTGGACCGGCGCGGGCGACGATGGCTCACACCGGGTCCGCGTGGATGTGGTCGCGGCCCATTGCGAGCGTGCGACGCAGGAACCGTCCCGTGTAGGACCGTTCCACCTCCGCGACGTCCTCCGGCGTCCCGGTCGCGACGACGTACCCGCCGGCGTCGCCGCCTTCGGGCCCGAGGTCGATGATCCAGTCGGCGGTCTTCAGGACATCGAGGTTGTGCTCGATCACCAGCAGGCTGTGGCCGGCGTTGAGCAGCTTCCGGAACGCCGCGAGGAGCTTGACGATGTCGTCGAAGTGGAGGCCGGTCGTCGGCTCGTCGAGGACGTACAGGACGCGCTCGCCGCTCTGCGAGCCGAGATGCGACGCGATCTTGATGCGCTGCGCCTCGCCGCCCGAGAGCGTCGTCGCCGGCTGCCCGAGGCGGAGGTAGCCGAGGCCGATCTCGTCGAGCACCTGCAGGCGCCGGATCACCTTGTTCGCGCTGCCGAAGAACGTCAGCGCCTCGCGCACGGTCAGGTCGAGGACCTGGTCGATGTTACGGCCCTTGTACTTGACCTCGAGCACCTGGGGCTTGAACCGGCGGCCGTCGCACTGGTCGCACGGCACGAACACGTCGGCGAGGAACTGCATCTCGACGCGGACGACGCCCTCGCCCTCGCACGCGTCGCACCGGCCGCCCGGCACGTTGAACGAGAAGTGGCTCGCCGAGAGCCCGCGCGATCGGGCGTCCTTCGACGCCGCGAACAGCTCCCGGATGGGATCGAAGGCCTTGAGATAAGTCACGGGGTTCGAGCGCGGCGTGCGGCCGATCGGCTGCTGATCGACGAGCACGGCGTCGGTGATGAACTCGGTGCCGTCGATCTGCCGGAACTGGCCGACGGGCCGGTCCCAGCTGCCTTTCGCGCGCTTGATCGCGGCGTAGAGCACGTCATGGACGAGCGTGGACTTGCCCGATCCGCTCACGCCCGTCACGCACGTGAGCAGCCCGAGCGGAATGTCCACGTCGATGGACTTGAGGTTGTGCGCCGCGGCGCCGGCGACGCGCAGCCGCTGGACGCCCGGGCGCCGGCGCGCGGGCGGGAGCGGGATGGCGAGCTCGTCGCGCAGGTAGCGCGCGGTCAGGGAGTGCTGGTCGGCCAGCAGGCCTTCGACCGATCCGGCATAGATGACGCGCCCGCCCCGCTCGCCGGCGCCGAGCCCGAGGTCCACGACCTGGTCGGCGACGCGAATCATGTCCGCGTCGTGCTCGACGACGAGCACCGTGTTGCCCTGATCGCGCAGCTGCTTGAGGATGGCGATGAGGCGCAGGTTGTCGCGGGGATGCAGGCCGATCGACGGCTCGTCGAGCACGTACAGCGTGTCGACGAGCGCCGACCCGAGCGCGGTCGCCAGGTTGATGCGCTGCGACTCCCCGCCCGACAGGCTCGACGACAGCCGGTCGAGCGTGAGGTAGTCGAGGCCGACGTCGGTCAGAAAGCCGAACCGGCGCCGGATCTCCCGCAGCACCTTGGCCGCCACCGTGGCGTCCCGCTCGCCGAGCGTCAGCTCCGCGAAGAAGGTCGAGGCGGCCTTGACCGTGAGCGCGCAGACCGCGTCGATCGTCTGGTCGGCCACGCGAACGTCCCGGGCCTCCTTCCGGAGCCGGGTGCCATCGCAGGTCGGGCAGGTGAGGTAGCCGCGGTACCGGCTCAGGAACACGCGGACGTGCACCTTGTACTTCTTCCGCTCGAGCCGCCGGAAGAACCCCTGAATGCCCTCGAACGCCTCGCCGCCCTCGACGACAAACCGCCGCTCTTCGGCGGAGAGGTCGCGCCACGGCACGTCGATCCGCACGGGCGCGGACCTCGCGGCGCGCTTGAGCTGGGCGAGGCACGACCGGTAGTGCGGCTTGGTCCAGGGCTCGATGGCGCCGCCCGACAGCGTCTTCTCCTCGTCGGGCACCACGAGGTTCATGTCGAGCTCGATCACGTTGCCGAACCCGTGGCAGGTCGGACACGCGCCGAAGGGGTTGTTGAACGAGAACAGGCGCGGCTGCGGCACCTCGTAGGCGATGCCGCAGGGCCGGCACTCGAACCGTTCGCTGAACCGGTGCGACGCGGCCGGGCGGCCCTCGGCGTCCACTTCGATGGCGACGGCCGCGCCGTCACCCTCGCCGAACGCCGTCTCGATGGCGTCCACGGCGCGGGTCCGCGCGTCGGCCGTCACCTTGAGCCGATCGACGATCACCGCGAGCGTCGTGGCGTCCGCCAGCGCCGGGTCGGACGCGGCTTCCTCGATGGTGACGGTGCGCCCGCCCACGAGCAGCCGGCCGAAGCCCCGCCGCCGAAGCGTGTTGAGCGTCGAGACGAGCGGCTTCTCGGCCGGGGCCGACGCCCCGTCGAACGGACCGTCCTCGGACTCCTGAGTCGGCTCGTCGCCGTTGCCGTCGTCGCTCTCGGAGCCGTCGCGGGCCAGCGACCCGCCGATGATCCCGAAATCGAAGCCGATGAGGAGGCGGGTGCCCTCCGGCAACGCGAAGAGCGCGGAGGCGACCATCTCGGGCGTTTCGCGGACCACCTCCCGGCCGCACGACCGGCACGTCGTCCGGCCGACGCGCGCCCAGAGCAGGCGCAGGTAGTCGTGGATTTCGGTCGTGGTGCCGACCGTCGACCGCGGGTTGCGGATGCTGTTCTTCTGGCGGATGGCGATCGCCGGCGCGATGCCGTCGATGCCGTCGACGTCGGGCTTCTCCATCCGCTCGAGGAACTGCCGGGCGTAGGCCGACAGCGACTCGACGTACCGCCGCTGCCCCTCCGCGTAGATCGTGTCGAAGGCGAGCGACGACTTGCCCGACCCGCTGACGCCCGTGAACACGACCAGCTGGCGGTGCGGTACTGTCAGGTCCACGCCCTTCAGGTTGTGCGTGCGCGCGCCCCGGACGACGAGCTGACCGCGCGGCGCAACGGCGGGCGCGGAAGAACGGTCGGACATGGTGACCATGGCGGGGGCCCAGGCCCGCGCCTGAAACGGCCATGGTACTACGTCTGGCCGGCGCGCTGGAACGCCGCCAGGCGGGGCCTTCGGGCGTTCGCAAACGCCGCGGCCGGCATTTGCCCTGTCCGGGACGCCGTGTTATTCTCCCGGGGTCCAAGCACACCGAGTCGATTCCAACCTCCCCAAGACCAATGGCACCCAACGTACCGCGTCGGCGTGAGCCCTTCGACGTCGGTGATGTGATACGACCCCATTCGAGCAGAGGATAGTCAGTGGCTGTACGTTTGTTCGTCGGCAACATGCCCTACGGGGCCACCGACGCGGACCTGCGCGCGCATTTCGCCGCGGTCGGTGAACCAACCCAGATTGTCATTCCCACCGACCGCGAGACCGGCCGTCCCCGGGGGTTCGCGTTCGTCGAGTACGCCGACCGCGCGCTGGCGGAGGAAGCGGTCAACCGCTTCAACCAGCAGCCCTTCATGGGACGCACGCTGTCGGTCAGCGAAGCGCGGCCGCGCGAAGAGCGCGGGCCCGGCGGCTTCCGCCCGAGCAGCCCGAGGCCGGGTGGCGGCTTCGGCGGGCCGCGGCCGATGGGCGGCATCGGCGGAGGCTTCCGAGGAGGGCCGCCGCGCCCCGGCGACATCCCGCCCGCCAAGAACTTCGGTCCGCCGAAGAAGAAGAGCGCGTCGAGCGAGAAGCGGTGGGACGCGAAGGAACGGGGGCCGAAGGGCCCGATCAAGGAGCGCTTCACCGGCCGGCTCGGGGGCCTCGACGACATGCCCGACGACGTCAGCGAAGAGTTGACCGACTTCGACGATCCGGCGTCGCGGCCGCCCAAGGAGCCGCCCAAGGAAACCGACGAGTAGCAGCGTCGCGCGGCGCCCCCGCGCGAGGAGACGCATGGCAATTCACGTCAAAATCATTGCCGTTCTGTTCTTCCTGTTCGGCGGCCTGATGCTCGTGGGCGCCTTCTTCTCGTCGCTGCTCACGGGATTCCTGGCCAGCCTGATTGGCGCCTCCGGTGAGGACGGCGCGGGGTTCACCGCCGTGGCGCTGGGTGTCGGCGGGATGGCCCTGATGGTCCTGCTGATGGTGTTCGCCATCCCCTCGATCGTCTGCGGCTGGGGCCTGCTGAAGTTCCGTCCCTGGTCGCGGATCCTGGCGATCATCCTGGGCGCCATGGGGCTTCTCAAGTTCCCCTTCGGGACCGTGTTCGGCGTCTACGTCTTGATCGTGATGTTCCGCAAGGACGGCGAAGCGCTGTTCCAGGCCGGCGTCAGGGCGGGCTAGCCCGCCCCTCGGCTTACCGTACAACGATCGTGCCGATCCGCCCGCCGGACCCGGCCCCCCATCCGACCGGACGGCCCGGCGCGAAGCTCAGCGTGTCGTAGCCGGGCCCGACGTCGGCGGTCCATGTCCGGCCGTCGTCGGTCGAGATGTCGGCGCCGGTCGGGCCGACCGCGATCCAGGTTGCCGCCGTGCCGGGCACGTGCTTCACGACAGACCTGAAGCCCGACAGGCCGCGCACCGGCGTCCACGTCGCGCCCCCGTCGGACGTCACAGCGGCGTTGTCGGCCGCTTCGCTCTCCTTTTCATAGTCGCCGCCGACGACGGTGCCGTGCCGCTCGTCGCGGAACGCGATCGAGAAGATGCCCGAGCTCGGGCCGGCCGCGAGCGGCGTGTCGGCCACCTGCCAGGACCGGCCGCGGTCGGTCGACCGCAGCACGCGGGCGCGCTCGGCCGCCCCGGTGCCGAGCCAGGCATGCGACGCGCCGAACACCGCGACGTTCGTCCCGCTCGCGGCGAAGTAGCCCTCGCCCGCCTGCGCCGGAGGCAGGCGATCCGCCGGTACCCGGGCCCACGTCCGGCCGCCGTCTTCGGTGACGAGCACGACGAACCGGCCGGCCACGGCGTCGCTCACCGCCACGCCCGACGCGGGATCCCAGAACGCCATCGCGTCGAAGAACGCGTCGGGCTCGGCGTTCGTGAACTGCAGGCTCCACGTCGCCCCGGCGTCGGTCGTCTTGTAGATGCGCGAGGCGTCGCCGTTGCCGATGCTCAGCGCGTAGGCGGTCGTGTCGCTCACGGCGTCGACGTCGCGAAAGTCGAGCGCCTCGGCGCCTGGCACCACGAGCCGGGCCCACGTCGCGCCGCCGTCGCCCGAGCGCAGAATCGTGCCGCGCGCCCCGCTCGCCCAGACGACCCGCTCGCTGGCGGCGCTCACGCCGCGCAGGCGGACGGTCACGCCGCTTGTCTGCTGCCCCCACTGCGGGGCTGCCAGCACGGCCGCCGTGCCGACCGCAATCGCGAGCGCGTCGAGTCTCATCGGGACCTCTTCTTGGTGCCGGCGCTCACGGCCGAATCACCACGACGCCGTTCTTCATCACGAACCGGACGCGGCGAATCGCGGAGATGTCGCTCGTCGGATCGCCCTCGACCGCCACGAGATCCGCGAGCAGGCCCTCGGCGACGCGGCCGATTTGGCCAGCCAGGTGCAGCACGCGCGCGTCCACGGACGTCGCCGCCAGAAGGGCGTCGGCCGGCGCCATGCCGTAGTCAACCATCAGCTCGAGCTCGCGCGCGTTGTCGCCGTGGGCAAAGACCCCGACGTCCGAGCCCGACGCGATCGTCACGCCAGCCGCCAGCGCGCCCCGGAAGCTCGCGCGCTTCTGGCGGAGGCGCGCCGGCTCCGGGTCCTCGCCCTTTCGCCAGCCTGCGTACTGCGAGGTCGCGTCGCCGGCGGCGAGCGTGGGCACGAGCGCGACGCCGCGGCCGGCCATCAGCGTGAAGATCTCGTTCGTGCCGCCGTCGCCGTGGTCGATCGTCTCGACGCCGGCGGCAATCGCGCGGCGCATGCCTTCGGGGGTGCTGGCGTGGGCGGCGACCGGCCGGCCGATGCTCGCCGCGGTCTCGACGATGAGCCGGAGCTCGGCTTCCGAAAAGGTGGGCGTGGCCTGCCCCTGGGGCCCGGCCCGGTAGTCGGCGTACACCTTGATCCAGTCGGCGCCGCGGCCCGCCTGATCGCGCACGACCCGGATGAGCCCGTCCCCGTCGGCCTCCTCCGCCCCCTGCGGAATCGTCCACTCGGGCGAGAAGCCCTTCGGCGCGTAGGTGCCGGTCGCCACGATCGCGCGGCCGGTCACGACGAGCCGAGGGCCCGGAACGATGCCTTCGTTGACGGCCTGCCTGAGGCCGACGTCCGCGTACCCGGCGCCTTCGGTGCCGAGGTCGCGCAGCGTGGTGAACCCGGCCTCGAGGGTGCGGCGCAGGTGGTTGACCGCGCGCGCGACGCGCAGCGACTCGGGCTCCTTGAGCACCTGATCGATCCACGGTGTCTCGTTGTACGGATGCAGCAGCACGTGCGAGTGCGCGTCGATCAAGCCCGGTATGAGCGTCGTGCGCGGCAGGTCGATCACCTCGGTGGCGGCCGGGACCGGCATGGTGGCGGCCGGCCCGACGGCCTCGATGCGCGCCCCCCGGACGAGCACGGCGAGCCCCTCGCGCGCCGCGCGCGCGTCGCCGTCGAAGACGGCCTGGGGACGCAGCAGGTACCGCTCGGGCGCCCCGGCGGACTGGCCGGGCGGCGAGGCGAGGAGACACACCGGCAGGAGCAGCGGACCGATCGTGGCGAGGTGACGCATGGAAGACATTCTAATGTTGACGAGCATGGACGTGCCGCGGCCCGACGGGCCACTGCGACATCGAAGTTCGGGCCGTTCGCCCTCCGTGGTTGCCGTATCATGGGGCCATCTCCCAGGAGGCCCGCCATGACCCGCTCCGAGATTGAGACCTTGCTCGAGCGACACCGCGCGGCGTTCGCCAGCCGGGATCCGGACCGGATCGCGGCGAACCACGCGGAGCTCGGCACGTTCGAGAGCCCGGCCGCCGGCCTCGCGACAGGACGTGCCCGCATCACCGAGGTCTACGAGTACTGGCTGTCGGCGTTTCCCGACATGGAGTTCACCTGGGAGACGCCCCTGATCGACGCCAACCGCGTGTCGTTCATCTGGCGGTTCCGCGGCACATTGGCGGCCGCCGGCAAGTTCTTCGGCGAAGCCAAGCCGGGCACGCGCGTCGAGTTCCTCGGCGCCGCCGAGTACGCCATCTCACCCGCGGGCATCGAGAGCGCGCGCCATGTGTTCGACTTCACGGGCGCCCTCGTCAACGCCGGCGCGCTGAAAGTGAAACCGAGCTAGACGCCCTGAGTCGAGAGGAGAATCCGACGTGCATCGCCGTGTCATCGTCGCGTCCGTCGCCGCCCTCGCCGCCCTCGCCGCCGCGGTGGCGCAGAACCAGGTCACCTACATTCTGGTCAGCGGCGAGCGCGTCTCCGGCGCGATCGCGTCGAGCTCCGAGCCGAGCGCGGCCATGCCGCGCGGCGAGCTGAATCTCGAGCGGGCCGGCGGCGAGGAGCTGAGCTTCGGCCAGGAGCAGGTCGCGGTCATCGACTACGACGGCCGGCCGCCGTCGCAGGCCGAGCTCGCCAGCCTGCCCGCCGACGAGGGCGACCAGATGGTCGCGTTCCGCGACGGCAACTTCCTGCACGGCCGCCTCGAAGGGCTGCGCCCCGACGCCCTCCGCTGGCGCTCGAGCGGCCGAATCGAGGCGCACGCGGTCGGCCGGATCAGCCGGATCTACCTGAACCCGAACCGGGCGAAGCAGATCTTCAACGTCGGCCCGCAGCCCGAGTCCCAGCCGGAGGCCCCGCCGGCCCGCGGGCGCGGCGACGCGCCGGCGAGGCCGGGCTGGCGCGGCGTCGAGGCCGGTCCGATCACCGTGGTCGGCACGCAGGCCTGGACCGACACGGGCCTGAACGTCCGCCGTGGCGACCGCCTGGCCTTCTCGGTCACGGGCCGCGTCCGGATCAACCCGCGGCAGACGGCGACGGCCGCCGGCGTCGGCTCGACGGGCAATCGGGCGCTGCCGCTGCGCGACGCCCCGGCCGGCGCACTCATCGCCAAGGTCGGCGACAACCGGGCGTTCGCGATCGGCTTGTCGCCCGGCCCGTTCGCCGTCGAGGACACCGGACGCCTCTGGCTCGGGATTAACGACGCAATCGTCTCGGACAACGCGGGCGAATTCGTGGTCTACGTCCGGCGGTAGCCGCCGGGCGGGCTGAAGCCCGCCCCTTCGTCAGCTCCTTCAGCCGATCGCCGCGCGGCGGATGGGGCGGGTGAGGCAGGTGGGACCGCCGCCGCCATTGCGGCTGATCTCGCGCCCCCGGTACACCCGCACTTCGGCGCCGGCAGCCTCGAGCGCCGCGCGGGTGCGCGGGTTGCCGTCGAGCATCACGCAGCGGCGCGGCGCGATCGCCAGCACGTTGGCGCCCAGCGACTCGAACTCGCCGTCGGGCACTTCGACCAGCGTGACGCCCCGGTCGAGCAGCCGTTCGCGCAGCGTCACGGGCATGAGCGGTGCATAGACGACCGCGAGGTCCGCATCGACAGGGCTGAGCATCGACATCAGGTGAAAGACGTCGCCCGGGCCCCGCCAGTGTGGCAGCGGCACGGTGACGACCTCGACGGCCGCGTCGTCCACGACCTCGCGGAACTGGCGGATGCCGTCGTCGTTGGTGCGGTACCCCCGCCCGATGAGGACGGTGCGGTCGTCAAGCCAGACGACGTCGCCGCCCTCGAGCCGGCCGGGTGGTGCGATCGCGCCCGCGATCGGGACGCCCCACTCACGGAACGCCGCCGCTTGTGCGGCCGGCTCACCGTCGCGGGCACGCTTGCCCATCGAGCAGAGGATGACGCCGCGCGCGCAGGCGGCCGACGCGTCGCGCACGTAGATCGAGTCCAGCCCGACGCCCGGCGCTTCGGACAGGCACCTGAGCGTGAGGCTCCAGGGCTCGAGCAGGTCAACGAACTCCGCGTACTCCTCGAGCGCGTACTCGAAGTCCGGCCGGGCGTTGTAGTCGAGCGACAGCCACTGTCGATCGACGTTCGCCTGCCGCACGAACGCCTCGTGTGCGTGCTTCAGCACCAGCTCGGTAATGCGGCCCGTCTCGGACAACTGGCCCATCGGCCCCGGCGTCACGACACCGCCCCGGCCTTCGACCGGCGGCCGAGCACCCAGATGTACACGGGCAGACCGGCCAGCAGCAGCAGGAAGCCCCAGTAGACGGTGTCGGGACCCGCGCCGCCGATCGCAATGAGCGCGTACGTGAACGCCAGCCCGGCGATGACGGCCGCCCCGCGCGGAACCGCGGCGATTCCGCCGGACGGGCCTTCGACGAACACCGCGAGCGAGCAGAAGGCGTACGGGATCAGCACGCTGAGCGTCGCGAGCAGGATGATGAACGTGAACAGCGCCACGAGCCCCTGCGTGTAGTTGGCGGCAATGAGCGCCGTCGTGAGCAGCCCGCCAATCACCATGCCCCGCGTCGGCGTACCGCGCGACGACAGCCGGGCAAACACCTCGGGGAACAGCCGGTCCCGCGCCATCGCCATCGGCAGCTGGCCCGCGAGCAGCACCCAGGCGTTGAGCGCGCCAAAGCACGAGATCGCGGCGCCCAGGGCCACCAGCCGGGCCATGCCGTCGCCGAAGAGCGCTCGCGCCGCTTCGGCGAACGGCGCCGTCGTGGTGGCGAGGGTCTCGGGCGGGACGACGCTCATGACGCCGACGGTGCTCACGATGTAGATCGCGCCCGCGGCGAGCGTGCCGGCGATGGTTGCACGGGGAATGACGCGGCTCGCGTCGCGCACCGACCCGGCCGGAATCGTCGCGCACTCCAGACCGAGAAACGCCCACAGCGTGAGCGTGACGACGGCAACGACGTTGCCGCCGAGCGCCGTCACGCTCGTCTCCGTCACGACGAAATGCGCCGGCGCGAACTGGGTAAGCCCCGCGAACCCGATGAGCAGCAGCGGCAGCACCTTCAGGACCGTCGTCGCCACCTGCATCCGGCCCGCGGAGCGCACGCCGCGGCTGTTCACCCACGTGAGCAGCCACACGGCGGCGACCGCCATCAGGGCCGCCGACGGCGGGTGGCGGACCGCGCCGGGGAAGAACGGGTCGAGGTACCCGACGAAGGCCACGGCGAGCGCGCCGTTGGTGGTCCAGCAGGAGATCCAGTAGCCCCATCCGACCAGGAAGCCGGCCAGATCGCCGAACGCCCGCCGCGTGTAGGCGTAGGGCCCGCCGGTCGCCGGATGGGCCCGCGCGAGGCGCGCGAACACGAGCGCGAGCAGCACGGCGCCGCCGGCCGACACGACCCACCCGATCAGGCTCGTGCCGCGGTATGGCGCGAGCGAGGCCGGCAGCAGGAACACGCCGGAGCCGATCATGCCGCCGACCACGAGCGACAGCGCGGTCGGGAAGCCGACCTGGCGGTCGGGCACGTCGGGCGGCACGATGGTCACAGGCCGTCGGCCATGAAGTGGCCGGTGAGTTCCTTGACGAATTTGGCCGCCACGCCGGCGGTCAGGCCCGCGACATCGCGCGCCGGATTGAGCTCGACGATATCGGCGCCGAGCAGCCGGCCGTTGAGGTTTTGAATGATCCCGAGGACGTCGCGCGTCGTCAGGCCGCCGGGCTCCGGATGCGAGACGCCCGGCGCGAACGCGGGATCGAGGCCGTCCAGATCGATCGACACGTACACGTCGCCCGCGACCGAGGGGCGCGCGCCGTCGACCCACGCCCGCATGTCGATCTGCTCGACGCCGAACCGGGCGGCCTGGCTCACCTGCGGACCGCTCATCGCGCGGATGCCGACCTGCACGAGCCGCGCCGCGAGACCTTCCTCCATGATCCGCGCGAACGGGCAGGCGTGTGAATACCGGTCGCCTTCGAACTCGTCGTAGAGATCGGGATGGGCGTCGATCTGGAGCACGGTGATGTCCGGTCGGCCGCGCGACAAGCCCCGCAGGATGGGATACGTCACCGAATGGTCGCCGCCAAGCGCGATGAACCGCCGATCGTCATCGGCCAGGCCGGCGACCGCCCGCTCGATGCGCGCGCGCGCCTGCACTGGTTCCGTCAGGTCGAGATCGCCGAGGTCCTCGAGCCCCTGCGGCGAGCTCGCGACGTCAATCGTCACCTCCGACCACCCGTTGCCGGCCGGCGACCGCAGCGCCTCGCGAATCCGGCCGGGCGCCTCCGCGGCGCCCCGCAGGAACGACGAGCTCGCATCGTATGGCAGGCCGACCAGAACGGGCCGGCCGTTCATGCGGCCTTGGTCTGCACGCGGGCATTCTATCGAGGGCAGAGGGTTGAGGGAAGAGGACAGAGGGTGAAGTCAGGGCGCCGTGATCGGGACCACGTCATCGGGCTTCCCCTCTTCCCTTTGTCCCGTGCCCTCTTCCCTCTCTTCCCGCTGCACGTCGAGGGTGCAGTCGGTGACGAGCGCGGTGATCGCGCCGATCGCGGCCAGGACGGGCGCGAAGACGGCGCCGACGACGCCGACCGTCAGGGGAAACTCCGCGACGACGCGGTCGCGCTGGCGGATGCGGATGCGCCGGATGTTGCCCTCGGCAACCAGTTCCTTGACTTTCTCGACGACGCGGCTGCCGGTCGTCTCGATGGATTCCCACCAGGTGCGTGTCGTCACGGTGTGTACCTCACAGCCAGAGACGGCTGGCGTCCGCGGCGGGTTCCCGTCTAGCGTTCGCCGCGCGCGGCGGCAATCGCGGCCAGGTTCGCGTCGAAGACCCGCAGGGCCTCGATGATCGTCTCGACCGCCCTGACGTAGAAGTCATGCGTGATGGTGTCGTAGTCGTCGGTCGCCTGGTGATGCTGCGGAAAGTCCTCGACGCCGAAATAGACGAACGGGACCTGCGCCTCGTGAAAGGCAAAGTGATCCGAGTCGCGCGTCCAGTCCTCGACGCCGGCCCGGCCGGGCTCGTCGTGGCCCATGAGCAGCCGGACGGACGCGCCCGCCGCGACCTGCTCGAGGTAGGGCTTCAGCCAGGGATAGTGATGCGTGCCGACCGCATAAAGCGTGTCGTCGGGATCCCGGCCGATCATGTCCAGGTTGACGTTGAGGACGATGGACCTGAGCGGCACGGGCGGGTGCTCGACGAACGCGCGCGCGCCGCGCAGGCCGCCTTCCTCGCCGTCGAGCGCGGCCAGCATCAGGCAGTGCTCGGGCGGCGCCGCGCTGAAGTGCCGCCCGATCGCAAAGAGCGCCGCCGTGCCCGACGCGTTGTCGTCCGCGCCGTTGAAGACTTCCCCGTTCCGCACGCCGACGTGGTCGTAGTGCGCCGTCACGACGACGCACGGGCCCGAGGCGTCGGCCCCCGGAACGCGGCCGACGACGTTGACGCCGGTGACCTCGCGGCGGGCCTCGTCGCGCCCGGCCGTGAACGTGAAGGCCTGCTCGTAGGACCCGTGGGGCTCCAGGCCGGAGGCACGGAAGCGCTCGAGCACGAAGGCGCGCGCCTTCGCCCCGCCGTCGGTGCCGACGCGCCGGCCTTCCATGTCGTCGGCGGAGAGCACCCGCAGATCCTCGAGCAGCTGGCTGCGGTCGAATGCCGAGGATTGGGCGGGCTGGCCGCGCTCGGGCGCGCAGGCGCCGGCCGCTCCGATCATCAGCCCCAACACCCAGAGCGACATCCGTTTCGTCACGATCCCTCCGACGCCGATCCCGGCTCCACGGCCGGGCGGGCGACGAGCAGCCACAGGCATCCGAGGAGCAACGGCGCGTACATCCCCACGCGCGCGCCTAGGTCGTACCACTCCGCCAGGTTGTCGTACAGCGGCGTCGCCGACACCACGTTGACCACGATGGCCGTCGTCGCGACGGCGGCCACCGATGGCGAGACGGGCGTCCGCCTCGGCTCGCACGACTCCGCAAGCACCCAGCAGGCCAGGAGCGCCGCGGCGATCGTGAACGTCCAGATGCGCACGGTGTCCCACCCCGCCATGTGGAGCAGCTGAGGCGACAGCACCGCGAGGACGAGGACGGCCGCGAGCAGACGGCTGCGAACGACGAACCGGTCCAGCCCCAGCCCGAGCAGCGCGAGCGTTGTCGGCAGCATGAGACCGTAGATGGGCATGGCCGTCAGCCGCTCGACGAAGCGGTGCGACTGCCGCGTCGCGTTCTCGACGACCGTGCCGGTGAGCCATTCCGGCACGAGCAGGTGCATGTCGCCGCCGACGAAGGGGAACGACTCGAGGTGGCGGGCGAACGTGTCCTGGAAGACATCCTGGGACATCCGCGCTCCCGACACGGCGAGCATTCCGAAGGCGACGAGCGGCAGCGCGAGGGGCAGCCAGGGCAGGCGCGGGCCGCCGCTGGTCCGACGCGCGTCGTTCGAGAGCAGCCAGGTCAACGCGGCGATCGGCAGGCCGAAGACGAGGGTGTTCTCGTGCACGAGGACAGCCACGGCCATGCTGCCGAACGCCCACCAGATGCGGCCCCGGAGCGCCAGCACGAGCGCGGCCCCCGTGAGCAGCACGACCAGGTGGTCGAGGTAGCCCATCAGGTGCGAGGCCATCACGACGTACGACGAGGAGAGAAACGCGCCGGCAACCAGCACCGCCGACGCCGACCACGCCGCGCGCACGACGATTCGGATCGCCATGAACAGGAGCAGCAGCACGAGCGCGGCGAAGATGGCAGCCGACAGGCCGGCTATGAGCGACTCGGTGGGCCGGGCGCCGACGAGGCCCGTGACGAACCCGAGCACCTCGCCGGCGAGCCCGCGCTTGAGCGGGCCGAGCCGGTAGTCGAGCAGCCAGTGCGCTTCGGCGAAGTCGTTGGGCCAGCGCGCCGCCCGGAGCACGGTGACACCGAGCGTCCATACGAGCAGCAGCACGGCAGCGGCGCGCGCGCCACGGCCATCGATGGGACCCGTCATCGCGTCGGCAGGAACATGCCCCAGCTTTCGAAGCCGGGCGCGATCTGGACGTGGGCGGTGACCGTGTAGCCGAAGTGCTCGTAGAGCCTCACGTTCGCCGGGACCTCCGTCGTCAGCGAGACGCCCGCCGAGCCGGGGTCGCGCGCGGCCAGCTCGCGCATCGCGGTGAGGATCGGGCGCGCCAGGCCGCGGCCGCGGTGAGCATCACGGACGCCGATCATGTTCAGGTGATGGTGCGGGCGTTCGTCGAAAAAGGCGCGCGTCGCCGCGGCATAGCCGTCGTACCGGCGGCGCGCCGGCTCGCCCAGCTCCGCCCAGAGCTCGTCGCGCAGGTCCGCAACCTCCGGCGGCATCTCGGGCTCGACCGGGCGCGTCAGCACCGCGGCGGCGACGACGTCGCCGCCCTCGATCACGCCGAAGCCGGGACCGCCCTGCCGCAGCCGCCGCGCCACGAAGAACCCGACGAGCCGCCGCAGCCGCGCGTCGTAGTCCGGCTCGTCGCCGATCACATGCCGCATGACGGGATAGTCCCGGAACGCCTCGCTCAGGACTTCAGCGATCGCGGCTTCGGCCTCGACATGCAGAAGGACGGCAGTCACGGTTCTCGGTGCGCGGTTCTCGGTTCACCGTTCGGACCCTCGGACCTTCGGACCTCCGGACCTTCGTCATCTCTCATCCAGCTTCCTCCCCGCGTTCAAGTGATCGAAGTTGAGGATCGCGTTGAACACGAGGAAGTAGCTGCCGACCGTCGAGCCGC
>Ga0326597_10005869_pt1 | contig 16950 bp, 10 predicted proteins | sample RVTome_12_FD_203789 | JGI IMG/M metagenome (GOLD analysis project Ga0326597, IMG submission 203789) | Soil microbial communities from uranium-contaminated site in the Upper Colorado River Basin, Wyoming, United States - RVT100D185 | ecosystem: Environmental > Terrestrial > Soil > Contaminated >...
GATCCGACCGTGGCGACGATCGACGCGGCGGGCCGCGCCAGGGGCGTCCAGCCCGGAAGCTGCGTGATCTCGGCCCGCTTCCACGGGCTCGCCGCGGAGTATCCGCTGGACGTGATCGCGCAGGATCGGCCCGACCTCGACGCGATCGGCATCGAACTCCTTCCCCGCTACCGGTCCGACGCGGTGAAGGACCGCCCGTCGCCGGGAGAGTCGATGACCGCCCGCGTGCGCGTCGGAAACTTCGGACTCACCCGCCTGGACGAAGGCGCGATCGTGCGCTTCTCGCTGATGCCTTCCCTGGTGGTCGATGAGCCGCTCGAACAGGCCCTCGAACCGGGCGGCGAAGCGTTCCTCGAGTTCCCGTTCGCCTACCCCGCCGAGTCCACCTGGATGACGGTCGAGCTCGATCCGGACGACCGGATCGATGAGCTGTGCGAGGCCAACAACACGGTCCGGGAGTTGACCGGAGCCCGTCCCGTGCAGATGGGCTACGACCCGGAGTTCGTTCGAGATGGACTCGCCGGCCGGCGACTCAACCACGTCGGCTCGTTCAGCTTCTACGACTGGATCAGGTCGCAGAAGCTGCGCATGGACGTGATGCTCCGGGAAGCCGTGTCCCCGGCCACCGGTCCGGACGGCGCCGGCGAGGCGTACCGCATCGACCGCTTCACGCCGCTCCGGCTCGATCCGAACGAGGAGGAGCCGTTTGATCAGGAAGCGGTCTACTTCGACGGCGGTTTCCCGATCAACGAGCCGGTCGATCGGATGGCGATCGACTGCGCGATCATCCATGAGTTCGGCCACACGATCCTCTCCCAGCCCGATCTCTACGGCTACGCCACGTCGGCCCACAACGTGTTCGTCACCGAGGAGGGCCGGCCGGTTGCCGGTTCGCCCAAGCTGCCGGTCGTCTCGGGAGAGTCGGATCTGCCGAGCGCTCCCGGCGTCAATGTGCCCTGCGGAGTCGGCTACCCCTCCTTGATGGACGGCTGCCAGCTCTGGCTCCCGCCCTCGATGGCCGGCCACATCAGGCACTACAAGGGGTACCGGCAGGACCGATTCTGGGGCACGCAGGGCCGCCTGATCCCGACCCGGGCGAATTGGCTGCTGATCAAGGACGCCGAGGACCGGCCGCTTCGAAACGCCGCCGTCTACGTGTATCACGTCTCACAGGCGCCGGTCATGGACAGCGGCGCGAAGTACTTCGCGGACCGTCCCAAGTTCTCAGGTGAGACCGACGAGGAAGGCCGCTTCGTGTTCCCGAACAGCACCGATGCGGACTGGGACGACCCCGAGACCGACGCCGTCGAGGGAGCAATGCCGGTCTGGAATCCGTTCGGCACGGCGACCAGCGACACGGCCTTCACCCCGAACGTCTGGGAGGTCGAGGGACTGCTGCTGGTGCGGATCGTGTCCGGCACGCGGAGCGAATATCACTTCATGGATCTCACCCAGTTCAACACCGAGTTCCTGTCGGGCCACACGGTGCTCGGCCGGTACGTCCTGTATACCAGTCTCGAATCGGCGGACGCTCCGACGCCGATCGTCAGGCAGCCCGTGCCGGAAGCGATCCGGACCGTGAACCGGGCGCCCGTCGCGGCGGCGCCCGAGGAGCTGACCGTCGAGTGCGGGCAGGAGTTCACGATCGACGGCTCGGGGAGCCATGATCCCGAGGGGCAGCCGCTTCGCTACCGCTGGAACGCCAGCGAAGGATGGCTGCGCGGAGACCTGTCAAAGACGGCCAGCCTGACGCTGAAGGCGCCCGATGAACCAACGGAACTGACCTACAAGCTCTGGGTTCTGGACGGGGTTCGCTGCAGCGAGGCGGTCTTCACCAAGGTCAAGGTCGTGCGCCCCGAGTCCGCGGAGTCCAAGGAGTCCGCGGAAGACTGACGCCGGCTGCTCGGCGATCGATCCGGCCTGAGCGCGGCGGCGGTCTTTATCGAGGACGTTCCACCCGACCGTCAGGGACTCGAGGCCCGTTGCCCTGTTGAGCAGGGCTGCAGAGCCAGGTCAGTCGTCACGGTCCTCGCCCGTTCGCTGCGGCTTCAGCAATACGGCGAGCGGGCGGCCACAAGCGGCCTCGAGCTCGGGGATGCTCTGGGCCACCGACTCGAGCCGGCCGACGTATTCGCGCCGGGTGGCGAGGAGTCGGTCCTGGGCCTCGAGCACGGACAGGAAGCCCGTCTTGCCCGCCGCAAACGACTCCCGCGCGAGCGCCAGGCTCGATTCTCGAAGCGGCAGGAGTTCGGTCTGGTAGAGCCGGGCGGTCTCCTGCGCCATGGCGTAGCGTTCGTACGCTCCGCGCACCTCTTGCCCGACGTGTACCGACACTCCTTCCAGACGGCGCAGTGCCTGCGCGTAGCGGAACTCCGCCTTGGCGATCTGCGCCTGGTTCTGGTCGAAGATCGGGATCTCGAGCTCCACCGCCGGGCCAAGCGCCACGGCGTCGCCTTCTGACTCCAGGGACAGCCCGCCGCTCAAACTGCGCAGTACGAGGCGGCGCTCCAGGGGCACGGCATGCCCGGCGACCTCGACGTCCTGCTTGGCGGCCTTCAGGTCCAGGCGGTGTCGTTGCGCAACGTCTTGGAGCCTCTCGAGGTCAACGCTCCACTCCGGGAGCGTCAGGGGCGGACCCACGAGCGCGATCTCCCGCGCGGGAGTGGCGATGCCAAGCACGAGCGCCAGGCGGCGCTTCGCATCGAGCGCCGCGAACCTCGAGGATCCAACGAACACCTGCTGCTCGAGGAACCCGGAACGCGCGGCGTTCACGTCGATCTGCGTCGCCGCGCCGGCCTCCTGCCGCTCGAGCGTGAGCTCGAGAAACTCCCGCGCGGTTCCGAGGTTCTCCTCCGCAACGGTGAGAGCCGCGCTCGAGGCAACCGCCGTGAAGTACGCCGACTTCGCCTGGGCAGCGAGCGCGGCTGCGCGGTGGGCCACCTCGAGAATGATCCGATCGACCTGGCTCTCGGCCAACCGCTTCCGCGCCGGCAAGTGCCAGAGCTCGATGAGGTTCTGGAGCAGGCCGAACTCCGTGCTCGTGCTGCCCTCCTCCGCGGCGGGCTGGACCACGGGGAATCGCACGAGCGCCTCGAGCGAGGGGTTCGAGAGCAATCCGGCCTGGACGGCGTCGGCGCGACGAACGCCGATCTCGAGGAGTTGCTCCTGGAGCTCGAGGTTGTTGAGAAGACAAACCTGGACGGCCTCCCCCGAGGTCAGGCCGCCCTCCATGAGCTCGGCGACCCGCGCGCGCACGACCTCCTCTTCGCCGGGCTGGTACAGGACATCCGCGCCGGTCGCGGCCGTCACCTCGTTGGTTGCCCGGCCGTAATCGGGGGTCGGGTCCACGCCGGCGCATCCGCCCAGAACCAGCAGCAGCACACCGGCGGTCGCTCTTGCGGCGGTGGTCGCCATGCGTCTAGGCCTCCTCCTCACGGGTGCCGGGCGTCGTCCCCTTCATCACGAGCAGGTAGAGGATCGGCAGAACGAACAGGGTCAACACGGTCGACGTCAGGACGCCGGCGACGACGACCGTGGCAAGCGGCCGCTGCACCTCGGCACCGACCCCCGTCGAGATCGCCATCGGGAGGAACCCGACGGCATCCGTGATGGCCGTGGCAAGAACGGGCCGAAGGCGTTGCTGGGTGGCTTTGGTGATCGCGGCTCGGAGTTCGTTGCCCCGGCCAAGGAAGGAACGAATGGCCGAGACCAGGATCTGCCCGTTGAGCACGGCAATGCCGCCGAGCGCGATGAAGCCCACCGCGGCGCTCACGCTGAACGGCATGCCGCGCGACCAGAGCGCGAAGACTCCCCCGACGGCGGCGAAGGGAATCCCCGTGTAGATCAGCAGGACCTCGCGGAAGTTCTTGAGGCTGAAGAACAGCAGGAAGAACACGAGCAGGAGGGTCACGGGCACGATGATGAGGAAGCGCACCTTCGCGTTGGCGAGGTTCTCGAACTGACCGCCCCAGTCGATGACGTAGCCATCCGGGAGCGCGAGCTCATCCGCGATCCGCGTCCGCGCCTCCTCGACGAAGGAGGCGACGTCCCGGCCGGCGACGTTGCACTGGACCCGGATCAGCCTTCTCCCCCACTCTCGGTTGATGGTCGAGATGCCCTCCCCTTCCGTCACCTCGGCCACGCTTCGTAGAGGGAGTCGGAGTCCGGACTTCGTCGGGATCAACGTCGCGCGGAGCGCGCCGGCATCGCTCCGGTGCGAGTCCGGCAACCGGACGGCCAAGGGGAACTTCCGTTGCCCTTCGAAGACCTCGCCGACCCGACGTGTTCCGATGACCTCCACGAACTCGAGCACTTCCCGGCCTGACACCCCGACGCGAGCAAGCGCCTCGGGATCCACCCTGATGCGCAGCGTCGGCTGACCGGTCACCTGATCGACGGCGATGTCCGACTGCCCGGGGATGTCGACGAGAATGCGCTGGACCTCGTCACTGATGCGCACCAGCTCGTCGAAGTCATCGCCGTAGATCTTGATGCCGATGTCGGAACGGATGCCCGACACCATCTCGTTGAGGCGCATCTCGATCGGCTGGGTCGCGACGATGTTGAGCCCGGGCAGGTCGTCCACCTCCTTCTGCATCGCGGCAACGAGCTCGCCCTGCGTGCTCGCCTTCGTCCATTCGCTTCGCGGCTCGAGCGACATGAAAATGTCGGTGAGCTCCGTCCCCATGGGGTCGGTTGCAATCTCAGCCGTGCCGATGCGACTCCAGACGTGGCGGATCTCGTCGGGAAAGCGCTCGAGGAGAAGGCTCTCGATGCGCGTGTTGTAGCGAACGGACTCGTCGAGCGACACGCCTGCCAGGCGGATCACGTTGAGGACCACAGCGCCCTCGCTGAGGCGCGGGATGAACTCCCCGCCGAGGCGGGACGCGGTCCATCCGGCGGCCGCGACCAGCAGCACGGCTCCAACCAGAACGATCCAACGCAAGCGAAGCGCTGCCGCGAGGAGCCAGGAGAAGACGGCGTTCATCGCGCGCGCCACGAGCCCCTCGCGATCTCGAACGCGCCTCGGGAGGAAGTAGTAGCCAAGGACCGGTGACAGCGTGAGCGCGATCAGCAGCGCGCCGCCGAGGGCGAAGATGAACGTCCACGCCATCGGGCGGAACATCTTCCCCTCGATGCCCTCGAGCGCGAGGACCGGGAAGAAGACCACCATGATGATGGCCATGCCGAAGACGATCGGGCGCGCGACCCGCTTGCCGGACTCGGTGATGACGGCAAGCCGTTCGTTCTTCGTCAGCGGTCTTCCCAGCGCACGCGCACGTTGCGCCAGGTTCCGCATGTTGGCCTCGGTCATCACCACCGAGCCGTCGACGATGATCCCGAAGTCGATCGCGCCGAGGCTGAGGAGGCTCGCCGCGATGGCAAAGTGGTACATGCCGATCAAGGCAAACAACATCGCGAGCGGGATGGCGAGCGCGACCAGCAGACCGGCGCGAACGTTGCCGAGCAACACGAAGAGCACGATGACGACGAGCAGGGCTCCGGCCAGCAGATTGTGCTGGACGGTCCCGATCACCTCGCTCGTGAGCTCGGTCCGGTCGTAGACCACCTCGACGACGACGTCGTCGGGGAGCGACTTGTGGATGCCGGCGAGCCGCTCCTTGAGCCCTTCGGTGACGGTCCGGGCGTTCTCGCCCATCAGCATGAAAGCCAGGCCGAGCACGACCTCGCCGCGGCCGTCAGCGGTCACCGCGCCGCGACGGATCTCGTGGTCGATCCGCACCTCCTGTGCGACGTCCCGGATGCGGATCGGCGCACCGGCGAACGCGGAAACGACGATGTTCTCGATCTGCTCGATGGAGGCAACGCGCCCGAGGCCGTGCACGAGCTGGGATTGGCCGCCGGAGGTCAGGACCCCGCCGCCGACGTTCTGGTTGTTCTGCTCGAGCGCTTCGAAGACATCCCCGAGCGCAAGGTCGTACTTCAGCAGAGCCTCGGGCGAGACGACCACGTGGTACTGCTTCTCGTAGCCTCCCCACGAGTTGACCTCGGCGACGCCCGGGACCTTGCGAAGCTCGGGCTTGACGACCCAGTCGTGCAGGGTGCGCAGCTCCTCGAGCGTCCGGGCCGGATCCTCCGAGCGAAGGACGTAGTGGAAGATCTCTCCGAGCCCGGTGGAGATGGGGCCGAGCTGCGGGCGCTCGATCCCGGTCGGGAGTTCCACGGTGGCGAGCCGTTCGGAGACGTACTGGCGTGCATCGGTGATGCTCGTGCCGTCTTCAAAGGTCGCGACGACCTGCGAGAGGCCGAACTTGGATATCGATCGGACATTGGAGAGCCCGGGCAGGCCGCCGATCGAGAGCTCGACCGGCAGCGTCAGCTGCTGCTCGATCTCCTCCGGATTGAGCGCGGGCGCCACGGTGTTGATCTGCACCTGGATGGGCGTCGTGTCCGGGAAGGCATCGATCGGAGTCCGCGTCGCCGTGTAGATCCCGCCGCCGACCAGGGCCAGACCCAGCAGCAGGACCAGGAGGCGGTTGCGGAGTGCAAAGTCGACGAGGCGCTCGAGCATGGGAGGCCGCGCTTACTGGTCGTCGACACAGCCGGCGCCGAGCCTCGACTTGAGGAACTCGGACATCACCGTGAAGGCTCCCGTGGCGACAACCGGCTCGTTCGCCCGCAGTCCCTCGACCACCGCCACCATGTCTCTCGAGGGCCCCTCCACGGTGGCGACCCGGCGAAGCGAATAGAGGTCGTCCTCGAGCTTGACGAAGACGTAGAGCTTGTTCTCGAACCTCTGGATGGCCTCCCTGGGGACATCAACGGCGGATCGGGCGTCGGCGACGAAGACCCGCGCATCTCCGAACATCCCCGCGCTGAGTTTGCGGTCGCCGTTGCTCACCACGGCGCGTGCCCGCAGCATGCGGCTCCTCTCGTCGATCGAGGTGTTGACCCAGGTGATCTCACCCCGGACCACATCGCGCGAGAGACCGCTGAAAGTCGCCTCCACGCTCAGCCCCTTGCGAATCAGGCCCGCGCGATCGGCGGGGATCGAGTGGGAGAGCCACATCGAGCTGAGGTCCGCAAGCGAGAAGACGCTCTCGCCGGGGTGGACGGCTTCACCGACCACGGCGCTCCGCTCGACCAGAGTGCCGTCGTAGGGAGCGCGAACGAACAGGACGGCGGAGGTGTCGCGGTCCTTCTCGACGGCGGCGACCTCCTTGGCCGTGAAGCCGTAGTTCTGGAGCCGCTGCCTCGCCGAGCCCAGCGCCAGCTCGGCGGTCTTGCACGCGGCGTCGGCCTCCTGGACATCCTTTTCCGAGGCGATGTTCTTCTTCGCGAGGCGCTGCTCTCGATTGCAGGCGACCTCTTTCAGGTCAAAGTCGACCACGGCCGAGACAAACGCGGCCTTCGCGCTCGCCACTTCCATGGAGTGCACCTCCACGAGAACGTCGCCGGCCTTCACGTCGGCGCCGACGTCGACCTGCACCTTGCGCACGATGCCTGGCGCCAGCGGTGTGATGTGGGCCAGAGCGTTTTCGTCGTAGGTGACCTCGCAGAACGCGGGAATGCTCGCCTGTACCGTGGCCTGACGCGCCGGAACAGTCTGGACGCCGGCCTTGGCGGCCGCGCGCGGCGACTCGAAGCGCACCTTGAGCTCCCCGCCCGGCTCGAGCTCGGCGGTGCGTTGTGGCTGGCAGATCCCGCATTCAGCCTCCGGCACCTGGTGCTCCCTGCAGAAGAGGGCCGGAGAAACCTCGGTGGGCCGCTGCGAATTCGAGCTCTGCTCGTCCTCGGGGTCGCCCTTCAGCTCCGGATGGCAGAGGAAACACTCGTCCTCGTAGAGCCCGTGCTCCTGGCAGTAGAGGCGGCCCGGCTCCTCGAGTTGCGGCTGGCACTCCCAGCAGCGGTCTTCGTAGCGAGCGTGCTCCGAGCACCACAGGCGTCCCGGCTCGCGCTTCGTCTTATCGCAGATGAAGCACGTCTCCCCGGGCGTGTCGTGCCGGTGGCCTACGCTCGCCGCGTTGTCACTCGAGGAGTTTGACGGGTCCGCACTTGATGGGCCCCCAGTGCCGCCAGTGGAAGAGGACTCGCCGCAGCCCGAGAGGGCGAGGCCCAGACGGAGCAAGCCGGCAAGGAGCCAAGGCCCGTCGCGTTTGGTGGTCGACATCATGTTCGTTCACTCCCTCGTCGGGTCCGGACGGCCGGATGGAGCGGGGCCTTGGCCGCGCGGCCGGCCGCGACGAGCGGCAGCCGGAGCAGAGGCGATCGTAAGTGGATCAGGATTCTTGGATTCATGCGGTCCTCCGAACGGGAATGCGATCACGGGGCGTCCCGCGGGGAGGCGGAAACGGCGCGCGCGTCAGATCAGGCACTCGTTCAGAAGATCAGAACAGGAAGGAGGCGTGCAGCAGCCGGAGGTTGGGGCCAGCGCAGGGCGGCGGACGGAGGGGCGCGGGCGGGGGCACTGCGGGGCGGGGGTGCGCAAGGTGAGCCGGGGACGCGGAAGGAGCTTGGGCGAGCTCGGGCCCGTTGTCCGACCCGGTCATCCGCGACAGCGATTCGGCCGGAATCTGACGGCTGAGGATCAGCTCGCAGCAATCGCAGGCCTCCTCGCCCGCGACCATGCGCGGCTCCAGGGGGCGGCCGGGCTCTGGCGGCCACTCCTGGCAGCATTCGCTGAGGCCGACGGCGCCCGAGGCCAGGCAGTTGTAGGTTTTCTGCCACGACAGTCCCGGAGACGCCACCAGCAGCAGGGCGTAGAGCCCGGCCAATAGGAGTCGTGATCTGCGGTGGGTCGTCATCAGAAGAGAACTTTCGCCAGCGGAGTAGCTCCAGTGTTAGGCGATTCCGATCGGAAGTCAAGCCAGGGACGGGCAGATACGGAGGTTCGGACCATGCCGTGTCGGCACTCCTGAACCTCAGAGTTCGGCTGTTTTCTGGTTATTCTTCAGTCCTCCGGCATTTCCAGGTCGTGGCGGCCGAGACACCGCGCCGGTGTGGGGCGGCCTGGTCGCCGGCGAAAGCGGAGGGGCCGGTGGTCCATTGGAATGAAGGGGCGCCGCAAGTGGGTTGCCCGGAGAACTGAGCATGAAACGGACCCTGGCCGCACTGTTGCTGGTGGTCGCCGCGGTCGTTTGCTGGAGCCTGCTGCAACTCGCGCCGGAAGAGGGAGCACCGCTTCCGGCGGGTGTGCGACAACGGTTCGAGGCGACTCAGGCTCCATCGCCCCAGCCGGACCGAATGGCGCTCGCGGAGGAACAGGAGTCGGTCCTCGAGAAGGGCGCCGAGCTGACCATCCTCGTTCGTTCCCAGGCACGAGAGCCCGTCGAGGGAGTCGAGGCCACCCTGTACAGGGAAGGTTCGATCCGCCGCTTCGAACAAGAGGCGATTTCGGATCGCGATGGAATGCTTCGTTGGAGCCTTCCGACTTCCGGGAGTTACCGCTTCGAGATTCGCTCCCATCTTGCCGGAGAGCTGCGGCCTCCGCATGAGGCGACCATGGGTCGTGACCCGGAGATGGTCTTTGACTGGCCAGCTCCCTCACGGGGTCCGCCCGGAGTTTCGGGATTGATCCAGGTCAAAGCCGGGGATTCCATCCACCGCGAGGTGACGGTCTATCAACCGACCAGAGTCCGAGGTCAACTTGCCCTGACCGGCCCCCTGGCTGCTCCCGCGGTGGTTTTCGTGGCTGCTTGTGGACCCTTCACAAGGGGCACCCTGAAGGGTCATGCCAAATTGCAGGAGACGGAGATCCAGGTGGCGGAACCAGGGAGTTTCGAACTGGTGTTGACTCCGGGCGACAAGAGCCTCTCGGCAGTCTGGCAGCATGGAAACCAGGTCATGCTGGTGACCCGGAACTTCCAGGTTCTCGAGGGGCAGACGCTCGATCTGGGGCAGTTGGCGCCGCGCCATGAGATGGTCACGGAGCTTGCGCTTCGATTCGACGACGGTGACACTCCGCTGCGTCCACTGGCGGCGATCGGAGCGGAGCGGCCCGTGGTTTGGCTGACGTGTAGTCCTGTCGATCGCGCCTCTTTGAGTGAGGGGAGTCAATACGACGTGAAATCGAGCGGAGAGCGCTGGACGCTAATCGGACTCACCCCCGGCAAGTGGCAATTCTGCGCCCGCCTGCAGAACCTTGATCCGCCTCGGGGAATCGAATGTCCAGACAGTGCCACCCTCTCGACTCTGGTGCCGGTGACCAGTCCCGTCGAGTTGACCTTTGCCGTGAAGAGCAGAGCCGCGTTATCCGTGCTGGGCATAGCCCCGGAACCGGGAGCGAGGATCACGCTCCAGATCTTTGCCATGAATCTGGAGACCCAGGAGGTTGTGCAGGCCGATGGCTACGCTGATTACGCTGTCGAACTGTTGGTGGATCCTGGCCGGCATCTGATCTGGATGACCACACAGCGCTATGGTGTCGCTGATGACGCCAACCTCTATGCGGAAGGAGAAGTGGCGGTATCCCCGCGGGATCTCGATTCGCCAGGGCTTTCCGTCGAGCTGCTGCTCGTCCCGGCTCGACGCTGGGAAGGAAGGGCGACGCGCACGGTAGATGCGAAGGGTCGCAAAGTGACCACGGTTCAGTTCAACATTGCCGGGTTTCCGGAAACCGCCGCAGGTCTGGTTGTCGTGGAGTTGGACGGAGAGGATCGAGTCCTGCTGACCGGCGTTCCTCCCCACCGTGAGCCGGTACCGATTCCAGGCTCCCCGGTGCGTTGGGACTAGCAGCGCATCGATTCTGAACTCCTTGATCTCGATCACGATGACGCCGCATCTGCGGTTTCGTTCCCGGCGGAAGCGGAGCGCTGGAACTCGTCGCCTCAGCGGCCTGGGAGCTGTTTCAACAGGTCATCGGCTTCCCGATCGTGCCCCAATTCCCGCAGCAGGCGGATCGCCCCGCCGGTGAACTGCGCCCGGCCGGGCCACAGCCGGTGCGCCCGCAGGAAGACCTCCAGCGCCTCGTTCGATCGCCCGGCGCGCTCATAGGCGGAGGCCAGCAGGCCCATGCTGGTCATCCGTTCGCGTCCCGGCACCATGCGCGGCGCGAGCAGATCGATCACCTCCTGGTGGCGATCCTGGTTGCTCAACAGCCGGCCCAGCAGCTCGGCCATGAACGAATTCTCGGGAACCCGGGCGAGCAGATCCTGCAGGTTGCGGATGACTTCTTCCGGCCGGTCGAGTCCGGCCTCGAGCGCCATGCGGCTCATCGCTTCCACCTCCAGCGCGTGATCTTCCGGCGGCGGCAGATCGGCGACCTCGAGCGGGTGCGGCAACAGGTCGTCCGCGCTGCCGCCGCCGATGTAGCCCAGCGCCAGCAGCTCCGCGCTGAAGTCCTGTTCGACCGACTCGTCCTGCCGCGGCAGAGCCGGCGCGTCATGGACGCTCCTGATGCCCTCGCGGTACTCACGGGCCAGCGCCCGCTGCTGTTCGATCCGGTTCTGGTCCTGGAGGACGTCGTTCGCGAGGAACAACTTGGGCCGCGCCCCGTGGAGGTAGGTGCCGCGGGCGTCCGCCCATCCGGTGAGCGGACTCCAGCCGAAGCTCAGGTAGCCGGAGTACGATTCGAAGTAGACGCCGCGATCCGCCGGCACGCCCTGGCGATAGAGGCTCTGCCCATCCACGCGCTCCGGATCTCCCAACCCGAGGCCCTCCAGGAAGGTCGGAAAGAGATCGACCACGCTGACGATCGCCTTCGAACGATCCCCGGCCCGGTAGCCGTCCGGATAGCGCAGGAGCAGCGGCACCCGGATGGTCGTGTCATAGATGAAGATCGTGTGGCTTTCCTCGTCGTGCCGGCCGAGCGATTCGCCGTGATCGGCGACGACCGAAAGCAGCGCGTGCTCGAGCACCTGCTCTCGGCGCAGCTCCCCCAGCAGGCCGCCGATCGCGGCGTCCATCTGCGCCACTTCGGCCAGGTAGCCTGGAAAGCGAAAGTTGCCGAGAGACTGGATCTGCTGCTGAAAGCGCGCGACCGCCCGGTGGGGAGCGTGTGGATCATAGTAGTGGACCCAGAGCAGGAACGGCCGGTCGCGGTCGCGCCGTTTCAGCCAGTCCAGCGCGGCCGCGGTGACCTGCCTAGCGCTGCGCTCGGCCGTGTGGCGTATGCCCTGCTCCGGCTGTTCCTCGGGCTCGTCATACACGTCGAATCCCTGGTCCAGGCCAAACGGCGCCATCAGCACGACCGAACTCACGAAGGCCGCGGTCTGGTATCCCGCCTCCCGGGCATGCTCGGCGAGCGTGGAGGCCGATCCGGGCAGCGGATTCAGACCATTGGCGCGTACCGTGTGACGCGCCGGATAGAGGCCGGTCAGCATCGATGCGTGGGAGGGCAGCGTGAGCGGTGCCACGCTGCGCCCGTTCTCATACACCAGGCTCTCTGCCGCGAGCGCGTCCAGGTTCGGCGTCAGGCCGGCCAACCCGCGGTAGGTCCCCAGGGCGGTCGGATTGGTGGTGTCGAGCGTGATCAGGATGGCCGAGAGCGGCTTCTGATCGCCCGCCCCGCATCCCGCGAGCAGAGAAGCGAGCAGCGCGGCGAAGAGCGGCGCGAACGGGTTCTTGGGAAACCTCATGACCCGAGGATGCTAACAGACGGCCGGCGGACCGGGCAACGAGCGAGGAGCGGAAGGGTGCCAAAGCGCGAGGACCGCCGGGACCCACTGGTCCCGGCGGTCCTGTTTCAGGCTCCGACCGGCGGCGCGAGCCGCTGCGGTCAGCGCTTGATGTCGCCCTGCTGCGGCTTGCCCGGCGTGGGCCTGTGGGGTCCCGGCGCGGCCGGCTTGGCGGCCGGCTTCGGCATCGGGTTGCTCGCGGGCTTGCCGGCGGGAGCTTTGGGAGTCGGTTTGTTGGGAGGAATGGCCATGGGAGACTCACCTCTATCGGTTGCGAGCGGCTGGCCGGTGAACACCCCGTCCACCCGGCGCCCGCTCGATGTTCCTCTCCATACAACGCGCGTGCCACCTGGATCCCGGGCGTCCCGGTCGCCGGCAAGCGACTGTGGGCGTGCCGCTTGCGGCGCCGGATGAAACGGCTTTCGCGGCGCCGGCGGGGGGTGTCGCCGGCGGCGTTCCGGAAGTACGATTCCGGAAATCCGGAGGTGGCCTTCCGATGGTGGTCCGCATCCTTACTTCGTTCGCCAGCAGTCGTCTTGCCCGTCGCGTTCGGGAAGCCCTTGGGGAACGGAACGTCCTGCTCATCGAGCTCGAGCGCGGTGAAGCAACCCGGTCGAAGCTGCGCGGTGCATCGTTCGATCTGGCCCTGCTCGAGATCGGGGCGATGAAGCGCAGAGGCGCGCCCTCCATCGCCGACATTCGCGAGTCGCCGGATCATCCCGATGTGATCGTGTTCACCGAACGGGATGACGCCGAGCTGCGCGCGCGGATGCTCGCGGCCGGCGCGCTCGCGGTGTTCCATCGCGATCTTTCGGACGGCGCGCTTCGGGACGCGATCGTCGCGCTGGTGGACCGGCACGGCCGGAGCGCCGTCCTGCGCCTGCGGTCGCAGCGCGCCGAACGGGCCTGCCGTCTTTCGGACTTTGCCTCGAAGAGCCCGATGATGGGCCAGTTCATGGAACTCGTCCGGCGCGTGGCCGCGGCCGAGACGTCGCTCCTGATCGGCGGCGAGACCGGCGTCGGCAAGGAGCACCTGGCGCGGGCGATCCACGAGGAAAGCCGTCCGGACGGACCGTTCATCGCGATCAACTGCGCGGCGATCCCCGAGGCGCTGCTCGAGAACGAGCTGTTCGGGCACGTCGAAGGCGCCTTCACCGGAGCCTCGCGCGCGCGGCGCGGATACTTCGAACTGGCGGATCGGGGCACGCTGTTCCTCGACGAGATCGGCGATCTGCCCCAGCATGTCCAGGTCAAGCTGCTGCGCGTGCTGCAGGAGCACCGCATCCAGGCGGTCGGCTCCGAGATTCCGATCGAGGTCGACGTCCGGGTGATCGCGGCGTCCAATCGCGATCTTCACGCCGAGGTGCGCGCGGGCAGGTTCAGGGCCGACCTCTATTACCGCCTGGCGGTCGTGGCGCTCGTGGTTCCCGAGCTCCGCCGACGCCGCGAGGACATTCCGCTGCTGGTGCAAAGCTATGTCGATCACTATCGCGTGCGCCTGAATCGGCCGGTGACCGCCGTCAGCGACGAGGCGCTGGCGCTGCTGGTGCGCTATTCTTGGCCGGGCAACGTGCGCGAGCTGATCAACGTGATCGAACGCGCCGTGCTGCTCGCGCTCGGCGGCACGATCGAGGTGTCGGACCTGCCCGAGGAGATCCGCAGGGAGGCGGCGGGACGGGCGCCGGAACCGGGGCCGGCGGAGCAACAGCCGTCGGATCTGCTCGAGCTGCCGTGGCTCGAGGCGCGCGAGCGGCTGATCGACGAATTCGAGCGCAGGTACTTCGACCAGCTCCTCACCCGCTTCGCCGGCCGCATCGGGGACGCGGCCCGGCATGCCGGCATCGCTCCGCGATCACTGCATGAGCGGATGAAGCACCTGGGTCTGCGCAAGGAGTCGTTCAAGGCCCGCCAGCGGTCGGCCGGCGCGTGATCCTGTGTGATCCGGTGTGATCGGGGCCGGTCGTTTCGCTCTAGTTCGACAGCAGGCGCGCGCGCAGCCAGGCGCGCGTGGTGTTCCAGCCGCGCTCCACGGTTCGCTTGGACACGTCCAGGATGCGCGCCGTCTCGTCGGTGTTCAGGCCGCCGAAGAACCGCAGCTCGGTCATGCGCGCCAGTTGCGGGTCGAGCTGGGCCAGCTCGATCAGCGATTCGTCGAGCGCCACGAGGTCGAGCGAGCGTTCCTCGAACAGCACGACCGCCTGATCCAGCGGCGAGGGCCGGCGGCCGGCGCCGCGCTTTGCGCTTTTGCGGGAGCGCGCGTGGTCGACGAGGATGTGCCGCATGGCCTTGGAGGCCACGGCCAGGAAATGGTCCCGGTCGCGAAAGCCCGGGTCATCGACCTGGACCAGCTTCAGGTAGGCCTCGTGCACCAGCGCCGTGGGCTGCAGCGTGTGGGTTTCCGATTCCGCGGACATGCAGCGCTCGGCGATGTTGCGCAGCTCCCGATAGAGCAGCGGAAACAGCTCGTCGGAGGCGCGTTCATCCCCTTGCTGGAGGCGCTGCAGCAGGCTGGTCACGTGGCCGGTGGAATCGCTGCTCATGAGCCGGATTCTACGCCTTCTCGGCGGATGGCAAAAGCAGCAGCGGCCGAGGCGCCGTTCCGTCCACGGGATGCCCGCGCGGTGCTCGCAATTTCCGGTTCAGTTGGTTTAATCGGGGAGCGGTAGTCAAACTGGGAAATCACAGGCGGTTCCATTGCCCATGAAGATAGCTCGATCGGCGCTGATCACACTGCTTCTGCTGCTCCTCGCGGCCTGTTCCAGCACCTACGAGGTGTCCGAAACCGGAGCGGACCGGGCGTACTTCCAGAATCTGGGAAACCTCGTTCCCCAGGATCCATTCTGGGTGCCGGCCGAGGCTCGCTTCGAGAGCACCTTGATGGACGACGAGCCGGTGTCGGCAAGGAGCAGCTCGGTGGGCGCCAACCGGTACTTGCTGCCGGTCTTTCCGGTGGCGCGCGAGGCGCTGGCCTTTGCCGTGGAATCATCGTTCGCCGAGCCGTACCGGGCCGATCGAAGCGCGATGGCGCTGCACCTGAATGCCCGCTCCGACGCGTTGGAGGTCGTCTTCAGGCTGCGCAGGGTGTTGATCACGCCCAGCGGCGGCCAGGGTGAGATGAAGATGTTGCTGAACCTGCTCTGCCAGGTGCGCTACCCGGCGCCGGACCATCGCGAAGTGGCGCGCATTCCGCTGCAGGTCGAGGTGACGAGCCTGATGAACGAGGACGGCACGGGGGCCAACGGCGAGCCGGGGACGCTCTGGAAGGCCGCGGGCGAACTCGCCCGTCAAGTCGCGGTGGAACTGCAAAGCGGCAAGGTTCGCGACTACTTCCGGAACCGGGAGGCCTTCATCGAACGGGTGCATTCGACCACCGGAGAGCCGGCGCCGAACGACCTCCCGGGAGTGCGCTTCGGGCCGGACGGCAAGCACGGCGAGTACGTGGAAGTGGTGCGGTTGATCCGCCGGTAGGTCAAGGTTTTGGCCACCTGCAGTAGCCGCACTGCTTCTGCCCGGACGTGAGCCAGGTGTCCTCCGGCAGGCCGTCCGCGTGCAGATGTATCGCGGCCGCCGGACCGGTTCGGGGACAGTAGCGGCCGTGACAGTCCGGGCAGGGCTCGGTCCCGGCGATCTGTCCCTGGTCATCCACCGTGCAGCGCACCGCGCTGGCGCGGTCCTCGGGGCAGATCACCAGCCAGAGCGTGGTCGGGTTTCCGGCGCCGTCCACCATCACCACTTCAATGGCTTGCTGGGTGGGGCCTGGAACGGCCTGGGTGGCCGTTCGGCGTTTCCAGGTCGTTCGCTCCTCGAGGGACCCTGAAATCGGGGCCAGGATCTCGCCGGACTCGGACAGGGTCGTCGGGACCGCCGCGCCGTCCACGGTCAGCGAGGAGAGCGGTTCCGACGGAGTGATCGAGAGCGAAAGCTCGCCGCCCTGTTCCCCCTGTTCGAGGAAGCGAAGCCGGAGGGCGGCCGGCGGTTCGACGTCCACGCCGTGGGGGAAGCTCCTTTGGACCGATGGATTCCCGGCCGCATCGGTCAGCACGACGGTGTAGGCCTCGCCGTCTTTGACCTGCAGGCCATCGGTGCGAAATCCGGTCGCCGAAGTCAGCTCCGCCTCCTGATCGTTCACCACTGCGGATGCGAGTGGCTCGTCCGCCTGCCCCGCGAGCGAGACTGCGACCAGCCGATGCTGCTCATCCCAGGTGGGCTCGAACCGCGGCGCGGCTTCCAATTGCGGTGGCTTCCGGTCGACGTGCAGAGAGATCTGGAGCAGCTCGGCCGCGTTCCCGGCCTCGTCGTTCGCGTTGCATTCCAGGGTCATCTCCCCGTCCCGCCCGGGCGGAATCTGCGCCTCGTCGTTGAAGGTTCCGTTCTC
>Ga0326597_10005870_pt1 | contig 16944 bp, 31 predicted proteins | sample RVTome_12_FD_203789 | JGI IMG/M metagenome (GOLD analysis project Ga0326597, IMG submission 203789) | Soil microbial communities from uranium-contaminated site in the Upper Colorado River Basin, Wyoming, United States - RVT100D185 | ecosystem: Environmental > Terrestrial > Soil > Contaminated >...
CCGGGGGACAACGTGACGATCACGGTGGCCCTCATCCAGCCGATTGCGATGGAGGAGGGGCTGCGCTTCGCGATCCGCGAGGGCGGCAAGACGGTGGGCGCCGGGGTGGTGGCGAAGGTTATCGAGTGAACGGTAAACGGTGAACGGTAAACGGTTAGGACCGGTCTTACTTTCTGTTCACCGATCACTGATCACTGTTCACTGGGGTTAAGAATGGCAACGGTAAAAAGTCAGAAAATCCGCATCCGGTTGAAGGCGTTCGACTACCGCCTGATCGACCAGTCGGCGCTCGAGATCGTGGACACCGCCAAGCGCACCGGCGCGGTGGTGAAGGGGCCGGTACCATTGCCGACGCGCATACAGCGCTTCGACCTGCTGCGCTCGCCGCACGTGGACAAGACCTCGCGCGAGCAGCTCGAGATCCGCACCCATCTGCGGCTGATGGACATCATCGATCCCACCGACAAGACGGTGGACGCGCTGATGAAGCTCGACCTCCCCGCGGGGGTGGACGTTGAAATCAAGCTATGAGGATTGAGGACTGAGGATTGAGGAATGAGGATCGAGGGAACAGCACTCAACGCTCAATCCTCAATCCTAATAGCTCAATCCTGATTTTTGAGGCGAAGAAGATGAGTTTGGGATTAGTGGGGCGCAAAGTCGGCATGACCCGCGTGTTCACCGAGGACGGCGATACCGTCCCGGTGACCGTGGTGGACGTGTCGAACAACCGCGTGACCCAGATCAAGACACCTGAGACCGACGGCTATGCCGCGGTGCAGGTCGCCTTCGGCCGGCGTCGTGCGAGCCGCGTCAACAAGGCGGCGGCCGGGCATTTCGCGAAGGCGGGTGTCGAAGCGGGGCACACCCTGCGCGAGTTCCGGGTGAAGCCCGATGAGGTCGCCAGCCTCAAGGTAGGCGGCGCGATCGGCGTGGACATATTCAAGATCGGGCAGAAGGTGGACGTCTCCGGCACCTCGCAGGGCAAGGGCTTCGCCGGCGTCATCAAGCGCCACCATTTCTCCTCTGGCCCCGCGAGCCACGGCAACTCGGTGTCGCACAACAAGCCCGGCTCGATCGGCCAGAACCAGGACCCGGGGCGCGTATTCCCGGGCAAGCGCATGGCCGGACACATGGGCGCCGAGCGCAGCACGGTGCAGAACGTCGAAATCATCCGTATCGATATGGAACGGCAACTGCTGTTGATCCGGGGCGCGCTGCCCGGCTCCCGCGGCGGCGGCGTGACGGTAAAGCCGACCACCCGCGCGGCGAGGGCGGTCGCGGCGCCGAAGCCCGCCGCCAAGTCCGCCGCAGCCCGACCCGCGGCCGCCAAACCGGCCGACGCCAAACCGGCCGCCAAGGCGGCGAAGTAAGAGGGCGCCATGGAACTCCAGCTGATCAACGAGCAAGGCAAGCCCACCGCGAAGGTCGCCGCGTCCGACTCGGCGTTTGCGCGCGAGTACAACGAATCGCTGGTGCATCAGGTCATCACTGCCTACCAGGCGAATGCACGGCAGGGCACGCGGGCGCAAAAGGCGCGCGGCGAGGTCAACAAATCGAACAAGAAGCCGTGGCGGCAGAAGGGCACCGGGCGCGCGCGCGCCGGCAGGGCCTCTTCGCCCTTGTGGCGTGGCGGCGGCAAGATCTTTCCCAACCTGCCGGACGAAAACTTCACTCAAAAACTCAACCGCAAGATGTATCGCGCGGGTGTCTGCTCCATCCTCTCGCAACTCGCGCGCGAGGAGCGGCTGGCGGTGATCGAGAAATTCAACCTGGAGACGCCCAAGACCAAGCTGCTGGCGGCGAAGTTGAGCGGCATGGGGCTCGACGACGTGCTGATTATCACCGACAAACTGGATGAAAACCTGCGGCTGTCCTCGCGCAACCTGCCCAATGTCGACGTGGTAACGGCGGGCGAGGCCGATCCTTTGAACCTCTTGCGGCACGCTAGAGTGCTGGTGACACGGGGCGCCGTGGCCAAGATCGAGGAGTTGTTCAAATGAGCGCCGCCGCGCCCAACGCGAGACAGCAGGAGCGACTGATGCAGGTCGTCCTGGCGCCGGTGATTTCGGAAAAAGGCACCTTCGTCGCCGACAAGCACAACCAGGTCGTTTTCCGGGTCGTCCCCGACGCGACGAAGCCCGAGATCAAGGCCGCGATCGAGCTCATGTTCAAGGTCCAGGTGGACTCGGTGCAGGTTGTCAACGTGCGCGGCAAGGCCAAGCGCTTCGGTCAGTCATTCGGGCGCCGCCGCCACTGGAAGAAGGCCTACGTCTGCCTTAAAGAAGGCCAGGAAATCAATTTTGCCGAACAGGCGGAGGCCAAGTAATGCTGGTCAAGATGAGACCCATCACACCCGGCCAGCGCCAGGTCGTCAAGGTCGTCAATCCGGATCTCCACAAGGGCAAGCCGGTGGCGAACCTGGTCGAGAGCAAGTTGAGGAAAGCGGGCCGCAACGTCCACGGCGAGATCACCATGCGCCACCAGGGCGGCGGACACAAGCAGCATTACCGCAAGGTCGATTTCAAGCGCGACAAGGACGCCATCACGGCGAAAGTCGAGCGCCTCGAGTACGATCCCAACCGCAGCGCGTTTCTTGCGTTGCTTCTCTACGCCGACGGCGAACGGCGCTACATCATCGCGCCCAAGGGCGTTTCCGCGGGCGTGCAGCTCGTCTCCGGGCCGGAGGCGCCGATCAAGTCCGGCAATACTCTGCCGTTGAAGAACATCCCGGTCGGAACCACCGTTCATTGCGTCGAGATGCTCCCCGGCAAGGGCGCGCAGCTCGCGCGCGCCGCCGGCGCCTCGGTGCAACTCCTCGCGCGCGAGGGCGACTACGCGCAGATCCGGCTGCGCTCCGGCGAGATCCGCAAGGTGCACATCAACTGCCGCGCCACCATCGGCGAGGTCGGCAACGAGGAGCACTCGCTCGAGTCGATCGGCAAGGCGGGGCGCGTGCGCTGGCGCGGGATCCGTCCCACGGTGCGCGGCGTCGCGCAGAACCCGGTTGACCACCCGCACGGCGGCGGCGAAGGCAAGAAGTCCTCGGCGCGGGACCCGGTCTCCCCGTGGGGCACGCTGTCCAAGGGCTACAAGACCCGCAAGAACAAGCGTACCGACGCAATGATCATCCGCCGTCGGCAACTTAAGGCCATCGGAGGCTGATCATGGCGCGCTCGATCAAGAAGGGGCCATTTGTGGATCTCCACCTGTTGAAGAAGGTGGAGACGGCGCAGAAATCGAACGACAAGCGCCCGATCAAGACCTGGTCGCGCCGCTCGACCATCCTGCCGGATTTCGTGGGCCTGACCATCGGCGTGCACAACGGCAGGCAGCACGTGCCGGTATACGTGACCGAGAACATGGTCGGCCACAAGCTCGGGGAGTTTTCCCACACGCGCATTTTCAAGGGCCACTCCAAGGCCGGCTCGGCGCAGGCAGCGGCTGCCGCCGCGGCCGCAGCGGCGGGCGACCGGAAATCGTCCCCGACATCGGCTCCGGGCACCGCCCCGGCCGCGGCGCCCGCCGCTCCGGCACCCGCGTCCAAGGCATGAGGAACTGACATGAACACCCATGCCAAGCTGCGCGGCGTGCGCCTTTCGGCCCAGAAGGGCCGGCTGGTGGCGGATCTCATCCGCGGCAAGCCGGTGGAGCAGGCGCTCAACATCCTGCAGTTCGCGCCTAAGAAGGGCGCGGTGATCATCCGCAAGGTGCTGGAATCCGCCATCGCCAACGCCGAGCACAACGATGGCGCCGACATCGACGAGTTGAAGGTCACCCAGATTCTCGTCGAGCGCGGCACCTTCCTGCGCCGCTTCCGCGCCCAGTCCAAGGGCCGCGGCGCACGCATCATGAAGCCGACATGCAACATTTTCGTGACCGTCGGCGACGGGAGAAAATAGGAATGGGCCAAAAGATCAACCCGATCGGTTTCCGGCTTGCGCTCAACCGCAACTGGGCCTCGCGCTGGTACGCCAACAACAAGAACTTCTCGAGCATGCTGCTCGAGGATATCAAGGTGCGCGACCACTTGAAGAAGAAGCTCGCGCACGCGGCGGTCTCGCGCGTCGTGATCGAGCGCCCGGCAAAGAACGCGCGCATCACGGTGTACAGCGCCCGCCCAGGCGTCGTGATTGGCAAGAAGGGCGAGGACATTGAATCCCTCAAGGTCGAGCTGCAGAAAATGCTCGGCGTGCCGGTGCACGTCAACATCGAGGAAGTGCGCAAGCCCGAGGTCGACGCGCAGCTGATCGCGGATTCGATCTCCCAGCAGCTGCAGAAGCGCATCATGTTTCGCCGCGCGATGAAGCGCGCCATTACCAACGCCATGCGGCTCGGCGCGCAGGGCATCAAGATCATGAGCGCGGGGCGCCTGAACGGGATCGAAATCGCACGCACCGAGTGGTATCGCGAGGGGCGCGTGCCGCTGCATACGATGCGCGCGGAGATCGATTACGGCGTCTCGGAAGCCAAGACCAGCTACGGTGTCATCGGCATCAAGGTCTGGGTATTCAAGGGCGAGGTGATGCACAAGAGCGAGCAGCCGGCTGCGGCCGTTGCCGCGGCGCTGGCGGCGCCGGCGCCGGTGCCGGAGAAACCTGCGCCTGCAGCCGCACCCGACGGCAAGGGCAGGGCGAAGAAGCCGCGGGCGCCGCGCAAGGCCCCGGCGAAGTCAGGAGCGAAGAATGCTGCAACCCGCAAGGCGTAAATACCGCAAGGAGCAGAAGGGCCGCAACCGCGGGATCGCGACCCGCGGCAACAAGGTGAGCTTCGGCCAGTACGGCTTGAAGGCAACCACCCGCGGGCGCCTCACGGCGCGCCAGATCGAGGCGGCACGGCGTGCGATGTCGCGCGCCATCAAGCGCGGCGGGCGCATCTGGATCCGCATCTTTCCGGACAAGCCGGTGTCGCAGAAACCGGCGGAAGTACGCATGGGCAACGGCAAAGGCAACCCCGAGTTCTGGGTCTCCGAGATCAAGCCCGGCGCGGTGCTCTACGAGATGGACGGCGTGAACGAGCAGGAAGCGCGCGAAGCGTTGCGCTTGGCGGCGTCGAAGTTGCCGCTGCGGACCACGTTTGTCTCACGGCTGATGGGGGCCAGGCAATGAACGCTGCCGAACTGAAGGCCAAGTCGGCTGACGAGCTGCAGCGGGAGCTCAACTCGCTCCTGAAGGCGCAGTTCGGACTGCGCATGCAGAAGGCCACCCAGCAGCTCACCAACACGAGCCAACTGGGCAAGGTGCGGCGCGACATCGCGCGCGTGCGCACGGTGCTCCACGAGAAGACCAGGAATCCCGAGGGAAGAAGCAAGGCATGAGCGAAGCGACGAACAAGCGCCAGCTGACCGGCCGCGTGGTCAGCGACAAGATGCAGAAGACCGTCACCGTGCTGGTGGAGCGGCGGGTCAAGCACCCGCTCTACGGCAAGTTCATGACGCGCTCCAGCAGGTATCACGCCCACGATGAGGCCAGAGAGTGCAAGGAAGGCGACCTGGTGCTGATCGAGGAGTGCCGCCCGATCGCGCGGACCAAGACCTGGCGCGTGATCCAGCTCGTGGAGAAGGCGAAGATCGTCTGATTTTGCGTTGCGGATTCAGGACGATAGACGTATAATCCGCATCCTTTTCGCAGCGCCCCGGCGGGCGCCGCGACTGACCCGGACGGGCTCCAATACTGACCGCAGGGCGGTCAAGTTGGGGAAGACTGTTTAGCGAGAGAACGATGATACAGATGCAGTCCATTTTGGACGTGGCCGACAACACCGGCGCGCGCTCGGTGATGTGCATCAAGGTGCTGGGCGGCTCGAAACGGCGCTACGCCGGCATCGGCGACGTCATCAAGGTGAGCGTGAAGGACGCCGCTCCCCGTGGCCGCGTCAAGAAGGGCGAGATCTACGACGCCGTGGTGGTGCGAACCGCGAAGGGCGTGCGCCGCAACGACGGCTCGCTGATCAAGTTCGATTCGAACGCCGCGGTGCTGCTCACACCGAAGCTCGAGCCGATCGGCACGCGCATCTTCGGGCCGGTGACGCGGGAACTGCGCACCGAGCGCTTCATGAAGATCGTCTCGCTCGCGCCGGAAGTGCTGTGAGGGAACGAGCCATGCACAAGATCCGAAAAGGTGACGATGTGATCGTGACGACCGGGCGCGACAAGGGCAAGCGCGGCACCGTGTTGAAGATCGTGGACGCGGAGCACGTGCTGGTCGAGGGCGCGAACCGGGTGAAGAAGCACCAACGCCCGATTCCGATGAAAAGCATCATCGGCGGCATCATCGACAAGGACATGCCGCTGCACGTCTCGAACGTGGCCCTCTACAACCCGGCGACCAAGAAGGCCGACCGCGTCGGCATCCGGGTGCTGGAGGATGGCCGCCGCGTTCGCTATTTCAAGTCCAACGGCGAAGTGATCGACGCATGAGCGCAGGCAAAACCAAGGAACTTAAGGACTCCAAGGATCCCAAAGGGACCCGGGACGCCAAGGGGCAGAAGGACGCCAAAGGCGGCGCTCGTGAGGCTCGAACTTCAAAGGAAGCGAGGCAACCCGCGCCGCCCAAAGAAGCAAGGCAACCCAGGCCCGAGGGGAAAGAGCCCCCCGCGCAGAAGGAGCAGAAAGAGCGAAAGCCCGAGCGGCCCGCCCCGGTGCCGCGCCTGCAGATCCTCTACCGCGAGGCCGTGGTCAAGCAGCTGATGGAGCAGTTCGGCTACAAGAGCTCGATGCAGGTGCCGCGTATCGAGAAAATCGTGCTCAACATGGGCGTGGGCGAGGCGGTGGCGGACAAGAAAATCATGGATAACGCTGTCTCCGACATGACCAAGATTGCCGGACAGAAGCCGCTCGTGACCAAGTCGCGCAAGTCGATCGCTACCTACAAGATCCGAAGCGGCTACCCGATCGGCTGCAAGGTCACGCTGCGCGGCCGGCGCATGTACGAGTTCCTCGACCGCCTGGTCAACATCGCGATGCCGCGCATCCGCGACTTCCGCGGCATCTCGGCAAGGGCGTTCGACGGCCAGGGCAACTACAACATGGGCGTCAAGGAGCAGATCATCTTCCCCGAGATCGAGTACGACAAGATCGACGCGATCCGGGGCATGAACATCACCATCGCCACCACGGCGAAGTCGGACAACGAGGCGAAGGCGTTGCTCAGCGCCTTCCGCTTTCCGTTCAGAAACTAGAACCCCTGAGGCATAACTGTATGGCCAAAACAGCCGTGATCAACCGCGACAAGAAACGCCGCGAAACCGTCAAGAAATACGCCGCCCGGCGCAAGGAGCTGCTCGCGATGGCAGCCAACCCCAAGCTCCAGCCCGAGGAGCGCTACGCGGCGCGCGAGAAGCTGCAGAAGCTGCCCCGCGACGCCTCCCCGGTGCGGCTGCGCAACCGCTGCGCGCTGACCGGGCGCCCGCGCGGCGTTTATCGCAAATTCGGGCTCGCGCGCGGCAAGCTCCGGCTGATCGCCCTGCAGGGGGAGATTCCGGGCGTGATCAAGGCCAGCTGGTAGGAGACAGAAACCCATGTCGATGACCGATCCCATCGCCGACATGCTGACGCGCATCCGCAACGCGCAGTCATCAGAGAAGAAGTCGGTGGCAATGCCGGCGAGCCGGCTGAAGAGCGCGATCGCCCAGGTGCTGAAGGACGAGGGTTATATAGAGGATTTCGCCGTGCGCGAGGGGGAGGGCAAGCCCCAGCTCGAGATCGGCCTCAAGTACTACGCCGGCAAGCCGGTGATCGAGCGGATCGAGCGCGTGAGTCGTCCGGGGTTGAGGATCTATCGCCCGAAGGACGAGCTGCCAAAAGTGATGAACGGGCTCGGTGTGGCGATCGTCTCGACCTCCCGCGGCGTGATGACCGACCGCAAGGCGCGGGGCATGGGTGTCGGCGGCGAAGTGCTGTGCATCGTCGCGTAACGGGAAGCGCGCCATGTCGAGAATCGGAAAAGCCCCCGTCGTGCTGCCCCAGAAGGTCGAGGTGACCATCACGCCGGGCGAGATCTCGGTGAAGGGCCCGCTCGGGAGCCTCACGCAAAGAATTGCGCCGGAGGTCGAGGTCGAGAAAGTGGAAAACCGCGTCCAGTTCAAGGCTGCGGGCAACTCGCGGCAGGCCAACGCCATGTCGGGCACGCTGCGGGCGCTCGTCGCCAACATGGTGACCGGCGTCACCCGGGGCTTTGAGAAGAGGCTGACGCTGGTCGGCGTGGGCTACCGCGCGCAGGCCCAGGGCGACAAGCTGAACCTCACGCTCGGTTTCTCCCACCCCGTGGCGCACCCGATGCCGAAGGGCGTCAAGGTGGAGACGCCGACGCAGACCGAGATCGTGATCAAGGGCATGGACCGGCAGCAGGTTGGCCAGGTGGCGGCCGAGGTGCGCGCCTACCGCAGCCCCGAGCCCTACAAGGGCAAGGGCGTGCGGTATGCCAGCGAGCAAGTCGTGATCAAGGAAACCAAGAAGAAATAAGGGACTTAGGGGTACCCATGTTCAACAAGAACCTGCAACGCCTGCGCAGGGCGCGCAAGACCCGCGCCAAGATCGCCGAGCTCGCCGCCGCGCGCCTGACCGTGCACCGGTCGAACAGCCATATCTACGCGCAGGTGGTCGACCCGAGCGGCGCGAAAGTGCTTGCGGCCGCATCCACGGTCGAGCCCGAGGTGCGCAAGGGCGCGAAGCGCGGGAGCAACGTCAAGGCGGCGGCCGAGGTCGGCCGGCGCATCGCCGAGCGGGCGAAAAAGCTCGGTATCGAGGCGGTCGCGTTCGACCGCGCGGGTTACAAGTTTCACGGGCGCGTCAAGGCGCTGGCGGAAGCCGCGCGCGAAGCGGGCCTCAAGTTCTAGGAGCTCCGGGGATCTGAGCCATGGCGAAACTTCAGGCATCCAAGATGCAAACGGGCGAGGCGCGCGGCGACGGGCTGCGCGAGAAGATGGTCGCGATCAACCGCGTCACCAAGGTGGTGAAAGGCGGCCGCGTGCTCGGCTTCGCGGCGCTCACCGTGGTCGGCGACGGCGACGGCGGCATCGGCATGGGCAAGGGCAAGGCGCGCGAAGTGCCGGTCGCGGTGCAGAAGGCGATGGAAGAGGCGCGCCGCAAGATGGTGAAGGTCAACCTCAAGAGCGGGACGCTGCAGCACGCGGTGATCGGCCATCACGGCTCCTCTCGCGTCTACATGCAGCCCGCGTCCGACGGCACCGGCATCATCGCCGGCGGCCCGATGCGCGCGGTGTTCGAAGTGATGGGCGTGCAGAACGTGCTTGCCAAGTGCCTGGGCTCGACGAATCCTTACAACGTGGTGCGCGCCACCATCAACGGCTTGACCGGCATGACCACTCCGGCCGAGATCGCCGCGAAGCGCGGCAAGAAGGTCGAGGAAATTACATGACCCTGGCGAAATCGAGCGCAAAGACCCTCAAAGTGACGCTGGTCAGGAGCCCGATCGGCTCCAAGCAGGCGCATCGCGCCTGCGTGCGCGGGCTGGGTCTGCGAAAGATCCGCCAGACCGTGGAACTGGCCGACACGCCGGCCACCCGCGGGATGATCGACACGGTGTCATACCTGGTGAAGTGCGAATGACGCCGTTCCAACTCATCGACACGAATGACAGCGGGCGGGATCGCAAATCCTTTTGGATGGTCAAATTCATCACTTTGGCTGGAACGGCATCATGAGACTCAACGACATCAAACCGGCTGCCGGTTCCAACCGCGGCCACAAGCGCGTAGGGCGGGGCTTCGGCTGTCGCGGCAAGACCGCGGGGCGCGGGCACAAGGGGCAGAAGGCGCGCTCCGGCGGGTTCCACAAGGTCGGCTTCGAGGGCGGCCAGATGCCGTTGCAGCGCCGGTTGCCGAAGCGCGGCTTTGTCTCGCACAAGAAGGACCAGACCGCGGAAGTGCGGCTCTCCGACCTCCAGGGGATCAAGTCCGACACCATCGACCTCGCCGTGCTCAAGTCCGAGGGCGTCGTGCCGCAGCCGGCGCTGCGCGCCAAGGTGATACTTGCCGGCGAGATCAAGCGCAAGGTTGCGCTCAAGGGCCTGCTCGTTTCCAAGGGCGCCCGCGCCGCGATCGAGGCCGCCGGCGGCAGCGTTGAAGCGCCGGTCGCAGTGGTGCCGGGCAGACTCAAGAGCAAGACGGCCGGCGTCGCGGCTGGCGGAAGCAAATAGGGGACCGGCACTGTGGCTGCCACCGATTCACTGCTGGGCCTGGGCAAGATGGGCGACTTGAAGCGCCGCCTGCTGTTTCTGCTCGGCGCGCTCATCGTCTTCCGCATCGGCACGTACATCCCGGTGCCGGGTATCGACCCGGAGCAGCTCGCGGAGCTGTTCCGCTCGCAGCGCGGCGGCATCCTCGACATGTTCAACATGTTTTCCGGAGGCGCGCTCTCGCGCTTTAGCATCTTCGCGCTCGGCATCATGCCCTACATCTCCGCCTCGATCATCATGCAGCTGATGAGCGTGGTCTCGCCCACGTTGGAGGCGCTGAAGAAGGAGGGGGAATCGGGCCGGCGCAAGATCACCCAGTACACGCGCTACGGTACGTTCGCCCTGGCCCTGTTCCAGGGCATGGGCATCGCGATCGCGCTCGAGTCGCAGCGCGGGCTCGTGATCGAGCCCGGGCTCGCGTTCCGGCTCACCACCATGGTGACGCTCACCACCGGCACCATCTTCCTGATGTGGCTCGGCGAGCAGATCACCGAGCGCGGCGTCGGCAACGGCATCTCGCTCATCATCTTCGCTGGCATCGCGGCGGGGCTGCCGGAGGCCGTGGGGGGCACGCTGGAGCTGGTGCGCACCGGCGCGTTCTCGATCCTGATCGCGCTCTTCATCTTCGCGCTGGTGCTCGGCGTCACCGCCTTCGTCTGCTTCGTCGAGCGCGGCCAGCGCCGGATCCTTGTCAACTATGCCAAGCGCCAGGTCGGCAACAAGATCTACGGCGGCCAGAGCTCGCACCTGCCGCTCAAGCTCAACATGTCCGGCGTGATCCCGCCGATCTTCGCCTCCAGCATCATTCTCTTCCCGGCGACGCTGGTGGGCTGGTTCGGCCAGAGCGAAGGGTTCACCTGGCTCAAGAACATCGCAGGCACGCTCTCTCCCGGGCAGCCGGTCTACATGCTGCTCTACGCTTCCGCGATCATCTTCTTCTGCTTCTTCTACACCGCGCTGGTGTTCAACCCGAAGGAGACCGGGGACAACCTGAAGAAAAGCGGCGCCTTCGTGCCGGGGATCCGGCCGGGCGAGCAGACGGCGCGCTACATCGAGAAGATCATGATGCGGCTGACGTTGACTGGCGCCGTCTACGTGACCCTGGTGTGCCTGCTGCCCGAGTTCCTGATCGTGTGGAAGAACGTGCCGTTCTATTTCGGGGGCACATCGCTCTTGATCATCGTGGTGGTGACCATGGACTTCATGGCGCAGGTGCAAGCCTACGTCATGTCCCACCAGTACGAGAGCCTGCTCAAGAAGGCCAATTTCAAGGGTGGCATGTTTCCGACGCGATGATGGCCAAGGAAGAAACCATACAGATGCAGGGTGAGATCGTGGAAACCCTGCCCAACGCGACGTTTCGGGTGAAGCTGGAGAACGGGCACATGGTGCTCGGCCACATCTCAGGCAAGATGCGCATGCACTATATCCGCATCCTGCCCGGGGACAAGGTGACGGTGGAGCTGACCCCCTATGATTTGTCGCGCGGGCGCATCGTATTCCGCGCGCGGTAGACGGTGAATAGTGAATAGGAAATCGGAAATAGTGAACGACAGGCAGGGCGAATGGTCTGACTATTCCCCATTTCCCATTCCCCATTTACGGGTTTTCGAGGAGCGGACATGAAAGTGCTGGCATCGGTGAAGAGAATCTGCCGCAATTGCAAGATCGTGCGCCGCAAGCGTGTGGTGCGGGTGATCTGCAAGAATCCGCGCCACAAGCAGCGCCAGGGCTGAAGAGCAGTGAACAGTGAAAGGTGAACAGTGAACGGTAGATTGAACAGGCCGGGAACGCCACAACAGTGGAAGATTCCGTTTACGGTTAACCGTTTACTGTTTACCTGGATTTCCATGGACGCTAGAATCGCAAACTTTTTTGCTGTGGAGTAGCTCATGGCCCGAATCGGCGGAGTCAACATTCCCAACCATCAACACGCGGAGATCGCGCTGACGGCGATCTACGGCATCGGCCGCTCGCGGGCGCGCATGATTTGCGCTGCTGCCGGCATCAGCCACGCCGCCAAGGTCAAGGACCTCTCCGACACCCAGATGGACAAATTGCGCGAGCAGGTGTCCAGGATCGCCGTCGAGGGCGACCTCCGCCGCGAGGTCTCGATGAGCATCAAGCGCCTGATCGACCTCGGCACCTGGCGCGGCAAGCGGCACCGCCTGGGGCTGCCAGTGCGCGGCCAGCGCACCCGCACCAATGCGCGCACGCGCAAGGGCCCGCGCAAGGCGGCCGTGAAGATCATTCGAGCAGTAGCCGCTTAACAAGGACCATTGCCATGGCAAAAGCCAGCACCCGGGTGCGCAAGAAGGTCAAGAAGAACGTGGCGGAGGGCATCGCCCACGTCCACGCCTCCTTCAACAACACCATCGTCACCATCACCGACCGCCAGGGCAACACGCTCGCGTGGGCGACCTGCGGCTCGAACGGCTTCAAGGGCTCGCGCAAGAGCACGCCGTTCGCCGCGCAAGTGGCCGCCGGCCGCGCCGGCAGCCTCGCCCAGGAGTGCGGCGTGAAGAACCTGGAAGTCCATATCAAGGGTCCGGGGCCGGGGCGCGAGTCGGCGGTGCGCGCCCTCAACGCGGCGGGCTTCAAGATCACGCAAATATCCGATGTGACGCCGGTGCCGCACAACGGCTGCCGTCCGCCGAAGAAGCGTCGCGTCTAGGATCAGGAGTTTGTCGGATTTAGCTCCGACAAACTCCTTAGGCAAAATCGGAGCCAGGAAAATTGCAAGAGAGGATTACTAAAATGCGAATTCACACCTGCATTCCATTAAATTCGACTGCTTTGGTTGGACTTTCTTCCGAATGGTCGGCCGATTTTGCTATTAGCAGCCTGTTCGGACTGTCAAGCCCGACAGGCTGCTAGGAGAACCTCACGTGGCCAGAAATCTCGACGCGAAGTGCCGGCAGTGCCGCCGGGAAGGAGAAAAGCTCTTCCTCAAGGGCGAGAAGTGCTTCACCGACAAGTGCGCCATCGAGCGCCGCAATTACCCGCCGGGGCAGCACGGCCAGAAGAACACCCGGCTCTCGGGCTACGGGGTGCAGCTCCGCGAGAAGCAGAAGGTGCGGCGCATCTACGGCCTGCTCGAGCGCCAGTTCCGCAAGATCTACCACGAAGCGGAGCAGAAGAAGGGCATCACCGGCGAGACCCTGCTGCAGCTGCTGGAGAGCCGGCTCGACACGGTGGCCTACCGCATGGGTTTCGGCGCCTCCCGCACCGAGGCGCGCCAGATCGTGCGCCATAACGGCATCCTGGTGAACGGCCGGCGCGTTAACATGCCTTCCTTCGTCTGCCGCCCCGGCGACGTGGTCGAGGTAGCCGGCAAGGCCAAGCAGCAGCTGCGCATCAAGGGCGCGGCGGAAGCGGCGGAAGGCCGCGGCTTTCCGGAGTGGCTGGAAGTCGATGCCAAGGCGCTCAAAGGCAAGTTCAAGGCGCGGCCGCAGCGCACGGAACTCCCGTCCACCATCAACGAATCGCTCGTGGTCGAGCTCTATTCGAAATAATTGTCCGAGAGGTCACTGAACCATGTTAAGCAGTTCTTTCCTGAAACCCCGCATCATCGATGTCCAGAACATCTCCCCGTACCACGCCCGGCTCACGATGGAGCCGTTCGAGCGCGGCTACGGCCACACGCTGGGCAACGCGCTCCGGCGCACGCTGCTCTCCTCGCTGCCGGGCTACGCGGCGACGGAGGTCAAGATCAGCGGCGTGCTGCACGAGTACTCCACCATCGATGGCGTGCAGGAGGACGTGGTGGACCTCCTGTTGAACCTCAAGGGCATCGTGCTCAAGATGCATAACCGCGAGGAGGCGCTGCTCTCGCTCAAGAAGTCCGGCGAAGGCGTGGTCACCGCCGGCGATATCGAGCCGATGCACGACGTGGAGATCGTCAATCCCGATCACGTCATCGCGCACCTCGCTTCCGGCGGAAAGCTCGACATGGAGATCAAGGTCGTGCAGGGGCGCGGCTACGTTGCGGCGACCACCCGCAAGACCAATCCCGAAGAGGGGCGCACCGTCGGCAGCATCCTGCTCGATGCCTCGTTCAGCCCGGTGCGCCGCGTGAGCTACGCGGTGGAGGCGGCGCGGGTCGAGCAGCGCACCGATCTCGACAAGCTGGTCATCGACATCGAGACCAACGGCGCGATCGACCCCGAGGAGTCGGTGCGCTACGCCGCGCGCATCCTGGTCGAGCAGCTCACGGTATTTGCGGACCTGAAGGGCCTGCCGACGCAGATCGAGGAGAAGAAGGCGACCCAGATCGACCCGATCCTGCTGCGGCCCGTGGACGACCTCGAGCTCACCGTGCGCTCGGCGAATTGCCTCAAGGCCGAAAACATCTACTACATCGGCGACCTCATCCAGCGCAGCGAAACCGAGCTCTTGAAGACCCCGAACCTCGGCCGCAAGTCGCTGAACGAGATCAAGGAGGTCCTCGCGACGCGCGGACTGACCCTGGGCATGAAGCTCGAGAACTGGCCGCCGGTGGGACTCGAAAAAATGCAAGGATGAAGCTGAAAACACGGGAGAGCGGGAGGGCGTGAGAGGGGAAATCCGCTTTTTCGATCTCCCGATCTCCCGATCTCCCGATTTCACGTAGGAACTAGCGATGCGTCACAGACACGGTCTACGTAAGCTCAACCGCACCAGCAGCCATCGCCTGGCGATGTTCCGCAACATGGCGAACTCGCTGCTCAAGCACGAGGCGATCCAGACCACGCTGCCCAAGGCGAAGGAGCTGCGGCGCGTAGTCGAGCCCATCATCACGCTCGGCAAGAAGCCCTCGCTCGCCAACCGCCGGCTCGCCTTCAACCGGCTCCGCGACCGCGAGGTGGTGGTGAAGGTGTTCGACGAGCTGGGGCCGCGCTACGCGAAGAGGAACGGCGGCTATCTGCGCATCCTCAAGTCCGGCTTCCGCAAGGGCGACAACGCGCCGATGGCGTTCGTCGAGCTGATGGACCGGCCGGAACCAGGCGCGGAGGGCGCACAGGACAACAAGGAGGGGGCCAAAAAAGGGGCGAAGAAGGAGGCGGCTACGAAGGCTGCATAACGCGCACCAAGTAGCATATTCAAAGCCGGCCGCAAGCCGGCTTTTTCTTTTTGAGGAAGCCGCAGATAACTTCAACCCCAGTACAGCCACAGATGAACACAGATAAACACAGATAAGGTCAACCCCAAATTCAAGAACAGATCGGCCGCCGATGGACGCCGATGAACGCCGATAACTACAAGAACAAAAATAGACAGGATTAACAGGATTTACAGGATTAAAACCGAGGCGGGTATGATATTTGATGGTTTCGCCAACCATAGAAGTCAGGCCTCATCATGGATATCCAAGACAAGCAGGACTGCGAACTCACCATCCGTCGCATCCACGAACTACTCAGTTCCGGGATCTTTGAGCGAATCAAGAGCGGTCATTTCCTTCAGCAGTCTGCATTCATTGATCTCATGATCTGCATGCGGGATCTGATGCATAAGACGGAGAAGTACGCGGGCCGAATCTCATTTACGGATGACATCCTCACAAACGATTACGTCAAGGACGTGACAGATGCCATCACTGCGGTCCGAGATGCCTGCTGTCATATAGATTCATTCAAGAAGCTGTTCGATGATCGCGGAAACCGTGGTTCATATATGGTTGCCTATCGGAAGTGCGACCTGATGAAGATTGACGACTTGGAACTGAAGTCAGAATATCAAGATGACATAGCAGTGTTCTATGGAAAGAATAGGCTGTACTTCAAACGTCACATCGTTCGAGCTTTTCAAGAAGCTCAAATCAAACTCGCACCGATCATGGCTCAGGGACGGATCTAACTTCGAGTAGAGAGTGACCGACAAACCAGTGTCTGCCAATTTTAATTGTTCAGAATTTCATTCTTGGCGTTTTGGCGGCTAAATTATGGTTTTTCTCTTTACGGACTTCGGCACCGGCGGGTTCTATATCGGGCAGGTGAAGGCGATGCTCCAGGAGCACGCGCCGAAGGTGCCGGTGATCGACCTGCTGCACGACGCGCTCGCGTTCAACGTCAAGGCGGGAGCGCATCCGCTCGTAGTGCTATGAACGCCATGAGCGACAGACCCCATAATATGGGGACCCCGTTTTCGCAATGCTGCCCGCTCCGACACGCCGAAACAGAGGGAGAGATCGAATGAAACTCGACTGGCCGACCGACCGTCTCGACTACGTGCCGATCACCGACCGGCCGCCCCTACCGTTGCCCGACGGAGCCAGGGTGGTGGTGTGGCCGTGCGTCAATGTCGAGCACTGGGTGATCGATGAACCCATGCCGCGCACGGTGGTCAACCCGCCGGGCGGCGTGGCGAAGAGCGTGCCCGATATTCCGAACTGGGCGTGGCACGAATACGGTAACCGCGTCGCATTCTGGCGGATGAAGAAGATCTTCGATGAATTCGGCGCCGCCGCCTCGCTCGTGCTCAACGGTTCGGTGTGCGACGTCTATCCGCAGATCGTCGATGCCTGCCTGGCATCGGGCTGGGACCTGGTCGGACATGGCTGGATCCAACGCGCCCTGCCGGCGGTGCCCGACCAGCGCAAGATGATCCACCGCGTCTTCAAGCGTCTCAAGGAATATGCGGGCAAGCCGCCGAAGGGCTGGCTCGGCCCGGCGCTGGCCGAGACGCACGACACGGTGGACTGGCTGGCCGAAGCCGGCTTCGAATACGTCGCCGACTGGGTGCTCGATGACCAGCCGGTCGACTTGCG
>Ga0326597_10005871_pt1 | contig 16944 bp, 19 predicted proteins | sample RVTome_12_FD_203789 | JGI IMG/M metagenome (GOLD analysis project Ga0326597, IMG submission 203789) | Soil microbial communities from uranium-contaminated site in the Upper Colorado River Basin, Wyoming, United States - RVT100D185 | ecosystem: Environmental > Terrestrial > Soil > Contaminated >...
CAGGGAGACACCCAGGACCCAGGTCCCGCGATCGCCGAACAGTTGGGCCGAGTACCAGGCCGCGGCAACGATCGCAAAACCGCCCAGCGCCAGGGCGGCGAGGGCCGCGACAAATTTGCGGTCACCGCCGGCGTTTGCAACCCTGGAGACCATGTCCTAGGGCCTGTTGAGTATCAAGGTTATGGCGCTGGCGCGGCCCATTTTGCTTCTGGCCAGCTTTGAGCGGCGCGGTAGGGCCCACCCCTTCAAGCCGCTCAAAGCGACGTCCAGGGGCAAAATGGGCCGCGTCCCTTCGGGATTTGACGGGATTGACCCATCTTCAGGGGCATTCGTCGTCGAATATGCCAGCATGTCCTTCCTCCTCACGCCTCTGAACCTGGGCCAATCCCCTCAAACCAGCACCACAACCTTGATATTCAACAGGCCCTAGTCCCGCAACAGTCGCGCCGCTGCCCGATGCGAAAAATGCAACGCCGCTTCTGGAGACCAAGAAAAGCAAATGAGCCTTAAGATTGCATTGATGGGCAGGCAGCAAAGTTTCATTAACTGGCAAGCGGCATTATCGCGGGCGACGTTCCTCCGGTTTCCTGGGTGCGAGGGGTTTTTCATGAGTGTCGCGCCGTCCGCCAGCGCCAGCATTGCCCGTTCCTCGCCGGTGCGCGACAACGTGCGCGTTCTGGTGGTCGATGACGATATCGACGCGGCCAACGGGGTGAAGGACATCCTGGAAGCCGAAGGCCATCTGCTCGGCGTTGCCCATGACGGCGCGACCGCCTTGCAGGCCGCCGCCATGATGAATCCCGATGTGGCCCTGGTCGACCTCAGGCTGAAAGGCGAATTCGGCCTCGATGTGATCGAGGCACTGCGGGCCAGATTCACCGATCTGGTGTGCGTGGTACAGACGGGGGTATCGGATTCATCGGTGGTGATCTCGGCTCTGCGCCAGGGGGTCTATGATTATCTGGTCAAGCCGGTCGATCCCGACCAGCTCATCTCGGTGGTGGAGCGGGCGGCCGAAAAGGTCACCCTGCAGGAAGAGCGCCGGGTGATGATGGACCAGCTGGCGCGGGCCCGCGACCGGGCGGAACTGGCCAGCCGGTCGAAAACCGAATTTCTGACCCGCATGAGTTCGAGCCTCGGGCGTCAGTTCGATGTCATCATCAAGGCGGCCGGCGATATTGCCGCCGAGGCCCACGGACCGGCAGGCGCGCCCGCCTATGCGCAGGGCGGCCGCACCATCCTGGCCGGCGCCACGCGGCTGGCCGAAGTGATGGGCTGGATCGGCGAACTGGGCCAGCTCGAGGCCGGCGTCATGGGCGTCAAGGCGGGCGATTTCGATCTCACAGCCGTCATCGCCGAGGTGATCGGGGCCTACGAGCCGGCCATGGCAACCAAGGCGCTCACCGCCAACGTCTCGGTTGCAGAGGGCCTTGCGGTCGTGTGTTCGGATGCCGCGTGCCTGCAACGCATCCTGCGCCATCTGGTGTCGAACGCGGTCAAGTTCTCCCGGCCGGGCGGACGCATCGAGGTGCATGCGCTGCTCGACAGCGCGGGCGATCTGCGCATCCGGGTGATCGACAACGGCATCGGCATGGCCCAGGACAAGATCAGGATCGCCATGACGCCCTTCGGGCGCCTCGCCGATGGCGGCGGCGATCCCTTCAGCGTCGGGCTGGGCCTGTCGCTGGCGGAAAAATATACCCACCTGCTGGGCGGCCGTCTGGGTCTGGCCTCAAAGCCCGGAGCCGGCACCATCGTCGAGCTCAATTTCCCGCGCGAGCGGGTTTTTCGCCCGGTCCAGAGCGCGGCCTTCGCGTGATCGATCCATGGCAATGGATTAAGTAATTATATTTGTTATATTTTCCAACTGTAACGATAGATAGGTGGGCCGGCTGAGAAGGCCGCAACGGCCGGGCATTGTTGCAGATGGACCAGGATACCGGCGCCATGGCCGCGCGGTGGCCCGGGTCGGGCAGATGCCGACATGAAGCGCCGCTCATATGGCGCCGAGACAGCCGGCCGCGCTGCGCCGGCCCGGTTTCATGCTGCGATTACAGGTAGAAGAAGATGAGATATCCCGCCAGCATCATAGTCATCCAGAAGGCCATGACGCCACTCGGCCATGTGCGCGCCAGCGCGCCGGCGGGCCCGCAAAAGCGGTAGACCACGACGCTGAGGGCATGGGCGCCGCGGGCACTGCGGCGCGCCGATCCGGCCCAGGCGACCTGCGCCGATCGCCCGGCGGCGAGCGCCAGCGAACGGCCGAGACGCCGGTACAGCCAGTCCGCGTCCACATTGATCGAGCGCAATTCGGGCGGATAGATGCCGGTGCGCATCAGAACCGTGAAGGCGAGGGCCGAAAGGAAGAGCAGCTGCACCTGCGCGACAACGTGATCGGGGCTGTAGGGATGATACTCGGCAGTGTAAGGCAGCAGCTGGTAGAACACGCCGGGCAACGTCCCGATGGCGATGGATAACGCTGCCGACAGACCCATGGCAACAAGCATGTTCGCCGGCGCCTCGGCGCAGCGCTTGCCGGAGTCGTGGGCAAAAAAGGCGAAGTAGGGGATCTTGATGCCGGCATGGTGGAACACCCCGGCGCTGGCGAACAGCAGCACCAGCCAGATCCAGAAGCGCCCCTGGTCCATGGCGGCGGTGATGATCATCGACTTGGTCACGAAGGCGCTGAACAAGGGAAAGGCGGAGATCGAGGCAGCGCCGACGATGCAAAACACCGTGGTCAGCGGCATCGACTTGTAGAGGCCGCCGAGCTCGGAGCCCTTGACGGTGCCGACCCGATAGAGCACGGCTCCCATGGACATGAACAGCAGCCCCTTGAACAGGATGTCGGCGAAGGCGTGCGCCACCGTGCCGTTGAGCGCCAGTTCGGTGCCGATGCCGATGCCGACCACCATGAAGCCGAGCTGGTTGATGAGGCTGTAGGCCAGAACCCGCCTGAGGTCGTTCTCGATCACGGCGTAGAAGATCGGAAACGCTGTCATGGTGGCGCCGATATAGACCAGGATTTCGGTGCCGGCATAGCTGCGCGCCAGCGCATAGACTGCCACCTTGGTGGTGAAGGCCGACAGGAAAGCCGTTCCGGTGACGGTCGCTTCGGGATAGGCGTCCTGCACCCAGCCGTGCAGCAGCGGAAAGGCGCACTTGATGCCGAAAGCAAGGAAAATGAGCACGCCGCCGGGGGCATCGAGGCCGAGCTTGCCGAAGGCGAGGGAACCGGTCGCATGGTAATGGATCAGGATGCCGCTCAACAGCAGTACGCCCGAACCCATTTGCACGAGAAGATAACGCATGCCGGTGCGATAGGCGCGCTCGCTGCGGCGGGTCCAGATGAGAAAGACCGAGGCAACGGCGATCACCTCCCAGAAGACGAACAGCGTCAACAGATCGCCGGCGAAAACCGCACCGAGCGCGCCGCCGGCATAGATCAGCCCGGCGACGTGATGAACGGTATCGCGCTGGTGCAACCCGTAGATGACGTTGAGCAGCGTGGCGATGAGGAAGATGTAGCTGAACAGCAGGCTCAGCTTGTCCACCCGCAAGGTGGTCAAGGTCATGCCGAGAAACCGTACCTGCGCCAGTTCGCCATACGGCAGGGCGAGAACCTGAGCGAAGGCGATGACCGGCAGCGCCAGCATGACGACCGAGCGCGGGCGCCCCTGCGGCACGAGCGCCACCAAGAGCGCGCCCACGATGAGCACCAGGGCAGGGGTGAACTCAGCGCTCATAATAGTCCTCCGGGCGCATGAGCACGCGGCGCAGCTGCTTGGCGATCAGCACCAGCGCGACACAGGCGCCAAAGCCGTAGAAGGCATAAAAGCCAAAGGCACGCTCGATGGCGAAGGGGCCGTGCCTGGGCACCAAGAGATCGATGAGCAGCACCAAGGCGCAGATCGCATAGAACACGTGAACCAGGCGGGTGACATTGCGCGGATGGTCGAGCCAATAGCGCTTTTCGCCGGAGGCAGTGCGTTCGGTCATGTCGGTTGGGCCTTTGCTAGTCATGGGGTGCCATCGCCCGCAGCAGGGTTTCGATGGTGCCGGCGCTGAAGAACAGCACGAAAGTCAATAGGGCCGTCGCACCGAGCGCGATCAGGCAGGCGAGCGGTGCCTCCGCGATCCGCGGCGGCGCTCCGGCCGCCCCGCCCGGCGGCGGCAGGAAAAAGGCGCGGGCGACGATGGGCAGAAGGTAGGCGGCGCTGAGCAGCGAGCTCAGCATCAGCACGGCGACGACCGCCACCTGGTCGGCCTCGAGCGCGCCGAGGGCCAGCGTCCACTTGCTCCACATGCCGCCAAAGGGCGGCAGGCCGATGATGCTCAAGGAGCCGATGAGAAAGGCGCCCATGGTCACCGGCATGCGCCGGCCGATCCCGTCCAGTTCGCTGACGGCGGTCTTGTGGGCGGCGACATAGATGGCGCCGGCGCAGAAGAACAGGGTGATCTTTGCGGCGGCGTGCATGGCGATCTGCAGCCCGCTGCCGACGATGCCGGTCGAGGTGGCGAGGCCCGCCCCGAGCACGACGTAGGCGAGCTGGCTCACCGTGGAATAGGCGAGCCGCGCTTTCAGATTGTCCTGCAGCAGCGCGATGAACGAGGCCAGCAGCAGGCTGGCCGAGGCGACGGGCACCAGCCAGCCATTGGCGCCGGCCGCGGTGAGCGTGTCGATGCCGAAGACGTAGACGACGATCTTGAGGATGGCGAAGACGCCCGCCTTGACCACCGCGACGGCGTGCAGGAGGGCGCTTACCGGGGTCGGCGCCACCATCGCCGCCGGCAGCCAGAAATGCAGCGGCATCACCGCCGCCTTGCCGATGCCGAACACGTAGAGCGCCAGCAGCGCGCCCATGACGAGGGGGCTGGCGTGCCCGGCGAGAATACCGCCGGGCGCAAACTCCAGCGTGCCCGCGAGCACCCAGGTGGCGATGATCGCCGGCAGGAACAGCACCATGGATGAGCCCAGCAGCAACAGCAGATAGAGCCGGCCGGCGCGTATCGCCTCGGCGTTCTGCTTGTGGGTGACCAGCGGGAAGGTGGACAGCGTCAGCGCCTCGTAGAACAGGAACAGCGTGAACAGGTTCTTGGCGAAGGCGATGGCGACGGTGCTGCCGAGCGCGATGGCAAAGCACACGTAAAAGCCGGTCTGGCGCGGCTCGTTGTTGGCCCGCATGTAGCCGATGGAGTAGATGGAATTGACGATCCACAGTCCTGAGGCGACGAGGGCGAAAAGCATGCCGAGCGGCTCGACCGCAAAGGCAAGGTCGAGGCCGGGGGCGACCGCGAAGACGGTGGCCTCGGGGCGGGCGCCATCCAGCACCGCGGGAAGCAGGCCGGACACCGCCACCAGAAGAACGGCGGCGGTGATGAGCGTGACGGCTTCGCGCAGGTTCGGCCGGTCATGGAACAGGGGAATGACGAGCGCCCCGACAAACGGCGCGACCACGGCAATGACGACGAGAGTTTCCGGCGCGCTCATTTGAGGCCCCCAAGGAGCGCCTCGGCGGCGGCGCCGGCAATGCCCGCGGTGAACCGGGTATCGAGACCGAAATAGACGGTTGCCACAGCGAAGGCGACCAGCGGCAGCAGCATGGAAAGCGGCGGATCCTTGGCGCGTTCGATGGCGGCTGACGGCGGGCGCAGCCAGGCGACCTCGAGCACCCGGCCGACATAGACCACCGAGATCAGCGAACTGGCCACGATGAGGAAGACGAGGCCCCACCAGCCCCGGTCGAGGGCGCCGACCACGAGATACCATTTCGAGATGAAGCCCGCCGTCCCGGGCGTGCCGATGATGCCGAAACCGGCAATGGTGAAGGCGGCCATGGTCAGCGGCATCTTGCGGCCGATGCCGGCGATGTCGGCGAGGCGCACCGAACCGATGCGATAGAACACGGCGCCGAGGGCGAGGAAGAGCGTCGCCTTCATCACGGCGTGGTTGACGAGGTGGACGAGGCCGCCGGTCAGCCCGGCCTGGTTGGCGATGCCGATGCCGAGGGTGATGTAGCCGATCTGGGCGAGCGAGGAATAGGCCAGCATCCGCTTCAGGTTGGCCTCGTAGATGGCGCTGAAGGAGGCGATGAACATCGCCATGAGCGACAGCGCCAGAATGATCTCGGCGAAAGGCAGCTTGTCGAAGGCGATGGCGGCGCCGAACACCGAGAAGAAAAACCGCACCAGCAGGTAGACCGCAACCTTGGTGGCCGTCGCCGCAAGAAAGACGGTCGCCCATGACGGCGCGTAGGCATAGGCGTTGGGCAGCCACAGATGCAGGGGAAAGAGCGCGAGCTTGAGGCTGATGCCCACCGTGATGAAGGCGAGGGCGGCGGCGATGGCCCGGGACTGGGCGGCGTCGACCGCGCCGAGCCGGGCGGCGATGTCCACCATGTTGAGGCTGCCGGTGAGGAGATAGAGGAAGCCGACGCCGATAACGTAGAAGGTGGCCCCGATGGTGCCCATGATCAGATAGCGGAAGGCGGCGAGCGGGGCGCGGCGGTCGCGGCCGAGGGCAATCAGCATGTAGGTCGAGAGCGAGGAGATTTCGAGGAACACGAAGGCGTTGAAGGCATCGCCGGTGATCGTCACGCCGAGCAGCCCGGTAAGGCAGAGCAGGTACATGCAGTAGAACCAGCCATGCTCGTCGCCGAGCTCGAAGGCGACGCTGCGCCGCGCATAGGGCATGATGACGGCGCCGACCGCCGAGACCAGCATCAGCACGAAGCCGCTCAGGACATCGACGCGGTACTCGATGCCCCACGGCGGCGGCCAGCCGCCCAGCGCGTAGGAAACAGGGCCCGCCGTCAGCACCTGATACAACAGCACAGCGGACATGACCGGCAGTGTCAGGCTCACCGCCAGCGTCAGGGCAAAGGCCGAATTGTCGCGGCGCAACAGCGCTACGAGGATGGCGCCGAGCAGCGGGACGACCACCTGCAGAGCGGGCAAATGCGTCAGAACCGCATTCATTCCTCGCGGTCCCGCTCGCAAATTTCGTCGTCGTCGATGCTGCCGTAGGCCTCGTTGATGCGGACGACGAGGCCGAGGCCGAGGGCGAGGGTTCCCACCCCGACGACGATGGCGGTGAGGATCAGGGCATGCGGCAGGGGATTGGCGTAGACGGTGAAGGCCGGGTCGTAGATGGGCGCCGTGCCGCCGACGATCTTGGCCGGCTCCAGGTAAAGCAGGTATACCGAGGTCTGGAAGATCGACAGGCCGACCAGCTTCTTGATCATGTTGCTGTGCGCCACCACCACGTAGAGGCCGGTGACCATCAGGAAGATGGTGATGACGTAGTTATAGTGGGCGACGATGCCGGTGAGCAGGTCCATCAGCGGCCCCGCTCGATAAAGGCATAGAACAGCGCGATCATGGTGCCGGCGACGGTGACGAGCACGCCCGCCTCGACGGCGAAGATGCCGATAAAGTGGGCGTCAAGGGGATCGTGGGCGAAGTTCGAGTAGTCGAGGTAGTTGCGTCCGGTGAACAGGCTGACGATTCCGGTCGCGGCGAAGATGAAGACGCCGAGGGGCACCATGCGTTCGACCACGGCCCGCGGTGCGATGCGCCTGGCGGTGCGCAGGCCGAAGGTGATGGTCACCAGGATCACGGCGGCTGCCACGATGACGCCCGCCTGGAAGCCACCGCCCGGACCATAGTCGCCGTGGAACTGGACGTAGAGCGCAAAGAGAAGGATGAAGGGCAGGATCAGTTTGGTGCCGATGCGGAGGATGACGTCGTGACTCATGAGCGATCCTCCGCCTTGCCGGCGCCGGGCTCCCGCCGCCGGCGGCCGCGGAGCAGCAGCATGACGCCGATCCCCGCCACGAAAATCACCGTGGTCTCGCCCAAAGTATCATAGCCGCGGTAGTCGGCGAGTACCGCGGTCACCATGTTCGGCACCCCGATCTCGCCCATGCTCTGGGTGATGTAGCGCGGCGCCACATGGCGATGGATCGGCGCATCGGCGACGCCGAAGGGCGGCAAGACCAGCGAACCCCAGATCAATCCCGCCCCGACCACCAGCGACAGAAGCAGCGGCACGAGGTTGGCGTGCTTGAGAGGGTATTCCCGGGTCTTGGTCAGGTTGAGAGCCGCCAGCAGCATGATGGTCGATATCGCAGCGCCCACCGAAGCTTCCGTTAGGGCAACATCGACGGCGTCGAGCACCAGCATCACACCGGCCATCAGGAAGCTGTAGATCGACGCCAGGATGACGACGCCGACCAGATTGTGCTGGCGCACGATGGCGATGGTCACCGCGGCGAGCAGCGTGAGCAGCGCCATGTTGATCAGTGCTTCCATGGCTAACTCCGCCCGCCGGCCGGATCCGGGTTGCTGTCTTGCCCGGTGCGGTCCTCGGACAGCCTGGGCGCGATGCCCTCATGCAGTGCCGCTTGCGCCAGGGCATGCGCCACCACCGGCAGGGTCATCAAGAAGATCGCCAGGATGAACAGGAGCTTCAGCGCCACCAGGCTCCAGCCGGCCTGCAGCATCATGCCGAAGATCATCAAGCCGGCGCCGGCGGTGTCGATGACGCTGACGCCGTGCACGCGGGTGTAGATGTCCGGCAGCCGCAACAGGCCGACGGCACCGGCCAGGACGAAGAACGCGCCGGCCGCGATGAGGATGCCGCTCACGATATCGACGAGGACGGCTGTCACGTCCCGCGCTCCTCGTCGACGTCGTAGGCGAAATTGCCATGACGGAAGAACTTGAGGACGGCGAGCGTGCCGATGAGATTGAGCAGGGAGTAGGTGAGGGCGATGTCGATGAACTCGGGCCGGCCGTTCATGAAGCCGACGATGGCGACCAGAAGAATAACCAGCGAACCCACCGAGTTGCCCGCCAGGGCGCGGTCGAACACGGTCGGACCCTTGATGCCCCTGACGACCACCAGGGTGAGCGCAACGACGATGGCGGCGGCGGCACCTTCGAACATCACGCCGCTCCCTCGAACCTGGTGACGCGCCGGTCCATGTCGCCGGCCTCGAGGTCGAGGGCGCCGGCCCGGGTCAGAGCATGGACGGTCAGCTCGTCGCCGCTGGCGCGCACCGTGAGAGTGCCCGGCGTGAGCGTGATGGAATTGGCGTAGGTAGCGATGCCGGCAGCGGTCTTCTGGCTCGCCTTGACGGTGGTCAGGGTGGCCGAGATCGGCAGGCGCGGATCAAGCACGATTCGGGTAACGCCCCAAGCCGACTTGACGATTTCCCGCACCAGCCAGGGGTGATAGCCGGGAACGCCGCGCAACAGCCGGATCGGGTGGCCCTCCTCATCGACTATCCACATGCGAAACGCGGCCAGGACGCACAGCACGGCCGACACCAATCCGGCGCCGACGAGCATCGGCGTATAGTGGCCGGAAAGCGCCAGCCAGAAGACAAACAGAAACGCCGCCAGGCTGATGTTTCGCATGCGTTCTCCCGACATCGATACCGCCCGGACGAGCCCCGGCGCGGTGCTTCAAAGTAGTCCGCTAAGCCGTGCGTGGCAACTCGCGGCAGCGCGCCGAACGGCGATTACCACGGGCGCCGATGCATGCCAAGCAACCATGCCCCGATCCCGTCCCTCGGCGCGCTTGGACCGCACCAAGGCGGCGCGTCATCGTGGGATATGGTATCCCACAATTCGGAATTTTTCTCTAGATCAGGATCACTTTGGATCGAATCGATCCAACGTGATAAACCTGATCGATTCCAAGAAGATAGAGCATGATTTTGTCCGAAAAGTGCGTACACTTTTCGGATCATGCTCTAGGCGGTCGCAAGGGCCCGCGCAAGCATCGATGAAGGCGCCCTGCCTGGTTTTCCGCCACGCGGCGGCGAAAAGCCGCCTGCCTACCGCAGCCGTTCGCGGATCGACACGTAGTTAGCAACCGCGCCGCCGCCGCGGTTGAAGACACCGACCGGCCGGGCGCGCCGGTGATCTGCATATCGCCGGCAGTGCCGGTGGGCTGCATAGAGGCCATGATGTGCATGTATCTGCTCACCCCCTCCTGAATGGTGTCGCTGACGGGGCAGTCTTGGTGGATACCGCACGCCGGGGCTGGCGCATCGAGATGACGGCATAGGCGGCAACGCTCGCCAGTACCACGGCGCCGCCGGCGAGGGTGAGCGCGGAGGGGACCTCGTCGACCAGCAGCCACACCAGCAGCGGCCCCAGCACCGCCTCGATGAGAATGAGGAGGGTGAGTTCGGCCGCCTGGATGTGGCGCAGGGCAAGGGTGATGAATATGAACCCCAGGCCGATCTGCACGATGCCCGACAGGCAGGCGAGCACCAGATCGTGGGCCGGCACCGCCACCGCACCGCGGGCCATGACGAAGGCCGCTGCTGCCGCGAACAGGCCGCCCAGCCCGGAGGCAACGAAAGTATCGGCGCCGCGCGCCCTGCGCAGCAGGATCACGTAGCCGGAATAGCAGACCATGGCGATGAGCGCGATGAGATTGCCGGTCAGCCGCCCCGTCCACAACCCTTCGCCGAACATGATGAAAATGCCGGCCATGGCGGTGAGCAGGGCCGCCAGCGCCCTCATGCCCATGCGCTCGCCGAGCAGGACCCGGGCCGCAAGGACGGTAAAAAGCGGGCTTGACCCGATGACGAAAGTGGCATTGGCGACCGTGGTGTGGAGCAGCGCGAACACATAGGCCGTCATGCCAAGCCCCAGGGCGACGGCGATGGCCGGCGCCAGCCAGCCCAGCCGCCTGACTTCGGCGACGACCGCTCCCGGTCCGCCCAGCCTGACCGCCGCCATGGCGAACATCAGCACGGCAAAAGTGAGACAGCGCCAGGTGAGGAACTGCCAGCCGTCGGCCACCTCGATCAGCCGCACGATGGGCCCGCCCAGCGAAATGGATATCCCGCCGATGAGCCCGAAGACGAGGCCCCTGGCATGGTTGGCCTCAAACGGCGCTGATGGGCTGGCTGAAGCGCTCATTCAGGTCCTCAGGCCCGAAGCCTTGATGATGTCGGCGACGGCGCGGGCCGACTGCATGGGCGCCATGACATGCACGCCGGCCACGCCGTCTATGGCCGCCAGGCTCGCCATCAGCTCGATGCAGATGGCCTGGCCCTCGGCGCGCTCGTCGCCGGCGGCTTCCAGGCGCTCCATGACGGCCGGCGGTATGGAGACGCCGAACAGGCCGTCGTTCATGAAACGGGCCTGGCGCAGCGACAACAGCGGCCCCACCCCGACGATGAACTTGAGGCGCGCGGTGATGCCGGCCTCCTTCAGGCGGGCGAAATAGCGTTTCGCCACGGCGACGTCGAAGCAGAACTGGGTCTGGACGAAATCGGCACCCGCCGCGCTCTTGGCGGCGAGCGTGGTGGGCAGCCAGTCGTCCCCGGGATCGATGGGGGTGTCGGCGCAGCCGATGTGGAAATCGGGGCGCGGATCGATCTCGCGCCCCGAGGGCAGGGTGCCGAGATCGCGCATGTCGCGGGCCAGCGCGATGACGGCGCGCGAGTCGAGATCATAAACCGGCCTGGCCTCGGACATATCGCCGGCCTTGGGATCGTCGCCGTGCAGGATGAGGAAGTTCTCCACCCCCAGCGCCGCCGCCCCGAGCAGATCGCTGGCCAGCGCGATCCGGTTGCGGTCGCGGCAGGTGACCTGGGCCACCGGCTCGATGCCGGCCGCCGCGAGAATGGCGGCCGCCGCAATGCTTGAAACCGACACCCTGGCGCTGGCCGCATCGGTCACATTGACCGCATCGGCAATCCCGGCCAGCGGCTCGGCCCGCTTCAGCACGGCATCGCGCGAGGCCGCAAGGGGGGGTGTGATCTCGGCGGTAATGACAAACTCGCCGCGCTGCAGTTTCTCCCTCAGCATGAGATTTCCCGGGGGTCCCTGTCGATGTCGGATGCAATGGATTGGCGCGACGGCCCTGAAATGACCTGATCGATGAACGTAGCGCCGTCAACCGCCGAGGAACAGGCGGCCGACTTCCGGGTCTTGCCGCAGATCATCGCCCTTGCCGGCCTTGGCGAGTTCGCCCGACACCAGCACATAGCCGATATCGGCGAACTCCAGGCCCTTCTTGGCGTTCTGCTCCACCATGACGATGGTCTTGCCTTCGCCATGCTGCAGGTCGTCGAGGATCTCGAACACCATGTCGATGAAGCGCGGCTCGAGCCCGATGGAGGGTTCGTCCACCAGCAGGATGTCGGGGTTCATCACCAGCGCCCGCGAGATCTCCAGGAGCCGCCGCTCGCCGCCCGACAGGACGCGGGCCGGCTGGTTGCGCCGCTCGGCCAGGCGCCCGTATTTTTCAAACACCGCCTCGGCCGCCGCCTTGGCCTCGTCGGTGCGGTCCTTGAGGAAGCCGCCCATCCACAGGTTTTCCTCCACCGTCATGTCGGAAAACACCGAATTGTCCTGGAGGATATAGGCGATGCCGGCCGACTTCAGCTTGTCGTTGGGTTTTTGCGCCGTGACGTTGTTGCCGCCCACGGTGATGGCACCGGAAAAGATGTTGGTGAAGCCGAAGATCGAATGCAGCACCGTCGACTTGCCGGCCCCGTTGGGACCGATCAGGCACAGCGACTGGCCCTTGCCTACCCTGAGGTCGAAGCCGTGCAGTATTTCCATGCGGCCATAGCCGGCCCGCAGGTCGTCGATGGCAAGGAAGGTCTCGGCGCCGGCCAGCTTGCCAAGCTCGTCCTTTGTCGGCGCCTGCTCCGCGATGCGCTGGGCCTCGCGCGTCACCGCGTCCACCGACATCACCACATCGACCTTGCCCTTGCCGTGGCCGGACACCTTGCGCGGCCGGGGCGTCCTGGCGGCGGTCTTTTTTGGCGTCTTCGTCATCAGTGCGCCCCCAGATAGGCATCGATGACGCGTTGGTCGTTCTGGATGGCCTCGGGCGGGCCTTCGGCCAGCAGTTCGCCATGGGCGAGGCAGTAGATGTGCTCGGCCAGATTCATGATCACCCGCATGTTGTGCTCGATGACGAAGAGCGTGATGCCAAACTCGCGGTTGGCGCGCTGCAAGCGGTCGATGAGGCCGTTGATAAGGGTCGGATTGATGCCGGCGGTGGGCTCGTCCAGCATCAGCATCCTGGGTTCGTTCATCAGCGCCATGGCGAATTCCAGCAGCTTTTGCTGGCCGAACGACAGCGAGCCCGCCATCAGGTTGCGCTTGGAGAAGAGCCCAACGAATTCCAGCAGCTCGTCGGCCCGCTCCACCTTCTGGCTCGAGCGCTGGCGGAAGAAGTCGGTGAACGGACGCCCGCGCATGGAGCGCGAGATCAGCATGTTCTCCACGCAAGTCATCTTGGCGTAGATACGGGTCTGCTGGAAGGTCCTGAGCAGACCGAGGCGAGCGATCTCCGGCACCGTGTCGTGGGAAATTTCCCTGCCGGCAAAGCGGATCGAGCCGGCGTCGACGGGATGAAAGCCGACGATGGAGGAAAACAGCGTGGTCTTGCCCGACCCGTTCGGGCCGATGAGACCGATGATGCCGCCCTCGTCGACCTTCAGCGAGATGTCGGCGTTGGCCCTCACCCCGCCGAAGGCCTTGGAGACGCCCGCGACTTCCAGGAGCGCCGTCATGTCCGCGCCCCGCCGGGTTCCTCGCCTGCCACGACGACCGGTTCGACCGTGTGGCCGAACAGCGCCGGGAAGCGCTCGCGCATGAAGCCGAGGATGCCTTGGGGGAAAAACACCACGATGAGCACGATGAGGAGGCCCAGCGCCACCCGCTGCCAGCCCAAGAGGAAGGTCCAGAACACTTCCTTGAAGACCTGGAAGACGACGGCGCCGATCACCGGTCCCCATAGCGTGCCCTTGCCGCCGAGGATCGCCATCAGCACCATCCACACGCCGATGGTCGAGCCGGCAAAGGCCACATCGGTGGGGTCGATGAAACGCTTCATGTTGCCGTAGATGGCGCCGGCCACACCGAGAAACAGGGCGCCGAACATCCACGCCGTCACCTTGATGCGGGTGGTCGGCAGGCCCATGGCCTCGGCCTTGTCCTCGTCGTCGCGGATGGCGTTGATGGCGAGGCCGAAGCGCGTCGACAGGATCCAGCGGATGGCCAGGAAGGTGGCGACCGCCAGCGCCATGGCCAGGTAGTAATAGAAGCGGTTGACGTCGAGGTTGTCGGGCGGGCTCGCCGGGCTGAAGCCGGCGCCGGCGCCGATCCATTCCCAGCCCGCCGCCAGTTCGCCCGCCGCCACCCCGAGGCCGAGGGTGGCGATGGCGAAGTAGTGTCCGCGCATGCCGAGCACCAGCGAGCCGAGAGCCAGCGCCGCGACCGCCGCCAGTACCGCACCGGCGACAAGCCCCAGCCCGAGGCCGCCCATATATTGCGGCATGTCCCAGATGAAGCTGGTGCCGCCGCCGCGCGCGGCGGTGTATTCGCCGACCGAATAGAAAAGTCCGACCTGAGTCACCGCGCAGGCATACATGCCCACCCCGACGAACACCACGTTGCCGAAGGAGTTGTAACCCATCTGGCCGCCCGTCAGGTCCCAGGTGAGGGCGAATACGATGAACACCCACAATTCAGTGATCTGCAGCGCATAGGAAGGAAACAGCAGCGGCGCCGCCAGGCCGGCCGCCAGCGCCGCCCCCCACACGGCAATACGCGTGCCGCCGGTCATTGTCGGACCCATGCTCATTTGAGATAGCGCCTCTGCCGCTGCAGCCGCCAGTTCCTGGCGACCAGCACCGCCACCAGCAACAGGAACACGAAGGCGAGCTGGAACTGGGCGCCGAGAATGAAGCCGGCATAGTTTTCGGCGACGCCGAGGCCGATGCCCGACAGGATCACCGCCCCGAGATTGCCGAGGCCGGCCACGATGACGATCATGAACGAGCGGATGGTATAAGGCAGCCCGATATAGGGATGGATGGTATAGGCCATGGCGATGAGCGCCCCGGCGGTGCCGCAGATGGCCGCATTCAGTCCGTAGGTCATGGCGTAGACCCGATCGGTATCGATGCCGAGAACGCGCGCGGCGCGGGCGTTCTGGGCCGTCGCCCTTATCGCCTGTCCCAGACGCGAGGATTTCAGGAACCACATCAGGCCGATGCCCAACGCCACGCAGACGATGAACGACAGGACCTTGACCTGGCTGACGGTGACCATGCGACCGAGGGCCTGCCAGGACTCGAGATGGGCGTTGGCGACCCGCACGTCGGAACCGAAGATCGTGTTCATCAATTGTTGCAGCAGGATCGAGATGCCGAAGGTGGCCAGCAGCGAAATGAACAGGTCCTTGTCAACCACCCGGAAGATCACCGCGCGGTAGAAACCCCAGCCGACCGCGAACAGGAAAGCCGCCGCCACCGGTACGGCGAACAGCGGGTGAATGCCGCGATCGGCGAACAGCACCGCCACGTAGCCGCCCAGCACCACGAATTCGCCCTGGGTGATGTTGATGATGTTCATCACCCCCCACACCAGTGCCATGCCGTAGGCGGCCAGCGCGAACACCGCGCCGATCAGCAGCCCGTCGAGCACAAGCTGGACGTTGAAGACCGGGGCGATGGTCAGGATCTGCAGGTTGGAAAGAATGCTCGACATGCCGTCTTGCCCCACCTCATGTCAGCCCGGCGCGCGCCATGTGCGGCTGCGCCGGATGCGAACCGGCGGGCAGGCGCGGTCGTTACAGCCATGCCTGTCCGCCAGCCAACGGCCCGTGTCAGCGCCTGTCCCAGCCGGGTGCGGGAATGATGGCCGCAGCCGCCGCCCACTTGGTCGGCGCCACCAGCACGTACTGGCCGCCCTGGACCTGGGTCAGCACCATCGGCTTGCTCACATTCTTGCCGGTTTCATCGAACTTGATCGGTCCGTAGAAGGTCTCCATGTCGGTGGCCACCAGGGCATCGCGCACCTTCTCGCTGTCGAGCGAGCCGGCCCGGGCGATGGCATCGGCATAGACCATCACGGCCGCCGATGATTCCGCCGCCTGATAGGGCGGATCGTAGTCGTAGGCGGCCTTGAACATCTCGACATACTTGGCCGAGTCGCCGAACACGTTGTCGGTGTAGGTGAGCGAGGCATCCCACTGCTGGGCGCACAGGATGTATTCCGCCGCCGCGCCGAACTTCTCGGCGACCTTGGCGGAATCGCAATGGGTTATGGCGACGATCGGCACCTCGACCTTCTGGTCGGCGATCTGCTGCACCGCGGTCGCGGCACCCTTGGCATGGCCCGAGACCACCAGGATGTCCGGCTTCAGTGCCTTCACCTTGGTGAGGGTGGCCGACATGTCGTTGAGGTCCTTGGGCAACTGGTCGTCGATGACGATCTTCATGCCGAACCTGGAGGCATCGTCGATGACGCCGGCGCGCACGTCCTGGCTGAAAGGATCGTTCTCAAACGCCATGGCCACCGTAAGCTGGTCGGCCTGTTTGCCCATGGTCCCGGCTTTTTCGGCCGCCAGGGCGATGGCCGAGGTCAGATACTGGTCCGACGTCGACAGCACCGCGAAGATGTAGCGGTAGTCCTTGGTGAACAGTTCGCGCGCCGCGCCGTTGGCCTCCACCATCGGCACCTTGTACTTCTCGGTCACCGGCGCGATGGCCTTGGTCATGCCCGAGGAATAGGGCCCAAGCACCAGTTTGACGCCATCCTGCTGGATCAGGCGCTCGGCCAGCTCGACGCCGCGGGCCGGGGTCGATTCGTCGTCGTAGTACTTGACCTCGATCATGTAGGTCTTGTCGCCGACCTTCACCCCGCCCATGTCGTTGATCTGCTTGACGGCAAGATCGTAGCCGTCCTGGGTATTCTTGCCGTTGGTGGAATATTTGCCGGTGATCGACACTGCCGCGCCGAGTGTGATGACTTCGGCGGCCCACGCCGCCGGCGCCAGCGCCATCACCGCGCTCAGCGCCGTGGCGGCCATCAAGGTTCTGACATGAAGCATGTGACTTGATCTCCCTCTTTTGTTAATGCACGCTTATTTCTCTTGTTGTCCCGCTTCAA
>Ga0326597_10005872_pt1 | contig 16942 bp, 24 predicted proteins | sample RVTome_12_FD_203789 | JGI IMG/M metagenome (GOLD analysis project Ga0326597, IMG submission 203789) | Soil microbial communities from uranium-contaminated site in the Upper Colorado River Basin, Wyoming, United States - RVT100D185 | ecosystem: Environmental > Terrestrial > Soil > Contaminated >...
CTGGGCGCCTGTCGTGGATGGGCCGAACCTGGTTCACGGCAGACAATACTGGGGCTTGACCGACCTGGAAGACATTACCGGCATCAACGACGCCATCAATTTCAGCGCCTCGAACACCGGGCGCATCCTGAAAATCCACGCGCACCCCAAGACGGTCGGAACCGGCTTCACCGCCGGCGAATTGCAGGACACATCCATTGACTCCTTTTGGACCATTCCGAACGCGGACGCCCACGTGCAGAACCTGGAAATGCAATCCGACCTGAGTGCAGCGCAAACATTCGTAGAGTCGCTGCGCATGGCATTCTGGACGGTCGGCCGGGGTTTGGATATGAGCGTCTTCCGCGACAAGATCGGCCAGGTGACGAATTTCGCCCTGCGCGTCCTGGCCCACCGCGCACTAACAAAAAACGGCGACAAGCGCGTGCTGTATGGCGCGGCGTTGATGACGATCAATCAACATCTTCTGGAGATGGCCGGCTTCGATGGCTTTACCACCTCCATCAAATGGCCGGAAGCGCTGCCAATGGATGCGAAGGAAGTGGTCGTCGAGCAGCAATTCGAGCGTACCGCCGGATTGGTCTCCAAACAAACCCTCGCCGAGGAGCGCGGCCGTTCCTGGCTGGTGGAGCAGCAGCGCATGGAAGACGAAGGAAAAGAGCGGATGAATCTCGGGAAATTCCTCGTTGACCAGTTCGATAGGGGCGGGGAGGTGGATGAAGAAGATGATGAAGATTCTTAAACACGAAGGAGCACGAAGCGGAAGCTGTATGCTTCCTACGATCAAGAAGATGAACAATAACGATAAAATCACCTTGCTTATTATTCGTGGGGTTATCTCACAACTACCCCAAAAAAATCAGGAGAAAATCAAAGAACTCCATCAAAAACTTTCCGAAATTATTGATTCGGATAAAGAAAATGGGCTCATGGCCCTAAGCCTGTTGGGAACAGAGCGGGCTGCGGAGGTGGAGGCGAAATGAGTATAAAGACGGCCATCGCGCCGGGGCTTCCCCACATCCCGCCCCTCGAATTCCGCCATAATATTTCCGGATGGATCGAAATGATGGCCGCAGCCTACCTGCAAGCGACCGGCATCCCACCAGAAGAGTGTCAGTTGACCGTGCAGATGATCCCCGAAGAACACAAAATGATTTATCGCTTCGAACGGCGCACCCGTGATGAACAACCCAACCCCTGACGCCCCCTCTCCGAACATCGGGGCAGGCCCGCCCCTATCCCCCCGCATGGTCAGCATTTACGAGCTGCGTGACAAATTGCTGCCCCTCATGGCCGGCTACCCCTGGGCGGAAGACGCCCTCATGGATTTGTGGAAACTGGGCGCGCCGGACCCGTCCCCGCACAGCAGCCCCTGCATCCTGGCCTTCGGCCCGCGTGCCTGCGCACGCCAGGCGAAAGGGTCGGACGGGCACGTCCGCGCCCGCTGTGGTATCTACGGCTGCGCGCGGGAAAAGCGCGTTCTCCTGCCCAAACAATTCGAGAAATGGTGGGCGGACGTGGCGCAGCGGCAAGGGCGCGAGTTTTTAGCGAATGATATTTTGAGCCCAAAACAGAATCGGAGCAGGGATGGAAATCGAAATCAAGCGCGAGCCGGTTCGCTCAATAAAAATCTATGACTTTCCCCATTCCTACCGGTCTTCCGGCAGACGAACATCCCATCATTAAAACCATGCTTGCCGCCCGGAGGCGTTTGCTCCGCCGGGACGCCGCCGCCTTGCGCGAACTGGCCGGAATGTACGCCAAAGCCCTCGACCGGCTGAAAGCGGACCGGAACGCGCTCCTGAAGGTCATCAGGGAACGCGCTCCGGACCGCGACCAATTGATCCGGCTGGCATCCTTCGACAATCTCATCGCCGGCGTGCGGCGGGAAATGACCAACCTGGCCAAAGCCATGGCCGGTAATCTCAGCCAGGAAATTCTGGCAGAGATTGGCGCAGCGGGCGACGACGGGTTACTGTTGGCGCAAACCGCCCTGCCCGGCCTGGAAGCAGCCTATATCCGGGGCAGGTGGGTAATTCTCAATCCTGACCAGGTGACGACCATGTTCGGCTTTCTGGACCCGACCGGCCCGCTCATCGCCGGCATCCGTACCAACTACGGCCCGGCTCTGGCAGAATTCGTCCGCGAGACGATTGCGACCGGTTTCATCGCCGGGATGAACCCCCGCGACGTGGCCCGCCTGATTGCCCAGGCGTTGGGCGAAGGGCTGAACTGGGCGATGACTACCGCGCGCACTGCTCACCTGTGGGCATACCGGGCGGCGGCGCATCAAAACTACCTGAACAATTCCTGGGTTGTCAAAGGCTGGACCTGGTTCGCCCAACTGGACGACCGGGTCTGCATGTCCTGTGTGGCCCAGCACGGCAGCGAGCATCCCCTGACTGAAATCCTGGCCGATCATCACCAAGGAAGGTGTGCACCGCTGCCAATCACACGTTCTTACGCGGAACTGGGCTTCCCAGACATCCCCGATCTGCGTCCGGTCGTGCCATCCGGCGAGACCTGGTTTCGGGCGCAGCCCGCCGTTCTCCAGCGCCGCATGATGGGCCCGGGCAAATGGGCCGCCTGGAATGCCGGGAAGTTCGATTTTTCACAATTGACCGTGCCCTACAACGACCCGGTCTACGGCCGGATGCTGCGCGAGAACTCCCTGAAGGGTATTCTCGGCGGCGACCTGGCGCAATTATTTTATGGAGGCAAGACGCCATGAGCGAAAAACAGGATGAATATAAGACCTCCGAACCAGTCACACCCGCCGAATTGAGACTCCTGCGGAGGGTGAGGGGCTTGCACGCCGGAAATCATCTCGTTATAATCCAGATCACAGGCGCGGGCGTCTCCGGGTTTTCCCTGTTGACCTCCGGTAAATCCGAACGGCTCCAGCCTGTCACCCCCCAGGATTACGATCAGGGGGTTGCGAACGAAACCCAATAGCCGGAACACAACCGGCAGGCTGTTGGACCAACCGGACACACACGGCCACGAGAGTCACGACTCTTGTGGCCGTTTCTTTTTAATTCGCACCTCGCGCCTGCACCATGCAACCACTCCGTAAACAAGCCATCGCCGGCCGTGAACGGCTGGAGAATGACATCAACCTGACCGTTGCCCAGACCCAGGCGTACAGCGACCAGATCCAAAAGCGGGCGAAAGCTCAGCCCGAATTGACGGCGTTGTGCGACTTCACCGCAACCATGCAAATCCGGCGGCTGCGCACCGTTCCGCCCCTGACCTGGACGCCGCTCGAAAGCCGCTGGTGTACCCAGATGGTCAACCGGCTGGCCGACCTGAAGAAAAACAAATCACCGGCGGCGACGCTGGCCCTGGCCTGCCTGGGTTATGAGCGCAAAGGGCTGGATAAAGCCCTGAAAGCCCTTGATCTGCAGGCGGAGCAAGAAGCGCCTAGTCCCCCGCCCAGTCCCCCGCCGGCTGAAAGCCTGGCCGAGCCAATGGCTGAACCAGGCGAAGCCGAAGCAGAACTCGACCCCGAGACCGAAGCGATGTTGGCCGAACTTAAAAAGCAGGCCAACCTCCAGGCAGGGGTCAAAAAATAAACTGACGCCACGCAAGCGGTTAATTGCGGGAGGTATCCATGTTGTTCCATCCATCGGGCATCTTGCCCCCCATCTTTTTCCGTGAGAAGGACGACGGCGGAGGCGGTGCGCCGCCCCCGGCCGCCGGTCCTGCCACTCCCCCAGCCAAGAGCAGCCCTGCTGCTAAGAGCAGCCCTGCTGCTCCCCCCCCCACGTCCGGGGACCCCTCCCCCGCTCCGCAAGAGCCGGAGATGAAGGACGGTAAAGGCTCGGGGGAAGAAATCAAATTCACCCCCGCGGCGTTGAAGGACCGCCTCGACCGGGCGCAAAACTCAGCCAAAGCCGACATGGCTAAATCGCTGGGTTTCGAATCGGTCGACGCGATGCAAAAGGCTGTGGCGGAAGGGCAGAAAGCTCTCCGGGATAAGATGAGCGAGCAGGAGCGTATCCAGGCGGACATAGCCGCGGCCCAACAGGCCACACAGGCTGCCAACGCCAGGGCCGAAACAGCCGAACAGGCTGCGACCCAGGCCCGGCTTGAAGCGGCGTCACTCGGCCTGATGGCCGGGAAATTCGCCGACCCGAAGCTGGCCTTCCGGCTATTGGATATGGAACACGTGGACCTCGCCGACCCCCAGTTCAAGGGGCTGGACGCGGCAATCAATGCACTCGCTGCAGCCGCCCCATGGACTTTACTAACCAATAATCAGCATGGCAGAAACCCGCTTGCTCCCCCCATCGGCCCGACTAATCCGGATCAAACCACAAACGCCGGGAAAACCGATGCGGAACGCCGCCAGCAATATTTCGGCGGCGGAGTCAAAGATAACACGTTCTTCAAAGGGGGTGGGGTGCGGATACAGAGCGGTCCAAGCCAGCCGATCAGCAAGAGCGGCTAATCCCCGCTTTTGGAGGCTATCATGGCAATCACGACCACCGAAGACCTCAACGGCCTGTTCAACCTCATCTATGATGATGCCTTGTTTGTCGCACGCGAATCCAACATCATGGTGGGTCTCGTGCGCAACTTCAACGCGACCGGCTATATGCAGCGCAAGGGCAGCATCCGCCCGCAGGTTACGGCTGTTGAGAAACCCGAGGGAGTGGACTTCGCAAACCCGACTACGTTTGGTAGATCGCTGAAGTACACTCTCTCCCCGACCGTCAAAATGGCGCAGGTCCTTTTGACGGATGAAGACGTGCAAACCGACCCCGACAACGCGGCGCAGGACGCCGCGCAGGAATTGGGCGGGGCGCTCGCAACCAAGATCGACACCGACCTGGTGGCGCTGTTCACCGGGTTTGGCACCGGAAAGGCCTCGGCCGGCAGCGCTCTGACCATCGCCAACTGCGCGGCAGCCATCTCGGTGCTGCGTAACCAAAAATCACCCAATCCGCTCTATTTCGTGCTCCATCCCTATGGCTGGCATGACGTATGGGTGGAATTGGGCCAACCCGGCGCGAACCAGGCGTTCCTGGGCGATATCGCCAATCAAGCTCTGCGCAGCTTTTTCGTCGGGGCGTTCCTGGCGGCTAACTGGTTCACCAGCGCCAACATCGCCATTGACGGCAGTGACGACGCGGTCGGAGCGGTGTTCAACCCGAATTCCTTGGGCTTCGATGAGCGCGAGGCGCCGATGCTGGAGCCGGAACGGGATGCCAGCCGCAAGGCCACCGAACTGAATATGTCCGCCGGCTATGCGGTGGGCGAGTTGCGCGACGAGTACGGCGTCAAGCTCACGCACGACGCTACCGAGCCAACATAGGAGGCATGAGATGAATAACGCACCCTTTACACTGGCAATCAACGTCAGCGACCCCGCCGCGAGCAAGCGCATCCCGCTGCTCCGTGTACCGGACGGTCACAATTACACTATCGAGAAGTGTTATGTGGCTCCTGATACGGATCAGGCCGCGGCCGCCGGCACTTACTGGGAAATTTCCCTGGAAAATGGCGGCGCGGCCGGTACAGCGCAGATCGTCATCAGCGGCACGGCAGGCGGAACGGTGGGTTGGGTCGCTAACACGCCGCAGGAAGTCACCGTCACCGCCGGCAGCGGGAAACTGACCGCCGGGCAGTGGCTCAATGCCAGCTATGCCGAAACCGGCGCACCGGCGCCAGGGCGGGTTACCATTAACTTGGAAATCCGCGATGGCATCGGCTCGAAGGCGAACGCCTGACCGGCGCTTCCCTGTTTATGAATGAAAACGGTCATTCAAATGAACCCCTCCCCGGCCCCGGGGAGGGGCCGGGGAAACGTGTCCTGTGGTATTCGAACGCGCCCTGGGCGGCCACCGGATATGGCAACCAGACCGGCCTGATCTGCGCAACGCTGCCCCAGTACGGCCATCCCATCGCCGTGCTCGCCAATTACGGCCTGATGGGGACCAAACTCGACATACAGGGCGTTAAAGTGTACCCCGGCGGGCGGGCGATGCACTCGAATGACATTGTGCAGGCGATGGCGGACGATTGGAACGCGGACGTGATCATCTCATTGTACGACGCCTGGGTGCTCAAGTTCGCCGATCTGCCAGACCATCACACCCCCTGGGTGGCCTGGGTGCCCATCGACCACGAAACCATTCCGCAGCCGGTGCTGGCTTCGCTGCGCCAGGCGCAGGGCGTCGTCGCCTTTTCCAGGCATGGGCAGCAGGCCCTGCAGGCCGCGGGCGTCGAAACTGCTTACATTCCGCACGGGGTGGATACGAATTTATTTTCTCCAGGCGATCAGAACGAAGCCCGGCGGGAGATCGGTTTCCCGGAAAACACCTTCCTGGCCGGAATGGTGGCCGCCAACACCGGCTACCCGTCCCGGAAGTGCATTCCCGAAGCCTTGAACGCCTTCCGGCGCTTTCACGCAGATTATCCAGACTCGTTGCTCTACCTCCATATGCGGACGGATGAGAGCAACCAGGGGGTGGACGTGCACGCCATTATCGAAAGTCTGGGGTTGAAGCGGGCGGTGGTCCTGTGTGACCAATACCAGCTTCAGCTTGGCTATCCTGCCAGCTACATGGCGCAGTTGTACCGAGCCTTCGACGTGCTGCTCAATCCAAGCCGGGGCGAGGGCTTTGGCATTCCCATCCTGGAGAGCCTGGCCTGCGGTACGCCGGTCATCGCTACCGACACAACCGCCATGGCCGAACTCGTGGATGGCGCGGGCTGGCTGGTGGGCGGTGAACCGTTTTGGAGCTCCCAGGGGGCCTGGCAGCTTATGCCGGGGGTGGCCGGCATCGCCAACGCTCTCGTCGAAGCTTGCGACATGAAAACAGATTCGCCAGCGGCCTGGGATCAACTGAAACAAGCCTGCGCGGACCTGGCGCAGGATTACGACTTCGCCCGTGTCGTCGCTCCCATGTGGGACGCCTACCTGCGGGCGGAGGCCTGGAAAACCGCTCCGGCCCGGCTCAGCGTCATCACTCCCTGGAAAGACCATCCCGAGCTGATCCCGTTATACGAACGGGCGGTGCTGGGCGCGGATGAAGTCATCATCGTTGACAACGCCTCCGAACCGGAGACAGCCCACGCGTTGGCCGCGCTGGCGGCCCGCCTCGGGGGCCAGTACATTCGAAACGAAGCCAACCGCTGGTTCAGCCGCGCCTGCAACGACGGCGCAGAGCGGACAACCGGCGACATCCTGCTCTTCTTGAACAACGACATCGCCGCCCCGCCTGGCTGGCTGGATGATGTCCGCCGGCAAGTGCGCCCGGGCGCGCTGTACGGCCCCTCGCAGGAATATCGCCCGGTCGAAAAATTCGGCATCCCCGGCGGGGATGTGCCTTACATCGAGGGCTGGTGCCTGGCCGTCCACCGCCAGGATTGGGAAACCCTGCAAGGGTTCGACGACGAGGCCTATCCCCTCCCCTACTACGAAGATACGGATTTGAGTTTCCGGGCCGTGGAGGCGTGGGGCCTGCAGTTGAAAAAGACTACCTGGCCGGTGATCCATCTAAAAAGTGTGACGACAGGGTCGCTGCCCGAAGCGCTGAGCGGGGCGAAAGAGAATCAGGCCACATTCATGGGCCGGGTTCGCGCAGCGCGGGAAAACCACCCCATCTTCAAAGTTGGTGAGTTTTTTCACGAACACAATTGGGCGGCAACCGGCTTGTTCATCGCCGGGAAGTTATGCGTCCCGTGCAAGGATGCAGCCTGCTCAGCCGGGCTGGTTGACGTGTTGACTGGCAGACCACATCTTGAGCGGAACTTTTTCCCGCTGGCAGCCAACGGCGTGAAGATGGCCATCCAGGACGATCCCGACGGCGGGGTGGCGAAGATTGTTTGTAAGGAGATCGAGGTATCGTACGATTTAGACTCGATTCCGTTTGAGGCCGGTGACGTGGTCCTGGACATCGGGGCGCACGTTGGGGTAGTGAGCATCTACCTTGCGAAGCGGCATCCTGAGATCAAAATCATTGCCTTCGAGCCGGTGATGGAAAACTATCTCCAGCTGATCAAAAACCAGGTTGCTAATCAGGTGACCAATGTCTCAGCGCACAATCAGGCTGTGACCGGCGACGGAAGGCAAGTTTATCTTGGCGGCGATTTCCACGAAAACACCGGCGGCATGTCTATTCTGAAAGGGCGGACGGGTACGTCCGACGCTTCCAACCCAACCAGCGCCTCGATGCGGTTGAAAGCGATCTTCGACGAATATGGCCTTGAACGGGTGAAACTGCTCAAGATTGACTGCGAAGGAGCGGAGTATGAAATATTCCGCGCCGAACCGGAATTATTGAGCCGGGTTGATTATTTGCGCGGCGAATTTCACGCCTTCCCCGGCCATGACCCGGACGAATTGCTGGCGCTGTGCCGGCGTTACATTCACCCGGAAAATATCCGGGTGAGCATCAGTAAGATGGCCGCGCAGGATGCTGAACATGCACGCTGAAGCCTACGATTTTTTACGCTCGGCGGTTGAGGGGCTGGATGTCACCGGTGCGCTGGTGTTGGAGATCGGCAGCCGGAACGTGAATGGGACCCCGCGCCCGTTGTTCGACGGCTGCGCCCTCTACCTGGGCATTGATCCCCGCGCCGGCAGCGGCGTGGATCACATCGTCCGGGCCGGAGATTACGACGGACACGCCAATTACGACTTCGTCATCACAGCCGAAACGCTGGAGCACGCCGACGCGCGCGAAATTGTCGAATGCGCCTGGCGCAGCCTGAAACCCGGCGGCTTGTTGGTGTTGACCGCCGCGACGGAGGGCCGGGAGCCGCATAGCAACGACGGCGTCCTGGGGACGTTCCCGCATGAGTATTACGGCAACATTGGCCGTGAACAGTTGGCGCAATTGCTGGGCGAATGGGACGTTGTGCGTTTGGAAGTCAATGATGCGCACCACGATATTTACGCCATTGCTCGCAAACCGGGCCAGCCAACCGGTGAAAAAGGAAAAAAGAAATGAAACTATTCTCCTTTTTTATTTGGGTAACTGCGCGCATGATAAGGTGGTTGCGCTTAAGCCTGCGTTCCAGGCGTAAAAGTGAAATAAATCTAACGACAACCAGGAGTAAATAACATGGTCAGCGTCAATTACCCACACGCAAAACGATACGGCGGGTCACCCGTCGTCGTGACAAATCAATGTCCAACGTGCATCATTCCGTATCAAATCCCCCCACCATTCCCCCCCCCACCATCCCCCCCAAAAAATAAGTGTAAAATTGCGATTGTGTAATTTAGTACAAACCGGTGATGGGTAGCCTCAACCCTGAATCAAGCGCGATGAAGCCGTGAACAAAGCAGCTGAGTTTCGATCTGAAACCCTCCAACAGTTCCCTGGGGCCAGTGTGCTGGCGCGGGGGAAAAATTGGATTCGTCATACAACCGGCAACCCGAACCAGTTCGACATCCGTTCATCAATTGCCGCGCTCCATTATGGCATCGGCGAAGACCAGGAGATCGATACAGCCTGGACTCCGACGACCGGGGCGTGGCAGTGGGAAATGCTCACCAACGGTCACCAGTTATTTGCACGCAATGTGTTCAACGCGGGGAATATTTTCCGTTTCGAGAAGGGCCTTGATTGGGTACAGTTCGATCCACAGTCCATCAATTGGATCGATGAGAACACATCCCGACAGCAGATCGCCATCAAGCAACCGGTCAACGCAGTAGCCAGCGACAACATTTTGGATTTCCCGCAGGCGTATGGGGCCGGCCGTCATTTCCGCTACGAGAGCCACGCCGAACAAATCAAAAAACTCATCACAATTGACAGCGCGGGCAACCTGCCCGCGCCTACGCTGCAGGGCCAGCAAATCTGGTTCGAGGCCGAGTTTTCTCTGTCCACGTCCAGCGCGGTTGAGCTATATCTGGATGGTCAGAAATGGCAAAAAACCAATGGAGTACGCGTCCAGACTGCAAACAGGATTGAGTTCCGCGATGCTGCCACCGGCGCGATAACGCTCTGGTGGTTGGATTTTGCGCGGGCATACGATAGCAGCGACGGGGGCAATGAGACGTTTGGACAGATGGAGGTCAGGCGACAGGGTGGGCCGACCGCACTCTTCATCACGGTGCGCATACCTAAAACGTGGATTGATGCGGCGGTTTTTCCAATTTTCATCGATCCAACCATTGACGCGTCCATTGGTGCCTCAGAATACGATGGCTACGAGGTGCAGGATGACACGGGGATGAACTATGTATCAACGGCAATCCGCTCCGCCGCGAACACTGTCATAAGCTCCCGTCACATCGCTGCTTTTATTTTCCAGGGGTACGGAGCAATTGCTCAGGGGGACACGGTGGACGTATGCGACATCACCATCCAGGCCTTCAACACAGCCAACGACGACGCCAACGTTGACATCCATTTCGAGCGTTCGGTCTCAGCGGTTGACCTGGCAACGGAAAATGACATAATCAATCGCACGCGCACGACGGCCTCCGTGGCCTGGGTTGTAGACGGGTTGGGCACTTCCGACGTGGCCAGTCCGTCACTGGTTACCCCGCTGCAGGAGGTCGTGGATAATTTCGAGATCACCGGAAACGTGGCGGTCCATTTCGTCGGTCGCAGCGACGTAAACAAATCGTTACAGATCGACAGCTATGATAGAAGCGCGGGGGAGGCGGCGGATTTGCACGTGGTCTACACGGCGGCAGGGGCGCCGGCCGGCCAGCCTTTCAGAATACGCACGCAGGGCGTGCCAACCGGCGCTGGCCGGCATGACCGCCCGTCCAGATGGAACTAAAACAGGAACATAGAATGAATATCGAAATGGAATATGGCAAGGTTTACAAAATTTTCCACAAGCGCAAGGGAGCGTTTGTGGCGCAGTTTCTGGGTATAGTCGAGGGGGATGATGTGGATCCGCAATTTTTACACGTTCGCTATGACGTGCGCGTGGGAACCGACCAGGCGCATTTGTCCACCAATCTGGGCAAACAGGACGTGCGGGAGAGCAATCTCCGGCCGTCATTGATCACGAAAATCGAGTTGTTCGACGGGCCGCACTGGCTGCGAGAATTGAAACCGCCGCCCGAACCGGGCCCCCTCCCCGAACCGGTCAGCGAGCCGGGGATTTTTGACAAAATCAGGAACGTGTTTATACGTAAGGAGCGATAACAATGGCAGATTGGCTAATGCCTTCTCTTATGATTAACCAATTGAGATACATATCCTTGATCAATCCCATAATGACGCGCCAATTCGTTCTGAGTGAGTCCATTCGCGTAGTTGGACCTGATTTCCTGCACCTGTTCATCGGTCATTTTCCTGCGCTTATTTGCGGCTTTCTTGAGAAGGTCAGGATGAAGTTGTGTCCAGTGGCGTCCCTTATTCGCCATATCTTTGTTGTTTTCAGCTACCGTACCAAGAAACAGATGATTTGGATTTACACAGGCAGGATTATCGCATTTGTGGCAAACACAACTTCCTTCTGGAATCAGCCCAAATGTAATCTCATAAGCTACACGATGGGCACTAATAACTTTGCCGTTATAGCCAATACTGCCATAACCCCAAGAATTGACATGCTTAAGCCAAATCCAACACTCTTCTGGTCTTCCAAGTTTGACTTTAGACCAGAATCTCTCTTCAATGGTATAGGTCTGCGACCACTGTTTTTGTTTCCCATATGACTATTATACCAAAGAAAAATAATTACGAAGGTGTAAAGTGAGCGACTGGCCACCGAAGAAAAACGCAGCATTTACAGTTACGTTCCCCATCTATGACAACGACGGCGATCTGGTGACGGCGGCGGCCGCACTTGACAGCGAGGTCAGCAAGGACGGCGGGACATTTACCGACGGCACGAACGAGGCAGCCGAGATCGCCACATCAAGCGGTCTATACACGCTAGCTTTGACGGCGACCGAAATGGACGCTGATATTGTCGCGACGATTACCAAGACAACGACAACGGACGCCAAGACCGCCGTGAATGTGATGTATACAGCCACGCGCCAATTGGCCGATCTGGCCTATCCGGCAACGAGCGGGCGCAGTATAGACGTGACTGCGACCGGCGCGGTGGGCGTGGATTTCGATAACATCGAGGGCACGCTGGACGCGGCGGAGATTGGGACGGGTGCGATTACCGCCGCCAAATTCGCGGCCGGCGCGATTGACGCGGCCGCAATAGCTACGGGTGCGATTGATGCCGATGCGATTGCCGCGGATGCAATTACGGCGGCCAAGATTGCCAATGGCGCGATTGACGCTGCGACGTTTGCATCCGGAGCCATTGACGCGGCGGCCATCGCAACCGGCGCGATTGACGCCGATGCGCTGGCGGCCGACGCGGTGACGGAAATCAGAGCATTGGAGACCGGTACTTCGGACGCCGGTGGCTCAACAACTACTATGGTTGATGCGGCGCGCACCGAAGCAGATGATGTACACATTGGCAAATGGATTATGTTCACATCCGGCGCAGTAGCAAATCAAGTGCGCTTGATTACGGATTTCGTCGCCGCAACAGACACGACTACCTTTGCCCCGCCAACGACCGCATCCATTGGCGCGGGCATCACCTATGAATTCCTGCCAGCAGGTGCGGTGGACGTGCAAAGCTGGGTGGGGCTTGTGACGGGTTTGCAGACACCCAACGCGCTGCAATCCGGGCGGGTGGACAGCTATGCAGGCGCGCTGGCCGCCGGTGTGATTGCAGCGGCCGCGTTCGCGGCCGGCGCGATTGACGCCAATGCCATCGGCACGGGAGCGATTGACGCCGATGCGATTGCGGCAGCCGCGCTCACTGCTGCGAAGTTCGCGGCAGGCGCAATAGATGCGACCGCCATTGCCAATGGAGCTATTGACGCGGCGACGTTTGCCGCTGGCGCGATAGATGCAGCGGCCATTGCCAACGCCGCCATTGATGCGGCGACGTTTGCAGCCGGGGCGATTGACGCCGCAGCCATTGCGACCGGTGCGATTGACGCCGATGCGCTGGCCGCCGACGCCGCGAATGAGATTGCCGACGCGATCCTGTCGCGTGATGTGGACAACGTCGAGGCGACCGCTCCGGTGCACAGTTTATGTGTTGCGATCCTGAAAGCGGTCTCGCGCATTCGGGATAATGCCGGGTCGCTGGAAACCTATCTGACAAATGGAACTACGCTCAAGATGAGTCAGACGGTTACGACAGACGCGGCTCTGGACCCGGTTGACGAATTGTCCGCAGGTAGCTAATGACCGCAAAACGCGGACGGACTATCAGCAATCATAGCCAGTTGTTCGCCGGTCTGAGCGGCGGGCAGGCAGAAGCTCCCGCGGCCGGGCAGCCGGTCATGGTGCGCACCTGGGGTATTCCGACCGGGCCGGGTTATCGTGACCGGCCCGGCAAATGGAATATGTATCCCTTTGTCCTGGCCCCGCTCGTTGAGTTCTTCCGGCGCCTGGCCAGCCTGATTGACAGGTGGTCGTAAATGGCGGCAAAACGCGGCCGCACGATTACCTCGTTTGGACAGTTATTCGGCGGGCTGTCCGGCGGCGGGGAGGCGGAGGCCATCACGCCAGGCACAGTGATTTTGTCGTTTTCGGAGGCAAACACGATTACGCCAAATTTTACGGCGGTCAATTCGCTAACCCTGGCGCTGGCCGAGGCCAATACGGTGACCGTATCTCTGGATTAATGGAGTAGATGTGAGTGTTTTCACAAAAGGCAAACTGGTCCGCTCCTCTGCAATTTTCAAAAACAGCGCCGGGACTGCGATTGATCCGACGGCGGTCAAAGTCAAGGTGCGCACACCGGCGAAGCTCACGACGGAGTACGTCTACGGCACAGACGCCGAGGTTGTGAAAGATTCAACCGGTAATTATCACATCGACGTTTCTGGCAGCCTGTCCGGGTTTTATTTTATATATTGGTACAGCACCGGAACCGGCCAGGCCGCCGAGGAGCATTTTTTTGAGGTCGTTGACCCGAAGGCAGATTGATGACTGATATTCGCCAGGGGATGGAAGAAATCCTGCTCCGGCTGCGGCAGATGGGGGAGGCCGGGACGGCTGATTATTCTGTGGCAGGAAAGACCTATTGGCAGGACGTTGACATGCAAGCCCTGGCAGATCGCCATCGTCAATGGTTGCACGCCGTCAATCTACCTCCTGAACCCCAGGAAATCGCCGGGACGACTTATTACTACCGCTACCGCTTCCCATCCGCGCTGCGCCCGGCCTCCACCGGCATCGAGGGCACGGTTGGCGGGACGGCGGTTTTCCGGGTGGACGACTCGAACGGAGCGCTGATCGCCGGGACGCTTTATGCCTTCAACCACGACGCCCTGGACGTGGTTTTCCCTGCCGATCAGGGCGGCAGCGCCCGCTACTGGACCGGCTTCGCCTACGACCTGAACGCCATCGCGTATGACCTGTGGACACGAAAAGCCGGCCACGCCTGGACGGCGATCAACTTCAGCGCGGACGGCCACCGCTTCGACCGGGCGGCGCTCCACGCCAATTGCCTGCGCATGGCTGAGATGTTCGCCAGCGCCCAGGGCGTGCAAGTCAGCCGCATGGTAAGACTGGATGCTTATTAGGAGACGGAAGAAATAATGCTGAGCGACGCCGAACTGACCGAACTGCGCGACTTCGCCGAAGCCAATGTCATGCCGTCCACGTGTACGCTGCAAACGCCCACGGAAACGAACACCAAAGGCTCGGTCGTGACGACTTACGCGAACACATACACAGCCGTCCCGTGCCGAATCATGCCCGTAACAGGTCAGCGGGGCCGTGAGTATGTGACCGGCGAAAAGGTCGCCAAACGGGCGGCTTATATTCTGACCGTTCCCTGGGATCAGGCGCTGGACGCCGGTTACCGGGTCGTCGCCGGCGGCGATACCTACGAAATCCTCGGCGTGTGGGCCACTCACGATTTCCGCACCGCGCGCCGGGCCGATCTGGTGAAACTGTGATGGCCGATAGCACCCAGGAAGTGCTGCGGCACAATGCCGCCATCCAGAAGTTGCTGACAGATATTTCGCTGCGCCTGTATTTCCGCGGCCTCGCCCACGACCGGGATAAACTGGTCCCCCCGCAAAAGGCCGGGTGGGACGCCAATACCCCCCGGCCGCCGCTCCATTATGGCACACGCGCGTATTACGAGCATTTGGTCGAAATAGCGCAGACGACTACCCGCCATTACGAGGTCGCCTCGCATCACCCGGAACACCATCCGCACGGCGTGGGCGGCATGAGCATCCTGGATTTGATCGAAATGCTGGCCGATTGGATGGACGCCAACCGTGCGCACGGCGACGGCAATCTGCTGGAGAGCATCCGGCTCGGCGTGCTGCGTTTCAAAATCGAACCCCAACTGGCAAAAATCCTGGAAAACACAGCCGCAGAATTGGAATGGTTATGAACTCGCCCAAATCGCTGATTGATGGCGTTGACCGCCTTTTGACTGACTCGAAGCATCCGCTGGACGAACACCAGGCCAGGCGTTTGACGCTGGAATTGTTGCGCGAAATTTTCCGCGACCAGTTAGAGATCAAGACCGATCTGGAACACATACAGGAAGACATGGCGCAGAGACGCGCGCTGCTGGATGCGACCATCGCAAAAGTGCAGAAAGACATGGACGAGGTCTGGCGGCAATTCCGAGCATATCCCACCGCCCAAGAGCTGGCCGAATTCACCCGGAATTTCCGCGAATACCCCTCGCTGACCTGGCTGCTGCGCCACCGCACGAAGCTAACCATCTCCTGGCTGGTCGGCTTCGTCGTCGTCGTCATCATCCTGTTCCTGACCTATCACCAATGGCTGCTCTCCCGCCTGGGCCTGCCGCCGCTGGTCATTCTAAGATGAGCACCTACCGCGCCCGCGAAGTGACCGTTTCCGTCGAACTTGGCCCGCTGCATAAACTGCGCGGTGAGCTGGCCTCGAAGGCGCACCAAATCCTCGATAAAACCGCCTTCGATATCCAGGCCTCCGGACAGGGCAACGCGCCCGTGGATACTGGCGCACTGCGGGCTTCCGGTTACGCATCCGGGATGGACGGCGGAAAATCGGATTACAGCCAGGCTAGAAGCGAAGCCGGTTCGCGCCGGGAGACGGAGTTCACCCCCGAGGAACAGCCGGCCCACCCCTTCGAGCGCGTGCTCGGCTTCAGCGTGATCTACGCGCTGAGCGTCGAACTGACCCAAATCGCCTTTTTGAAAATGGCCGTCGAGCGCCATCGCCAGGCGTTCGTCAATGCCTGGAAGGGCTTGTTCACAGGCCGTTGATTTCGGCAAGCTCAATCCAACGGAGCCTGTCGAAACTCGGATTAGCCGATGGACGCCCTCGAAGACGCCATTCACGACACTATCGCTGCCGCGAGCGGGATCACCGCCCTGGTGGGCAGCCGCATCTACGATCAACCGGCTCCGGCCGGAGCGGTCTACCCGTTCGTGACATTTTCCTACGCCGGGGGCGGGGAAGATCGGGAGACGCCGAAACATCGCAAAAACCTGGTTTACATGCTCCAGGGCGTCTCGAACGTCTCGAAAGCGCAGGCCAACACCCTGGCCGAATTGCTCGAGGCGGCGTTCGACGAAACCATATTGACCGTAAGCGGTTGGTCCAACTTTTGGACCGCCGTCGAAGACCACCTGAAAGCGTTCGAACTCGATACGCAATCAGGCCAACAAACCTGGCGGGCCGGGCGTTACGTCCGGGTGCGCCTATCTGTTTGAGGAACAAGTTCCTTACGAACAAGTTCCTTACGAACAAGTTCCTTACGAACAAGTTCCTTACAAGGAGGCTGAAATGCCTGAATATACTGGCAAAAATCTATACGTGTCGTTTGCCGGGACCGTCGTCTCCAGCCGTTTCCGTTCATTTGACAACGACGAAACGATGGCGATGGTGGACAAATCCGCCGGCGCAGATGGGGCCATGACCTATCTGAACACGCTGGAAGATGGCAAGGCAACGCTCGAGGTGCTGGA
>Ga0326597_10005873_pt1 | contig 16942 bp, 15 predicted proteins | sample RVTome_12_FD_203789 | JGI IMG/M metagenome (GOLD analysis project Ga0326597, IMG submission 203789) | Soil microbial communities from uranium-contaminated site in the Upper Colorado River Basin, Wyoming, United States - RVT100D185 | ecosystem: Environmental > Terrestrial > Soil > Contaminated >...
CGGAGTGAGTTTTTTATAATGCGACACGCCCACGCGGGAATAGCTCAGCGGTAGAGCGGCAGCTTGCCATGCTGTAGGTCGCGGGTTCAAATCCCGTTTCCCGCTCCAGAACCCCGCCAGTTTTTCACACTTCCCTTAGATTTCCAAAGGTTTGGTCAAGAGGGACTAGCAGCTGCTTCCAGCAGCGCCCGCTTGACGTACACCGGCACCATCTTCTTTCGATAGAACAAGGGGTATTCGGTGTTATCCATGGGGCGAGCCGGGCCAAAGGCCGCTTGCGCCGCAGCTTCGATCGTCTCTTCGGATAACGGCTTGCCCACTAAAGCCTGCGCAGCAGCTTCCACGTGGATGGGATACGATGCCACCCCGCCCAGCGCCACGCGCGCCTGACGCACCACTGCCCCATCGAATCGCAAGGCCACCGCGGCCCCGAGCACGGGAAAGTCAAACGCGCCCCGCCTGCGCAGCTTCAAGTAAGCGCTGCGTACCCCGTCCGATGGCGGCAAGTGAATGTGGGTCAGAATCTCATCCGGCTGCTTGGCAAGGTAGTTCATGCCGTCGTTACGGTACAGGGCGTCCACCGGAATCCGGCGCTCCCCCTTGGAGTTGACCAGCGTCACTTCGGCCCCCAGTGCGATGAGCATCGGGGCGGTGTCCGTCGAGGAGACCGCCAGGCACTTCGGGCTGCCAGGCGCCACGCGGCAGGGCACCTTTTCAGAGGTCAGGCCATCGCCAGGCGCCTTCTTGCACCAGCCGATGGATTGACGCCATTCGTGCGTTTGATCGTAGTAGTTGCAGCGCGTGTCCAGGCACAGATTCCCGCCCAGCGTGCCCATGTTGCGCAGCACCGGCGTCGAGACGACGCCCGCGGCGGCGGACAAGCCCGCATAGTGCGCGCGAATCTCGGGGTGTTCGGCCACCTGCGCCAAGGTCACCCCTGCGCCGATCATGAACCCTGATGCGGCCGAACCCTGCAGCCCTTCAAGCTCTCGAAGCCGCCGCACGCTGATGAGGCACAGCGGCTGAAACTGCCGGCGCTTCAGCTTGGGATATACATCGGTGCCGCCGGCCACCAGCAGCGCCGTGCGCTGGTAGTCCGAGAGAGCCGCTGTCGCTTCGCGCAGGCTCTTCGGGGTGACGAACTTGAACGCGGGCAGACGCAGCATGTGAACTCCTTCGCATCCAGAACCGTAATACTTATTATAGGGCATCCAACCGTTTTGGAAAACCCCCAGGATGAGGGGCGAGACCGCATGCACCCTATGCGGGCGCCAGCGCCACGGCCGGCTCGCAACCTTCCCGCATCGCACAGCGTGATCTTCATGACATCATGCGTCGGCTTAAACGTAACCTGCGCCATGGACAGCGCTCGCCCATGCCTTCTACGCTGGTTTCAGCACTTCGCTTACGGGTGGGTGAAAGCGTATGTTTCAACGAGGCAGCGTTTGGCTTGCGGGCTTGCTTTTCCTTGGGTTTTTTCTGACGGATGCAGGCGCCGCGGACCTGTATCAACAGTGGCTCCAGCGTTCGCAGGACCTGCAGCTGGGGTACTTCCAGAGCACGATCTTGTCTGGCCGCCAAGTGGTGCTGCAACAGCAGTTGGACAGCAATGGGCAGCATGCTTCGCACCTCGTCGGAGGCGTCGCCCGCGGGCTTGTGATAGATCCCCAGGGAAACATGATCGTTTCAGGGTATGCACGGAACCACGGCTCAGACAAAGTGCATTTGCTCAAGTGCACGCCGGACGGCCGAGTGATCTGGGATCGCACGCAGACGCTGGGGCCTGCCGGCCGCGCCATGGACGTCGCCAGCAATGCACAAGGCGACGTGTACGTCGCAGGCTACACCGTATCCCGGCCATCCAACTACCAACTGCTGAAGTTCAATGCGCAAGGCGCCCTTCAATGGCAACGCCTGCACTCCGAAGGCGGTCAGGACCAAGCCCAGGCCGTCACCGTTGACCCTGGCGGAAACGTCATCATCACCGGTTCTTCCGCCAAGAGCGGGACGGACGTTCTCACCTTGAAGTACGGCCCTCAGGGCAACCTCATCTGGAAGCAGCGCTTCAACGGCGGGGACGCCGATTGGGCATGGGGCGTGTCCAGCGGCCCCAACGGCGAGATCTACGTCGTCGGCAGCACGATGTACGCCGGTCAAAGGGACGTGCTCCTCCTGAAGTACAACGCCGCAGGGCAGCTGTTGTGGAAGCGCCGTTTGGACTTCGGCGCTCAAGAGGTCGCCACCGCCGTGGCCGCTCATCCCGATGGATCGGTTGCCGTGGTTGGATATAGTGAACGCTCTGCAGGCAGCGACATGCTGATCCTGATGTTGAACGAGCAGGGACAATCCCTCTGGACCCAGCGCGAGAGCGCAAGCGCCAAAGACCGCGCCTTTGGCGTGGCCTGGACGCCAAGCGACGACATCGTGGTGACTGGCAGCACGATGGAGCACCGCGTGGAAACGACCTACACGTTGAGGATCACCGCTTCCGGCGAAAGGCTTTGGGCGCGGACGGAACCTGGCGCCCACGACGCGCGGGGGTACGACGTACAAGCCGACAAAGCCGACAACATCTACGTGGTCAGCAGCGACGGGACGGGATACCGCACGATTCAGTATCGCAACGGATTCGTGCCATCCGGGGTGTTTCAAACCCAGGCGCACCAGTTTCAAGACACCGTCAGATTCAAGACGCTCGGCGTCGAGGCACAGCTCAACGGGCAAACCGTGGTGGCCGTGGTGGAAAGTTCGACGGATGCCTTCCGCAGCGTGGCCGGCAGCGTGAGGTTGACCCTGCAGCCGGGGCAGACCCACTACTCCCTGCGTGCGCTCAAGCCCGGCAAGTTCGTCAGAGTGCGCTTCGAGCTGGCGACCCGCTCCTCCATGTCAAGCCCTGCGCTGAACGGTTTGAGCATCATGGCCTCCAAATAAGTGGACAACGCCTTGCTCCGCGGCTATAGTGACGACTTCCTGAGGGAGCGGCTCCTTGAGGGAGCAACATGAAACCCATCCTGGTGCAGAAGTACGGCGGCTCATCGGTCGCCAACGTGGAGCGGTTGAAAAACGTGGCCAAGCGGGTCGTACGGGCAGCCAAAGCGGGCAACGCCGTTGCCGTGGTGACCTCGGCGCAAGGGGACACCACCGACGAGCTGGTCCAGAAGGCCTACGAAATCCTGCCCGACCCCAAGATCGCCAAGCGTGAATACGACGCCCTCATCGCCACGGGCGAGAAGATATCCATTGCGCTGCTGGCCATGGCCCTGATCGCCGAAGGGTGGGATGCGGTCTCGTACACAGGCTCTCAGGCCGGCATCCTGACCGATTCCCAATACACCAAAGCCCGCATCCTGGACATCGACACTCGCCTCATCCGCTATGACCTTGCCGAGGGCCGCATCGTGGTGGTCGCTGGCTTTCAAGGGGTGGACCGGGGCGGACGCACCACCACGCTCGGCCGAGGGGGCAGCGACATCACGGCCGCGGCGCTTGCCTGCGCCCTGGGCGCGGTGCGCTGCGAGATCTACACGGATGTAGCCGGGTTCTACACCGCCGATCCGCGCTGGGTGCCGGGCGCGCGCAGATTGGAGAAGCTCTCCTACGACGAAGCGTTGGAGCTGACGCACCTGGGCGCGGGCGTAACCCATCCGCGCGCCGTGGAGCTTGCGCGCCAGCACAATTTGCCTTTCACCATCCGTTCCAGCTTCAATGAAGAAGTCGGCACGGTCATATCGAGTGAGGTGTCTATGGAAGCCGAACGCCAGATCCGCGGCGTCACCTGCCGCACCGACGAAGTGAAGATCTCCGTGCTCGAGGTTCCGGACCGGCCGGGCATCGCGGCCAAGCTGTTCGGCCGGCTGGCCAAGGCCCGCATCCCCGTGGACATGGTGATTCAAAACGTCAGCCGTCAGGGCATCAACGACATCTCCTTCACCCTGTCCAAGGAGGATTTCTCCGAGGCGAAGCCGATCGTGGAACAGGTGGCGCGGGACTTGGGGGCGAAGGCCATCGATTACGACACCGACATCGCCAAGGTATCCATCGTCGGCGGCGGCATCGCGGAGTTTCCCGAGGTGGCCGCTGAAATGTTTGCCGCGCTGGCGGATCGGAACATCAACATCGACATGATCAGCTCCTCGGAGCTCAAGCTCAGCTGCGTGATCGCCAAGAAGGATGCACAGACGGCGGTCCAGGCGCTGCACGATCGCTTCAAGCTGGGCTGAGCGCGACGATCACCTCTGGCGACGAGACCAAAACAGGAGCAGGCCGTGAATCGCGGGGCTGAGGGCCGCCCCCACGTAGGTCAGCACGGCGGCGCCCAGCACGCGTTGCGCTGCCCGTCGCTCGTCGCGCTCGGTGATCGCCCGCGCCTGCTGCAGCAGCGCCAGCGCGCGACGATTGGCATCCAATTCCACCGGCAGGCTGCAAAGCATCAGCAGCAGCGCGCCCAAGTACAGGCCTCCGCCCCAAAGGGTCACGGCGTCGTTGCGCAAGAACCAGCCAACGAAGATCGCCACCAGCGAACTGCTCGCCATCCAGTGGCCCGCGGGCTGCAGGACCTGGCGTAAGCGCAGCGCCCAATACCGCTGGTGGTGCTGCAACGCGTGCCCCACCTCGTGAGCGGTCACCGCCAACGCGGACACCGACGTGGCGTTGGGGTTCGAGGTGTGCAACACCCTGGCTCGCGGGTCATAGCGGTCGTCCAGCAGCTTCTCGGTGACAGCCACGGTCACGTGCTTGAGTCCGGCTTCATCCAGCAATTGGCGTGCAAGAACGCGGGCGCTCACGCCGGTGGACGCCCGCAGGGTCGCGTAGCGATTGTAGGTGGTTTGAATGACCCCTTGGGCAACGGCACTGAAGATGAGCGCCAGGATCAGCGCCCACAAGATGAGCTCCAACGACACGAGAACAATGCCTCCTTGGTACGCGCCTTGCAGTGTAAGGGCCACAACTTGCCGCTGTCAATGGCCAATTGAAAATGCCGCAGGCACACCGTATCGTAGTGCGCAACGTTTCTGGAGCGGGGAGGACGAATGATCCAGCGAACCCTGGGATGCGGCCAGCTTACCCCACAGCAGGTGGGAGAGACGGTGGCGTTGGCCGGTTGGATGCAGCGCCGACGAGACCACGGCGGATTGATCTTCGTAGATCTGCGCGATCGCTCGGGCATCGTGCAGCTGGTATTCCATCCCGAGAATGCAGAAGCATTCAAGGCGGCTGAGCGACTTGGCCGCGAGGACGTCGTGTGGGTGGAGGGCAGGGTGGTTGAACGCGGCCCGGAAAACGTCAACCCGGACCTTCCGACCGGGCAGGTCGAAATCAAGGCCGCCAAGATCACGCTGCTGAACCCTGCGTTGACGCCGCCCTTTTCCATCGAGGACGACACCTCTGCCGCCGAAAGCGTCCGCCTGGAATACCGCTACCTGGACCTGCGCCGCCACCCCATGCAGCAGGCCCTGCGGCTGCGGCACAAGGTGTTCCTGGATATCCGCACTTTCTTCGACCAGCAGGGTTTCTGGGAGATCGAAACCCCCACGTTCACCAAGAGCACGCCCGAGGGCGCGCGCGACTACCTCGTCCCCAGCCGCACGTTCCCCGGCAAGTTCTTTGCGTTGCCGCAGTCGCCTCAGCTTTACAAGCAATTGCTGATGATCGCCGGCATCGAGCGGTACTTCCAAATCGCGCGCTGCTACCGCGACGAAGACCTACGCGCCGATCGCCAGCCGGAATTCACCCAGTTGGACATCGAGATGAGCTTCCTGCAGGACCCCGATGCGCTGTGGGCGCTGCTGGAGGAGATGATGGCTCGCCTCTTTGCGACCCACCTGAGCGTCAAGCTCCAGCTCCCGTTCCCGCGCATGCCGCACGCCCAAGCCATGGATCGCTTCGGTTCGGACAAACCCGACATGCGCTTTGGCATGGAATTGGTCGATCTGTCGCAAGCGGCCTCCGGCAGCCAGTTCCGCGTCTTTGCAGGCGCGCTTGCAGCGGGCGGCGTGGTCAAGGGCTTGTGCGTCAAGGGAGGCGCCGCTTATAACCGCAGCACGCTCGACAACCTGGAAGATTTGGCGAAGAGCAAGGGGGCCGGCGGCTTGCTCTGGGTCCGCCTCAGCGCCGAGGGCCCGCAGTCGCCGGTGGCCAAACACCTGGATGCCCCCACCCTGGAGCGCATCCGCACGGCGCTGGGAGCCAAGGAAGGCGATCTGATCCTGATCTGCGCGGGAGCGCGCGCGGTGGTCAACCCTGCGCTGGGACTGGTGCGGCTGGACGTGGGACAGCGCGATCGGCTGATCCAGCCGGGGTGGAAGTTCTTGTGGGTGCACGACTTCCCTCTGTTTGCCTGGGACCCTGAGGAGAAGCGCATGGCCAGCGAACACCATCCCTTCACCTCCCCGCGCCATGACGACATCCACCTGTTGCAGACGGACCCGCTGAAGGTGCGCGCCAACGGCTACGACCTGGTGCTCAATGGAATCGAGCTGGGCAGCGGCAGCATCCGCATCCACCAGCAGGAGGTCCAGTCGCGCATCTTCGAGTTGTTGGACATCTCGGCCCAGGACGCCGAGTTGAAGTTCGGCTACTTCCTCAAAGCGCTGAAGTACGGCGCCCCCCCCCACGGCGGCATCGCGTTGGGGCTGGACCGGCTGGTGATGTTGATGGCCGACCAGCCATCCATCCGCGACGTGATCGCGTTTCCAAAGACCAACACCGCGTACTGCCCACTGACGGGGGCGCCGATCGAAGCCACCCCCAAGCAGCTGGCCGAGCTGTACCTGGCGAGCCTGGCCCCGCAGGACCAGCCAGCCAAGACGAGCTGAGGGCGCGCATGAATCGCAAGCAGCTGCGGCTCGTAGGCGGCGGGGCGCTTGCCATCCTCTGCTTGTGGCTGCTTGCCAGCTCCATCTCCACCATCTCATTCAAGGACGGCTTCTTCTTCTACAGCTCGACCGACCAAACGGAAGCGGCGCCCGAAGCGTTCTCCACACAAGCCGCTCCGGCACCCGATTGGCTCAAGCTGGCTCTGTTCATCGTGGTATGGGTGCTGTTCCCGGTGTCCCTGATCGTGGCGATTTTTAACCCGCACATGCTGAAGTCGGCCCTGTTGAGGGCATTGGGGATGTGCATGTGGGCGCTTGTGCTCATCGCGCTCACCCAGGTCGTCAATCGCTTGGGGGATCTGTTCGGCGGAGACGCTGGCCAGGACGGGGCGCAAAACCCATTGGTGGGCGATCCAAGCGCGTTTCCTGCCGCCGAGACCGTGGTCATGCCCTGGTGGACCCAGGGGCTGGCATCGCTGCTTGCGGTGTGTCTGGTTGCCTGGCTGATGTGGCGCGTGCGCCTCTATTGGCTGACGGCGAGAGGGCGTCTGACCCCGGAGCTTGAGCTGGCCCTGGCCACGCAGGCGGGGCAGGCGGCGGCCGACTTGCGCGCGGGCGCCCCGCTGCGCGAGGTGATTTTGCGTTGTTATCAGGGCATGTGTCAGCTCCTGGCCGCCAAGCAGGCCAGGCCTGCCGAGAGCTTGACCCCCCGCGAGTTCGAGTTCCAGCTGTCGCGCGCCGGCATCGATGACCCCGCCATCGGCACGTTGAGCCGCTTGTTCGAGCGGGTGCGCTACGGCGCGTACCAGGCCGTGTCAGAGGACGAGCGGGCGGCGCTATCTTGTCTTGAAGGCATCGAACACCGCTACGGGGGCGCCGCTTGAATTCAGTGGCTGTAAAACGCATGGGCCTGGGATTGGGCCTGCTGTTGCTGACCGTCATCATCACCCAGTGGTGGGGCGCGTGGCTGCAACAGGAGCTGTTGCGCCCGCTGGTGGTGGGTTGGGTGTGGTTTGTGTTCTACATCTCGCACCTGCCGCAGGCGGCGGTGTGGTTTGCAGCCCTGCTCTTGGCTTCATTGCCGCTGCTCAAACGGCTTAAGCTGTTTCGCAAGATCGCCCTTCCTCAACCCCACCCAAGTTCAGGCCGATCCAAGGGCCCCTTGAGCGCATGGCATCAGACGCTCACCCTGGCCTTGAAGGGGAAGTTCTATCGCAAGAAGCTGTACCTTTATCTTCGGGATCAACTGGTGGACCTTGCCCGCGTGTCTCCCCAAGCGCGACTTGCGCTGGACCAATTGAAGGCATCGGATCACCCCCCCGTGCAGCAGCCGTCGGTCCGCGACGGCGCAGCGTTCTTGAGGGCGCTGCAGGCGCTGCTCGACGAATTGGACGTCCCCGGAGCTTCGCATGCAGCTGACTGACATCACTGGCACGGCGCACGCGATCCTGGCGCAGCTGGAACGGGCCGTCGTCGGCAAGCGCGAGGCGTTGGAGCTGCTGCTGATCGGCGTGCTTGCGGACGGGCACCTCCTGCTCGAGGACTTGCCGGGCCTGGCCAAGACCCTCACCGCCAAGAGCCTGGCCGCGGCGCTGGGCCTGTCGTTCAAGCGCATCCAATTCACCCCCGACCTGCTGCCCGCCGATGTGACCGGCAGCTACATCTTCAACCCCAAAACCACCTCCTTTGAGCTGCGCAAGGGCCCGGTGTTCGCACAGCTGGTGCTGGGCGACGAGATCAACCGCGCGCCCCCGAAAACCCAGGCCGCGTTGCTGGAGGCCATGCAGGAGCGGCAGGTCACCCTCGAGGGGGAACGCCTGCCCTTGCCCGATCCCTTCATCGTCGTTGCCACGCAAAACCCCATCGAGTACGAGGGCACGTTTCCCTTGCCTGAAGCCCAGGTGGATCGATTTCTGCTGCGCTTGTCGCTGGGGTACCCGGAGCCGGAGGCCGAAGCGGACATGCTGAGGCGAAGGCGCCAGCGAGCGCGGGAAGAGGTGGAGATTTCGCAGGTCATCGATGGCGCCGAGCTGGTCTCCATGCGCGCGTGTTTGGAGACCGTGCACGTGGAAGCGGACCTGGAACGTTACATGGTGCAGCTGGTGCACGAAACCCGCCATCACCCTCAGGTCCACGTGGGGGCCAGCCCGCGCGGGACGCTGGCCCTGCTGAAGCTGGCGCGCGCGTGCGCGGCCATGGAAGGGCGCACGTTTGTGCTGCCCGACGACATCAAGCGCGTGGCCGTGCCCGCGCTTGCCCACCGCCTGATCCTGGAGCCGGATCTGTGGCTCAAGCCGGCAGCAGCGCAGGACATCGTGATGCAGGTGCTGCAGCGCACGCCCGTGCCCAAGGTTTCCATCCCGCCCGCTTTCTCCGGTTGATGCGATGATGGGCGCACGGTCCTTCACGGTGGCTGGGTTGGCGCTGGCTCTGGTGCTTACGGGCCTGGGTTTGCGCAGCGGGTCGGTCTTGGCGCTGGCCATCCCGGTGTTGGTGTTTGGGCTGGCAGGGGTTTACCGCCTGCTGGGCCAGACGCCGCCGCACGTGGAGCTGATGCGCAGCTTGAGCGCCCGGCGCGTCTCGGACGGCCAGATCGTCACCGTCACACTCGAGTGCAGGCACCTGGGACCCCGCGCCATGCCGCTGGTGCTGCGCGACGTGCTGCCCGTGGGGTTGCAGCTCGTCGAAGGCCGTGTCGCGCTCGCGCGCTTGAGCCGACCGGGGGACGTTTGCTCGTTGCAGTATCAAGTCCGTGCGCCCCGCGGGCTGTATCGCTGGCAGCGCGTGGAGGTGTCCAGCCGCGATGCGCTTTCGGCGGCGGCTTTTGAGCGGTCCATGCCCTGCGCCAGCAGCCTGTGGAGCCTGCCCAGGGCAGAGCCGATCAGGGCATTGCCCATCGCGCCGCGGCGCACGCGCGTCTTTTCCGGCATCGTCAAAGCCAGGCGCGGAGGCGATGGGGTGGAGTTTTTCAGCACGCGTCCGTATGCATGGGGAGATGAGATGCGGCGCATGCACTGGAAAGCGAGCGCCCGCATCGGCCAGTGGATCACCACCCAATTCGAGCAGGAGCGAGTGGCCGACGTCGCCATCGTGCTGGACGCGCGGCGCAGGAGCAACGTGGACGACGGCGCCGAGAGCGCGGACCAGCATCAATCGCTGTTCGAGTTCAGCGTGCGAGCGGCCGCGTCCGTGGCCCAATTCACCCTGGCCCAGGGCAATCGCGTGGGGCTGCTGCACTACGGCAGGGCGCTGGAGTGGACGTATCCGGGCCATGGGAATCGCCAGCGCGAGCGCATGTTTTCGAAGGGTTCGAGTACCTGCCACAGAAGCTTTTTCCGGCCCGCTCCCAGCTCATCTTGGTGAGCCCGTTGGTGCCGGGGGACGTGGAAGCGCTCCGGCGCCTGCGGGCCCACGGCCATTACCTGACCGTGATCAGCCCCAATCCCGTCCTGTTTGAAGCCCGCCTCGTTCCCCAGTCGCTCGTGCGCGACACGGCGCTGCGCCTGGCGCTGCTGGAGCGCCGCTCGATGCTGCACGCGCTGCGCCGTTCGTGGATCACCGTGGTGGATTGGGACACGGACAAGCCCCTGTCACCGCAATTGCACAAGGCATTGGCTGCGGTGAAACCATGAAGGCGTGGGGCACCGCCTGCGGGGCGGCGTCGGTGGCGGGGCTGAGCCTACTGTTTTCTCTCCATGGCCTGTCGGGGCTGGGGCTGGGGATCCTGGCCCTGGGCGGATGGGGCGTGTGGGCTTCGGGCGGATCGCGCTCGTCGGGCTTGCAGCTGGCGCTGGTCGTGGGGCTGTCGGCGTTTGGGGCGCTGTATGGATTGCCGACCTTGGAGCTGGTGGTCGTCGTGGTTCTGGCGCTCATGGGGTATGAGTTCTCCCAAAGCAACATCGTCTATCGACACGTCGCGGATGTGGATGCGAAGGTGGTCGCTTTGCACCGCCGTCAGGTCATCAGCCTGGGCGCGCTTGCCTGCGCAAGCGGCGTGGCAAGCCTGGCCTGGCACGTTCAAGTTGGTTTTTGGTGGTCGCTTGGGCTTGGGCTTGCGCTGCTTGCCGTCTTTTCCTACATGCTCAGGCAAAGCGCGTGACGGGCGCAGGATCGATCCCTGGGCCTTCCAGTTCCCTGAAGACGTCGGGTAGGGACTCGATGACGTCGCTCGGCAGCATGGACCGTTCTCCCAACGTCGGTTGCAGCAGGTCGGCCGCGCGGCCGTGAATCCACACCGCGCAGCAGGCGGCGGTCGTGCCATCGAGGCCCTGGGCGAGCAGCGCAAGGAGGATGCCCGTCAGCACGTCTCCGCTGCCCCCTTTGGCCAGCCCCGAGTTTCCGGTCGAGTTCACGTACCCGCTCCCATTCGGTGCGGCGACGACGGTGGGCGCCCCCTTTAAGGCCAGGACGACCCGGTATTTCACCGCAAACCGGAGCGCCGTGCCCAGCCGATCGGCCTCGATTTCAGGGACGGACAGACCCGTCAATCGCGCAAACTCTCCCGGATGCGGCGTGAGCACGGTGGCGCCCGCGCGCCGCTTGCGCAGCAACTGCAGATGGCCTTGCAGCGCGTTGAGGCCATCGGCGTCGATCACGAGCGGCGCTTCGATGCGGGGAATCAGCGTTCGGATCAAGGCCTGCGTGTGAGGCCGCTGCGACAACCCCGGCCCCAGCGCCACCGCCTCGTTCGATCCAAGCAGCGGTAGAATCGTAGGCGCCGCAGTCCCTCCCACGGATCCCAGCCTCTGCGGCAGCGGGTGCTTGATCGCCTCGAGCGCGATGCCCGACATCATCGCGTCCAGCGAACGGGGATAAGCAAGGTGCAATAATCCCACCCCGCAACGCAGGGCCGCACCGGCGGCAAGACAAAGCGCGCCGGACATGCCCTGCGAGCCGGCCAGCAGCAGCCCACTGCCAAAGAGACCCTTGTGGCTGTAGGCCGAGCGGGGCGGCAAGTGGGCGCGCACCCAGGGCGCCAGCAGCCACGTCCAGGGGCTTGGGAACGCCTCCACCTGCAACGGAGGGTATCCAATCGAAACCACTTGGAGTTCCCCGGCGCAGCCGCGGCCCGGATGGAGCAACAAGCCGGTTTTGGGCAACCCCAGCGTCACGGTCAAATCCGCCTGGACCGCGCACCCGTTCACCTGCCCTGTGTCCGCATCCACGCCGGACGGTACGTCCAGCGCCACGCAAAAGGCAGGAGCCGCATTGATGTGTTCGATGGCTCTGGCGTATAGGCCCTTCACCGCGCCGCGCACGCCGATGCCGAGCAAGGCGTCGATGACGATGTCGGCGCGCTGCAACGCGGCCTCCAGACGGTTGAGCTCATCAAGGTTGGGAACGGGCACTACCGGGGCGTACTGGCCGAGCAATCGAAGTTGTGCGACGGTCTCGGGGGAACATTGCCGCGGTGTGGCCAACAGGAGGACCTCGATTGCAACGCCTCGTTCGCTCAAGGCGCGCGCCGCGACCAGGCCGTCCCCGCCGTTGTTGCCCTTGCCGGCCACGATGACCACGCGCTGACGGCGCAGATTGGGGAAGCGGTCTGCAAGCGCATGGACGACCTGCCGGCCCGCATTCTCCATCAGCACGGAACTGGGAACGCCCGCGCGTTCGATCACGAGCTGATCCAGCGCCTTCATCTGCGTGCCGGTGACCAGCTTCATCGCCTCATTTTGCGCGCGCTGCTGGATAAAGTCAACCGGTGTCGGGTATGCTACAAACCTGTGCGGGGCGAGCCCTGCGCGCACAATCTGGAGGGGGGTTAAGGTGAGCGCCAGAAAAGCGTGGATTGTCTGTCTCTTGCTTGCCGGCTTGGCCATGAGCGGGTGCGATCTGTTTTCTTCCCCAGGCCTTCCCGTGACGATCAAGCCCTCGCTGGTCGCCGGCAAGCCGCCGTTGCTGGTGAAGTTGGAAGCCGGACTCCCCGCCTCCGCGGTGGAGCCCGTTTCCTACGAGTGGCACTTCGGGGATTCGCAAGGCGATTTGGGCAATCCGGTGACGCATCGCTACCTGAACGCGGGCGACTACCGGGTGAACCTGATCGTCACCGATGCGCTGGGCAACATCGGCAGGGCCGAGGTCGTCATCAAGGTGTTCGATTTCAGCCGCAATAGCCTGTCGCTGCCTTCAGGCGCGGGCGCGATGACCTGGGCGGACTTCAACTCGGACGGCATGGCCGACCTGGCGGTGGCCAACCGCATCCAAGGCGAGCTGACCGTGTTCCAGGGGCAGGGCAACGGCGGACTTGAACTGAGCCGAACGCTGGGGGATGGAAAGAATTTCAGCGACGTGATCAACGTTGATTTCGACAAGGACGGGCTTGCAGACCTGGCGGCCTCGGACTTGGTCAACAGCGTCATCCTGATCTTCACCAGCAACGGCAAGGGCGCGTTCAAGGATCCGTTTCAAGCGCAGATTTATCTGGAGAACTCCCGGGTGGCCAGCGGCCCGTCGGCCATGACCCATGGGGACTTCGACGGCGACGGCAACGTGGACGTCGCCACCGTCAACCAAGCCACCGATAACGTGTCCGTGCTGTTGGGCGACGGGGAAGGGCGTCTTGCGCTGGAGCACGTGTTCAAACCGCAGCGCATCGGTGATGTGGTGGAACTCCAGAGCGCCGATGTGGATCGAGACGGTTTGGACGACTTGATCATCCTGAACCAGACGACGCACCAGGCGGAAGTGCACTTGAGCAGGGGCGACGGCACCTTTGTGTTCCACTTGGAGGTGGGCGCCGGCGAACGGCCATCGGACCTGGTGGTCGAGGATCTCGATGCCGACGGATGGGTGGACATCGCCATTTGCAACAAGGAAGGCCATGACGTCAGCCTGTGGTGGGGAAACGCCAATGCGCGATTCGACTCGCCCGGCCGCTGGCAGGCGGGCGGAGCGGTCGACCGCATCGCGGCTGCCGATGTCGACGGCGACGGCCACACGGATCTGGTGACGTTGGACCTTGCAGCCGGCGCGTTACGGGTGATCTTGGCCCAAGGGAACCGCTTCCAGGCCGGTGCAAGCCGGGCTTTTGAAGCGCCCGTAGACTTCGCGCTGGGCGGTCCTTTGGATTCGCTGCTGCTGGCGGACCTCAACGACGACGGTCAACCCGACGTTGCCGTCAGCGAACCGGAAGGTGTGGTGAACGTGCTGGTGAACTTGATGCCGCGACGCTGACGTGCGTCCGGCAAGCGCAAGGCAACGGGCTCTACCTGCACACAGGCCTGATCACAAACCCGATGCTTTTCTCCGCGATGTCTTCCAGGGTCGAGAAGGTCCAGTCCCCGCTCAGGGGCAGCGCTTCATCGGTGTCATCGGGGCGAAAGGGATGCTGGAAGGTGTCCACGGCGGCGATGTTGAAATTGGTCACGGTTCCGTCGCCGCTCTCCTTGCGTACCCGCCAGGTGAAGCCGGAACCGATCGCGCCCTTGCCGGGCTTGATGTCGGTGATCGCCAGGTGGGGACTGAAGCGCACGTCGCTCAGATCCGCCGCCCACGCGTCGATCGCGTTGACCCGGGCGGTGTTGCCCTGCAGCTGGGCTTGGATGTTGCCCTCGGGAAACGACTGAAACGGGCCGGCAGGCTGCGGGTGGCCGTAGACGAAGACGGTGGCCGAGCCCCCCGCGGAGAACGTGCCGTCCACCGCTGAGATCTGATAGCTGATCGTGTCTTGCGGGGTGGCAAGCACCGAACCCCAGTTCAAACCGTTCTCCATGCCGCCCTGATTGGCCCGAAACGTCCCGAGCGATTCGCCCAGACTGATCAGCGTCACATCCGGTGTGGTCACCCAGAACACCTGGACCGATTCCCCCACGCAAATCCATGCGTCGTTGTCCGTGCCGTACAGATTGGTGGGCGGACGGGGCGCCCCCACCAGCCTGACATAAACGTTCACCACGGTGGCTGGCGCATCGGGGCGAGTGGATTGCCCTTGACTGCCGCCCGCCGCCGAGATCAACACCACGATATACGCCTCAACGAACCCGGCCTCGTTCTGCTGGTAGTCGGTCACTTTCAGCCGCGCGCCGTTTTCGATTTGATCGGGCGTCAACTCGGTGCCCTCCATGTCGAGGATCGAGCCCACGATCTTGACCCAGACGTCGCCTTGGCCGTCCCCGTTCACATCCAGCTGGGCAAAGAAATCCGCCCCGATCTGCGCCAGGTTGACCACCACCCCTTCGATAGGGGGCGGGGGTTCCTGCGCTGCCTGAAGGTAATTGGGCGGATTGCAAAAGGGCAGGTGCGCTAACAGGATGAGAACGTACACTGCAAAGCGTCGCCTACCCCGACGTTGCCGCGACCGCTGCTCTGAGCTCATTCTCTCTGGAAAATACATGTGCACCGGCGAAAGAAACCATAGAGATTCCGTGAAAATCAAATGAAAGTTCAGTCTGCTGCCACCAGCCGATAGCCAAAACCGCGTACCGTGACCACCCGCTGCGGGTTCTTCGGATCCGCCTCGATTTTCTGCCTCAGCAGGTGGATGTAGCGCTTCACGTCGTTGGACACGGCAATCCCTCCCGGCCACAGCGCCTGGATGATGTCTTCGTCGGAGAACACCTTGTTGGCGTCTGAAGCCAGCAAGCGCAGCAATTCGTACTCCTTCGGGGACAGGTGCACGAGCTTGCCGTACAGGGTCACCTGCTTCAGCTGGTCATCCGCCTCCAGCGCGCCGATCTTGATGTGGTTCGGCGGTTTGGCGCGGCGCAACACGGCTTCGATGCGCGCCTCAAGCTCGTTTAGTTTGAAGGGTTTGGTGATGTAGTCGTCGGTGCCCGCCTTCAACCCCTTGACGATGTCCTCGGTGGTGCCGCTGGCGGTGACCATGATCACCGGCAAATCGTCCTGCGCGCGAATCGCCTCCAGCACGCCCCACCCATCGAGCTTGGGCAGCGCGATGTCCAACAACACCAGATCGATCTTCTCGTTTTGCAGTTGCTCCAGCGCCTGAAGCCCATCCCTTGCGCAGAGGGTGGAATGGCCCTTCAGCTGCAAGAAGCGCTGCAGGACTTCCAGGGCATCCGGCTCATCTTCCACGATCAGAATCGTCATCGACGTCGCCTCCATTCGGGATGAAGAATGCAAACGTGCTGCCTTTGCCCGGCGCGCTGTGGACCGTCACCCACCCCCCGTGAAGCTCCACGTAGTGCCGGACGATCGCCAGGCCCAAGCCCAGGCCCTCGGCCATTTTAACCTGGACCCCCGGCAATCGCCCGAACGGCTCGAAGATGAAGCGCTGGTGCTCCGGCGCGATGCCGGGCCCCGTGTCCTGCACCTGCCAGACGACGCCCCGCGCCTGCGCCGCGACGCTGACTTCAACGCGCCCAGCCTCCGTGTACTTGATCGCGTTCTCCACGAGGTTCGACAGGATACGCTTGAGCTTGGCCGCGTCCGCGCGCAAGGGGGGCATGCCCTGCGGCACGGCGCACGACAGCGCCAACCCCTTGCGCGACGCCAGGGCCTGCAGAGGGTGCACCACATCCTGCGTCAGCATGGGGACGTTCAACGTTTCCAACTGCAGCGATTCCCTGCCGGACTCCAGCTTGGCGAAGCTCAAGATGCGGTCGATGAACTCCAGCAGCCGGTCCGCTGAGCGCAGGATGGACTGCAAATGCGATCGCTGCACCTGCGAAAGGGCGCCCCCATCGCCCTCGAGCATGAGCTGTGCGAAGCCCGAGATGACGTGCAACGGCGTTTTCAAGTCGTGGCTCATGGCCGCCAGAAAGTCCGACTTGGCGCGGTTGGCTTGCTGCAATTCCCGGTTGACCTGGGTCATCTGGTCGTCCTTGCGCACGATCGAATCGGCCATCCGATTGAACGAGTGAGCCAGCGTCTCCAGCTCGTCGCCGCTGTGCACCTGGGCGCGCATCCGGGTTTGACCTTGCCCGAAGCGCAGCATGGCGAAGTGCAGGTGTTCCAGCGGCTTCCACGCGCGCTGGTAATAGGCCCAGATCAGCGCGAACCCCAGTAGGATCGCCACCAAGGAGATGGAAACCACCCCCAGCACCGTGCTTTGGATTTCCCGGTGCACCTTCCCAAACGAGAAACCGAGGCGCACGTAGCTGTCCACCAGGTCCTGCCGCAGCCCGGTGTCCGTCGCCGAGATCCTGCCTTCGAAGGAATGGCTG